>OEIU01001520.1_pt1 | contig 14659 bp, 15 predicted proteins | sample 1539221 | NCBI WGS metagenome assembly OEIU01 (sample SAMN03792071, study PRJEB22550) | activated sludge metagenome | feature: wastewater treatment plant; material: activated sludge; isolation source: Wastewater treatment plant of a petroleum refinery complex | place: Argentina: Zarate | collected...
AGGAACATCTTCATCTGCATCGAGGTGGTGTTCTGCGCCTCGTCGAGGATGATGACGGCGTTGGTCAGCGTGCGGCCGCGCATGAAGGCCAGCGGCGCGATCTCGATCTCGCCGGCCTGCAGCGCGCGCTCGACGATGCGCGAATCCATCAGGTCGTACAGCGCGTCGTAGATCGGACGCAGATATGGATCGACCTTTTCCCTGAGGTCGCCGGGCAGGAAGCCGAGCCGCTCGCCGGCCTCGACCGCCGGCCGCGACAGGATGATGCGATCGACTTCCTTGCGCTCGAACAGTTGCGCGGCGTGCGCCACCGCGAGCCAGGTCTTGCCGGTGCCGGCCGGGCCGATGCCGAACACCATCTCGTGGCGTTTCAATGCGCGGATGTAGGAATCCTGCGCCGCCGTGCGTGCGCGCACCGGGCGCTTGCGCAGGTTGATGGTCTCGAACTGGGGCTTCGCGGTCTTGGCGTCGAACTCGAACAGCGAGCCCTGCGCGAGCACGGCGCGGATCGCGCCCTCGACCTCGCCTTGCGAGAGGTCGTGGCCCTGCACGGCCTGCGCATAGAGCGTCTCCAGCACGCGCCGCGCGGCGTCGCAGCCGTCGCGCGAGCCGGCGATGGTGATGTGGTTGCCGCGGGAATCGACGACGACGCCGAGCCGCCGCTCGACCAGCGCCAGGTTCTGCCCGTAAGGGCCGACCAGCGCGGAAGCGGCGCGGTTGTCGTCGAAATCGATGACGACCTGGGTCTCCGGCGGAATTTGCATGTCGCGATCAAATTTGCGGCTGGGAGCAAGCGAAGGTGAATCCGATGCGCTTTTTGGCAAGGGTTCAGGCTCCCAGCGTTTCTTGAGAAGAATTGGCCTTCTGGACAGGATGCGAGGGCGCAGAGCCGGCGAGTTCGCCGAGCAGGCTGTAGCGCTCGAGGCTGTCGATCCTGACCGGCAGCACCTGTCCGATGATGTCAGGCGAGGCGAACACATGCGCGGGCTGGAGATAGGTGGTGCGGCCGACGATCTGGCCGGGGTTGCGCGCGGCGCGTTCGAACAGCACGTCGACAGTGCTGCCAATCATGGCCTTGTTGAAGGCCGATTGCTGGCTGTCGATCAATTCCTGGAGCCGCACCAATCGCTCGTCCATTTCCGCCGCTGACACCGTCTCCTGCATGTCCGCCGCCGGCGTGCCGGGCCGCGGCGAATACTTGAACGAATAGGCCGCAGCGTAGCCGATTTGCGTGACAAGCGCGAGGGTGGCGGCGAATTCTCCCGCGGTTTCGCCGGGGAAGCCGACGATAAAATCCGATGAAAACGCAATGTCTTGGCGGACGGTACGGAAACGGTCGATGACATGGCGATAATCATCGGCGGTATGCTTGCGGTTCATGGCGGCGAGAATCCGGTCAGAGCCGGATTGCACCGGGAGATGGACGAGCGGCATCAGCGCGGGAAGATCGCGGTGGGCCGTCAGAAGCGAATCCTCGACGTCGCGCGGATGGCTGGTCGAGTAGCGCAGCCGCACGATGCCGTCGATTTCGGCGAGCCGGTGCAGCAGCTTGCCGAGCGGCCAGACCCGTCCATCGGGCCCCTCGCCATGATAGGCGTTGACGTTCTGTCCGATCAGCGTGATCTCGCGCACGCCGTTGTCGGCGAGCCGCTTCACGTCGTCGAAAATCTTGTTCACGGGGCGCGAGACTTCCGCGCCGCGCGTATAGGGCACCACGCAGAAGGTGCAGAACTTGTCGCAGCCTTCCTGCACGGTGACGAAGGCGGAGATGCCGCGCGCGCGGATCGCATCCGCCTTGGGTGGGGGCAGGAAGCCGAACTTGTCCTCGACCGGGAACTCGGTCTCGAGCGCGCGTCCTCCGCTTTTGGCGCGCGCCAGGAGTTGCGGCAGGTGATGATAGCTCTGCGGCCCGACCACGACGTCGACGACAGGCGCCCGGCGGATGATCTCCGCGCCCTCGGCCTGCGCCACGCAGCCCGCCACTGCGATGCGCATGTCGCGGCCGTTGCGCGCGGCTTCATCCTTGGCGAGGCGCAGCCGGCCCAGTTCGGAATAGACCTTTTCCGACGCCTTTTCGCGGATGTGGCAGGTGTTGAGGATGACGAGATCCGCATCCTCGGCGCTATCGGTCTCGACAAAGCCGTCGACCGCCAGCGTGTCCACCATGCGTTGCGCATCGTAGACGTTCATCTGGCAGCCATAGGATTTGATGTGCAGCTTGCGCGGCGGCTTCATGGAACCTTCAAGTGGAGGCGGAAAGAGCGCCCTGGCGGCGGCTGGGCCTCAGATATAGCCTAAATGGCCAAAAATCCAGCGGTTGGGCCGGTCATTCCGGGCTGCCGACAACGGCTCCGGTTACGGAGTGTTCACTTTATTTCCCACCTGGTCGAGGCGTGCGATCAGTTCGGGGAGTTGTCGCATGTCGTTGAAGACCACGGCGGCTCCGGCGTCGTGGAGCTGCCTGGCGTAGCCGTCCCGGCAATGGCTGCCGCCATGGAAGCCGAGCACGGTCATTCCGGCGGCACGGCCGCCGGATATGCCGGGAACGCTGTCCTCGATCACGATGCAGCGTCGCGGCGGGACCTTCATCCGTTCGGCCGCGAACAGAAACAGGTCGGGCGCAGGCTTGCCGTTCTCGACCTGCGAGGCCGAAAAAATATTCGGCGCGAAGCGATCGTGGAGCCTGGTGCGGCCGAGGCTGATCTGCATGCGCTGATGCGAGCCGCTGGAAGCCACGCAGACCGGCTGGGTGATGGCATCGAGCGCGGCGTGAATATGCGGCACGGCTTCGAGGTCGGTCTCGAAAGTCCGGTACAACGTTTGCTGCAACTGCAGATGAAAATCATCCGGCAGCGGGCGGCCGAGTTCGGCTTCGACTTCGACGTTCGCCTGCTTCGTGGAGCGGCCGAGAAAGCGATGAAACACCTGCTCCGGCGTGATCGGATAGCCGTGACGCGTCAGCGTCTCCGCATGCGCGCGGCATGAAATGACTTCGCTGTCGACCAGCACGCCGTCGCAATCGAAGATGATGAGATCGAAATTCACGAAACGCCGTTCACGAAAAACTAATTTTTGTCTTCGTCGAGCGGCACGCAATACAGCTCCAGCCGGTGGTCGACCAGCTTGTAGCCGAGCTTGCGGGCGATTTCGGCCTGCAGCTTCTCGATCTCTTCCGAGGTGAACTCGATCACCTTGCCATCGCGCAGATTGATCAGATGATCGTGATGGCTGTCGGGCATCTGCTCGTAGCGCGCGCGGCCCTCGCGGAAATCGTGCCGCTCGATGATGCCGGCATCCTCGAACAGCTTGACGGTGCGATAGACCGTGGAAATCGAAATCTTGTCGTCGACCGCGACACAGCGCCGATAGAGTTCCTCGACGTCGGGATGGTCGACGGATTCCGCGAGCACGCGCGCGATCACGCGGCGCTGTTCGGTCATGCGCATGCCGGTGGCGGCGCAGCGCGCCTCGATGCCGGTATTCTTTTGCGCGGACGGGGATTTCAATGCGGGCATGGTCTTCCAGCGCCTTGGGGCAGGTTGGAGTGTTTTGCCACCGCGCGCATCCTACGACAAGTCGCGTCGCATCAGAAGTGCGTTCAACGGCTCGCCGCCCGCCTGCTGGTAATAGCGTTCCCGGCGGCCGATCACCTCAAATCCGGCCCATTCGTAAAGACGCCGCGCCGGCTGATTGTTTTCCTCGACCTCGAGGAACACCTTGCGGACGCCGCGACCGGCGAGATGGCCGAGATGTGTCAGCAACAGATCGCGCGACAGGCCGCGGCCGCGCCGGGCCGCATCGATGGCGATCGACAGCAGCTCGGCCTCGTCGGCGCCGATGCGCGACACCGCGAAGCCTATGATCTTGCGCCCGAGCCTCAGGCGATGAACGAGCGTGTTGCGCTCGCTCAGCATCACCTCGAATTCGCCTTCGCCCCAGCCGCGGTGAAACGACGCGCCATGCAATTGCGCCAGCCGCGCCGCGTCGCGCTGGCCGGCCGGTTCGATCGCGGCCGCGCCGCCGCCCCACCACCGGGAAAACCATGTCATCATGGCGCCGGCGGTTGCGATGCGCCGGATAGCGGATCCTTCGGCGGCTTGGCATCGGGGGCACGCAGGTAATACGGCCGCGCCGGCGAGCCCTCCGGATTGACGGCGGCACCGAGCCACGCCACCCATGCGATATCGGGCGCGGCCTGCTGATCGACCTTGAACGGCGGCGGCGCATATTCCGGCCAGCGTTGCGCGAGCATATCGGCGGCGTTGCCGACCAGATGCGGCGTACCGAAGCGCGCCGCATCGAGCGCTTCCGCGATCGGTGCGACCTTCGGCTTGATCAGCGAGTGCCCATCGCCGCCCAGCACCTGGAAATAAACATGATCGTGCCGCGCATCGACGGCCGATATCACCGGATGCTCGCTGTTCTCGCTGACGATGGGGGCGGCGAACGCGGTCAGCGTCGTCACGCCGACGACCGGCTTGCCGGCGGCAAGCGCGATGCCACGCGCGGCGGAGAGACCGACGCGCAATCCGGTGAAGCTGCCGGGGCCGGTGGTTGCAGCGATGCGGTCGAGCGCCGCAAAGGGGACGCCGGACGCCTTCATCACGCGCGCGATCAGCGGCATCAGCGCTTCGGCATGACCGCGCTTCATCGGCAGCGTTTCCAGCGCGATCGCGCGGCCCGCGCCGGTGTCGAGCACGGCCGCGGCGCAGGCATCGAGCGCGGTATCGATGGAGAGGATGAGCATCGCTTCCCTATAGCGCTTTCGCGCGAACTGGACACCGGTTCGGGGCAGGAAAACGCGCCAAAAGAAGCACGCGGCTTCCGTCGGCAGTCAGCGCGCGGCCGCAGAGGCCTCCGGCATCGGGCGGGCAGCGTAAGAAAAAGGCGAGTGGTGAGCGGCGAATAGCTTCCATTCGCCACTCGCTACTCCCTATTCGCTCATCATCACATCGGCCGGACTTCGACCACGTCAGGCACGAAATGCCGCAGCAGGTTCTGGATGCCGTGCTGCAGGGTCGCGGTCGAGGACGGGCAGCCGGCGCAGGCGCCCTTCATGTTGAGATAGACGACGCCGTCCTTGAAGCCGCGGAAGGTGATGTCGCCGCCGTCATTGGCGACAGCCGGGCGCACCCGCGTCTCGATCAGGTCCTTGATGGTGGCGACGGTATCCGCATCCTGCGCGTCGAAGAACTCGCCTTCCTCGTCGGAAGCATCGTCACTGCCGGCGGTGCCGTCGGCGAGCAGCGGCGCGCCGGACATGTAGTGTTCCATGATGGCGCCGAGGATCGCGGGCTTGAGGTGCTGCCAGTCGCCGTCCGCCTTGGTCACGGTGACGAAATCATAGCCGTAGAACACGCCGGAGACGCCTGAAATGCCGAACAGGCGTTCGGCCAGCGGCGAGCGGGCGGCGGCCTCCAGGCTGGAAAATTCCATCGTGCCGCTGTCGAGCACGGTGCGGCCCGGGATGAATTTCAGCGTGGCGGGATTGGGCGTGGCTTCGGTCTGAATGAACATGATTTTTTCTCCGGCGTCGCCGGTTCAAGGCCGGCGCGTGGGGTTCCCTTAGCAGATGGCGACGGTGAGCGCACGGTCAAGAGGAGAAATCAGTTACTTTGGAATGGCATAGGTCCCGGCTCTGCGTCGCGTCATTGCATGCCGCGCCGCGTCCGGGACACGAAGATCGCCGGCTCCGGAGGCCTCCGTTCCCCGGATGCAGCGCAGCGTGGAACGGTGCGCTGCCAGGCCGGGGTCCATGTCGCATACCATGACCTGGCCTTACGACAGTCCGTCGATGTCGGAATCGGAGAGGTCGCCGGGCACGATGACGACGGGAATCGGGAACGAGCCGGCGACTTGCGCCATCATGGCGATCAGAGGGCCGGGTCCTTCGGGGCCGGGATTGGCGGCGAGCACCAGCATCGAGATATCGACGTCCTTGTCGATGACGTCGAGGATCTGCGCGATGGGTTCGCCCTCGCGAATCACCCGCTCCGGCGTGATCGCGGCAATGCCGTTGGCGCGGCCGGAGGCGCGGTCGAGCGCCTCGTTGGCGGCCTCTTCGGCCTCGGCGCGCATGATGTCGGCTACCCCCAGCCATTGCTGGTTCTGGTCCTCGATCGCGATGATGCGCAGCATCACCACGCCGCCGCCGCCGCGCACCGCCCAGCGGCTGGCGTAATATACCGCGCGGTCCCACTCCGCGGTGTCGTCAACGATGACGAGGCATTTCGGCTTGTGCCCCGTTTCGTAGCTTCGTCGCTGGCTGGTCATGCATGTCCCGGTGCTGCGCCAAACCGACGCATGGTGCCACGGCGCGGCCGCTTTCGACAAGCGGCCTCGCTGCGATCAGGCGTTCGTGATGCCTAGCGCTTTCGGATGAAGCCGACGATGTCCATGGTCTTGCGCATGGTTTCATCCGCAAGAACACGGGCGCGGTCGGCGCCGTCGACCAGGATGCTGTCGACATGGCCGGGGTCGGCGACCAGCCGCTTCATCTCGGACGCGATCGGCGCCAGCTTTTCGACGCAAAGTTCCACCAGCGCGTTCTTGAAGCCGGAGAACTGCCCGCCGCCGAACTCCCTGAGCACGTCGGCCTTGTCCTTGTCCGACAGCGCCGCATAGATGCCGACGAGGTTGTCGGCCTCGGGGCGGTTCTCCAGCCCCTTTTCCTCCGACGGCAGCGGTTCCGGATCGGTCTTCGCCTTGCGAATCTTCTGCGCGATCAAGTCAGCATCGTCGGTCAGGTTGATGCGCGAATTATCCGAGGCATCCGACTTCGACATCTTCTTGGTGCCGTCGCGCAGGCTCATCACCCGCGTCGCGGGGCCCGTGATGAACGGCTCCGGCAACGGAAAGAACGCGCCGTCGTTGAAGCCGTGGCCGCGAATCGAATCGCCGAAGTCGTTGTTGAACTTCTGCGCGATGTCGCGCGACAGCTCCAGATGCTGCTTCTGGTCCTCGCCGACCGGCACGTGCGTGGCGCGATAGAGCAGGATGTCGGCTGCCATCAGCACCGGATAATCGTAGAGCCCGACGGAGGCGTTCTCGCGATCCTTGCCGGCCTTCTCCTTGAACTGCGTCATGCGGCTGAGCCAGCCGACCCGCGCCACGCAATTGAAGATCCAGGTGAGCTCGGCATGGCCGGCGACCTGGCTCTGGTTGAACACGATGTGCTGCTTCGGATCGATGCCGGCGGCGAGGAAGGCCGCGGTGACCTCGCGGGTGTTGCGCGCCAGCTCCGCCGGGCCGCCCCAGACGTCGACGCCCTGCGTGATCGCGTGCATGTCGACGACGCAATAGATGCAGTTATGGGTCTGCTGCATCTTCACGAAGTTGACGATCGCGCCGAGGTAATTGCCGAGATGCAGATTACCGGTCGGCTGGACGCCGGAGAAAACCCGTTCAACAAAGGCCATTGGTCAGCTTCCCGAGAGTGCCTGTATCGGATGCCTGTATCGCGCCGTCGTTTGCCACGCGGGCGGGGCCGGTGCAAGCCGTTAAGCCCGCGTCCGCCTCAAGGCGTTAACCGCTTCGCGCCAGCCCGTGACGCCGAAAAGTTGCAGAAACATGCCGTAAACCGCAATTCCCGCCGCGATCACGGCGAGCAGCAGGACAGCCTGCACGAGGCCGTGTGCGCCTGAGGCCAGCGCCGGCAGCGCGCGCGTCAAAAGCCAGAGAACCGCGCCCATCGTGAGCGCCGAAAGCGCGATGCGCGGCAGGCGCCGGCGGGCATCCGCATCGATCGAGAACCCGAACGTCTCCGCGCCCCGGCGGATCAGGCGGAGCGCCATGCTCCAGGCGCCGAGCGCGATCGCCGCCGCAATGCCGCCGGCGCCGTACCAGTGTCCCAGCAGGTAGGCGGAAGCGACCGCGAGCATGACGCCCAGCGTAGCCGCGACCAGCGGCGTCATCGTATCCTCGCGCGCGAAGAACGCCGGCGACAAGGCCTTCACCAGCACATGCGCCGGCAGCGCCAGCGCCAGCCACATCAGCGCGCGCGCGGTGGCCTGCGTATCGTCGGCTGTGAAGGCGCCGCGCTCGAACAGCAGCCGCACGATCGGTTCACTCAGCACGATCAGCCCGAGCGTAGCCGGCAGCGCCAGCGCAACGGCCAACTCGAGCCCGCGCGATTCCGCATGCGCGACCAGGCCATGATCCTCGCCGCGCACGGCGCGCGTCAGTTCCGGGATCAGCACCGTGCCCATGGCGACGCCGACAATGCCGAGCGGCAGTTCGACCAGGCGGTTTGCGAAATACAGCCACGACACCGCCGACGGCGAGGACGAGGCGATGATCGCGCCGGCGACCATCAACAATTGTGGCGCGCTTGATGCCATCATGCCCGGCGCGGCCTTGCCGAGAAAGCCGCGGATTTCCTTGTCGAAGGAAACGCGCAGCGGCGCCGCCAGCGCCTCGCCCCGGCGCAGCACCAGCACGGAAAGCTGCAGCAGCCCGGCGATGCCGACGGTGGCGGCGATCACTTGCGCGGCGTGCGCCGCATCCGGCCTTGTCACCAGCAGCACGGCCATCACCGCGATCAGCGCGATGTTGAACAGCAGCGGCGAGAACGCCGTCAGCGCAAAACGTCCTTGCGCGTTCAACAGCGCCATCATCACGGTCACAGGCCCCGCAAAGGCGAGGTACGGCAGCATCAGCCGTGCATTGTCGGTCGCAAGCTGCAACGTCTCGCGCCCGGCAAAGCCCGGCGCCAGCACTGACATGACCAGCGGCATCGCCAGCGCCAGCAGCGCGGTCAGCGCGATCAGCAGACAGGCGATGGTGCCGAGCACGCGGCCTGCGAACGCCGCGGCCGCCTCCGTGCCGCCGCGCTCGCGCACCCTGAGCCACGCCGGCACCAGCGCCGCGTTCAGCCCGCCCTCGGTGAGCAGCCTTCTCGCGACATTGACGAGCTGAAACGCCGCGAGAAACGCATCCGCCACCGCGCCTGCGCCCAGCAGCGCCGCCAGTACGGAATCGCGCGCGAAGCCCAATAGCCGCGACGCCAGCGTTCCCGAGGATACCGTGAGAAAGGAGCGGATCATGGCTCGTTCTATAGCAGCCGCTTCCCTTGCTGGCGCGGGGCCGATCTGGTAGGCCGCAACCTTTCGCGCAACGCCGTAAACAGGACGGAATCGATGGCTGACGCAAAATACGACGTTCTCGGGATCGGCAATGCGATTTTCGACGTGCTGGTGCAGACCGACGAGGGTTTTCTCGCGCGCCACGGCATGACCAAGGGCGGCATGGCGCTGATCGACGAGGCCCGCGCCACCGCGATCTACCGCGACATGGGCCCGGCGACCGAGATGAGCGGCGGCTCCGGCGCCAACACCATCGTCGGCGTCGCCGGCTTCGGCGCGCGCACGGCCTTCATCGGCAAGGTCAAGAACGACCAGATCGGCGGCCTCTACACCCACGACATCCGCGCCGCCGGCGTAGCCTATGAAACGAAGGCGGCGGAAAGCGGCCCCGCCACCGGCTGCTCCTACATCCTGGTGACGCCGGACGGCGAGCGCACCATGAACACCTATCTCGGCGCCGCGCAGGATCTGAACCCGTCGGACATCGACGATAGCGTGATCGCGGCCGCCCGCATCGTCTATCTCGAGGGATATCTGTGGGACCCCAGGAATGCCAAGGAAGCCTTCGTCAAGGCCGCCACCATCGCCCACAAGGCCGGCCGCCAGGTGGCGCTGACGCTGTCGGATTCCTTCTGCGTGGACCGTTATCGGGACGAGTTTCTCGACCTGATGCGCAAGGGCACCGTCGATCTCGTCTTCGCCAACGAGGCCGAACTGCACTCGTTGTACCAGACCTCTGATTTCGACGGCGCGCTGAAGCAGCTCCGCGCCGATGCAAAGCTCGGCGTCGTCACCCGCAGCGAGAAAGGCTGCGTCGTAGTGGCCAGGGACGGCGTCACATCAGCGCCCGCGTTCCCGATCCAGAAGCTGGTCGACACCACAGGCGCCGGCGACCTCTTCGCCGCAGGCTTCCTGTTCGGCCTCGTCCGCAACGCAGGCCATGAAATGTGCGGGCGCCTGGGCGCGCTGGCGGCAGCCGAGGTGATCCAGCACATCGGCGCACGGCCGCAGGTGTCGCTGAAGGAACTGGCGGGGCAGAACGGGTTGGCGGTGTAGGCCCGCGCGCTTTCCGGTGTCATGGCCGGGGTTGGCCCAGCCGTCCACGCCTTGTCTTGCACCCGGAGCCTGCGGACTTCCGAAAAGGCCCAACTTCGCCTAGAAGTTGATCCCTTAACGAATCCGGCTTCCATTCGGAGGACAGGGTGGTCAGCAAGGTCCGGAACGAACTTGACTGCAAGCCGCAGAACGCCCCGCCGTTCGATGCGGAGGCTTGGTTTGCGCGTCTCGACGAACTCGGCGCACGCGAATTCCTGCCGCACGGCATCCCCGATGAGCCGCCGGCTCAACCCGACCCGCGCGTCTTCTTCGACGAGTGATTTGATGAAGGACGAATACAACTTCTCGACCGCCCGACGTGAGGGCGACGAGTTCACCATCGTCGATGTGGCTGAGCGAACGCTGGTCGTACAGAAGGAAGACCGGCGCAAGGCCGCGCTGGAGCGTCTGGCCTCGCTCAACTGGACGCTTCCGCCCGACTACAGATTCGATCGGGACGAGGCGAACCGCTGATCGTCGCCCCCGCCATCGGCCCCGATCACTGATTTGCCCGACAGCGCAAATCAAATCTCGCTTACCGTCACGGGTAATTTCTACTTTGCATGGGGTTGTTTTCGATATTTTCGATCTGAGGGCTGCACGGCCGCCCTCCCTCTCACGCCGTCTTCGCTGCCTTCAGTCCCAGCTTCGCCTCCACCGCCTCGCGCATCAGAAACTTCTGGATCTTCCCCGTCACCGTCATCGGAAACTCATCGACGAATTCGACGTAGCGCGGGATCTTGTTGTGGGCGATCTGGCCGTGGCAGAAGGCGCGGACGTCGTCTGCGGTGAGCGCCTCGCCGGGGCGGGTGCGGATCCAGGCGCAGAGTTCCTCGCCGTAGCGTTCGTCAGCGACGCCGAACACCTGCACATCCTGGATCTTGGGATGGCGATAGAGGAATTCCTCGATCTCCCTGGGGTAGAGGTTCTCGCCGCCACGGATCACCATGTCCTTGATGCGGCCGACGATGTTGCAATAGCCGTCGGCGTCGATCACGGCGAGGTCGCCGGTGTGCATCCAGCCATTGGCGTCGAGCACGTCGGCGGTCTTTTCCGCCTCGTCCCAATAGCCCAGCATGACGCTGTAGCCGCGGGTGCAGAGTTCGCCGCGTTCGCCGCGCGGCACCACGCGCCCTTCGAGATCGACCACCTTGACCTCGACATGCGGATGAATCCGCCCGACGGTCGAGACCCGGCGCTCCAGCGGATCGTCGGTCGAGCTCTGGAAACTGACCGGCGAGGTCTCGGTCATGCCATAGGCAATGGTCACCTCGCCCATGTTCATCTCGCCGTTGACGCGCTTCATCACCTCGATCGGGCAGGGCGCGCCCGCCATGATGCCGGTGCGCAGCGATTTCAGGTTGAAGCGCGAGAACTCGGGATGATCGAGTTCGGCGATGAACATGGTCGGCACGCCGTAGAGCGCGGTGCATTTCTCGTTCTCGATGGTCTGCAGCGTCGCCAGCGGATCGAAACCTTCGCCGGGATAGACCATGGCGGCGCCGAGCGTGACGGACGCGAGGTTGCCCATCACCATGCCGAAGCAGTGGTAGAGCGGCACCGGAATGCAGATGCGGTCCGCTTCCGTCAGGCGCATCGCGCGGCCGACGAAATAGCCGTTGTTGAGGATGTTGTGATGGGTCAGCGTCACGCCCTTCGGCGAGCCCGTGGTGCCGCTGGTGAACTGGATGTTGACCGCGTCGTCGAACTGCAGCGTCGCGGCCAGCGCGGCGAGCTGCTCGCGATGCCGCGCGCCGCCCATCTGCGCCACGTCGCCGAACGCGATGGTGCCGGGACATTTCGGACCGCCGATCTGGATCACCGCGCGCAGGTGCGGCAGCCGCGCCGACTTCAGTTCGCCGGCTTGCGAGGTCGCAAGCTCCGGCAGCAGCGTGTTCAGCATCTCCATGTAGTTGGAGGTCTTGAACGCGGTGGCGGTGACGATCGCCGCGCAGCCGACCTTGGCCAGCGCGAATTCGAGTTCGCTCAGGCGGTAGGCCGGATTGATGGTGACGAGAATGAGCCCCGCTTTCGCGGCGGCGAATTGCGTCAGCGTCCATTCCGGACGGTTGAGCGACCACACCCCGATCCGCGCGCCACGTTCGAGGCCGAGCGCGAGAAAGCCCGCCGCCAGTGCGTCGACGTGACAGGCGAATTCCTTCCACGTCCAGCGCACGCCATGACCAGGCGAAACCAGCGCCTCGCGATCGCCCCAGCGCTGCGCGGCGCGATCGAGGCAGCCGCCGATGGTGTCGCCGAGCAGCGGTGCGTCGGCGGTGCCGGAGACGTAGCTGTGGATCGGGTGGGTCAAGGGCGCTTCTCCATGAGGTACGCGTGCTACGTGATAGAAACCCTATGTCGGCACCGTCATTGCGAGGCGCTCGCGACAAAATTGCAGAGCAATTTTGCGCGGAAGCGACGAAGCAATCCATCTATCCGCCGCACCATGGATTGCTTCGCTTCGCTCGCAATGACGGCCTGCGCCTTACGCCGCCTTCTGTCCGCTACCGGTATCGAGCCCGGCGTAAACCCCGCGCTCGAAGCCTGCAAATGCTTCCAGGCATTTGGCGTCCGCGAACGGCAACAGCTGCATCAGGATCACGCCGGCGACGTCGCGCGCCGGGTCGATCCAGAAATAGGTGTTGGCGAGCCCGGCCCAGGCGAGGCTGCCCGCGCTGCGGCCTTCCGCCGTCTTGGCGGTGTTGATCATGAAGGAGAGGCCCCATTTCTTCACGATGTCGGGATAGAGATCGACGTCGTTGGTGTAGATCGGCATCGCCGTCGGTATCTTGCCCATGGTGAGTTCGCCGATGTTGTTCTGGCTCATCTGCGCGATCGTCTCGGGCTTCAGCACCTGGTTGCCGTTGCCGCGGCCCTTGTTCAGGATCATCTGGGTGAACTTGATGTAGTCGCCGGCCGTGCCGTAAAGGCCGCCGCCACCCATGTGGAATTCCGGATTCTGTTCGAGCTCGAACGGCAGCGGCCCCAGCGCGCCGCCTTCGCCGCGCGCATGCATGCCGACGAGGCGCTGCCGCATCTCATCGGTGATCTTGAAGCCGGTGTCGTTCATGCCGAGCGGTACAAAGATGTTATCGCGCAGATAAGCATCGAGCCGCTTGCCGCTCACCGCTTCCACGGCCTTGCCGACGAAATCGATATTGGTGCCGTATTCCCAGCGCGTGCCGGGATCGGTCATGATCGGCGTCTTCAGCGCGGCGTTCAGGCAGGAGGTGATGCCGGGCGTGCCGGTTGCCTCCTGGTATTTCCCCAAGTCGCCGTTCCACATCTCGTAGCAGAACCCGGCGGTATGCGTCATGAGCTGGCGCAGCGTGATCGGCTTCTTCGCGGCGCGCAATTTTGGTGCGCCGCCGGCATCAAAGCCTTCCAGCACCTGCGGGGCGGCGAGATCGGGCAACAGCTTGCCGATCGGCTCGTCGAGCGACAGCTTGCCCTGCTCGACCAGTTGCATGCCGGCCGCCGCCGTAATCGCCTTGGTCATGGAGGCGATCCAGAACACGCTGTCTGATGTCATGGGGTCGCTCTTGGACAGATCGCGCTTGCCGAACGCGCCCTCGTAAATCACCTCGCTCCCGGTGGCCGCCATCGCGACCACGCCGGGAATCTCCTGGGCCTCGCATTTCTCACGCAGAACCTGATCGATCTCGGCTTTGCTTTGCATGGGTCACCTCCCGATTTGTTGTTATGGAAGTGGCGCGATCATCCTCCCGGCCGCCGTGTCCGGCAAGGGTCCGGCGGACGCCGACGCGGATGTCGCGACCTCGTGATGGGCAGAGTGCGTGGGCGGCGCGCAGGCGGGCTCGCGGGACAATCCGGCACAAAACTGCAACACCCCGCCGCTTTCAGCGGTGGATGGCGGCCAATGCCGGTGACCGGCTTAACCATCCACGCTATCGTGATTTCATAGCGATTCCCGTCGCCGATCTTTTGCGGTAAGGCGTTCAGAATCCAGCACAAACGTTGCGCGTTGGCTGGTTCAAATTAACCAAAATGGTTGTCATTTCCCTCGATTGCGAAGGTGCGCAATGATTTCGACCTGGAGTGAATGGAGGCGCTATCCCCGTGCCGGGCGTGGCGAAAATATCGAGGCGCCGATCTCGCCCGGAATTTACGAAGTCCGCTACGCCGGCACCGGCGCGCTGCACTCGTTCGAGGCGGTCGATAATGTCGCACAGGCGCTGGCGCTATTGCCGGTCGGTTCCAAATCCTGGTTCGGCCGCCGCGACACCGCCAAGCTGCCCGACCTCGAATATCGAACGTGCGCGACGTCATCGAAAGCGGACGCCAAGGCCGCCGCCCAGCGCATGATCGGCCGTCGCGAGACCTATATGAGCGGCGCGGCGTAAGGACGCGCCGTCTCTCACCGGCAGCCCTCAAACTGGCTTGGAGCAGGGCTGCGTCTGCGGCGTGTCGATAGCTAATTAAGTTGGCCGGTTTTGGTAACACATCAAATGTCCGCTTCG
>OEIU01001521.1_pt1 | contig 14638 bp, 10 predicted proteins | sample 1539221 | NCBI WGS metagenome assembly OEIU01 (sample SAMN03792071, study PRJEB22550) | activated sludge metagenome | feature: wastewater treatment plant; material: activated sludge; isolation source: Wastewater treatment plant of a petroleum refinery complex | place: Argentina: Zarate | collected...
ACTTGTCGGGATAGTCGTTCAGCACGTTCTGCACCAGCAGGTCGACGCGCCAGGCGCTGTCGCTCTGGTAGCTGAAACCCAGGTCCAGATACGTCTCCGGCGAGAAGCGCTGATCGACATTGCCGTTGGCCGCGGCAACGCCGGCAACGTCGCCGACGTTGTACCAGTACTCGCTGTAGCGGGTGACCGTCGCGTCCGCCGCCCACGAGCCGATGGTGTAACGACCATTGACGATGAACTTGTTCTGCGGCGTGCCGCGCTCGGCATCGCGCACCTTCGCGCCGCGGATCGAGACGACCTGTGCGCCGCCGACCGTCACTTCGCGATTCACGTTGTCGACCTCGGTATCGAGGAAACTCGCCGCCGCCGTGAGCTGCAGATCGCTGCCGTCGAAGCGGAACTGCTTGCGCGCCACGACATCGACGCCGTTGGTCTTCTGGTCCCAGGCATTCAGGTAGTAGGACGCCTGCGTGTAGCCGGCGAGTCCAGCGGCGTTGAATGCTGCGGTGACCGTCGGACCCTGCAGCGTCTCCGACACCTGGATCACGTCCTTGATGTTGAGGCTGTAGGCATCGATCGTGATCGAGCTGGTGCTGTCGGGCCGGATGACGGCGCCGAGCGAATACGTCGTCGACTCTTCGGGATCGAGCGGCTTCGCGCCGAACGCCGCCGCCGTCGGGTCGGCCGTGCGGAACAGGCGCGTGCGTCCCGGAACGAACACGGCCGTGCCGCTGTTGCTCCAGTTGCTGGTGTAGCCGCTCGACTGGTTGCCGAGCTGCGCCAGGCTCGGCGCATGGAAGCCGGTGCTCACCGTGCCGCGCAAGGCGAACGCGGGCACGAACTCATAGCGCGCCGTCAGACGATAGTTGCTGGTGCCGCCGAAGTCGGAGTAGTCCTCGTAACGCGCGGTGAGACCGACGTCGAATTTATCGGTCACGGCCGAATCGAAGCCGACGTAGCCGCCGTAGACGTCGCGCGTCACCGAGCCTGCGTCTTCTGCGCGGATGCCGGCGGTCGACGAACCCGTCGAGGGAATGCGCGAGGTGTCGGTCGCGAAATTCACGCCCGGAAACTGCGAAGCGTATTGCTGGTAGATGCCGCCCGGACCGTAGAGCGATGCGACCGTGGCACCGGCGAGCGGACCGCCGTCGTAGCCGATCGGATCACCGAGATCGGCCGTGCCCCAGTACTCGTGACGGAACAGACCGCCGGCGGACAGCACCAGCGATTCGAGCGCGCCCGACGGCAGATCGCGCGTGTAGTCGGACGTCACCGACGTCGTGCGGCTCTTCCAGGAGCCGAGTTCGAAATCGGTCGGGCTGTCGGGGCCGTAGCTCGGATTGATGGTGCTGTAGACGTGGCGTCCCGTTTCGTTCTGTCCGAACGATACCGCCGTGTCGAGCTTGCCGAAGGCGTCGGCCTGGTAGGTCAGACCGGCGACGGCGGCGACGTCCTCGGCGGTGTAAGTCAGGTACGGCTGATAGATATCCGGATACACACCGAGCACGGCGGTTTCGGAGATGCGCGTGCCGTCGGCCACCGTCGGATTGGTGGTGATCGCCTTCACGACGCGTTCGGGATTGACGTAGTTGAGGCCTTCCTTGTGCGCATAGTTGGCCCAGCCATAGGCATTCACGCTGTCGCTGATTTCATAGCCGGCGTTGACGAGGGCGCTGAAGTGTTCGCGCGCCTGTTGGCCCCACTGGCCGTACTTCTTGTCGAAGGTCTCGTTGCGCGGATCGCCGTTCGGGAAGAGCTGGCGCCAGTCTTCCTCGCTGCGATCGACGTTGTCGTTCTTGAGATAGTCCGCGCTGATGTCGACGAAGCCGCGGTCGCCGAGCGCCAGGCCGCTCCAGCCATTGATCGAACGCGTGAAGCCGCCGCCGTCGGTATAGCCGCCGACATTCGCGACGACATCGCCGCCGGACGAACTGTCCTTGAGCACGATGTTGACGACGCCCGCAATGGCGTCCGAGCCGTACTGCGCAGCCGCGCCATCGCGCAGCACTTCGACGCGTTCGACGGCGCTCACCGGAATCACGTTGAGGTCGACGACCTGCGCCGCCGGCCACGGATCGGTGCCGGAGAGCTGCGCCGACACGTTGCGACGCTTGCCGTTCACCAGAATCAGCGTGTACGCCGGACCGACGCCGCGCAGCGAAGCAGCGCGCACGCCCTGCCCTTTCACAGCGTTCTGGCCCTGCGGAAAGTTGAACGACGGATGCAGCTTCGACAACGCCTGGTTCAGCGTGACCGCGCCGGTTTCCTTGAGCTGCGCCGGCGTGATGACATCGACGGGCGCGGTGCTGGTGAGCGCCGTCGTGTCCTGACGCGCCGTGCCGAGCACGACGATGGTATCGAGCACGCCTTCGCCCGCTGCGGCAGCCGCCGCGGTGTTCGCATCCTGCGCGTGAATGACGGGCGCGGTGGCGCCGAGCAGAGAAGCAATGACGATCGAAAGCGGACGCATGTGGATTCCCGTGAGTTGATTGCTGCTCCGAGTGTCGCGATCGCGGCGCGCCGGAGCGGTCGGCCAGTTACTGGTCGTTGCCAGTGCGATGTGCCGGGAATCTAGGGACGCGGTTGCGCGGCAACCAATGCCGAGTCGTTATCTGCTGTGCACGCGCGATTGTGTGATCGGTTTGTGACCGGGGCGGTGACGAAAGTGCGGTGGGCGTTACTCGGCGAGAGCGGTTCGCTGACCGCTCTGTGACCGCGTGGTTTGGCGGGAGATGACGAGGGAGGTGCTGAAACGCGGTGAGTTGCGCAAATCTGCGCAACGCTGGCGGTGGAGCTGCGGAAATCTGCGCAGCTCTTCTGTGGGTCAGGCTTCAGCCTGACATCCGGAAGCCGGCTGAAGCCGGCCCCACAGCAGGAACGAAGATCCCTCTGCTCTTCCTGTAGGTCAGGCTTCAGCCTGACATTCCCCCAGGCCGGCTGAAGCCGGCCCCACAGCAGGAACGAAGACCTCTCTGCTCTTCCTGTAGGTCAGGCTTCAGCCTGACATTCCCCAGGCCGGCTGAAGCCGGCCCCACAGCAAGAACGAAGATCCCTCTGCTCTTCCTGTGGGTCAGGCTTCAGCCTGACATTCCCCAGGCCGGCTGTGACCGAAGGAAATCCCCACGGGAAAGCCGGCGCCACAGGAGGACATTTCCAGGCGAACGACGAGAAATTCATCACCCGCGGGCGACGCCCCGCAAACAAACTCTCCCCTCACTCGCCGCCATCGTCACGGAAGACCGATGCCCTACGACGCCCTGCTGAAAGGCCGAATCTCACTCACTGGTCACTACTACATCGCAACGACCGTCACTGCCGATCGTCATCCCCTGTTCGATTCCTTCGCTCATGGCCGGATGGCGATCAACGCAATGCGCACACAGGACCTGGCCGGTCATACGCAGACACTGGCCTGCGTCGTCATGCCCGATCATGTTCATTGGCTGGTGCAGTTGACGAAGCTGACGCTGTCGGAGGTCGTCCGTCGCTTCAAGGGATGCGTGGCGATCGAGGTGAATCGGCTGCGAGGCAGGAGCGGTCCGGTGTGGCAGCGCGGCTTCCACGATCACGCCGTGCGATCGGATGAATCGCTGGAGCGGATCGCGAGATACATCATCGAGAATCCGGTGCGCGCGGGACTGGTGGCGGGGATCGGCGAGTATTCGCTATGGCATTCGATGTGGGATCTCTGACGGCGGCGGCTCCGCTGTAGGTCAGGCTTCAGCCTGACATCTCCCAGGCCGGCTGTGACCGAAGGAAATCCCCATGGGAAAGCCGGCCCCACAGCAAGAAGGAAGATCTATCTGCTCTTCCTGTAGGTCAGGCTTCAGCCTGACACTCCCCAAGGCCGGCTGAAGCCGGCCCCACAGTGAGAGTCAAAGAGAGAAGCGCCAGCTCAGCCAGCCGCCCACGCCTGTTCCAGTCGCTTGCGCTGGTCGGCGGTCAGCAGTTCGCCGCGGCCGGCGAGCTGATTGTCGCGCAGGTGCGCAAGTCTGGTGGTGCCGGGGATCGTGGCCGTCACCGCGGGATGCGAGACGACGTACTTGAGCATCACCTGCGCCCAGCTCGTCGCGCCGATCTCCGTGGCCCAGCCCGGCAGCGGCTTGCCGGCAAGCTGCGAGAGCACATTGCCGCGGCGGCCGCCGAGCGGCACGTTGATCAGCACGGCGACGCCCTTCTCCTGCGCGAGCGGCAGAATCTCTTCCGCTGCGCCGTGGTTGTCGATCGAGTAGTCGACCTGAATGAAATCCAGCGGCAACGTCTTCAGCGCATTGATCATCTGCGGATACTGATCGTCGGTGGACGTGGTGCAGCCGATGTAGCGCACCTTGCCTTCCTGCTTCCATTCCTTCAGGCGCGGAAACAGTTCATCGATGCCGTGGAAGTTGTGGATCTGCAGCAGATCGAGCTTCTTCACCTGCAGTCGCGCGAAGGCTTCTTCGATCTCGGCATTGCCGGGCTTGACGTCGCCGCGGATCGGCGTCTTGGTGGCGATGAACAACTGGTCGCGGTTGCCAAGTTCCTTCACCAGGTTGCCGATCACGACTTCCGATTCGCCGTAGCCGCGCGCCGTGTCGACGACTTTCGCGCCGAGCTTCGGAAAGTTCTCCAGGACTTCCTTGCGGGCCGCGATGTCTTCCGGCGACGTCACGCTGTACGCATTCGTGCCGAGACCGATGACGGGCAGCTTCTCGCCGGTCTTGGGAATCGCCTTGGTGATGAGCGGCAGGTCGGCGGCGAAAGACGGTCCGCCGAGCGCGATGCCGATGCCGGCAGCCAGACCGCTCTTCATCAGGGTGCGTCGCGTGAAACCAGGAAACGTCGCGGACATGTCGTTCTCTCCCGTGGCTGGCCGAAATCAGACGCGGCACTTTGCCAGAACCCTACGACGGCGCAATTCTGTGCCGGTAACAGCGCGAATCACGCCGGATTTCTGACGGGAACCTGACATTCCTGCGCACGTCTTCCATGCATCAACCGGTACAGCGCGGGCAGCACGAGCAAGGTCAGCGCCGTCGACGACACGATGCCACCGATGACGACAGTAGCCAGCGGTCGCTGCACCTCCGAACCGGTGCCGACATTCAGCGCCATCGGCACGAAGCCGAGGCTTGCCACCAGCGCAGTCATCAGCACGGGACGCAGGCGCGTCAACGCGCCGGTGCGGATGGCTTCATCGAGCACGGTGCCCTGCAGTCGCAGTTCGCGAATGAACGACAGCATCACGACGCCGTTCAGCACCGCGATGCCCGACAGCGCGATGAAGCCCACGCCGGCGGAGATCGACAGCGGCATGCCCCGCACCAGCAGTGCGAGCACGCCGCCCGTCAGCGCCAGCGGCACGCCGCTGAACACGACCAGCGTGTCGCGTCCCGACGAGAACACCGCGTACAGCAGGCCGAACACCAGCAGCAGCGTCAACGGCACGACGATGGCAAGTCGTTGCGAGGCCGATTCGAGCTGTTCGAACGTGCCGCCGTAGTCGAGCCAGTAACCCGCCGGCAATTGCACCGACGATCCGATCCGCTCGCGCGCCTCGGCGACGAACGATCCCAGATCGCGGTCGCGCACATTGCTGGTGACCACGACGCGCCGCTTGCCGTTCTCGCGGCTGATCTGGTTGGGCCCGAGGGTCACTTCGATGCTGGCGAGTTCGCCGAGCGGTACGAATTCGGGCGCATCGGCGCTGCCGAACTGATCGGCATCGCCGCGCACTTCCCGGGTGGCCGCGCCCAGCTTCACCGGCAGGCGCGCGAGCATCGCCGGATCGGTACGCAGCTCGTCGCCGAGCCGCACGAGAATGCCGAAGCGACGGTCGCCTTCGAACATCACGCCGGCATGATCGCCGCCGAGTGCGGAATGAACGACGTCCTGCACGTCCGCGACCGACAGGCCATAGCGCGCCAGACGCTCGCGATCCGGGTTGATGGACAGCAGCGGCAGGCCGGTCACCTGCTCGGTCTTCACATCCGCCGCGCCATCGACCTGCGACAGCACGCGCTCGATGCGCTCGCCGAGCTGCGCCAGCACCTCCAGATCGTCGCCATACACTTTCACGGCGACGTCGGAGCGCACGCCGGAGATGAGTTCGTTGAAGCGCATCTGGATGGGCTGCGTGAATTCGTAGTTGCTGCCGGGAATCTCGGTGGCTGCGGCTTCGAGATCGGCCACGAGCTGCGCGCGCGGCTTGTCCGGATCGGGCCATTGCGCGCGCGGCTTCAGGATCACGAACGTGTCGGAGACCGACGGCGGCATCGGATCGTTCGCCACTTCCGCGGTGCCGATCTTGCCGAAGACGTGCGACACCTCCGGTAATTGCGTCAATCGGGCCTCGAGCGCTTTCTGCATGGCCACCGCCTGCGTCAGGCTGGTGCCGGGAATGCGCATGGCATGCAGGGCGATGTCGCCTTCGTCGAGACTGGGAATGAATTCTCGCCCCATGCGCGTCGCCGCGAAGCCCGACAGCACCACGAGCACGACCGCCGCCGCGACGACGATCACGCGCCATTGCAATGCCCGCGCGAGCAGCGGTTCGTAGGCGGAACGGATCGCCTGCATGATCCGGTTCTCCTCGTGCGCGACGCTGCCCCGCACGAAGATCGCCACCGCCGCGGGCACGAACGTCAGCGACAGCACCACCGCAGCAGCCAGCGCGATCACCACCGTGAACGCCATCGGATGGAACATTTTTCCTTCGATGCCGGTAAGCGTGAAGATCGGCAGGTACACCACGAGGATGATGGTCACGCCGAAGACGCTGGGCCGCACGACTTCGCCCGTCGCGCGGCGCACGATGTCGAGCCGTTCCGGCAACGACAGCAGGCGCTGCAGCCGCTTCTGTTCCATGCCGAGATGACGCAGGCAGTTCTCGACGATGATCACGGCGCCATCGACGATGAGCCCGAAGTCGAGTGCGCCGAGGCTCATGAGATTGCCCGACACGCGCGAGCCCACCATGCCGGTGATGGTGGCGAGCATGGCGATCGGAATCACCGCCGCCGTGATCAGCGCCGCGCGGATGTTGCCGAGCAGCGCGAACAGGATGGCGATGACCAGCAGCGCGCCTTCGGCGAGATTCTTCGTGACCGTGCGGATGGTGGCATCGACCAGCGTGGTGCGGTCGTAGATCGCGGTGGCCTGCACGCCCTGCGGCAACGAGGGCGCAATGTCCGCCAGCTTCGCGGCGGCGGCGGAGGCGACCGCGCGGCTGTTCTCGCCCACCAGCATGAACACCGTGCCGAGCACGACTTCCTCGCCGTCCTGGGTCGCCGCGCCCGCGCGCAGTTCGCTGCCGACCTTTACTTCGGCCACCTGCGCGAGACGGATGGCGATGCCCTGGCGCTGCGCGACCACCACCTCGCGCAGTTCTTCGATGGTGGTGACCTGTCCCGGCGAGCGGATCAGGTACTGCGAACCGCTGCGTTCGATGTAGCCGGCGCCGACGTTTTCGTTGTTGCTGGCGACTGCGTCGAGCAGGTCGCGGAACGTCAGGTCGTAGGCCATCAGGCGCGCGGGATCGGGTTCGATCACGTAGGCCTTCTCGAAGCCGCCGATGGTGTTGACCTCGACCGCGCCGGGCACCTGCCGCAATTGCGGACGGATGATCCAGTCCTGCACGGTGCGCAGGTCGGTCGGCGTGTGCGCGCTGCCGGGTTCCGCCGTCACCGTGTACATGAAGATCTCGCCCAGGCCGGTGGCGATGGGCCCGAGCGTGGGTTCGATGCCGCGCGGCAGTTGCGAGCGCACCTCGTTCACGCGCTCGGCCACGAGCTGGCGCGCGAAATAGATGTCGGTGCCGTCGCGGAACACCGCCGTCACCTGCGACAGTCCGTAGCGCGACAGCGAGCGCGTGTACTCCAGCGCCGGAATGCCGGCGAGCGCATTCTCGATGGCGAAGGTCACGCGCTGTTCCGCTTCGAGCGGCGAGTAGCCGGGCGCCTCGGTGTTGATCTGCACCTGCACATTGGTGATGTCGGGCACGGCGTCGATCGGCAGCCGCTGGAAGTTCGCGATGCCGAGCAGGACCACGAGCAGCGCCGCGGTGAGCATGACCCAGCGCTGGCGCAGGGAGAAGTCGACGATTCGAGTGAGCATGCAAGTAACCTTTCTTCTGCAGGTCAGGCTTCAGCCTGACTCCGGAACAGGCCGGCTGAAGCCGGCCCCACAGGAAGAGAAGATGTCAGGCTGAAGCCTGACCTACAGGAAGAGGCGGACCTCGTCTCAGTGATCATGCGACGCTCCCGCCTTCTCGATGTCCGCCTTGATCAGATAGCTGTTGGCGGTGACGTAGCGCGCGCCGGGCTCGAGGCCAGCGGTCACTTCCACGTGCGTCGCATCCGAGCGGCCCAGTTCCAGCCGGCGCGCCTCGTAGCTGTCGCCGACGTTGGCGAAGACCACGTCGGCATCGCGGAAGCGCTGCAACGCCGCGCGTTCGACTGCGAGATCGACCTTCCTTTCCGCCACCGTCACGCGACCGGTGACGAACTGGCCGGGGCGCAGTTGTCCGGCGGCATTGTCGATGACGACGCGTGCGCGCACGCTCTGGCTGCCATGCACGGCGAGCGGCGCAATCCGCGAGATGTGCCCGGTCGCAACCTGCCTGCCGTCGAGGTCGAGCAGTTCGACGCGCTGCCCTTCCTCGATGCGGCTCAGTTCGCGCTGGAACACATCGAGTTCGGCCCAGACGCGCGAGATGTCGACGATGGTGAACAGCGCCGTATCGCCGGTGGCTTCGCCGACCTGCGCCTGCTGTTCGACGATGGTGCCGCCGATCGGCGCGGTGACCGGATAGTTCAGCAGGCTCTCGTTGCTCTGTACCTGCGCGAGCAGTGCGCCGCGCGCGACCGTGCTGAAAGGCTGCACGCCGATCTCGCGCACCACGCCCGGATAGCGCGCACGCACGCGCGAGATGCGCGATGGGTCGGCCTGAACTGCGCCGGTCAGCAGCAGCTGTTCCTTGAGTAGCGCCGGTCCCGCCTCCTGCGTGACGATGCCCATCGCCGCGGCGGTCGCCACCGCAATGGTGGTTCGATCCTCGGGCCCCTCTTCATGGGTGTGCTCATCGTGTTCATGCTCGTGCCCGTTCTCGTGGGCATGTTCGTCCGCCGCATGATCCGAACCGCAGCCGGACAACAGCAATGCAAGCAGCGCAATCGGGAACAGGGACTTCATGGGGATTCTCCATCGACGACCATCGTCACCGGCTGGCCGGTGAGACGTTCGAGTTCGATCAACTGGGTATGGAATTCGGCGGCGGCGCGAATGGCGTCGAGTTCGATCTCGAGCAGCTGCCGCTGCGCGTCGGCCAGCTCCAGGAAGGAAAAACGGCCGGCGCGGTAGCCGGCTTCGGTGGTGCGCAGCATGTCCAGCGCCTGCGGACGGATGCGTTGCTGCAATGCCTGCGCCTCCGTACGTGCATGCACCAGCTCCTGGTAGATGCCGAACAGCGTGGCGTGCAGTTCCAGCCGTCGCGCTTCGCGGGTCAGGGCCAGCGACTCGCGCTCGGCCTGCGCCGCGCGGATCTCGCCCTGCGCGCGTCGCCTACTGCTCAATGGCATCGAGAACCCGGCCACGAAGGCGGCATCGTCGAAGGCTTCGAGACGCCGCACGCCGAAGCTGAGATTCAGGTTGGGACGCTGCTGCGATTGCGCGAGTCGCGTGCGCGCCTCGGCGACGCGGTCGTGCGAGGCGAAGGCCAGCAGATCGGGATTGGTCTGCAGTCGCTGCGCGAAGGCATCGAAGGGTTCGACTTCCTTCAGCGCAAAGAGCTGGCCTTCCGCTGCGCCGAACTGCGGCGACTCTTCGCGCCACTGCGTCGACAGCGCGACCCGCGACGCCAGCAGCTCATGCTCGGCATGTTCGACATCGATGCGCGTGCGCGCCAGCGCGATCTCGGCGCGGCTGAACTGCACCGGCGAGGCTGCACCCGCCTCGACGCGCGAACGTGCGGAAGCGCTCGCCGCCTCCGCCAGCAACTCCGCGCGCTGCATCGCTTGCAGTTTTTCCTGATCCGCCAGCACGTGCACGAAGCGCTTCGCCACTTCCGCCAGCACGTCCGCCTGCCGCGAGCGCTGTTCGGCCGTGAGTCGTTCGACTTCGAACTCGCCCAGTTCGCGCCGCGCCTGCGCCTTGCCGCCGAGTTCGATCAGGCGCGAGAGCTGCAGCGTCGTTTCGAGCGCATCGATGCCCGACAGCTCGCCGCTGCCGGCAAAGTTCTCGAGTTGCAGATCCAGGGACAGCGGCGGCGCCAGCGCCTGCACCGCAGCCTGTTCGCGCGCGGCCGTCGCCTGCGGCTGGAAAGCAGCCAGCTCCGGATTGCGCGCGGTGACGAGTCCGATCGCCTCGCGCAATGAGATGGCATTCGAATCGGCCGCGACGCCGGCGACTGCCCAGCACGCGAGCACGCACGCGCCGGCGGCGCGTGTCAGCAGAATCTTCATGTGAAACCTCCAGGCACGGGCATCGCGTGCCCGCGCATCGATCAATCCGAAGACGATTGCAGGAGGTTTACAGCGGCGGGCCGCGCAATGGCGGCTTCAGGAGGAAAAGGGACCCCAGCGGCACGAACGCCGTTGCAAGGCGCGGGAGGTCACTGCTCCGAGGCGGCAGCAACAGCAGCAGCATCGCGAGCAGCAGCACGGGCATCAGGACATCGCTGGGATCGGCCTGCTTTTTCAGCAGCACGACGTCGAAGACGTTCACATCGCGGTCTGCGTGGCCCGTGCCGGTGTGATGTTCATCGTTGTGCACCGAGCCGTCGCCCAGGTGCACGGCCGATGCCGGTTCTTCGCCGTCCAGGCACAGATGCAGATGCACGTCCGCCAGTCGCGTTGCGACGAACGCGATCAGGATCAGCCAGAGCCAGCGGCGATGTACCCGGTGCATGGATCGAGTATGGCAAAGGCCGGATGGCGAGTGGAAGTGCGATCTGCTCTCCCCTGTAGGTCAGGCTTGTAGGTCAGGCTTGTAGGTCAGGCTTGTAGGTCAGGCTTGTAGGTCAGGCTTTAGCCTGACTCCTTTAATAAGAAGGCCGGCTGAAGCCGGCCCCACAGAAGCCGGCCCCACAGGAAGAATAAGTAAGAACAGGAAGACGCTCACGCCACCCGCTCTGCCGCCTCCACCCGCTCCACGCTCATCGGCGTATGGAACATGCGCCCGCGGCGCTCGCGCCAGAGTTCGACGATGCCGTGCAGGGCGTCGAGTCCGTCGGTCAGGGCCGCGGGGCCCGGCTGCAGGATCGAGCTCGAACGGATCTCGTGGATCTCGCCGTCGCGCACGGCCGGAATCGCCTGCCAGCCGTTGCGACGTTCGATCGCATCGCGACGGAACGGCTTGCCGTTCCATGAGGCGATGATGATGTCGGGCGCGCGACTCACGACGTCGTCATGATCCGCGACGACGCGTTCTTCGGTGCGCCGATGGCGCGCGAGTTCGGCGAAGCAGTTCGTGCCGCCGGCGATCGAGATCAGTTCGGATACCCACTGGCTCGCGCTGATCGCGGGTTCATCCCATTCCTCGAAGTAGATGCCCGGCCGGGAGTCCTGCGCCGCGCGACTGCGGATCGACTCGACACGCCATTCGAGCGTGCTGGCGTAATGTGCTGCGGCCGCTTCCCTGCCGACCATGGCGCCGACGATGCGGATCATGTCGAGGATGCCGCGCACCGACTGCTGATTGAACAGGTGTACGGCGACGCCGTGCTGCGAGAGTGCCGCCAGCGTCGCGCCGTGCGTCTCGCCGCAACCCAGCACGAGATCGGGCTGCAGCGCGCCGATGCGATCGATGTGCGAAACACCGTGGATCGAAACGCGCGGCTTTTTGTGCTGCGACTCCGGCAACCGGTCGACCGTGCCGGCGAAACCCGCGATACGCCGGTCTTCGCCCAGCAGACACAGGGTCTCCGCAGTCTCCGTACTCAGACAGACGATGCGTGAAGGATAGGTGTCCATGTGTTCAACCCGATCAGGCGTTCGAAACGGGAGCCAGGTGATGACAGACCCGCATTGCGCACGCGAAGTTCAACTACCCGCGATTAATGCGACAGTGCCGGCGATTCATCGATAAAGACGAATGAAGCACTCGATCTGCGACAGCCGACCGGAAAAAACTTCAATGCCTGGAGCCATTCCGATCAGGCGATGCGTGACGACGGGACATATGAAAGCATCGATGCTGGTGAGCGGGGCAGCATCGACCGGCGATTGACTGGATTTGACCGCCCCTTGACCGAATCGGACACGCTGCACGCATGAATCCCGTCGCAAAGGCACTTGGGCACATCGAAAGTCATCAAGTCCGTTTTGTTCTTCCCCCTCCTCCGCGCAGCGGGGAGGGTAGGGAGGGGTCTTCTCTGATCGGTGGGGTCGCGATGCCGTGAGCGGCGTGTTGAATGCAGCTACGGAGAAGACAGAGAGCGAAAGGAATGGGCCGATCGCTTAAGTCAGTCCCATTGGGCTGTGACCTCATGGGGAAGCCTGACTCAGATAAAGAGGCCGGCTAAAGCCGGCCCCACAGGAAGAGGTCCCCACCCTGACCCTCCCCCCTGCGCGGAGGAGGGGATCAGACAGAGCGAAGCCGTCAGGATCGACGCTGCAGCTCCGCGGCCACGGCATCGAACAGCGACTGCATTCCGAACGACACGTCCTGGATGCGGCCGTTGACGAAGAAGGCCGGCGTGGAATGCACGCCGCTGTCGCGGCCGCTTTGCTGATGCTCGCGGACGCGCTGGCGATACACCTCGTCGTCCATCTCCGCGGTGTAGCGTGCCATGTCGAGCTGCAGACGCTCGGCGTAGCCCTGCAGCTGCGGCAGCCTGAAGTGCGGCTGATGCTCGAACAGCAGATCGTGCATTTCCCAGAACCTGTTCTGCTCGCCGGCCACCTCCGCGGCTTCCGCCGCGTGCAGCGCATGCGGATGCGCCTCCTCGATCGGAAAGTGCCGGAACACGATGCGCACTTTTTCCGGGTAACGTTCCAGCAGCAGCTTCACGGCGGGCGCCGCCTGCTTGCAGGTCGGGCATTCGAAATCGCCGTACTCCACGACGGTCACCGGCGCATGCGCGGGACCGATCTGGTGATCGACGGGAGTGACGGGTGCGGTCAGGTGGGGCTTGTTCATGAGGGGCATGCTACGCGGATGAGACGGTTCCTGCATTCACTGCAGGCGAGTGAGCAGATCTTGTCAGGCTCCGGGTTCGATCGGCACCGGCCGGCGGTGCGCGGCCAGGCAGCAAAGCACGCTCAGGATGACGAAGACCAGCGCCGCCGTCTCCAGCAACGTCGGCAGGCGTCGTTCCCAGAGCAGTCCATAGATCAGCGCGAACACCGTCTCGAACAGGATCATCTGGCCGACGAGCGTCAGCGGCAGCAACCGGCTCATGCGGTTCCACAAAGCATTGCCGACGATGGAAGCGAGCACGGCGATGCCGAGTACGACGGCGCCGAATCGCGCCCATGCGTCGATGGCGTGATGCGTCGTATCGATGGCGAGCGCCAGAGGGATCAGCAGCACGCTCTGTGCGCCGGCGGCCACGCCGATGAGCAGATTCCAGTCGTGCGCCGAAACGTGTTGCAGCCGTGCCAGGCAACGCGCATTGCCGACGGTGAAGGCCGTCCATGACGCCAGCGCGCCGATGGCGCAGAGCAATCCGATCCGCTGGTCGCGAGTCGATCCCGCGGCCGGCCCGACCAGCGCCTGCCAGCCGATGCACACGGTGACGGGCGGCATCAGCTTCGTGCTGATCATCGTCGCGCTGGATCGGGTGAAGGCGGATACGGCGATTGTGATCCCGTAAGGAATCGATCGCCTCTTCCTGTGGGGCCGGCTTCAGCCGGCCGCGACAATCGATCGCACCCACATCCACAAGAAAAAAGTGGCAGCACGTTGAGAGATCGTGCCGACCGCAGCGGCTCAGGCCGGCTGAAGCCGGCCCCACAGGAAGAGCGGGCTCAACGCGCCAGCGCCTTCATCACATTCGCAGGATCGTTCTGTATTGCGCGCAGCAGCGCCTTCGCTGGGCCGGTCGGTTCACGACGGCCCTGTTCCCAGTTGCGCAGCGTTCCTACATCGACTCCGAGGATCAGGGCGAACTTCGGTTGACTGAGATGAGTCAAGGCGCGAACGGCGCGTACGGACACCGCATCGACACGAGTCTGCCGCGAGGGCATCCGCTTGCCCCGGGCAATCTCGTTGTGCTGTTCCATGCTTTCCACCAGACGCTCGAACAACTGCTTCTTCATCACTGCCAATCCTCATTCAACCTGAGAAGGATCGCTTTTTCCTTCGGCGTCAGGTCATCCTTTATTCCCTTCTTGTAGATCAGAATCATCCGGATCTGATCCTCGGCGAGGACGTGGTAATAGATCACGCGCACGCCACCGCTCTTGCCTCTACCGCCCGACGCCCAGCGGACTTTACGAAGACCGCCGGTGCCTACGATCAGATCACCCGCAAACGGATACCGGACCAGATGCCGCTGCAGGGCGGCGCCCCAATCCCCGTCGGTATGTCAATGACGTACGTACGTCAATGACATACCAAAGCGGTCCGTCAATGGGCACTGCTCGGGCGCCTATCGGACCAATGCCCGCATCTTCTCCGCATGCTCCCTGACGATCTCCATCGTCGACACATCCGTATC
>OEIU01001522.1_pt1 | contig 14627 bp, 20 predicted proteins | sample 1539221 | NCBI WGS metagenome assembly OEIU01 (sample SAMN03792071, study PRJEB22550) | activated sludge metagenome | feature: wastewater treatment plant; material: activated sludge; isolation source: Wastewater treatment plant of a petroleum refinery complex | place: Argentina: Zarate | collected...
CGGGGCATCGGCTGAAGAAAGGCGGCGATTACAGCAGATTTGGCGCGCCGACGGTCAGGGCTACTTTCCACGGCGCTTCCTCTCGTCGTCCACGATCCGGCAGGCGATATCGATCGCGTCCCGCAAGCGACTGACGTCGCCCACGTAGCCGCCGAGCGCCTGCGCTGCACGCCGGTGCAAGCCGGCCGAATCGATCAACCGGCGACGGGCAAGCGCTGCGATGTCGTCGCGGTCGTGACTCGAGAACCGGCCCAGCTTGCTCGTGGCGAGATCGACGGGAGTCAACAGCCGGACTTCGAGGACTTTTGCATCGATCCCCTTGAGCACGAGAGGCTTGCTGTCCTCGTAGGCATCCTCGTGCAGCAGCGCGAAGTTGTCGTTGTACTGGCGGTCGAAATACAGCAGGCGGGCGGCGCCGTCAGCATCGCGGTAGGCGACTTCCAGATCATCCGGCAGCGCGATCCGCCGCGAGAAAGTTGCATCGACGTCTCGCGATACGCGCTCACCAGTATAGAAATGCATCGCTGCGCCGCCCGCGACGACCATCCGGATGGGCAGCGCGCGCTTCGGCGTGCCCGTGATCGCCGTCTCGATGCGTTTCGCGAGCGCGACGAATGCCTCGACATAGTCGGGCCGGGCATTGCCGTCAGGCCGCATGTTTCGAACGCTCCCTGAGCGACGGCAGGAATCTCGACGGACGAACCGGGCTCTGCGCCAACCACTGCGCGAACACGGCGGGCTCGCTCGCGCCGGGATGCAGGCGTTCCGCCAACCCGAGCAGCCCGCGCCGGTCGACGCCGCTCTCGCTGGCAACCATCACGGCCAGGCCCGCCATGAAAAATGACGGCCCATGGCTCGACCAGCGCATTGCATCGAGCTCGCGCCCGGCACACAGATCAAGCAGCCGCTCTTCGTATTCGCGGCTGACGGTCGCCGGAAAGTGGTGACCAGCCTCCAGGCTTCCCTCCCTGTCGACCACGTTCAACGACGCATCCACGGCATCGGCCAACGCAAGCAATGTCGTGAAGTCACAGGAGGAACGACGCCGAAGACGCGACAAGGTCTCTTTCGGCAACCCTGCTTTCGCCGCCCATCCGGAGTCCGACAGGCCGCGCTGTCGCGCCCGTTCGGTAAGCGACTCCACCAGGCGCGACAGCGGCTGATCCTTGGTTGACTTTTTCATCAACCGAAAATATCGAATGTTGACGTAGAGATCAACCAGCTTGCCCGGCCCGGCAGCGGAAGGCTTCGCGCCGGCGTCAGGGATACCTCAGGGCGTGAGTTGGGCCGCCAACCAGCGGACGGCACTCTGGATCAAGGGGCGGTTCAGCGACAACGGAATCATGATCAGGAAAGCCGCGACCAGCAGCCACATATCGCGATTGCCACGGCGCAGTGCTTCGAGTTCCAGCCGGGCGCCGCGCACGAACCCTTCAGGGGGAATCCGCGGCAGCAGGCAGGCGTACACCTGCTCCCACACGAACCAGGACGTTCTCCGCATCGGATTGGTCATCTGAGTCAGATAACGATCGATCAGCAGACGCTGCCGGTTCACGCGCACGTCCGCCCAGGAGCTGGTGACGATCTGGCCATTGCCGCGATCAAAATGCAGGCAGTGCTCGCTGACGCCCAGGCGCTCGCGTGGTTTGCGACGCCCCTGGACGATGACGATCAGGCTCGTCGCAGCAAGCAGGACGAAACCCAGCAGCCAGACCACGCAGACTGCACCGAAAGCCTTCAGCGACAGCTTCTGCGACGCATGAAACATCAGCATCCCGCCGCCGGCCAGGAAAAGGAGTGGCAGTACATAGATCACTCGCATGGCGAGCCGTTGCCCCTTGAGCCGCGCCGGGTCGATCTGAATCCACACCACGGCTGCGTCCAGCGGCGCCGGCGGTCTCGCCGGTCGGGTGATTCCGTCCACCGATGGCCAGCCTCCTTCGGCACGCTTGCGACGCAATTCTCGCAGCACCACCACGAGGCCCACGATCACACCCAGACCGATGGCGCCGCGTGAGGCGTGCTTTCCCCATTGCATCATCGAACGCGTCTTCAGTTGCTGCTGCAGTCGCGACGCGAGACCCGGCGGTTCCCAGGCATCGACATGCGCGCCATCCAATGAAACCCGATGCACGCGGGCCAGCGTCGGATCGGCGATCAGCACGGCTTCATCGAGTTCGATCAGATCGACCGGGTCGGCCTGCGGCGGCAGTTCGATGCGCCGTTGCGGCTGCCCCGCGGCGTCGTAGATCAGCACGTCGCCATCGAGCATGGCGTTGTCCTGCTGCACCACCCACCAGTCATCGCGCGTCGTGTTGAGCACGCTCGCCGGCCAGACGCGATCGGGACGGGCCGGCGCACGCGCAATGCGGGGTTGCGTGACCTGCGTATCGACCGCCTTGTTCATGAGCGCATTGCCGCGCTCGCCAAGGCGGGCGCTTTCGAAGCTGCAGTTCGGTTCAGTGGCGGGCTCGCCCGTGGCGACGTGCAGGAAAGTTTCGCTCGCGTAGTGCGCAGCCGGATCGATGCGTGCGATCCGGAAATTGTTGGTGTCGGCCACGTACAGCACGCCCTGCCGTTCGACGATGCCGTTGGGAAAGCACAGCACGACCGGCCAGGTGCGGGTCGCGGCGATGAAGTTGCCATCGCGATCGAACACCACGAGCTGGTGACGCGAGGTGTCGGTGAGGTAAATGCGATCGGTCGTGACGGCAACGCGATGTGCGCGACGAAATGCGCGCTCGCCCCGCAGCGGCGTCACCGCGGGTTCGCAGCGTCGCGCTGCGAGATCGCAACGATGCAGCAATCCGGTCGCATCGTCGCCGAGATACCAGTGATCGCCATCCGAAGACAACGACAGCACGGGGCCGCGCAGGCCCAGTGCCTGGACGCTCAGCACCTGGGCAGCTTCATCGTGCGGTACCAGGTAGAGCGTCCCGAATGCTCCGAGCAGTACATCGCCCGCCGCGTTGCGCGCCATCAGGTGCGGACCGGCCGCTTCGGCTGCGCGGCGCGAGAATGCGTCGGTGCCGATGACACCGCCGATCACGCAGACAAGGGCGATCAGAGCGAAGATGCGGGTCGACAGGGCGGCATGGCGCCAGTCCGATCGGTCCATGGTCATGTGAATCCTTCACGGCGCATTTTTACTGACGGTAGCAGTTCACCGCCGCGCCACGTGATAACGCCCTCCCGGAAACGTTGGCTTGCCCGTACCTCGGTGCCAGTGATTCGCGCCACTCTTGCCGGCGCGACGCCACGTGCTGTATATAACCACAGATATGCAGATATGGGTCGAGTCGCTGACCTCGCGCAGCACGTACCTGTTACTGAACGGTTGACCGATGGCCAAAGACTCCCGCATCGAATGGACTCACCATACATTCAATCCCTGGTGGGGTTGCGTGAAGGTCTCCCCTGCGTGCACTCACTGTTACGCAGAAACGTGGGCCCATCGCCTGGGAGCGAATCTGTGGGGCAAGAAGGCGCCGCGGCGCTTCTTTACCGCAGAACACTGGCGTCATCCCATCAAATGGAATGCGGAAGCCGAGCGTGACCGGGTTCGACGCCGCGTGTTCTGCGCCTCGATGGCGGACGTGTTCGAGGTTCGGGCCGAACTGAATTCGTGGCGCGAGAAGCTTTGGCCGCTGATCGAGCAGACGCCGTGGCTCGACTGGCTTCTGCTCACGAAGCGCCCACAGAACGTGCGTCGAATGACCCCATGGAATGACAACTGGCCTGCCAACGTCTGGCTGGGGACGACAGCCGAGAACCAGAAGCATGCAAACGTCCGCATTCCTCACTTGCTCGAATCATCTGCACGGATTCATTTCATATCGGCAGAGCCCTTGCTCGGCCCGCTGTCCATCGCGAAATGGGAAGGCATCGACTGGGTCATTGCTGGCGGCGAAAGCGGCCATCACGCGCGTCCCACCGATCCGGAATGGGCGCGCGCACTGCGGGATGAGTGCCACTCACGCGACATCGCATTCCATTTCAAGCAATGGGGACATTGGGCACCGGAATTGCCGCACGGAATTACTGCGCGACAGAGACTCGAGTTATCGAGTCCACACGGAAGCCGAATGCTCTACGGCCTGGGAAAATCGGCAGCCGGCAGACTACTCGATGGTCGAACGTGGGATCAATTTCCCGCCTGAACTCGCCTTGTCACGGAACGACAGATGCAGCATCTCCATCCGGACCCTTGCCCAGCGCTAATCGTCGAACGCGGACCTCACGACGAAGGTGTCGGGTTGTGGGTGCCCGAGCACAAGCATCGACTCGTGCGCGAATATCTGACAGCTTCCCGCCATGCATGGAAGAAATGGCCGCAGCGGGTCTTGATCGATCCGTTCGGCGGGCCTGGTCGGATCCAGGTAAGAGGCGAATCCTTCACACGCGACGGAGGCGCCGTGGTTGCGTGGCGTGCCCTTTGCGATGCAGCACCGTTCACCCGCGTATTCGTGGGCGACATCGAGGGAGAGCGAGCCGAAGCGTGTGAACAGCGACTCAAGGCGCTCAGCGCCCCGGCGACGGCATTCACGGGTCCGGCGTTGCAGACGGTGCCTCAGATGATCGCAGCAATCCCTAGCAATTCCCTTTGTTTCGCGTACATCGATCCATACAACCTGGAACTGCTCTCCTTCGACATCCTCAAGTCACTGGCGAAGCTTCGCGTCGATCTGGCGATCAACTTCAGCACCATGGATCTGCATCGAAACATGGAACTCGAGTTCGATCCCAAGCGAGCCAGATTCGACAGCACGGCACCCGGCTGGCGCGATTCGCCTGCGATCCGGGCGGCAAGCAAATCGAATGCTCCGGCAGCGTTCTTCAGATACTGGTGCGATCTCGTTACCGGACTCGGCTTCACGCACAGTCGTGAAATGCCTCTCGTGCCCAACGACCACGGCCACACGATTTACAGGATGGTGTTCTTCGCACGTCACGACTTGCCGAACCGAATATGGGACGATGTGGCGCGCGGCCCAAATCGGCCGCTGGATCTTTTCGATCATTGATCCACGGGGCTTTTATTCGCCATTCCGATACATGAATGCACCCACATGCATGGAACTGCAGCCGCTTTCGTTTGAGAAATTCAGGCGCGATCAGTCGTCTGCCTTCGAGAGAATTGCGCGAAGAACACGCGGTACGCACGACGCACAGGATCTGATCTCCGAAGCGTGGCTTATCGCAATCGAAATCGGTAACCGACGCGGCGCTCACGTCGATCTTTCCAATCGCGCAGAGCAGGATCAGGTTCTCGCCTGGCTGTACAAGCGCTTTGTCGACTATGTGCGCGGCAAGCGCACGGAGAGTCTGGAGCACGATCAGGACGCAGACTCGCTACCTTGGCAGGACCGACTCGCTACGCCGCCGGAAAGCGATCCACTCGCACAACTCATCTCCAGTGACAGCGAACGGTCGCTCGACGCGCAAGGCTATTCGGAATATTGCGCATACGTCACCTTGCTGAAGCGGTTTGAACTCAACCTGCTGAAGCTCGCCGATTACCTTGCGATTACGTTCGTGACGCTGCGCAAGCGCATCGAAAACGCCCGCGACCTCGCCGACCGACAGCCGACGCTATTCGATCGGACAGATAAGGATTGATCCCGATTTCGATTCGCGACCCGGCTGGATAAGAAAGCTGTGGGATCGCTGCCAGGCTCACGCTGGGCGATTGGGAGCCTGGCTATCGAAACGAGACCGTGGATCGCAATCCAACGACAGCGACCTGGTGCAATCGTTGACACTGTTCAATTGAACCTCTCGACCGAAACGCTGATTTACTGAATTTGCTTCGGTGCCGAAGACGCTTCACCATCACCGCGCCGCGAGGAGAGACTGATATGTCCCATCCCCAACTTCCCGTCGAAGGCGGTTGCATGTGCGGTCAATCGCGTATGCGCATCAGCATTGCACCCATCATCACGATGGCATGCCACTGCCGCGGGTGTCAGCAAATGAGCGCGAGTGCGTTCTCGCTCACCGCACTGGTACCGGCAGATGGATTCTCGGTGATCCAGGGCACGCCGCAGATCGGCGCGCTGCATGGACAAAGCCACTACCTCTACTGTTCGTACTGTCTCAACTGGCTCTACACGGCCCCGGCCGGCATGCCATTCGTCAACGTGCGGCCCGTACTCTTCGACGTGCCGCTTTGGCGGATTCCCTTCGCCGAAACCTGTGTCGACGAGAAGCTGCCCTGGGCAACGACGCCAGCCCAACACAGCTTCAGCCAATATCCACCGCCTGAACAGTACGCCTCACTGACGGCTGCGTACGCAGAATGGGTCAATGCGCAGTAGGTGAATCGGGAAATCCGTGAGGGAAAGTCCGGGAGACGCAACTCACTTGACTTCATGGGGGGGCCGGGCCGGGATTCCGGGAAAACATTCCCAGGCTGCCTAACCAAGTTAGCCCGGTTTTCCGGCCTGGCTGATGGGTGCGGGCAGACTCGGATAGTCCCGCCCCAACTCCTTTTTCGCGGCTGCCTCGTAGTTGTCGGAGAGATAGCGCAGGAAGAGGAACGCCAGCATGTAGTCGCGGAAGTCATCCGCATTCATCGCGCCGCGAAGCTGGTCGGCGATGTTCCAGAGCGTCCTGCCCGGCTGCTTTTGATCTTTGTCGTTCATGAAGGATGATTCGCTTACTTCTTTGGCCTGCGTGAGAGCTTCGTCTCGATGGACTTCAGCTCGGCGTCGTCGGCCTCGTCGTCGGCCAGCGCCTCCTGCTTTCTGCGGCGTTCGTCGAAATCCAGATAGCGGGCGGCCATAGTGGCTTCCATCTGTTCGTGGCTGATGCCGCCTTTGCCATCGAGCAGCACAAAGCCGTTGGACGTGATGATCTGGTCGACGTTCTCCTTCCAGAACGCCATGCGCGTTTCCTTGCGGTTCTTGGCGCGCAGCTCGGCGGTTTCCAGAAAGATCACGACGAGGCGATTGAGCGTGTCGATCTCGTCTTCCGTCAGATAGTTCTTTGCAATCAAGATGTCGGTCTTGCGGACCTTGTCGCCTTTCCAGGTCAACAGGCCGAAATTCGGATCATTGGCATCGGCTCGGGCGCTGACCAGTTCTGCTGCGGTCTGCTGAGTAACGGCAAACAGCAGCAGGTTCTGCACGGTGGCGAAAAACTGCTGGGTCGCGCGATCGGTCTTGTCGTAGTCCGTACTGAGCGCGAAGAGGTCGCGCACCTTCTGGTAGAAGCGCTTCTCCGAGGCGCGGATGTCGCGGATGCGCGCCAGCATCTCGTCGAAGTAATCCGGGCGGCCGTCCGGGTTCTTGAGCCGCTCGTCGTCCATGGCGAAGCCCTTGAGCAGGTACTCCTTGAGAACGGTCGAGGCCCAGCGGCGGAACTGAACACCGCGCGGCGAGCGCACGCGGTAGCCGACGGCGAGGATGGCTTCCAGGTTGTAGAGCGTGACCGGTCGTCGGACCTCGCGTCCGCCCTCGGTTTGAACTACCGAGGATTCCTCGGTAGTTGTCTCGCGGGTTAACTCCTCGTCTTCATAGATGTTTTTGAGGTGCAGTCCGACGTTGTCCGGACTCACGTCAAACAGCTGCGCCATTTCCCGCTGGCTGAGCCAGACGGTCCGGTCCTTGGCGCGGAGCTGGATCTGGCTCTTGCCGTCTTCGGTGGTGTAGAGGATCAGCATCAGCGGCACTCCGAAAGAGCACTCTGAAAAGGGACAGATTCGGACAGATCCATTTGTCTGTGAATCACTCGGATCTGAAAAAATAAATCTGTCTCAATCTGTCCCCTTTGGTTTGTCAGGCTCTTACTCCGCATGCCCGGCCTGTCGAGCGTCTCGAATCGCAAGAACGAGTACCGTGTCATCCGCCGGGCGCCGGCGATAGAGCGCAAGGCAGGCGCTGCGTCCTCGCGAGATGACGAGTTCGCGTCGCCCGTCCTCCACCGCACGACCGATCAGCGGATGATGCTCCAGGACCATCACAGCTTCACGGATGCGCGCGACCGTTTCGAGCGCCCGCGCCGGATCGGTCGCAGCGATAAATTCGAAGATCTGCTCGAGCGCCGAGAATGCCCGCGCAGTCAGCCGGACTTTCGCCATGATTTCGCCCGCGGCTTACGTGTCGCCTTCCCTTTCGCACGCGCTTGCAGATAGTCGAACACCTCGGCTGCGTCGTACGCGCGCTGCGACTTGTTCGTTTCCGCTTCAGCCAGCGCCGCCTCATCGCCGAAGCGCTGCCGCAACTCCGCCTGTCTCGTGGCGCGCTCGATCGCATCCAGCATGAACGCGTGCGCTGTCTTGTCCGTCCCGTCGACGATCTCAGCAATACGTTGTTTCAATTCGTCGGGTAACTTCAGGCTCGTGGCAGCCATCCCCCATCCTCCATCGGCAGGTGGTAGTCAGATGCTACTACCCGCTGCGTGCGGCGATCAATCTCGCGCGCTTCGGTGTCGGCACCGGAGAGCGCGGCGCGGTTTCCCGACCCGGCACCGAATCCGTCGGCTGTCCAGCATCACCGCGTACTGGCCGAAGTCGCTCGCGCCCGCCTGTTCAAAATTTCACCATCGATGGGAATCGATTCTGCCTATCCCGCAAGTCGTTAACCCATTCGTGCCCCGGTTTGTTCTCCGTGTGCGTAACGACCGAACGAGCGCCATGCACGAGCATGCTTCCTAAGGTATCTGCCGGCGTTGTCGCTATTCTTGGCTGGGTTTATCTTCCGATCCGAGACGTTAGCGGTCGACCTGCATCGAGGGAACGAGTTTTTATGCGAACGCTGTATAGATGGCCAATTGCGGGGCTGCCGTATTTGCTTTGGCGTGCGTCCGTCTAGTTAGCTGTTGGGCTATATGAACGAGAACGCATCGCTGTCCGAGATCTGCATCGATCTCAATGCACGGATGACTGACACTGGATATTCCCTGCAGATACGAGGCGCTATTGAAGACCTCGCTAAGTTCGGCCTTACTCTTGAGGAAGCGGTCGGAAAGCAGTTTCTGTTCAACGGCGGTACCGATACCGATGAACACGGCCAGGCAGCCGAAATCGTATTTCGGGGCGTGGTCACAAAAGATCCGGTTTGGGGGTTTCTCGCAGTCTGTGACGAAAGCGGGCTTCATTGGAGGCCAGTATCGGAGGCCCAACAAGCCGTTCAACCCGACCGCTACGAAGACGCGGTTCCGGGTTAACGGCAGCGTTAGGCCCGGAGGGATTCGTGAAGACAGGATCGTGCATGTGCGGGGCGGTCAGGTTCACTGTCTCGTGTGAACTGAAGCCTCCTGACGCTTGCCACTGCGTTCAGTGCCGAAAGTTCTCGGGGCATTACTCAGTCGGAAGCGATGTGCCCAGAAGTGCGGTGGAGATTTCCGGCGCCGAGAACGTGACCTGGTACTACTCGTCCGAAAAGGTGCGTCGCGGTTTCTGCTCAGTATGTGGGTGCTCCATGTTCTTCGACCCTCCTGCCAGGAACTGGATCGGAATCCACATGGGAGCATTCGACGCACCGACTGGGACGTACACCGAGTTGCACATCTTCGTCGCCGAGAAGGGTGACTACTATGAGATCAACGACGGGTTACCACAGTACCAGCGCATTCCGTAGTGCCGAACCAATGACCCAACAATAATGCGTCAGGCCCTCACATGAAGTTTCTCGGGATCATCCATGAAAGGCCGTAGAAATCTTCTTCTTTACATCTGGCTCGCGGCCCTTGCTGCGCTCAGTGTGTATTACCTCTACAAGGCTATCGACTATCGCTTCCTCCACGCCGACAGGTTGGGGCCGAGCTTGTTCAACAAGCAGCTCTGGTATTTCAGCCATCTGCTGCTCGCCCTGCCTGTGGTATTCGGGGCTCCGCTGCAATTTCTCCCCGGGCTCCGCCAATCAGCACCTCGCGTTCATCGGTGGATCGGACGCGCCTATGCCATCGGGGCAAGCGGCGCAGCCATTCTCGCCATCTATCTTGGCGCCACCACCGAGTACGAAGAGTCACGACTGTCCATCGTCATGACTGGCGCGCTCTGGTTGTTCTTTACTCTCGCAGCCTGGCAAGCTGCCGTCGCCAGAAACTTCGTGGCCCATCGCGCCTTCATGATCCGCAGCTACACACTGGCATTGGTACTTGTCTGGCTTCGGTTGATGTACGATTTTCAGGACTATTTGTTCTTCTACGTGCAAGACGAACAAGCGAGAGATGGGACTCGGGAGTGGGCGTCCTGGATCATCCCGCTACTTGCAGTCGAGTTCTGGATTTCTTGGCTACCGCAGGTGAGACCTAACAATTCATTCAAGCAGAACGCTTCGCGGCTCGGCTTGATTCAGGCGCTGGGCATCCTAAGAAGATCGCGTCCTTGAACAAGGAGATCAAAGACAGTTTTGTCCATCCCGTTCTTGGGATCTTCGCGCGATCGAAGATGACGAACCCCATGGGAAGGACATTCTTTGATCTACAGAAAATTGGACAGACGCAGATAGCGGGCCTCGGTCTGGCTTTTGATGAATTCAACATCTTCCTGAGCGAGAACCCAGAACCGCCGAACGACATGCTTGCCGACCTTGTGAGTATCGTCCTATGGCCCCGCTCACGCATAAAGGAAATCGAACGACGACTGCTGAGCCATTACGACCAACTGCGAGCTGAGTATCTCAGCGCACATGCCGAGGACGATCTCGATGTCGAAAAGATCGCAAGACGCCTGCCGGAAATTGAGCAGTGTCACGAAGTCTGGCGGCTGGTCAACCGACCAAGAGGGATAAATGGCGGCACATGGCCGCACGCCTCAATAAGCTTCGACTGTACGTTCGACATTGAGCACCAGTGGCACGTTGCCTTCTCCGACAATCAGGTCTATGAAGTCTGGGTAGAGTGAGCCGATTCGATGCAATGCCAAACAAATTGCTGCGCGCGATGCGCGAAGACGCGCTCGCGTGAACAATGGCGTCAGGCCCAGAAAGATTGGGGAGAACGAAGTGGATGAGAACGCATTTTCTGCTACTGCCGCTACAACGGCCCTCTTGCAAGGCTTTTCAACGTTGGTTGGGTAGGTGTGCGCATGAACATGAAGCAGCTAATTGCACTTTCGTGCGCCGTCACGGCATCGATCATTGCATCGGTCACTGCAACCGTCGTGCTGGAGATCGTCTTGCCCCTGCTCCGGATCGGCGAACCGCTGCGACCATTTGTCACGACTGTTGTGGCGTCCGTCGTAGCCATCGTCGTGTATAACGGCGTCAGGGCCCTTCAAGAGCCCGGCGATAAGACAAATGTTGATCGTGAGTAGGATTCGCCGCATGCGCGCCAGCGCCCTGCACCGGACCCGCTCGCGTACTGTGTCGCTCTTCCAGAATCGTTCCTGGTGAATCGTGCTTGACTGCCCAACAAATTGCTGCGCGCGACGTACGGAGACGCACGCGCGCTATGGCGGACGTTAAATTTTCAGAGGAGAACGTTCGATGAGTCTTTGGACAATGTGGCTTGACGCACTCCGATCTCTATTGAATGGACTGTCGTCCGAGGCCAGCTTGGGCCTCGGCTTAGCGGTCATTGCTGGAACGATCCTGCTTCGCGCGGCGCTCCTGCCAATTTCCTGGTCTTCTGCGTATCGAAGTTGCCTTCGGCAGAAAAAGACGATGAAACTCCAGCCAGAGCTGCAACGCCTCAAAGATCAGCATGCCGACAAACCCGACGTGTACATGCAAGAGATGATGGCGCTGTACCGCAAACACAACCTAACGTTTGTTGATGGAAAGAGCCTCCTCGGCACCTTGGTTCAGATGCCGCTATTGCTCGGTATGTTTCATGTGCTGCGAAACATGGGTGATGGCGTACGGTTCCTTTGGGTTCCGAACTTGCTCAAGCCAGACACTTTGCTGGCGCTTATTGCCGGCGCCACGACAGCTCTGATGATCATGGTGAATCCAGACATCCCAGAACAAATGCGTCTATTCATGATCATGGTCCCCAGCATCATCGCGATCATCGCTGCGCTCAATTTTTGTTCTGTTCTCTCGATTTACTGGGTGACATCGAATTGTTTTTCCGCCGCTCAGACCATGGTTCTGCACTTCGTAGTCGAGCGTCGCCTTCGCGCAGGCTCATTGAGAATCTAACAAGCCCATCAACGCGTGCGAAGACGCACGCGCGTTATGGGCGTTGGGTGTCATGAAGATCACTTTGGAAGATCTCTCCTTCCTTCCAAGCGAGGAGGCATTGTCGGCACTCCGAAAGGCATGGGATTGGTTTCTGCCGCAGCCGTTTGAGCCTGTGATGGTCAGCACTCTGGGTGATGGGGTGGACGAGAGGTGCGCCGGACGTAGTAGATCTGTCGTTCGATCCCAAGCATGGCTTTCCAAGATCCATTCGCATCGACCCGGATGCCAGTGCTACTGATGACGAACTCATTGTCGAAGTTCAAGCGTTCGAGGCGGTCGAGTAAATGACCGAGGAGAAATCCAACAAGCCTCTTGTTCCGACTCGCAGAGGTGATGCGCCTGTACCCGCACCACAGCGGCGGCGTTGGGTGTCATGAAAGCAGTTCGGTCCCTGCTTAGAATTCTCGGAGCATTGCTGCTTGTAGCCATCGCGGGGATGGCAGGTCTGTGGTTTTTTGGGCCAAGCCCTTGCGGTAATGATTTGCTCGCGGAAATCGTATCTCCGGACAGCACCAAGAAGATCGTGGTGTTTCAACGCGATTGCGGGGCAACCACGGGATTCAGCACTCAAGCCTCACTGCTCGATGCAGATGAGAAACTAGAGAATGAAAAAGGCAACATCTTCGAAGCCGATACGAATCACGGGGCAGCTCCGTCAGGGATTGGCGGCGGACCCGCGGTCACCGTAGTCTGGGATAGCGGTCGTTCTGTAGTGGTTGTCCACCATCCTAACGCCCGACTTCTGAAAGCCGAGCAGGAAGTTTCTGGTGTCAGATTCTCCTACTTAAACTCTGGGACATGACACCCAACAAGCGCGTCAAGTACGCGCGCTTCGCGTGCCCGACTGGCAAAAGCGAGGCGCTTTTTTTCCAGCGGCTTGCGCGCAGCGTTAGGTCAGGGAGACAGAAATGCTTCTGAAATGGGTTCTCGCGGTTCTCGCTGTCGTTGGCGGGTTTACTGCTTCGGGAATTGCGGGAAGCATTGCGACAGACGCGTTGGGTTTTTGGAGTCTGCCCGGTGCAGGATGTTGTGCGGCCTTTACCGTGGTTGTTGTGGCATATATCTCCGCTCCGGACTCCAAGTTCTTTGCCGCTTGCACAGCACTAGTTTTAGGCGCTATCGCTGCGTGGCTAATTGTCGAGCCGTCTTGGTATCCGGAGAGTTACGGCGAACGCGGCGCCTATCAACCAACTCATTTGCCGCTCATCACCACATATATCGGTGGCATTGCTGGTCTTATCGTCGTCGCAGTCCACAACTTTGGCCGGAAGCCCAACAACAGCCTCAAGAGCGACTCGGCGAAGCCGAGCGTCTTGGGCTGAGCGTTTGGCATAAGAAGAGAGTTTTCAGTTCAAGTGTAAGAGCTGCGATCAACTCCACGAAGGAGTGCCCACTTTCAGCTTTGATTCACCCGCAATTGCACAGTGGATCGAACCCGATGAGCGCGAAAAGCGTGTGGAGCTGGGTACAGACGACTGTGTTGTTGACGGAGAACGCTTCCTCGTGCGTGGTTGTATCCAGTTGCTCGACGCTGGCGTAGTCGCGCATGTTGCCCTCCATTGTCGGGTTGGCGTCGCGCCATTGCTTGGCGGTTTTGCCGAACAACGCGACATTGAGCATGTCGGCTTCGTGGGCATAGGTGACCGCCGCCTGCGCGGGAGTCACGGTGGCCGGAATCAGATGCGCTTGCACGGCATCGGTGTGGATGCGGTAGTTGAGCTTTGACAGGGTGCGATTGAGATTCCAGGACAGCGACAGGCGCTTGTTTTCGTCGTCTTTGAGGCGCTGGAATTCCTTGATCAGGTAGATCTTGAATTCCGGGCTGATCCACATGCCAAACTCAAAGGCGATGTCCTTGTGAGCATAGGTGCCGCCATACCGACCGGTACTCGCCCGAAGGCCCACAGCTCCTGTCTTTTCCACCCATTCCTTGACGCTGAGCTTGTAGCTGTTCAAGCCGGCCTGACTTCTAATTGTGGCGAATTCGCCGTAATTGAAATCCGGGTTATGCACCGACTCCCAGATCCCCAGGAATTCGACGGTATTACGGTTGCGTGGCCAGTCGGAGATGAAGAAATCGCCGTCTTTGGCCTTGAGCATGTCGGTCAACGAGATGTAGTCGTCTTCCTTGTCATGCAAAACAGTCACCGCCACGCCGCGGACTTCAATGATCGACTTTTTCTGCTTGCTCATGACTCAGGCCGACTCCTTGTATAGCTGAGTTTTGGAGATCACGAATGGCGGTCAGATATGAATGGCACTAAGTTAAGCCTTGACGATTGAGTTGAGATCGAATCGTGCGTCCCTTCCTCCGCGCAGCGGGGGAAGGACAGGAAGGGGGCGCTTGAAAAGGCAGCACAGTTCGCGTTGTTGCCCCCTCCCTAACCCTCTGCTGCACAGGGATGTGCGAATGCCGCGGGCGCATGGATGCGCAGGAGCGGCCCCCGCTACGCAGGGGAGGGGATCGGACGAGAAACAACCGACGCAGAAGTCCTT
>OEIU01001523.1_pt1 | contig 14621 bp, 10 predicted proteins | sample 1539221 | NCBI WGS metagenome assembly OEIU01 (sample SAMN03792071, study PRJEB22550) | activated sludge metagenome | feature: wastewater treatment plant; material: activated sludge; isolation source: Wastewater treatment plant of a petroleum refinery complex | place: Argentina: Zarate | collected...
CGGCCCCCAACCTCCGCCTTCTCCGCCGCGGCAAGGTCCGCGATGTCTACGAACTCCCCCTCTCCCCCAACCTCAACAACACCCCCGCCATCCTCATGGTCGCCTCCGACCGCGTCTCCGCCTTCGACGTGGTCATGCCCACCCCCATCACCGGCAAGGGCACACTCCTCACCGAGATCGCCACCTGGTGGTTCGGCTTCATCGCCAGGCACAACCTCGCCGAGACCCACCTCCTCTCCACCAGCGTCGACGACCTCCCCCCCAGCGCCATCCCCGACCAGGCCACCCGCGACTTCCTCCAAAGCCGCATCACCATCGGCCGCGCCTGCCGCGTCATCCCCGTCGAGTGCGTCGTGCGCGGCTATCTCGAAGGCTCGGGATGGAAGGAGTACCAGCAGACCGGCGAGGTCTGCGGCGTCAAACTCCCGCGCGGCCTCAAGCAGTGCGACAAACTCCCCGAGCCCATCTTCACCCCCGCCACCAAGGCCGCCGTCGGCCACGACGAGAACATCTCCTTCGCCGCCGCCGCCGACGCCGTCGGCCTCGAGACCGCCGGCATCCTCCGCGACCTCTCCCTGAGCATCTACAACGCCGCCGCGGCCCACGCCCTCTCGCGCGGCATCATCATCGCCGACACCAAGTTCGAGTTCGGCCTCCCCGCCGGCGAGGAGCACAAGCAAGGGCGCGTCTGGACCCAGCCCATCCTCATCGACGAGGCCCTCACCCCCGACTCCTCCCGCTTCTGGCCCGCCGACACCTACCAGCCAGGCGGCCCCCAGAAGAGTTTCGACAAGCAGTTCCTCCGCGAATACCTCGAAGAACTCGTCAACAACGGGAAGTGGAACAAACAGGCCCCGGGCCCGGAACTCCCGGAGCGGGTGGTGCAAGGAACGCTGGACAAATACCGCGCGGCGAGGGATCGGCTGTGCAGCCCAGTGCCCAGTGCCCAGTGCCCAGTGCCCAGTCCGTGAGACACATCGTCCGGGTCAGCGCCGTTACGCGATCGTGCGCCGCCGAACCGATGCTCGAAGCCCGGCGATGATCCGCGACACCTCGCTGCACATCGAGTAGATGTTGTCAAACCTGCCTCTGTCGATCAGGCCGTCGTCGAGCGCGGCATACAGGTCCGATCGCAACTCGCCGCACGAGCCCTGCGCGATCGTCAGAAAACGGTGAAACTCCGGTCGGCTGTGCTTCTCAAACCCCTCGGCGATATTGGCCATGATCGACCTGGCCGCCCGTCGCATCTGATCGGCCATGCTCGGATCGCGCCGAAACACTGCCTCGCGAGTGACCTGACCAACGTTCGCCCGAAGCAGTCGGGCCTTCTGCCACGCGATCAGGTCCTCAAACCGTTCAACTCTGTTGCCCATCATGCCCTCCAAACGTGCCCCAGTCTACCAACGCCGCAAGAATCCTGGGCACTGGGCACTGGGCACTGGGCACTGGGCACTGGGCACTGGGCACTACTTCATCTCCACCCGCCCCTTCCCCTCAAACTCCGCCACATCCCGCAGCATCTGCTCCCGGCACGGCCCGAGCACCTCCGGCGGCGGCGGCGGGAACCACACGTCGAACGCCGGCGCCCCCTGCGACTCGAGCGACTTGATCTGCTCGTGCATCGGGAACCGCTCGAGCATGGCATACGTCCGGCACCGCAGGTCCCCCGGCGCCCGCCGGTACATGATCGGCCCGTTGGGAAGCCCCGCCATCTGGATCATCTGCGCGAACACGTTCGACGCGTACACGTCGAAGGGCGGGAACCCCATCCGCCCCACCTGCCCCGCGTTCTTGGTCACCCACGTCTGGAACGCCCGCGACCGCTGATACTGCTCGTGGAAGAGCCGCGCGTAGTTGAACGCGTTCAGGAACACCCTCTCGTCCCCCCGCAACAGCCCGCCCACGTACGCCTGCGCCAGCGACCCGGAGATCTCCTGCTGCGCCACCACCGGGCTGTCCTCCCGGTCCTCCCCCCGGATCTGGTCGATCACGAACTCGTCGATCGGCTTGGAGTACATCGCGATCTTGTACTCCAGGTTGTTCTGGTTCAGCTCCGGGTCCGTCCGCAGCTTGCTCAGATAGTCCGCCGCCAGGTCCTTGTCCCCGCGCCGGTACAGATACCGGATCGCGTCCACCATGAAGTTCTCGTACCCCGCCCAGAAAAACCGGTACGGCCTCGAGTGGTCCTTCTCGTACTTCGACCGCTCCACCATGTCCCGAAGGGCCTGCCGGTACACGTCCACGTACTCGGTGTTGGGCAGCGTCAGGTAGAACTGCGGGTTGAGCACGTCGAACGACAGGTCCCCCGTGCGGAAGAGCTCCTGCACCGCCTGGATCGTCAGCCGGTCCGTGTTGAGAATGTCGAAGTCCTTGATGTTCTGCTCGCCCACCCTCCGCAGCGTCTCCTCCACGCCCCGGTGCGACCAGTACACCGCGTGCGCCGCCGGGTGCCGCCAGTCCAGCGGCCCGTAGTGCTCGGTGTACCGCAGCATCAGCCGCGGGTCCATGTGGTAGTCCCGCACCAGCACCCGCTTGCGCGCAAACGCCACCACCGCGCTGCCCACCTCCGGCCGAACCTTCACCGAGCCCGCCCCCGCGATCAGACGCGCCAAGGGGTCGCTGGCCAGCACCGGCGGCACGATCCCCGTCCCCGCCGCCCCACGCATCTGCGCATCCACGATCTCGAAGTGCTTGAGAAACTCCATGTCCAGCTCGTGCCCGCAGTCCCGCTTGATCGCCGCGATCACCTCCCCGCACTCCTTGCCGAACCGCGACCGCGCATCCGCCCGCTCCAGGGTGTCCCCCGCCACCGGGCGAGGCGAGACGAGCTCCTGCTCCGTGTCCGGCGCGCCGGCGATCGGCCCGATCCACCGCTTGATGTACATCTCCTTGAGCTTGCCCGTCCCCATGTCCTCCAGCCGGAGCTGCGGCGGCGAGCCGACGACATACGACCACTCCAGCGCAAACTGCCGCTTGTAGTACGCGTGCGCATCGTCCATGTACCCCTGCACCTTGTGCAGGTGGATCCACGCCAGCTCCCGCTGGATCCCAAGGTCGTTGGGGCAGTTGGCGATCCCGTCGCCCCGCAAGAGCCGGATCCCCGCCTGCACCCAGTTCCACCGCTCCTGCGGCGTCTGCGTCGTCACCGAGATGTTGTACGCCAGGTTCCACGCGTGGAACTGCCACACCTTGGGAAACCGCGGCTGGAGCTTCGTGATCGTCCGCGCCAGGTCCACCGCCTCGTAGTACTTCCCCTCCTGCTTCAGGTCGTTGGCCCGGATCCACAGATAGTTCACGAACAGCCCGCGGAACGCCCCCATCGCGATCCCCAGGGCCACCGCCGGCGGGTCCCCCGCCTCCGCCTTCTCGGCATACACCAGCTTGTGCTTCCCCACCGACGCGGAAATCTGCGTCGCCAGCACCCCCGACACGCCCATGAACACGATCATGCACGCCACGGCGATGAGTTGGATGACACGATCCCGTTTCATGACTTGCACCCTTCGAAGAACCCGGTCCGGACACCACCACAGAGCCACAGAGAAGAGCGACGCACACGCCAATCCCATCCCACCAGCATCCGCTCCTTCCACCTTCTCGCCCCCGCGGACAGACCATCCCCCGCGTCCTCCCCGCCCGCTCTGTGCCTCTGTGCCTCTGTGCCTCTGTGGTGATCCTGTTTCTACTGCCCCGAGTACGTCGCGAGTTCGCGGTGCCTGAAGATCAGCACCCCGATCCCGTACAGCCCCGCCGTGATCATCCCCAGCGCCACCGCCGCCAGCCCCACCGTCGACCACCCCAGCAACTGCCCGTCCACCAGGTTCGCCGTCGGCCTCAGGTCCGCGTAGTGCTTCCCCGCCCACGCGATGGGCAGCGCGATCGTCCGGATCGCCACGATGAAGTAGTTCACGTTCCCCTTCCCGTCGTCGGCGTTGAAATACTCCAGCGACGTGCTCAGGAACCCCGCGCTCTCCGCGATCAGGAACGTCCCGAACGCGATCAGCGCGGCCACCGCGAACGACAGGAACGTCGCCGAGCACACCCCCACCATCGCCAGAAACGCCAGCTTCATCCACAGCACCAGCATCACCCGCAAAAAGTTCCCCTCGTACCCGCCCACCGCGAACGAGAGCTCCAGCCCGTCGGGCGGGATCGTCATCACGTCCGGGTTCTTCCAGTCCGCCTCGTGCTCCTTCGGATCTGGGTTCGACATCCGCATGAAGATGTCCCCGTTGGTGATCAGGATCGGCAGCACCGCCATCTCCCTCGCCCCCGGCGCGATCCGCCCCTCCTCGTCGGCCGCCGGCGGGGCCAGGTCGATCGACGCCGGCGAGATCGGGATCGTCAGCGTCTGCCCCAGCGGCACCTCCTGCACCCGCGGCGCGGCGTTGGGCATCTGGAAACTCACCCGCGCCGTCGCCCGCGGATCGTCCGCCCCGATGCTCACCTTGTAGCGAAGCGTCATCGACCGGTTCTGCTGCCTCACCTCCTCCAGCCCCGAGAACAAAAACCCGCGTGTCTCCCCCGGCTGCAGCGACAGATACCGCGTCCGCAGCTCCTCCCGCAGGTCCGCGAGCATCCTCGCCCGATTCTCGTCCGTGTCCGGGAAGAGCGGATCGCTGGCCCGGGCCCGCTTCATCCGCGATTCAACTTCCTTCGCCTCCTCCTCCGCCTTCCACGTCGGCAGCTCCGGCCGCATCGAGATCCGCGCCGCCAGCACCTGCGTCTCCAGCACCAGCCGGTCCTCGTTGATCGCCTTCCCCGCCGCCACGTACGGCGCGATCTCCCGGTCCGTCCCCGTCCCCGCCAGCTGATTCCGCAGATACCCCGTGAACAGGAACACCCCCGTCGCCGTCACCGCCAGCAGCACCCCCGCGATCCCCACCACCCCCAGCCACTTGCCCAGCAGATACTCCCACGCCGCCACCGGCTTGGTCATCGTCTGCCAGATGATCTTGTCCCGCTGCTCGAACGCCACCGTCGCCACGCTCAGAAACAGCACCAGCGCCGCGATCACCCAGAACGTCGCCCCCGTCCCGTACTGCAGGAACGTCTGCACCCGGTACCGCAGCGGCGCCTCCGCGTCCAGCAATCGCGGCAGCAGCGTGAGCCCGCCGATCAGCAGCATGATCAGCACGATCGACACCCGCATCCGGATCGCCTCGCTCACCACGTTCTTCGCGATCGCCGTCAGGGCCCACGGCCCGCTCAGGGCCAGCTTCAGCAGCTCCAGCAGGATGAACAGGCTCAGCGTCAGCGCCCCGATCCCCGCCACGATCCACGCCCACCCCGCCGCCAGTTGCCCCGCTGCCTGCATCACCCACAGCGCGCTCGGATGCTCCGGATCGCCCCGCGACATGCTCGCCAGACGCCTGGCCAGCCCCACCATCTCGTCGTCCCCCGCCCCGTAGTACCCGAACATCCGCACCGTCAGCGCCGCCATCAGCGGCGCCAGCGACACCAGCATCACCCCAAGGCACGTCAGCCCCACCCCCAGCCACACCACCCCCAGCGAGAGCACGCCCGCCACCCCGATCCCCGCCAGCACCACCGTCGTGTCCGCCTTGCGCGCCAGAATCTCGTTCACCAGCCGCTCGTTCGTCGCCGCCGCCTCGTACCGCGCTTTGGCCGCCTCGGCCTCCTGCTGCTCCGCGGGTGTCAGCGCTTTGTCCTTGGGTGTTTCCGGCGGCCGAAGCGCCTCGATGGCGGCGTGGTCCACCATCGGCTTGTTGGCGTCCGCCCCCTGCCAGATCGCGTAGGTCAGCCCGCACCCGATCGCGATCGCCGCGATCACGCACGACGCCCCCACCTTGAACCACAAGGCGTGCTGCACCCGATCGATCCGCCCCAGCCATTCACGCCACTTCATTGGGCACCCCCACGCTCCGCGTGGGGTTCATCCTTGAACCACGTCATTGGGTACCCCCACGCCCCGCGTGGGGATCATCCCCGAGCAACGACCCGATCACGCTCTGGTCCACATCGCTCGCCTTCGGCGCAGGCTTGGGTGGCACCGGCGGCTTGCCGCCGGTGGTGCTCGAATCGGGCCGCCCGGATTCCCCCGCCGGCTCCTTCGCCCCCAGCAGATCCCCGATCACGCTCGTGTCCGGCCCCGTCGGCCCGGCAGGGGTGGGGTGCTCGCCCGCCCGCGCCGTGATCGGTTCCTCCGCCGTGAGCAACCTCGAGATGAGCTCCTGCCCGCTCGCCGGGGCCTCCTCCCCCTCCCCGCGAAGGAACGCCGCCGTCCGCCCCCCGTGCTGCGCCCCCGCAGTCGAGAGCTTCTCCGCCCGGGCCTGCTCCACGATCCCAACGAACAGGTCCTCGAGCTTCTGGCGCGGCTTCGACACCCGCTCCACCGACTTCTCCCCGCCGCTCCGCTCGCGGATCAGCGCGTCGATCGCGCTGATCGTCGCGTCGTCGAGCGCATCGGTCTCGATCGTCGTCCGGTCGTGGGCCTCGAGGAGCTCGTCGCACGTCCCCGCGGCCCGGATCTTCCCGCCGTAGAGAATCACCATCCGGTCCACGCAGTCCTCAACGTCGCCCAGCAGGTGGCTCGACAGGATCACCGTCTTCCCCCGCCGCCCCAAATCGAGGATCAGGTCCTTGATCTGGCGCGTGCCGATCGGGTCCAGCCCCGTCGTCGGCTCGTCGAGGATCAGCAGCTCCGGATCGTTGATGAGCGCCTGCGCGATCCCGATCCGCCGCTGCATGCCCTTGGAATACTCGCGAACCGGCCGGAACTGCACCGCCGTCAGCCCCACCATCTCCAGCAGCTCGTCGATCCGCCGGGCCCGCGTCGAGGCGTCGAGCTCGAAGAGCTTCGCGTAGTAGTCCAGCGTCTCCCGCGCGTTGAGAAACTGGTACAGGTAGCTCTCCTCGGGCAGGTACCCGATCCGCCTCTTGGCCCCGACGTCCGTGGGCAGCTTCCCGAACACGCTGCACCGCCCCGTGCTCTTGTGCAAGAGGCCCAGCAGGATCTTGATCGTCGTGCTCTTCCCCGATCCGTTGGGCCCCAGCAGCCCGAAGATCTCCCCCCGCCGAACCTCGAACGTCACATCGTCCACCGCCCGCACCCGGTCGCGCATCCAGAAGTCCTTGAACACCTTCGTCAGGTGCTCAACAACCACGATGCGCTCAACCGCCGCGCCAGACCCACGCTCCGCTCGAACTGTGCTCATCACTTGGCTCATATATGGTCAACCGGGCACCGGGCACCGGGCACTGGGCACCGGGCACTGGGCACTGGGCACTCATCCCCCCTCGAGCGAGTTGCCCTCCAACTTCTTCCGATAGATCTCGTCCGCCCGCTCCTTCACCCGCTTCGCCGCCGCGTCCTCCGCCTCCTTGGCCGCCAGACGCATCTTCACCTGCTTGTCCACCTCCGGATCCTTGTTGATCCGCAGCACCAGCCGCTCCAGGTTCGGCGGCAGCAGCATCGTCTGCAGCGTCTCCGACCTCGAGAACGCCGTGTACGCGTCCGTCCACTCCCCCGACAAAAACACCTGCGGGTTCGACCGGAACGCCCCCAGCTTCGCCGCGTACGCCGACGCCTCCGCCCGCGCCCGGCTCACCACGCTCGTGCGATACTGCATCGCGTCCGACAGCCGCGTGCTCACCTGCCCCGACACCGTCGCGTGCACCTCCTTCCCGTCTATCACCACCGTCCTGCGCTGCATCAGGTCGTGGATCCGCCCCAGCGTCGCCTCCGCCTCCGCCGTCTTCCCGGCCTGCAGCCGCGACTCGTACACGTCGATCTGCGACAGGATCACCCCCGCCCCCTCGCCCGCGGCCTGCGCCAGCTTGTTCTGCGCCTCCGCCTGCGCGTCCGTCCGCTCCGTCCCCGCCCGCGCCTGGGCCGACTGCACGTCGTTGAACGACTTGATCACAAACCGCGGCGGGATCTGGTCCACCTTCTTGAACTGCTGCAGCTCGATCCCCACGTCCATCTGGTTGAGCAGCTTCTGCGCCTCCTCCTTCGCCACCACGTCCACCCGCCGGAAGTTCTTCTTCTCCGATTGGTCGTAGAGCACCTCGTCCACCGTCATCGTCGCCGCCGCCACCACCACCCCCCGACGGATCGCCGCCGTCACGATCTGCCGCTCCGTCGATTCCCGGTCCTTGTCCTCCTGCGGGTCGCTGGCGATCCGCTCGAGCGTCGTCGGCCCGTCCGAGCCGTCCTTGCGCCGATACGTCACCTGCCAGCGCGTGTGCACCATGAACCCGTCGGCCGTCAGCAGCGCGCCGTCGGAATCCGGATCCAGGAAATCCCGCCCGCCGTCGGCCAGCCCCTGCTGCCGCTTCGCCGGGTCGTTGAGCGTGTCCTCCTCCGTCTTGGACAGGCTCGGGAAGAACGCCCGCTTCACGTCCACGAACTCGTCGGTCCGCTTCACCTTCAGAACGTCCCCGAACGGCGAGGGCCAGCTGATCACCGCCCCCGGCGGCAGGCCACGCTCCACGATCTTCCCCAGCGTCACCCGCATCCCCACCTCCGACGTCTCGATCTGCGTCAGCCCGCTCGCCGCGAACAGCACGATCATCACCACGATCGACGCCAGCAGCAGCCGGTACGCGATCCGCAACGCGTCCGCCAGCGACTTGTTCGCCGGGTCCATCAGGTCGCCCACCGACTGCGCCCTGTGCCCCTCCCCCTGGCGCAGCGTCACGCTCGCGGCCCGCCTCCGCCGCGCATCGCCCCCGCCCGGACCCCCGCCGGCATTCGTTCCTGGCATCGTGCTCATCGCGATCCCCCCGCCACCGGCGCCGCGCCGGCCTCATCCCCGACCGGCCCGCCCCCGATCTTCGCCCCGATCACGTCGTTGAGCTCCGGCGCCGGCGGACGCCCGCTCCGGAACTTCTTGGCCGCGTCCGGACGGAACATGTCGAAGCCCGGCAGCCACGTCGGCAGCACCAGCGTCGTCCGCTTGCCCGAGAAGTTCCGCAGAAAGTCCATGTTCTGGATGAACACCGCCAGCTGCGGGTCCTGCTTCATCTGCGCCAGATACTGCGCCGCCTCCACGTCCCCCTGGCTCTTGATCGTCGCCGCCAGCTGCTCGGCGAACTTCTGGATCTTCGTCGCGTTGTTCTCCGCCTCCGAGCGGATCCGCGACGCGTCGCTCGTCCCCTGCACGTTGATCGCGTTGGCGATCTTGTCCCGGGCCGCCTTCATCGTCTTGAACACCTCGCGCGTCGTCTCCGGCGGCAGCCCGATCCCCGAGATCCCCACCGCCACCGGCTCGATCCCGTACGTGCTCAGCGCCGACGTGGACTCCCCCGTCCCCCTCAGGTCCGCCAGCATCGCCGCCTCCAGCGCGGGCAGCTTCGTGCCGCTCTCGTCCGCGCTGATCAGCTCGCTCACCTTGAACCGCGACACCGCCCCCGCCGCCGCCCGCAGCTTCGCCTCCAGGATCTTCTCCGCCTCGACGTAGTGCCGGCGAGCATCCCCCTCCCCCGCGCCCCCGAAGCGCTTGTAGAACTCCAGCGGGTCGCTCACCCGCCACGTCAGAAAGCTCGTCACGATCACCTGGCTCTTCTCGGCCGTCTGCTTCGTCTCCTGCTTGGCCTGGATGAACCTCACCCGCTTGTCGTAGGTGATCACCTTCTGGAACGGGTACGGCCACTTGAACCGCAGCCCCTCCTCGTTGATCACGCTCGACGCGTCCGCCTTGCCGAACGTGGTCACCACCGCCGCCTCGTTGAAGCGCACCACGTACGTCACCATGAACCCCAGCACCACCAGCAGCACCAGCACAATAATCAGAATACGTTGCACAGTCCTGTCTCCGATCGTGAGGTCCCAATCCCATAGCCTCAAACGCCGTTGTTCACTCCCGCCCCTCCCCCTCCCCCGCCTCATTCTTCTTTCTTGGGCAGGCTGAACATGTTCCCCCCCGTGTTGATGTCCTCGAGGTTCGTCTCCACGTGCGTCGGCCCGTCCGTCGTCACGATGTACAGCCGCGCATCCCGCAGCGCCTCCCTGAGCGTGTCGAAATACAGCTTCGTCACATACACGTCCGGCGCCGCCCGATACCCCGCGATCTGCCCCACAAACGCGTCCGACGCCGCCCGCGCCGTCATGTGCCGCGACCACCGCGCCGCCCGCGCGTTCTGGATCGTCGACGCCGCCGTGCCCCCCGCCGCCATCACCAGCTTCTCAACCTCCTCCTGCTTCGCCCGGATCGCCCCCTCTTCGGCGTTCCGCGCCCCAAGCGCGTCGAGCTCGTCGATCGCCTTCACGATCCCCGCCGCCGTCCGCGTGTCCCCCGCGACCTCGATCACCTTCGTGTCCGCGTCCTTCAGCGCCGAGTAGATCTGCCCCGATCGCATGTGCGACGCCTTCACCACGTCCTCGAACGCCGCCGCCGCCTCGCGCGGCGGATGCACCCCCTCCACCCCCACGAACACCACCCTCACCCCCGCCCCACGCCCGCCCAGCCTGGCAAACTCCTCCGTCAGCCGCTTCTTCAGCCGCGTCGCGATCGTCTCCCGCCCGTCCCCCAGCACCTCGTCGATCCGCATCGTCCCAAGCAGCTCCAGCGCCGCGCGCTGCCCGATCGCCCGCAGCGTCTCCTCCACCTGCTCCGGCGTCCCCAGCGCATAGTACTTCGCGAAGTCGTCGATCACGTAGTACAGCGGAATCTCCACCACCGCCAGGTACACGTCCTTCGGCCCCGTCCCCTCCTCGGTCCCCTCGCTCGCCGCCGCGTCCTCCGCCGCCGGTCGAACCAGGAAATACTCCTCCTGGACCCCGTGGTCGTTGGTCCACAGGATCGCCTTGTTCCCCTTCATGTCCGGCTCTTTCCCCCCAAGGTCCAGCCGACGCACGATCGTCGTCTTGTACGTCTCGATCCGCCCCAGCGGCCACGGCAACTTCAGATACGGCCCCGGCCCCAGCGCGCCCCCGATCTGCTTGCCCATCCGCACATACAGCCCCTGCTCGTTGGGCTGCACGATCCCGACGCACGAGAGCAGCCACACCACCACCACCCCAAGAAGCACCAGCGCCGTCACCGACCGCGTCAGCAACTGGTAGAACCAGTTCCCCGTCACGTCGAACCCGAACTGATAGTTCAACGCATCCCCGATGCTCGCCGCGATCCGGTCCGGCGCGGCCGCGAAACTCAGTATCTTCGAGTCCAGCGCGGGCCGCGGAAACTCCCCCGCCTTCCGCGGGCTGTACATCCCCGCCAACAGGCTCAGGATCGCCTCCGCCCCCAGCACGATCATCACCCACGGCCACACCACGTGCAGCCACATCGCCGGCTCCGCCGGGCCCCACTTGTCGATGAACTGCACGATCACCGTCAGCAGCCCGAACAGCGCCGCCCCCACCGCCACGCCCGCCCCCGCCCGCAGATGCGCCCACACCCGCTGCTTGGCCCTCCCCGCCACAAACCGCGCAAACACCAACCCGCCCAGCGCGATCCCCCCCCCCCGATCAACACCCCCCCCCCCGCCGCCGCCCCCGAGGGGACCGCCCCGGCCCTGACCCCCCCGCGCCCGACATAGAACCGCCACACGCCCACCCCGATCAGGGCCGCCCCATACAGCAGGCTCACCGTCGGCACCAGATACTTGTGCATCCCCACCAGCCGGTTGTGCGCCACCCGGAAGTCCGACGCCTCGCCCGGCGCAAACGCCGACGATTCCCGCGCCCCGGAGGCGTTCAGGGCCTCCATCTCCATCTGCTCGATCCGCTCCCGCCGGTGCTGGTCGAACACGATCGCCAGCAGCAGCCACACCACCGACCCGAGCAGGATGTACAGCCCGCCCGTCCGGGCCGAGTCGTCCCCGAACCAGATGATCGCCGTGACCTTGTTCGGATCGACGTCCGGTCGCGCCAGGAACGAGTACGCCAGCAGCAAGAGCCCCATGGCCAGTTGCAGCCCAAGCCCCAGCAGGCTCACGCTCGTCGCTCGCTTGTACGACAGATAGTCAGCCTTCATGCCGTCGTCCGCTCCTGAGCCCCCGCTCCCAACCGTCACCATCCAACCAAGGCCCAGAGGGTACCCGATTCCTCACCCTCCCGTGCCACCGGTCGCCCCCCGTGCCACCGGTCGCCGCTCGGGGCGACCGGTGCGGAAACCCCTCGATTCCCGCGCTCGCACCACCATCCGTCCTCGCGGGCCGCCCCACAAGATCGTCTCCCATCCTTATCTACAGCAATCCGGCCGCGCACGCATCGCGCCCGCAACAGAACGCCCGGGCGACTCCGCGCATCCACCCACAACGCGCGAACCCGGGACCAACCCGGTACGCACATGTACGACCCCACCCTCCCGATGTTCGCCCCGCCCCCACAACTCGCGCATTTCGCAAGCCCACCCCAGCGCTTGCCCATCTCCACACCCCGCAAGCCCACGATACGTCGAGCGTAAGTCTTTTCACCCCAACATCTTCCCGCAGGTAGAAGGTGGCCCCACCGTCCGGCGCACCGCGAGTGCCACTCCCGCTTTGCTTTGAAAACGGGAGTGCCGATCCCGACGGGGTGATGGGCCGTGGGCAGGTTGCCCCACCGTCGGGCGCACCGCGAGTGCCACTACCGTTTTGCTCTGAAAACGGGAGTGCCGGTCTCGACGGGGGTGGTGGGCCGTGCGGGGGTCTTCGGGAAAACAGTCCGCGCCGACAAACTGTTCGCATGTCCGATCCCATTCCGCCGGAAGACCCATCGGCGGCCCACCGAAAACCACCGCATCGCAAGCGTCTGCGTCGGCGCGAGACCGGATGCGAGCCGAGGTACCTGACGTTCTCGTGCTACCAGCGTTTGCCGTTGCTTGGGACACCCGCGGCGGGTGGCCAGTACTAGTGACGATGTGCCACGGGTCGCCGGAACAACCGGTGGCGGACCGCTCGCGCGGCACGCGTCCGTCCAATGCGATTGCCGGTCCCGATTCAAGCCCGGCGACCCGTGCCGGCCGTCATGGGCGTGCCAGGCCACCAGCACCCTTTCCCCATACCCTTCCCCGCATGGTGTGCTCGCTCAGACCACCCCCCTCCACCCGTTCCGAGCGGATGTACTACTGCTCCGACTTCCGCGGCAACGTCGTGGCCCTGCTCACCGCCGATGGCAAAGTCGCCGAGCAGTACCGCTACTCCGCCAGCGGCGTCCCCTTCGGCCTGCCCCAGGGCAACGTCAAGAGCGACGGCGCCGTGGACGCGGCCACCACCGGCACCACCGACTGGACCATCACCGACTACATCCGCGTCAACACCTACGAGGCCCGCGCCGACTTCGACCTCGACGGCGACGTGGACTCCGCCGACCTGGCCATCGTCACCGCCAACAATGGGAAGGTGACGGGGAGGGGGACGTTGAGCGTCCCGGCAACAAGAAACCAGAGTGGTCGCCAAGGGAACGAGGCTTGGGTTGCTACCACAGAACTCGCACTCATCGGCAGTGAGGCTGCGTGGTTCGTTGTAGTCGCTAATAGTACTGTAATCCCATCGCTCCGCGCAAATTGGATCAGACCGACCCCGGACTGTGAATATGAGAGCCAGGACTCGACTTGCGCCAATCTGTGTGCATTGAATACTCCTCGCCGGGGTCCGGGTCTTCCCGCGGGCCTGACTTGCTGCGGAGGGGGAAGAGGCTCGCCGGGCTGTGGCTTTGTGCCTCGTTTTGCTGGGCGGGTGGCCCCGAGCGTCGGGATGATTCGTGCCACCGACCGCGGCTTTGAGCGGTCGGTGTGCCTTGGCTGCCTTGCTGATTCGATCGACGGTCGCGCCCTCCCCTTTCAGACATACCCCTGCCACATCGCCCACGCCCTCGGGTCGCCCGGGGGCCATTCACATGGAACATCGTTGCGGCCAGTCGGAAGCTCCCCTCCCTGTTGCCGCGCCGTCCACCATCGCGCGCTCGACCATTCCCAGTCCGTCGGCCGCGCCACCAGCTCTGCGACCACGGGGTTCTGGTGAATGTACCGGACCTCGCGCTGGAACTCCGCGTTGTGCCGCACGTTCCGATCAAAGCCGCCTCCTTTTTGCCAAATGCGCGGCACGCCGTCGGGCCGGATGACTCGCGCCAGCAGCGGGTCGCGTGCGATCCGCATGTAACTCAGCAAGCGTTGTGTCGCCGAGAGTTTCAGCGAGAGCAACGCCCGGCCCAGCAGGGTTCCATTGTCGGGTCGCACCAGCAGGTGGACGTGCTCGGGCATGAGCACCCACGCGAAGAGTTCAAACCCGAAACGCTCCTTCGCGCCGCGAAGCGAGCCCACGAAGGTGTCGCGTGCCTCGGCCGTCCCCAGCACGGGCAGGCGGTGCTCGCAGGAGAAGGTGATGAACCGAATACCCCCAGGAACCTCGCGGCGCTTCATCCGTTTGCGGATGGGATGACCGGCTGCCGGGATTCGAGGTGTATTAGGCTCGGGCATCGGCGCAGCATACCCAAGGCACACCGACCGCTCAAAGCCGCGGTCGGTGGCACGATCATGACCCCGTACACCCTGGCGGCTTCGGCACCCGAACCCCCGCCCGCAGCGTCACACGCACGGCGGTGCCGGACGCCGCGCCCGCGCCGTTCCCACCCTCCCCGCCCGGCCGCGCGGCCTCCACCCGTCCCTCCCGCGGCATCACCACCCCAAGCGTGAGCCGACCCCGCGCGCACTCCCCGGCCCCGCCGCCACCTC
>OEIU01001524.1_pt1 | contig 14603 bp, 13 predicted proteins | sample 1539221 | NCBI WGS metagenome assembly OEIU01 (sample SAMN03792071, study PRJEB22550) | activated sludge metagenome | feature: wastewater treatment plant; material: activated sludge; isolation source: Wastewater treatment plant of a petroleum refinery complex | place: Argentina: Zarate | collected...
GGGCGGTCGCGATGTCGGCGGAAAAGGCGGTGTATTCCGCCGCATCGGACGGCCAGGGAGTGTCCGGGGACTCGGCAAAGAACAGGAGCCGATAGAACGCCATCTCGGCCACGGCCGTCGAAGGGGTCTCGGCTGCGTAATAGACGCCGAGCGTGCGTCCCGCGCGGCGGAAGCGGGAGCCGTTCGGATAGACGGCACCATAGCGGAAGGGTGTCGCCAGCAGGAAGTCGAGATGGCGGCACTCCGCGGGGATCGCCGGCTTGGTGTCTTCGATCAACTCTTCCAGGATGGATTGCTCGGCAAGCGAGTCGGCGAGCTTCAGCGTCGAAACCCTGTGCTGAGCCTCGACGAGGCGCCAGCACGTTCCGTCGAAGCGACGGAACTCAGATGAGAGCGCGACGCGCGTCCAGATAGGCGATGACATCGACGAGTCCGCTCACGGTCTGCAATTTCTCGATCGGACGGGCGTCGAGGACGGTATTGGAGTTGGCGATCCATGCTGCCGCCACGGCATTGTCGCCACCGACGATCGCATCGAGCGAGCGGAACAGGCGAACGAACAGCACGCCCAGTTCGAAAGGCTTCGTCCCCGGCTCGAGATCGAACTCGCCGCGCTTCATGCGTGAGACGGTGGCCTCGCTGACACCAATGACCGAGGCCAGGATCCGGGCGGTAAGGCGCAACCGGTCTGCCGCGCGGATGACGGCCCTGGTGACCACGGGCCCGGCGTCAGGTCGACCGGCGGAAACGGGACGATGTTGCACAGGCATATGCGTCTCCTTTCCTAAGAAATAATATGTGAATTTCGTTTCTGAAGAAAGGGGAAGCAAGGAGCCATTCCGCGCTGCCCGGCCTTGGACGGCCCACCTGCAGGGCGATGACAGCCAGTTCCTTCATCGGGTGGCCCGCCATCCTCTCGTGGTTCGGGGTAGACAGGGCACGTGCTATCTGTTAACACGTTAAATAATTAGAGGCGGAGGAAAGCCGGGAGATGCCACATGGCGCTGTCGAAGACGCGGCCTTGGACGAGGTCTGCCGCGACCGGGGGGCCCGGGACTTCAGGCCGGCATTCTGGCTGGGGATAGGTCGAGCATCGGGACGGACCGGAGCCGGTTGCATGCCGGCCAGCTCGACCCTCGCCAATCCCGGCCGCCGCCCTCCGCGATCTTCCGGCGCATCCGGATCACGCTGACGCAAATCCTCGGCCTCCGGCCCCGGGGCTCGAAGCCGGGATGGAGCATCTGCGCACGAGCCGCCTCGTCCCGCGCGAGGGCGGGCCGTTGATGGAGAATGGAAGTGGCTTTGGATCTCAAGCGCCTGCGCTTCTTCGTCGAGATCGCGGATTCGGGCGCGCTGTCGCATGCGGCGCAGGTCCTGAACGTTTCGCAGTCCTCGCTCAGCCACCACATTGCTGAGATGGAGGCCGATCTGGGCGTCGTTCTCCTGGAGCGGCGGCCCCGCGGCGTCGCTCTCACGGCTGCGGGGCAGCGTCTCTACGAACAGGCGCGCGACGTCCTCCAGACGGTCCGCTCAATGGAAACGGATATCCGCCGCTTCTCCGACGAGGCAGGCGGGCGCGTATCGGTCGGCCTTCCCGATACGGCCGCCCTGCACGTGGCCCTCAAGTTCATGACCGACCTCCGGAGCGCCGCGCCCCGAATCGCCCTCTCCATCACTGAAGCCCATAGCGCCAGGCTCGCCGACCGCGTCCTGAAAGGAGAGGTGGACTGTGCCCTGATCTTCGACTGCCCGGAGGATTCGCGGCTCGAAACGACGATCCTGCTCGAGGAAGATCTCTATGTCGTCGCGATTCCAGAACTCATCGGCGATCCCGAAATCTCCGTCTCGCTGAAGAACCTGCCCGACCATCCGATCCTGATCTGCAACCCGGAATGCTCGGCGAGGATGATCCTGGACCATCATGCCGCCCGCGCTCTCATCGGGGAGCACGATATCCTGACCATCGATTCGCTGGCGGCGATGCGCGCGGCCCTGGAGGGCGGCCTGGGCTTCGGCGTGGTCGCCCGCTCGTCGGTCAGCGAGGCGCTGGCCGCCGGCCGGCTCGTCGCGCGGAAGATCCTCGAGGCCGGTCTCACCCGGCAGCTGGCTCTCGTCTCGCTTCGCTCCCGGCCGAAGACGCGCGCAGCCGAACTTGTCTGTGCCATCCTGTCCGCCTCGGTCCGCGAGGCGGTCGAAAGCGGCCGATGGCCCGCGCGCATCGCCAGCCCAGCTATCGATCCATCCGATACCTTGTTTCTTAAATATCTATTGGTGCCCGGGGCGCCGATCAGGCACCAATAGCCAAGTCGAAGTTATCGATAAGACATCTGAAGGCATCCGCGCGGCCTCCCGGAGAATGGCGTCTCCAGGAACTGCACGGAGGCGGATGCCGTTCGTCCAATCGATCCGATGATCGTAAGAATGTCGGTTCAAAATCCGGCATCGATAAAAGATAGACTTGTGCGGGAGGACTGAATGGAGGGGACGGCTCAGCGCCGATACGACATCGGCCAGGTCCTGGATGACGGCCCCTGGGCCAGTCTCCAGAAGTGGGTCGTGTGCCTGGCGGCCCTCGCGATCGTCCTCGACGGCTTCGACGGGCAGCTCATCGGCTTCGCCATCCCCGTGCTCATCCGCGAATGGGGCCTGTCGCGCGGCGACTTCGCGCCGATCGTCGCGGCGGGACTTTTCGGCATGGCCGCCGGGAGCGTGCTGGGCGGCATGATCGGCGACCGCTACGGGCGCCGGATCGCGCTCATCTTCAGCGTGTTCCTGTTCGGCATCACCACCTCGGTGATCGGCCTCGCGCCGAACCTCTGGACGCTCGGGATCCTGCGCTTCATCGCCGGCATCGGCATCGGCGGCACGCTTCCCTCCGCGACGACGCTCGCCGCCGAATACACGCCCGCGCGCTCCCGCGCCCTGACCGTGACGGCGACCATCGTCTGCTTCCCGCTCGGCGGCATGCTGGCCGGATTCTACGCGAATGCGATCATGCCCAGCTACGGGTGGCGCGGCCTGTTCCTGATCGGCGGCCTTTTGCCTGTTCTGTTCTCGCTGCTGCTCGCCTTCGCGCTTCTCGAATCTCCGCGCTTCCTGGCGCACCGGCCGCACCGCTGGCCGGATCTGATCCGCCTCCTCGCCCGGACCGGGCGGTCTCTGCCCGCCGACGCCGTGTTTTCCGACCGCAAGGAGGAGACCGGCGATGCCGCTCCTCAGTCTTCCGGCTTCTCGGCCCTGCTCGGCGGCAATTTCGCACGCGATACGATTGCGCTCTGGATCTCGTTCTTCTGCTGCCTGTTCGCCGTCTACTCGGCTTTCAGCTGGCTCCCCTCGATGCTGAGCGGCGAAGGCTTCGCGCCGGCGGCCGCCAATGCGGGCCTGACGGCCTACAATATGGGCGGCGTCATCGGCGCCCTGTTGTGCGCCTCCCTGATCCCGCGCTTCGGGTCGCGCTGGCCGATGACGATCTGCGCCCTGGGCGGCGCCGCCAGCGCCCTCGCCTTGAAGCTCGTGCCGAACGACCAGACCGCGCTTCTGATCGCGGGGCTTGGACTGCACGGCCTCTTCGTGAACGCCGTCAATTCGACCCTCTATGCGGTCAGCGCCTTTCTTTATCCGACCGAAATCCGGGCGCGGGGGACCGCGACGGCCCTCGCGGTCGGACGCTTCGGCGCGATCTTCAGCTCCTTCGCCGGCGCGGCCGTGCTGACGGCCGGCGGCTCGTCCGGGTTCCTCACCGCCCTCGGCGCCTCGATGGTGCTGGTGGGGGTCGCGCTGCTGGTCCTGCGCAAGCATATCGGCGCAAACCCCGCCAAGCCGAGCGTCGGCGGCGCCGCCGCTCCCTCGGATGCTGCGGGCCACTAGGATGGCCCGCATGAACATTCCGACTTCCGCGCGCGCGAATCCGATGGAATTCTACTCTGGCGTGATCGTGGCCCGCTTGGCGCGCGGCGAAGAGGGTGGCTTAAGCTGCCTTCATGAAAACACCGAAAACTCCTCAGGCTCCGGCCACGCCCTCGGAACTCCGTCACTTCTCGGCTTCGCTGCCGATGCTGCTGCTCCGTGCCCGCGAGGCGGTCATGGTACAGTTCCGCTCCATGCTGCGCGAGCAGGGGCTGACGGAGCAGCAATGGCGCGTGCTGCGGGCTCTCGACGCCTCGGGGAGGCTGGAGGTATCGGACCTGGCGCAGGTCACATTCCTTCTCAAGCCGAGCCTCTCGCGGATCCTGCCGGACCTCGAAAGGCGCGACCTGATCTCGATCGAGCCGCACGAAGCCGACCAGCGCCGCAAGGTCGTGCAGCTGGCAGCGGCCGGAGCCGAGATGATCGGCCTGATCGCTCCTCTCTCGGAGACCATCTATTCGAGGATATCCGGGCGGCTGGGCGCGCGGCGGCTGTCGCAGTTGCAGTCTCTCCTCGTCGATACCGAGCGCCGCCTTCTTGTCGCGGAGACGGGCGGGAGCGAGCCGGACGAGGGCGGGACAGTGTAAGTATTTCGCCAAATTCCCGGCTCGACGTGACGGGAGGCCCATGATGCCGCACATCACCGTCGAGTATTCGGCCAATCTCGAGGCCCATGTCTCGATCAGGCGCCTCGTGGACGAGATCCACCGCGCCGCCCTGGCCACGGGCGTCTTTCCGATCGGCGGGCTGCGCACGCGGGCTGCGCGCCGGGACGTCTATGCGATCGCGGATGGGGATCCGGACAACATGTTCGTCGCCGTGCTCGTCCGCATCGGGCACGGGCGCGACGCGCAGACCCGCAAGAGGGTCGCGGCCGACATCATGCGCGTGGTCGAGAACGAGACGGCCGAGACCTTCCGCCGCCACGGCCTCGGATTGACGGTCGAGGTCCAGGAGATCGACCCGACCGCCTCGCTGAAGACGAACAATCTGCACGAACGCATCAAAGACAAGGAGAACATGGCGTGACCAAGCCCATCGATCCCAAGCTCGCGAAGAACCTGTCCGACGCCAAGCGCTATATGGAGCGCTTCGTCGGCGCGACCGTGCCTCATCTGATCGCGGGCGAGGCGGTCCTCACGGGCGAGACCTTCGACACCCTCGACCCGGCGACGAACGAGAAGCAATGCACGGTCGCCCTGGGAGGGGCCGCCGAGATCGACCGGGCGGCGCGCGCCGCCGAGGCGGCCTTCAAGGTCTGGCGCAACGTGTCGGGCGCGAGGCGCCGCAAGATCCTGCACGAGATCGCGGACGCCATCGTCGCGCGCGCCGACGAGATCGCCCTCGTCGAATCGAGCGATACCGGGCAGGCGATCCGCTACATGGCCAAGGCGGCGATCCGGGGCGCGGAGAATTTCCGCTTCTATGCCGACAAGGCGCCGGAGGCGGCGAACGGCCTCGCCATGCCCGATACGGACCACATCAACTATTCGATCCGCCAGCCCCTCGGCCCCGTGGGCGTCATCACGCCCTGGAACACGCCGTTCATGCTGTCGACCTGGAAGATCGCGCCCGCTCTCGCGTCCGGCTGCACCGTGGTGCACAAGCCGGCGGAATGGTCGCCGCTCTCCGCGGTGATCCTGACGGAGATCATGGATCAGGTCATCCGCGCGAACGGCCTGCCGGCGGGCGTCGTCAACCTTGTCCACGGCCTTGGCGAGGGAGCCGGCAAGAGCCTCACCGAGCACCCGGCCATCAAGGCGGTCGCCTTCGTCGGCGAGACGACGACCGGCTCGCACATCATGCGCCAGGGCGCGGACACGCTGAAGCGGGTCCATTTCGAGCTCGGCGGCAAGAACCCCGTCATCGTCTTCGACGATGCCGATCTCGACCGCGCCCTCGATGCGGTGCTGTTCATGATCTACTCGCTGAACGGGGAGCGCTGCACCTCCTCGTCCCGCGCCCTCGTCCAGCGCTCCATCTACGAGGAGTTCTCGAAGAAGGCGGCCGCGCGGGTGAAGAGCCTGAAGGTCGGCCATCCGCTCGATCCGAACACCGAGATCGGGCCGCTCATCCATCCGCGCCATGCCTCCAAGGTGCTGTCGTTTCCGGGCTATGCGCGGGACGAGGGTGCGCGGGTCGCCGCGGGCGGCGAGCGCGCCATGGAGGGCGCGGGCAACTACGTCCAGCCGACCCTCTTCGTCGACGCGGCCAATTCCATGCGCATCGCCCAGGAGGAGATCTTCGGGCCCGTCCTGACCATGATCCCCTTCGAGGACGAGGCCGAGGCGGTCGCGATCGCCAACGACGTCCGCTACGGCCTCACGGGCTATATCTGGACCCGCGACGTCGGCCGCGCCCATCGCGTCTCGCGCGACCTCGAGGCCGGCATGGTCTGGGTGAATTCGGAGAACGTGCGCCATCTCCAGACGCCGTTCGGGGGCGTGAAGAATTCCGGCATCGGCCGCGACGGCGGCGAATATTCCTTCGAATTCTACATGGAGACGAAGAATATCGCGATCGCCTTCGACAGCCACAAGATTCCGAAGCTGGGCACGGCCGGCGCGTCGTAAGCGGCGCCCGCCGATCGATTTCGCTGACCGGGGGAGAGCGTTCGGCCCGCTCTCCCGACGATGATCCATGTCCCGTGGTCGAGGCTGAGCCATATCAATTCATCGGAGGAAATGATGCCTGTTCCCGCTTCCGTCCTGTATCCGCCCTTCCATGTGGTGCGGCTGAACCATATCCTCTTGACCGTGCGCGACCTTGCCGCCTCCAAGGCCTTCTGGGGTGACACGGTCGGTCTCCAGCTCACGGGCGAGACGAAGGACCGGCTCTATTTCCGGGCCATGGAGGAGCGCGGGCACCATTGCGTGATCCTGCAGAAGGGCGCGGAGCCGGTCGCCAACCATCTCGGCTTCAAGGTCTATTCCGAGGAGGATCTCGACAAGGCGCAGCATTTCTTCCGGGCCAAGGGCCTGAAGGCCGAATTCGTCGAGGAGCCGTTCCAGGGCCGCACCCTGCGCACGACCGACCCGCAGGGCATCCCGCTCGAATTCTATTTCCAGATGGATAAGCTGCCGCCGATCCATCAGAAATACGCTCTCTACAAGGGGGTGAAGCCGCTCCGCATCGACCATTTCAACTGCTTCTCGGACAATGTCGATTCCTCGGTCGCGTTCTACAACGAGATGGGCTTCCGGGTGACGGAATATACCGAGAACGAGGATCGCACGCGTCTCTGGGCGGCCTGGATGCACAGGAAGGGCGGCGTGCACGACATGGCCTTCACGCACGGCCTCGGCCCGCGCCTGCACCATGTCGCCTTCTGGGTGCCGACGCCGCTGAGCATCATCGACCTGCTCGACCTGATGGCGACCACCGGCTATGTCGACAATATCGAGCGCGGCCCCGGCCGGCACGGCATCTCAAACGCCTTCTTCCTTTATATCCGCGATCCCGACGGGCACCGGATCGAGATCTACTGCTCGGATTACCTGACCATCGATCCCGATCTCGATCCGATCCGCTGGGATCTCCGCGACCCGCAGCGCCAGACGCTCTGGGGCGCGCCCGCCCCGAGGAGCTGGTTCGAGGAAGGCTCGCTCTTCGCCGGAACGCCCCTCCGGCAGCCGTCCTACGAGGCCTCGCCCATCATCGCGGCCTAGCCGTCCCGCACCCCCTTCTCTCGCCTGGGGAGAAGGGGGGCGTGCTTCCATCCTCAGCCCAGCCAGCGAGTCATCCATGCTCTCCGAGACCGACATCCAGGCCGTGGCGGCGCGGCTGCACGAGGCCGAGCGGAGCCGGCGGCAGACCCGCGCCCTCTCGGTCCTGCACCCGGAGGCGACGATCGACGACGCCTACCGCATCCAGGAGGCGCTGGTGGCCCGGAAGGTCGCGGCGGGCGCCGTCGTGAAAGGCCACAAGATCGGCCTGACCTCGAAGGCCATGCAGGCGGCGGTCGGGATCGACCAGCCGGATTCCGGCTACCTGCTCGACGACATGTTCTTCGCCGATGGCGGCACCGTGCCGAAGGACCGCTTCATCGGCCTCAGGGTCGAGGCGGAACTCGCCTTCATCCTCAGGAAGGACCTGGCCGGTCCCGACCTCACGATCTTCGACGTCCTGAACGCCACCGATTTCGTCACGCCCGCCCTGGAGATCCTCGACACGCGCTTCTTCCGCATCGATCCCGAGACCAAGGCGTCGCGCAAGGTCGTCGACACGATCTCGGACAATGCCGCCAATGCCGGCATCGTGGTCGGGGGGCGCCCGTTCCGTCCGACCGATCACGACATGCGCTGGATCGGGGCCATCTGCTCGAAGAACGGCGCCGTGGAGGAGACCGGGCTCGCGGCCGGCGTCCTCAACAATCCGGCGAACGGCATCGTCTGGCTGGCGCGGCGCCTCGCCGGGCAGGGCAGGGGGCTCAAGGCGGGCGAGGTCGTGCTTGCGGGCTCCTTCATCCGGCCCGTCGAGGTGGGCCCGGGCGACACCCTCGTCGCCGATTACGGGCCCTTCGGCACCGTCTCCTGCTATTTCGAATGACGGAGCGCGCGATGAATGCTCCGGCCAATCCCTTCAAGGCGGCCCTTGCCCGCGGCGAGACGCAGCTCGGCCTCTGGCTCGCCCTCGCGGACGGCTATGCCGCCGAAATCTGCGCGGGCGCCGGCTTCGACTGGCTCCTGATCGACGGCGAGCACGCCCCGAACGACGTGCGCTCCATCCTGCGGCAATTGCAGGCCGTCGCGCCCTATCGGGCGCATCCGGTGGTCCGCCCGCCCATCGGCGAGACCTATCTCATCAAGCAATTGCTCGATATCGGCGCGCAGACCCTGCTCATCCCGATGGTCGAGACGGCCGAGCAGGCCCGGCGCCTCGTGGAGGCCGTGCGCTATCCGCCGCACGGCGTGCGGGGCGTCGGCAGCGCGCTCGCGCGCGCCTCGCGCTTCAACCGGGTTCCGGCCTATCTCTCGACCGCCGCCGCCGAGATCTGTCTCCTCGTCCAGATCGAGTCGCTCAAGGGGCTCGAGAACCTCGACGCCATCGCGGCGACGGAAGGCGTGGACGGAGTCTTCATTGGACCCTCCGATCTCTCCGCCGCCATGGGGCATCTGGGGGCGCCGGGCCACGACGACGTGCAGGCCGCGATCCGAACCGCGATCGCGCGCATCCAGGCGGCGGGCAAGGCGGCGGGCATCCTGACGGCCGATATCGCGCTCGCCCGCGAATATGCCGGGCTCGGGGCGAGCTTCGTCGCCTTCGGGACGGATGTCGGCCTCCTGGTGCGCGGCGGGGAGGCGCTGCTTCGCTCGTTCCAGAGCGGCGAGCCCGCCCCGTCCGGCGGCCAGCGCGGCGCCGTCTACTGAAATCAGAGGGAAATCACCATGAAGCTCGTGACCTTCGAAGCCGGGGGGCGGACCTCCTACGGGATCTGGCGCGAGGACGGGATCGTCGATCTCGACCGCCGCCTCGGCACGCGGTTCGCGAGCCTCGCCGCTCTCGTCGCTGCGGGCGAGGTCGCGGCGGCGCGGGAATTCGCGGGCGCGTCTCCCGACCATGCCGGCGGGGACGTCCGTCTCCTCAAGCCGCTCCACACCTTCGGCAAATGCTTCTGCGTCGGCGTGAACTACCCGGATCGGAACGCCGAGTACAAGGACAATTCCGACCTTCCGAAATATCCGAGCCTGTTCATCCGCTTTCCGGTCAGCTTCACCGGCCCGGACGCGCCGCTGGTGCGCCCGCCCGAAAGCCCCCAGCTCGACTATGAAGGCGAGCTGGTCCTCGTCGTCGGCAAGGCCGGCCGGCGCATTCCGCAGGAGCGCTGGGCCGAGCACGTCGCCGGCTGGACCGTGGGCAACGAGGGCTCGATCCGCGACTGGATCCGGCACGGCAAGTTCAACGTGACGCCGGGCAAGAACTGGCCGGATTCGGGCTCTCTCGGCCCCTGGATCGTGACCGTGGACGAAGCCGGCACCGGCCCGTTCCGGGTCTCGACCCGCGTCAACGGCGAGACGCGGCAGGACGATACGACCGAGCGCATGATGTTCCCGCTCGGCCGGATCGTCGAATACATCTCGACCTTCTGCCCGCTGGAGCCCGGCGACATCATCTTCACCGGGACGCCGACCGGCTCGGGAGCCCGCTTCGACCCGCCCGTTTACCTGAAGCCCGGCGACGTCGTCGAGGTCGAGGTGTCGGGGGTCGGCCTCCTGCGCAATACGATCGAGGATGAAGGTTAGTCCTCGGATTGATCGACGATTATTCAGTAAGATCCTTTTGGGGAGGGCGGCATGCAGTTCCATCACCATGGATATGTTTCCGGCGATCCGCTGGTCCAGCCGGCCGCGGGGGTGGGCATCGGGCGCCCGGAAGAGCTTCCCGACCAGATGGACGTGCTCATCGTCGGCACCGGCCCCGCCGGCGTCGTCACGGCGGCTCAGCTGTCGCAATTCCCGAAGGTGACGACGCGCATCATCGAGCGCCGTCCCGGGCGGCTGGAGATCGGGCAGGCGGACGGCATCCAGGCCCGCAGCGTGGAGACGTTCCAGGCGTTCGGCTTCGCCGAGCGGATTACCGCCGAAGCCTATCGCATCACCGAAATGGCTTTCTGGAAACCGTCCCCCGACGATCCGAAGCGGATCGTCCGGTCGGCGCGCGCCGTGGACGACCCCGCGGGAATCAGCGAGTTCCCGCACCTGATCGTCAACCAGGCGCGGGTGCTCGATTACTTCATCGAGTTCATGGGGAACTCGCCGACCCGCATGAAGCCCGATTACGGCTACGAGTTCCGCCGGCTCGAGGTCACCGGCGAGGGCGAGTATCCCGTCGCCGTGACGCTCGTGCACACGGCCGGGGAGCAGGCCGGGCGGGAGCGCGTCGTGCGGGCGAAATACGTGGTGGGCGCGGACGGCGCGCGCAGCGCCGTCCGCGAGGCGATCGGCGCCAAGCATGTCGGCGACCAAGCCTTCCACGCCTGGGGGGTGATGGATACCCTCGCCGTCACCGATTTCCCCGACATCCGCACGAAGTGCTCGATCCAGTCGGAGGCGGGGAACATCCTCCACATCCCCCGCGAGGGCGGCTATCTGTTCCGCATGTACGTCGATCTCGGCGAGGTCGACCCGGACGACAACGGGGCGGTGCGCAAGACGACGCTGGACCAGATCATCGCCAAGGCCAACGAGATCCTGCGGCCCTATTCGCTCGACGTGCGCGGCGTCCCCTGGCACAGCGTCTACGAGGTCGGCCACCGCGTCACCGATCGGTTCGACGATATTCCGGTGGAAGAGGCGGGCACGCGCAGGCCGCGCGTCTTCATCACGGGCGACGCCTGCCACACGCATAGCGCCAAGGCGGGCCAGGGCATGAACGTCTCGATGCAGGACGGCTTCAACCTGGGCTGGAAGCTCGGATACGTGCTGTCCGGCCTCAGCCCGGAGGCGCTGCTGTCGACCTATTCGGCCGAGCGGCATGTGGTCGCCAAGAACCTGATCGCGTTCGACAAGGAATGGTCGACGCTCATGGCGACGAAGCCGGAGGACCTGAAGGATCCGACCGAACTGGAGGACTTCTATACCTCGACCGCCGAATTCCCCGCCGGCTTCATGACGCAATATACACCGTCGATGATCGTCGCCGCCGCGGACCACCAGGCGCTCGCCGCCGGGTTCCCGGTCGGGAAACGGTTCAAATCCGCGGCCGTCAAGCGCGTCGCCGACACCAATCCCGTGCAGCTCGGCCATCATCATCGCGCGGATGGGCGGTGGCGCATCTACGCCTTCGCGGATGCCGCGGCGCCCGGCGAGGCTTCCGCGCTCGCGGATTGGGCGGGGTGGCTGGCCGAGGCAGCCGATTCGCCATTGGGCCTCTACACGCCGAAGGGCAGCGACCTCGACAGCGTCTTCGACGTGAAGGTCGTCTACCAGCAGGACCATGCCGCGATCGATATCGGGCGCGTCCCGCAGGTCTTCCTGCCGCGCACGGGACCGCTCGCGCTCATCGACTACGAGAAGGTCTATGCGGCCGATCCCGGCGACGACATCTTCGACCTGCGAGGCATCGATCGCGGCGGAGCCGTCGTCGTGGTCCGCCCGGACCAGTATGTCGCCGCCATATTCCCGCTCTTCGCGACGGATATGCTCGCGGCGTTCTTCGCACGGAACATGCTGAGGGCCTGACGATGGACAATCCGAGCCCGCTCCCGACCGGGCTCCCGAGGCGGTTCAGGTGATGGGATACCAGCGCGTCCCCTGCCGGCTCCCGCGTCGTGGTCCCGTGGGCCGCGCGGCCGGGGACGGGCTGGGCCGCCGAGCGCGGCCCGCGTTCAGGCGCCAGCATGTTCCGACAGGCCGATCGTGACCCCGAAGGCATCGGCGGCATCCACGGTGATGCGGTCGGCCGCTTTCGAGAACGGCACGCCCGCCCGCCGCAGGTGCTCCGCGGCGACGGCGAGGCCGGGCACGGTGATCGTGAAGGCGTAAAAGCCTTCCGCGCCGTCTCCCGGCTCGACGAGCAGCCGGCCGGCTTGCCGGAGCGCAAACGCCAATCCGCGCTCGCCTTGCGTCTCGCCGCCGACGCCGGTGAAACCCGCGAGAAACCCGGCATGTCGCGACGGATCTCGAACCTTCAGCGTCACGCCTCCGATCCCGGTCGCGCCGTTGGGATGGACCTGGAAGGCGGGGTTCCAGAAGTCTTCGGGGCAGTGCTGCTGGCAGACGAAGAAAGACGCATCCGGTAGTGCGGGATCCCTCGCGAAGGCCAGGGTGAAGGCCACGCGGGTCTCGGTGCCGTCCGGGCGCCGGCCCTTGCGCTCGAAGAAGAACGGCTCGAAGCCGCCGATCCCTTTCTCTGCGAACATCGTCGCGTCGGACTTCGCATTGGTGCCGTCGAGCACGAACATGGCGAAGCCTTCGCGCTTTTCGAGGTAGTCGCGGACGAACGCGCCGAAGCTGAAACGCCCTGGCTCATGCGGCGGAATCGCCGCCGGATCGTCCCCGACCGTGATCAGTTCCAGGAAGGACGTCTGGAACTGGACCAGCCGGTTCTCCGTCCCCCAGGGGTGGCGGTTGCGCTGCCCCACCTGGAAGCCGAGTCCCCGATAGAAGTCGGCCGCGGCTTCGAGATCGCGGACGGCGAGGACGAGATGGTCGATGCGGCGATGGGAAACGGACACTCGTCTCTCCTCGGACTGGCCCCGCCCGATTCCCGGGCGGTGCGCCGATCCTGGTATCACGCGCCGGACTCCGTCACCTGCATCGCGAGATAGGTTGCGGCAACGGCCATACCGGCAGCATCTCGCCGAGGGCGGGGGCGGGGATTCGGATCCACTCGCCATTTCCAAATTCCGTCAGGACGCTCGGCCCGGCACGGCGGGCTTGACGCCCAGCTGCGCGAAATGCGTCCGCAGAAATTCGACGGCAACCCGTACCTTGGCGGAGCGTCCCAGGCGCCCGGGATAGACGGCCCAGATATTGGCCTCCTGATGCCATGGTGCCAGCACCTGCACCAGGCGCCCGGACCGCAGGTCTGCCGCGACATCCCAGATCGAGCGCAGGACGATGCCGCGGCCATCGACCGCCCATTGGACGGCCATTTCGCCGTTATTGGTCGAGAGGGGCCCGGTCACCTTCACCGTGCGCTCCTCGGCGCCGGCCCGCAGCTTCCACACGCCGAACGGATGGTCGCGCTCCTTGATCACGAGGCAATCATGCGCGGGCAGTTCGTCGATGCTGCGCGGCATGTCCTTCCCGGCCAGATAGGCGGGTGCGGCGCACAGCACGCGATGATTGTTCGCCAGTTGCTTGGCGATCAGGTGCGGCGCGATCTCGTCGCCCACGCGCACGTCGAGATCGAAACCCTCCGCCGCCACGTCGACAATACGGTCGAACACTTCGAGCCTCACCTGGAGGCCGGGATATCGCGCCACCAGCTGCGACATGGCCGGCGCCACCACGTTGCGGCCGAAGCCGAAGCTGCTGCTCACGCGCAGCAGGCCGCGGGGCTCGCCCTGGGTCGTGCTGATCGCCTGTGCCAGATGATCGATGTCGTCGAGGATGCGCTGCGCCCATTGAAAGACCCGCTCGCCGTCTTCCGTCACCGCCACGCGCCGCGTCGTGCGATACAGCAGCTTCACGCCAAGCCCTTCCTCCAGCAGGCGAATCCGCTTGCTCACATAGGCGGGCGACACGCCCATCTCCTGCGAGGCGGCCGAGAAGCTGGCGCGGCGCACGACCGAGAGGAAGACGCGAAGATCTTCGGGAAGTGGATTTTTGAACACGATCTGTGAACAATCAGACTACATATGCGAGATTGTATGCAAACAAGCATGATTTAAACGCTCCCTCCAGCCCTTTTTGAGGGCGGGAGGAAAACCATCATGCCCTCAGCTCAAAAGATCGCGATCATCCCCGGAGACGGGATCGGCAAGGAGGTGATGCCCGAGGGCCTGCGGGTGCTGCAGGCCGCCGCCCGGCGCTTCGAGCTGCCGCTCGAGTTCCACCATTTCGACTGGGCGCATTGCGACTACTACGCCCGGCACGGCCAGATGATGCCGGACGACTGGAAGGCGCAGCTCCTCGGTATGGATGCGATCTATTTCGGCGCCGTGGGATGGCCGGCCACGGTGCCCGACCATGTGTCCCTGTGGGGCTCGCTGCTGAAGTTCCGCCGCGAATTCGACCAGTACGTCAACCTGC
>OEIU01001525.1_pt1 | contig 14587 bp, 13 predicted proteins | sample 1539221 | NCBI WGS metagenome assembly OEIU01 (sample SAMN03792071, study PRJEB22550) | activated sludge metagenome | feature: wastewater treatment plant; material: activated sludge; isolation source: Wastewater treatment plant of a petroleum refinery complex | place: Argentina: Zarate | collected...
GCCCACGCCATCGCCCTGGCCGGACTCGTGCTCGAGTCCAAGTTGCCGGTCCGCCTCAGCCTGCTCATCCCGGCCGTCGAGAACGCCGTTTCCGGCAATGCCTTCCGCCCGGGCGAAGTCATCCTCACGCGCGCCAAGCTCAGCGTCGAAATCGACAACACCGATGCGGAGGGTCGCCTCGTGCTGTGCGACGCGCTGGCCTATGCCGGCGAACTCAAGCCCGACCTGATCCTCGATTTCGCGACCTTGACCGGCGCCGCGCGCGTCGCGCTCGGCGCCGACCTGCCCGCCCTGTTCTGCAACCGCGATGACATCGCCGACGGCCTGCTCGCGGCCGGCACCAGGACCCAGGATCCGCTCTGGCGCATGCCGCTATGGCGGCCCTACATCACGATGCTCGATTCGTACATCGCCGACCTCGCCAATTCAGGCTCGTCGCGCCACGCCGGCGCCATCAGTGCCGCGCTGTTCCTCGAGCGCTTCGTGCCCGAAGCCACGGCCTGGTGCCACCTGGATGTCTATTCCTGGAACGATTCCGAACGCCCGGGACGCCCGCGCGGCGGCGAGGCACAGGGCCTGCGCGCCTACCTGGAATTCCTCAGGCAGCGTTATGGCGCTGCGGGCGGGAATGGGGAATAGGGAATAGGGAATGGGGACGCGCGAATCGCAGCTTTCGCGCATTCCCGACAATCACAGCTGACCATTCCACCCTTGCTTGCTGCAGGTGCGGACCCATGACCCGCACCTACGAATTCCAGTAACCGTACTTCCGATTCCCGATTCCCTATTCCCCATTCCCGAACAGATCAATCCACGTTCGCGGCCGACTCGTGCGGCAGGATGCGGGCGGCGAGCTTGGTGTCGCTGCGGATCAGGTCGATCTCGTCGGAGAGCACCTGGGCCGCTTCGTTTAGGACGATATCGGGACGCGCCTTGCGCTTCTCCTCGCGCGCCAGGTCCTTGGCGATGCTGCGTTCGTCGGGCTGCAGGCCATCGTCTTCCAGGGTCACTACCGGCGCGGCGGCGACGACATCCTGGGTGCCATCCATGGGCGGCTTGCCGCTGTCCTTGAGGGTGTCGGCACGCGTCTTCGCGGCCGGATCCTGCTTCGGGAACGCATCGCCGGCCAGCGCCTCGCGGGCCTTGCGCCTGGCTTCCTGCTCGTCACGCTCCTTGATGCGCACCTGCTCGTTGAGTGAAATCGTCTTCTCGGCGCGGATGCGCTTCGCATCGGCGATCTCCTCCACGAAGTTTTTCCACTCCGGATCCTTGGCGGTTCGCGCTTCGTGGCGCGCAACCAGCATCGGGATGACGGGCTTGAGGTCGGCGACAGGCTTGTAGTCGGCCTTGCTGATCGAGGTCCACGGCAAGGCGTTGTCGTAGCTCGACTCGCCGAACTCGTCGCTGGCGACGGTCAGCGGGAAACTGATCTCGGGCGTCACGCCGCGCAGCTGCGTGGAACCGCCGTTGATGCGGAAGAACTGCTGCACGGTCATCTTCAGATCGCCGTAGGTCGGCTTCTCGTTGCGCGCCATGTCATCCATGTTGAGCAGGTTCTGCACCGTGCCCTTGCCGAAGGTAGGCTCGCCGATGATGACGCCGCGCCCGTAGTCCTGGATGGCTGCCGCAAAGATCTCGGAAGCAGAAGCCGAGGCGCGATTGACCAGCACGGCCAGAGGACCGGTCCAGGCCGCGCCGGCGCGGCGGTCGCTCTTTTCCTCGACGCGGCCGCTGGCATCGCGGATCTGCACGGCCGGTCAGGTCAGTCGCCTCGTCGAGCGAGCCGCCGCCGTTGTTGCGCAGGTCGACGATGACGCCGTCGACCTTCTCGCTGCGCAGCTCGCCGAGCAGGCGTTCGACATCGCGCGTGGCGCTCTTGTAGTTTTCGTCGCCGCGGCGGCGTGCATCGAAATCCTGGTAGAAGGTCGGCAGGGTGATCACGCCGACCCGCCGCGTGGCATCGCCGTGCTTGACGTCGATGATCGACTTCTTCGCCGCCTGCTCCTCGACGCTGACCTTGTTGCGGGTCAGGGTCAGCATTTCGTGCTTGCCGTCCGGGCCGGCCGCTTCGGGCAGGACCTCGAGGCGCACCACGGTTCCCTTGGCGCCGCGGATCTTGTCGACGACGTCATCGAGGCGCCAGCCGATCACGTCCACGATCGGCCCATTGGCGCCCTGGCCGACGCCGAGGATACGGTCGCCGGGACTGAGCTTGCCGGACAGGGCAGCCGGCCCGCCGGGAATGATTTCGCGGATCGCCGTGTATTCGTCGAGGCGCTGCAGGACCGCGCCGATGCCTTCCAGCGACAGGCGCATGGCGATGTCGAAATTCTCGGAGGCGCGCGGGCTCAGATAGTTGGTATGCGGCTCGATCGCCGTCGCATAGGCGTTCATGAAGGTCTGGAAGACATCCTCGCTGTTCAGCTGGCGGACGCGATCCATGTAGTTCGTATAGCGCTTGTCGAGCGTTTCGCGGATGTCCTTCGGCGCCTTGTTGGCGAGCTTCAGGCGCAGCCAGTCGTTCTTGACGCGCTTGCGCCAGAGGTCGTCCAGCTCGGCGCTGTCCTTGGCCCAGGGCGCCTTGGCGCGATCGTACTGGTAGCTTTCGTCCTTGCTGAAATCGAACGGCTTGGCCAGCAGCTCGCGCGAATAGGCGAGACGCTCGGCAACACGCTTCTGGTAGACCGAGAAAATGGCGAAGGGCGCGGACAGGTCGCGCTCGAAGATGGCATCGTCGAGCTTGTCGCGCGCGTTGCTGAAGGCGTCGATATCGGCCTGGGTGAAGAACAGGTGGTCGCCATCGAGGCTGTCGAGGAAGCCGTCGAAGATCTTTTCCGACATGGCGTCGTCGAGCGGCACCGGCTTGTAATGGAACCGGGACAGGAAGCGCATGGCCCAGATCGCAGCGTCGGCCTGGTCTGCCGTCGGCTTGAGGACCAGCGGCGCTGCGGCATCGGCTACCGGCTTGGCCACTGCGATGCCGCATGCCGCCAGCAACATGAAAATCAGGGAAATGCGACGCATGCAACTCTCCATCAATGCTCGGTGACGCCAGTCTGTGGATACTCAGGCAACTTCGACGAAACCAGCGGCATGCGCCATTTCGTCCGCGTGGTAGGACGAACGCACCATCGGCCCCGACGCAACATGTTCGAAACCGAGGGACATGCCGTATTCCTCGAGTGCCTTGAACTCTTCCGGCGACCAGTAACGCAGCACGGGATGGTGGTGGGCCGTGGGCTGCAGATACTGGCCGATCGTTACCATATCGACCGCATGTTCACGCAAATCGTTCAACGTGGCGTGGACCTGGTCGAGCGTTTCGCCCAGCCCGAGCATGATGCCGGACTTGGTCGGAATGCGCGGATGCTGTTCCTTGAAGCGCCTGAGCAGCTGCAGCGACCAGGCATAGTCGGCACCCGGGCGAACTTCGCGGTAGAGATCGGGCACCGTCTCGATATTGTGGTTGAACACGTCGGGCGGATGGGATGCCAGCAGTTCCAGGGCACGATCCATGCGGCCCTTGCCGCGGAAATCCGGGGTCAGGATCTCGATGCGGATGTCGGGATTCTCGAAGCGCACGGCGCGGATGCAGGCGGCGAAATGCCCGGCCCCGCCGTCGCGCAGGTCGTCGCGGTCGACCGAGGTGATCACCACGTAGCGCAGGCGCATGTCTCGGATGGTGCCGGCCAGCTTGGCCGGTTCCAGCGGATCAGGCGCCTTGGGCCGGCCATGCGCGACATCACAGAACGAACAACGGCGCGTGCACACCTCGCCTAGGATCATGAAGGTGGCCGTACCCTTGCTGAAGCATTCGTGGATATTCGGGCACGATGCTTCTTCGCAGACGGTGACCAGGCTGTTTTCGCGAAGTTTCGCCTTCAGCTGGGCGACCGCATTGCCGGGCGGGATGCGCACGCGGATCCAGGCCGGCTTGCGCAATTGCGGCGCGTCGGCGAATCCGGCGCGATTGCGCGCGATCTTGTCGCCGCCGAGCTGCTTTTCGCCGACGACGGCAAGTGGAATGGTCTTGATCGATTCGTTCATGCGACACGACTGGCCGCATCGGCGGCGGCGGAAGACGGAAGTTCCGCAGCGGCTGGCTGCGGCGTGAAACCGAACTGCCGGGACAATTCGAGAACAAGCACATCCTCGACCGCTGCCAGCGACCCCGGACCGCCCAAGTCTAGCACCTGGGTCACCTGCAAGCCCTGATAACCACAGGGATTGATGCGCCGGAACGGCTCCAGGTCCATGGCCACGTTCAGGGCCAGGCCATGGAAGGAGCAGCCGCGGCGAACGCGCAGGCCGAGCGCACCGACCTTGGCATCGGCCACGTAGACGCCGGGCGCGCCCGGGCGACGCACGGCCACGATGTTCCAGTGTTCGAGGGTGTCGATGATGGCCTGCTCGATGCGCTCGACCAGTTCGCGCACGCCGATGCCGAGGCGGCGCAGGTGGAGCAGCGGATAGCCGACGATCTGGCCGGGCCCGTGGTAGGTCACCTGGCCGCCACGCTCGACCTTGAGCACGGGGATGTCGCCGGCCGCCAGCACGTGCTCCGGCTTGCCGGCCTGGCCCAGCGTGAATACCGGGTCGTGCTCGAGCAGCCAGAGCTCGTCAGGCGTGGTTTCGTCGCGCCCGTTGGTGAAATCGCGCATGCCCTGCAGCACCGGCTCATAGGGCTGGCGACCGAAACGGCGGACGAGCAAACAGGAGGTCATGAGGGCGATATGGGAACGACAACAAGGGAAGCAAGCGCCATGGTGACGCGAATCCGGCCCGATTTCACCCGTGCATGCGTCCGCCAACAGGCTTGGCGGACACTATCTACAGGGTCCAGCGAATGCCAAGGTCGGCGCGCAGGGCCGCGTGCGCGGCGTCGTAGGATTCCCGGTCCGGGCAGGTAAAGGTGACCGACACCGAATGATAATTGCCTTCGCGCGACGGGCGGGAGCGCATGCTGCCGGCGATCACGCCAAGCCCGAGCCCCTTGAGGATCTCGGGAACGCGCTGCTCGAGGTCGGCATCTGCGCGGCCGAGGGCGGTGATCTCGAAAGCGCCGGGAAACTGGAAGCCCTGGTCGGGGCGCTCCGGCTGGATATCGTCGAGATCGCGCATCACTGGCCGCCTGGCACGCTCGTCTGCGACGTTTCGCTGTCGCCCTTGAACCAGAGCATCACGCCATCGCCCATGCGCTTGAAGAAGCCGCCCTCCGGCGCATCGGCAAGCACGGTGATCGGTCGCTCCAGCAAGGCCTTGCCGTCCAGCTCGACCTTGAGGCTGCCAACCTTCTGCCCTTTCTGCAACGGCGCGATGAGATGCGCGGGCAGGTCCATGCTGGCCTTGAGGTCCGCATAGCGGCCGCGTGGCAGGGTCACCAGGACGTCCTCGGACACGCCAAGGGCGACGGTAGGCGCCTCGCCCTTCCAGAGTTCCGGCGTCGCCAGCGGCTTGCTGGCATCGTAGAGCTTGTGGGTCTCGAAGAAACGGAAGCCGTAGCTGAGCAGTTCCTGGTTGGCATCGGCCCGCGACTTTTCGCTTTCCGCCCCCATCACCACGGCAATCAGGCGCTGGTCGCCGCGCTTGGCCGAGGTCGCAAGGCAGTAGCCGGCGTTGCTGGTATGGCCGGTCTTGATGCCGTCGACCGACGAATCACGCCAGAGCAGCGGGTTGCGGTTGTGCTGCTTGATGCCGTTCCACTCGAATTCCTTGATTTTGTAGATATCGTACTCGGCCGGATAGTCGCGGATCAGGGCGCGCGACAGCAGCGCGACATCGCGCGCCGTGGTGTAGTGGTTTTCATTGGGCAGTCCGCTGGCATCGACGTAATGGGTGCCGGTCATGCCAAGCCGCTCCGCATACTGGTTCATGAGGTCGGCGAACAGGGCTTCGGAGCCCGCCGCATGCTCGGCCAGCGCGATCGCGGCATCGTTGCCGGACTGGATGATCATGCCGTAGAGCAGTTCCTTGAGCGGGACCTGGCTGTTCAGTTCGAGGAAGCTGGTCGAGCCATCGGTGCCGGCACCGCCCGATCGCCACGCGTTCTCGCTGATCGTGACCGGATCCTCGAGATGGATCTTGCCGTGCTCCAACTCGGCCGAGACCACGTAGGAGGTCATGATCTTGGTGATCGAAGCGGGTTCGACGCGCAGGTCGGCATTGCCATCGAGCAGGACCTGGCCGGTGGCGTAATCCATCAGCACCCAGCTCTTTGCCGCAAGGGTCGGCGGCGGCGGCGTGGGCGCTGCAGCCACGGTCGGGGCTGCAGGCTTCGGTGCAGGCTGCGGCAAGCTCGGCGTCTGCGCGCTGGAAACGGAGGCGCACAGGAGGGCGCCGACAAGAGTGGAGGATGACAACAACTTCATGGGCAAAGCGGATTCCTCAGGAAAAAGTGACATGACGCCGGTTCGCGGTCGTCGGCAATCGGGCATTGTCGCCCTTTCATTCGTCGATCGCCACGCGGGGCGTGCCCAGGCCGAGTCGCTCGATGCGCGCCACCAGTGCATCGGCGGCCTCGACAGTCGGCAACGGCCCCAGCCGGACGCGATGGATTTCACGCTCATTGATGCGTGTGGTCACAATAGTGACCGTGCCGAGCCCGGCTCGTTCAATTTTTTCGACAAGCCGTTGCGCATTGGCGCGATCGGCGAATGCGCCAAGTTGCAGGAAGATATGCGGATCCGCAGCCGACGCAGGCTTGGCAACGCCGGCAGCCGGGGCGTCGGCGGGGTGCTCGGGATCGAGCAGGCGAACCTCGACCAGCCCGGTTCCCTTCGGCCAAACGCCGATGCGCACCGCCGCCGCATAGGACAGGTCGATCAGGCGGTTCTCGTGGAACGGGCCGCGGTCATTGACCCGTACGACCACGCTCTTGCCGTTGTCGAGATTGGTCACCCGGACGTAGCTCGGCAGCGGCAATGTCTTGTGCGCGGCGCTGAACTGGTACATGTCGTAGGGCTCCAGGCTCGAGGTCATGTAGCCATGGAACTTGTTGCCATACCAGGACGCGATGCCACGCTCGACATACCCGTGCGAGTCGCTCATCACGGTGTAGGTCTTGCCGAGCACGCTGTAGGGCGACTTGTTGCCGTAACGCGCGCGCGGTTCGACCCTGGGCACCGGTTCGCTCAAGGTGCTGACGTCGATCGCCGGCTTCTCGGGGCCACCATCCCTGGCGTCACGGTAGCGCTCGGATTGCGGCCGATCGGTTTCCGGCCGTTCGACCGGCGCGACCGGCGCTGGCCGCGCGGGCGCCTCGCGGGGCTTGCGCGACGCGCAGGCCGACAGCATCAGTGCAAGCACGACAAGGGCAAGCGTTGCCTTCACGGCGTGCTGCTGGCCACGCCACGGGCGATTTCGGTGGAGAGCTGCCAGACCGCCATCGAATACAGCGGACTGCGGTTGTAGCGCGAGATGACATAGAAATTGTGGAAGGTCAGCCAGTCCTCGGTGCCCTTGCTGCCATCGAGCCTGAGCAGGGTTGCCAGCTCGGTCGGCTCGACAGGCTGCGCCGGCACGTAACCCCAGGCCTGCAACTGCTCGACCGGATAGACAGGATCGAGCCCGCTCGGGCTGATCGACCGCGCGTTGGGTGCCGTGTTCGACGCTACCGCCACCAGGCCGCCCTTTTGCCAGCCGTGCACGGCGAAATAGTTGGCCACGCTGCCGATGATGTCGGGCAGGGAATTCCAGAGATCGATGCGCCCGTCGCCGTCGTAGTCGCGGGCGAAATTGGCCACGCTGGTCGGTATGAACTGGCCCCAGCCCATGGCGCCGGCATAGGAGCCCACCAGTTCGTCGATCGGGTAGGCCATGTGCGAATCGCCGAGCAGGAACAATTGGCGCAGCTCGCCGCGGAAGAATTTCGCGCGCGGCGGATAATGGAAAGCCAGGGTGACCAGCGCGTCGAGCACCCGGTAACTGCCGTAGTTGCGCCCGTAACTGGTTTCCACGCCGATGATCGCGACGATGATCTCCGGCGCCACGCCGAATTCGTTGCCGGCGCGCTCGATGAGTTCACGGTTGGCCTTGTAGAACGCGATGCCGTCGTCACGCCGCTTGGCGGTGAGGAAGATCGGCCGATAGTCTTTCCAGGGCTTGGCTTCGGCCGGCCGCGACATGGCATCGAGAATGCCCTGCTGCACCTTGGCCTTGCCCAGCGTGGCCAGCACGTCCGATTCGGCAAGGCCTGCGTCGCGGTTCAGTTCACGAGCGAATTCGAGGAAATCGGGATCGATATCCGTGCTCGCCGCAGCGACGGCCCTGGGAGGTTTTGCGCTGGCCGCGCCCACACAACCGGTGATCATGAACCCGCTCGCCAGGACGATACCGGCGAGAATCCAGTGCGCGTATTTCAAGTTCGACCAACCTGGCTGACAGAGGCAATTACTGTATCGCGTAGTACGCTCATCCTGCCACTCGCCTGCGTTGCGCGTGGATCGACATGAGCACGCCGAATCCGGCAAGCAGCGAGACCGCGGACGTCCCGCCATAGCTGATCAGGGGCAACGGTACGCCAACCACGGGCAGGATTCCGGTAATCATGCCGCCGTTGACCATGACGTAGACGAAGAAGGACATGCTGATCGCACCAGCCAGTAGGCGCGAGTAGGTGTCCTTCGCATTGGCGGCTATCCACAAACTGCGTCCGATGATGAAGACGTACAGCAGCAGCAGCAGGGAGACCCCGATCAGGCCCCATTCCTCGGCGAATACCGAGAATATGAAGTCCGTGGTGTGCTCGGGCAGGAATTCGAGCCTCGACTGCGTGCCGTTGTGCCAGCCCTTGCCCCACATGCCGCCCGAACCGACCGCGATCTTCGACTGGATGATGTGCCAACCCAGTCCCAGCGGATCGGATTCGGGATCCAGCAGCATGCGCACGCGGTTGCGCTGGTATTCGTGCATGAAATGCCAGGCCAGCGGCATGGCCGCGGCCACGCTGCCGATGATCAGGCCGATTCGCCACCAGGCGAGGCCGGAAAGAAATACCGCGAACAGGCCGCTGGCAACGATCAGCAAGGCCGTGCCGAGATCGGGTTGCTTGGCAATCAGGGCCGCCGGTATCGCGATCAGGATCGACACGACGGCGAGCGTGGACCAGGTGGGCGGCAGGGGTCGCTGGTTGAGGTACCAGGCGACCATCATCGGCATGGTCAACTTGAGCAGTTCGGAGGGCTGGAAGCGGACCAGGCGAAGGTCGAGCCAGCGATTCGCACCGCGCCCCTCGCCAAGCAGGGCCACCAACACGAGCAGGACGACGCTCGCCGCGAACAGCCAGGGCGTCCAGTTGCGCAGGCTGGTCGGCGGAACCCTCGAGATCAGGGCCATGAGCAGGCCACCGAGCAGCAGGCGGGCACCCTGCGCGATGGCCTGGTCGCGATCGAGGTCGCTCGCGCTGTATTGGGTGACGAGCCCGATCAATGCGAGCAACAGCAGGGACCCGGCCAGCGGCAGGTCGAATCGTGGGCGGCGGATCAGCGCCATGGCCCGGTAGCGGAGCTGGGCGAGCAGTCCGTCCATCACGGCTCCGCATTCGGCGGATCAGTGGCCGCGTTGGCCGGAGGCTCCTGGCCGAGCAGCCAGGCGTCCATCATCTTGCGCACGACGGGCGCCGCGTCGCGCCCGCCGCCGCGCCCCGCTTCGAGCGCGACGATCACGGCAATGCGCGGATCCTCTGCCGGCGTGAACGCCTCGAACAGGACCTGATGGCGCTCCTCGGCGACCTGGGAAATGTGCTGCCAGACCTCGTTGGTGCGCGAAAAGCGCTCGGCGGTGCCGCTCTTGCCGGCAATCACGTAAGGGAAGCCATTGCCCATCGTGCGTGCCGTGCCGGTGGGGCCGTTGACGACCGCGATCATGCCTTCGCGCACGGCATCCCAGTTTGCCGGATTGCGAAAATACGGCTTGCCCCCCGCCTCGACCGGAATGCGCACCGGATCGTCGCCAATACCCTTCTGCGTGGCGTACAGGAGGTGCGGTCGCCGCGACACGCCGCCGGCGGCGAGCATGGCGACCCCGTGCGCCAGTTGCACCGGCGTGACCACCCAGAATCCCTGGCCGATGCCGGCGATGACCGTCTCGCCCGGATACCAGGCCAGGTTGAAGCGCCCGCGCTTCCAGTCGCGCGAAGGCAGGACGCCACTGGATTCCCCGACCAGATCGATGCCGGTCGGCTCACCGAAGCCGAATTTCGCCATCTGTTCGGTGAGCTTGTCGATGCCCATGTCCAGGGCCAGCCCGTAGTAGTAGGTGTTCACCGACTGCGCCAGCGATTGCACTAGGTCGACGCGGCCATGGCCGCCGGCACGCACATCGCGGTAGCCGCGCTTCTGGCCGGGAATGAAGAATTCGCCGGTGGAGAGCACGGTGTCGGATGGCCGGCGCAGGCCCAGTTCGAGCCCCGCCGAAGCCAGGAACGGCTTGATCGTCGATCCCGGCACGTAACTGCCACGCAGTGCGCGATCGAGCAGCGGCTTGTTGGGATCGGCGAGCAGGGCCTTGTAGTCCGCCTTGCTGATGCCGTTGACGAACAGGTTCGGATCGAAGCTCGGCACGCTGATCATGGCCAGCACCTGGCCGTTGCGCGGATCGATCGCCACGGCGGCACCCGGCCTGTCGGCGAATGCTTCCTCGCCCGCTTCCTGGACTCGCGAGTCTATCGACAGGTAGAGATTCTGGCCCGGCGTCGGCGCGACCCGCTCGAGCACGCGCAGGGGCCGGCGGTCCGCGTTGACCTCGACCAGTTCGTAGCCGGGCTCGCCATGCAGCAGCTCCTCGTAGGAGCGCTCCACGCCGGTCTTGCCGGCATGCGTCGTGCCGGCATAACGCGAAGCGTCCAGGCGCTGGACGTCGGCGGCATCGATGCGCCCGACATAGCCGACCAGATGCCCGAATTCCTTGCCCTTCGGGTAATAGCGGGTCAGGTAGGGCACCACGTCGACACCGGGAAAGCGCCAGCGATTGACCGCAAACAGCGCGATGTCCTCGTCGGTCAGCTTCAGGCGCAATGGCACGCTTTGATAGGAACGCTTGCTCTTGACCAGGTCCTTGAAGCGATCGATATCGTCGTCGCTGATCCCGATCGTGTCGCGCAGGTCGTCCAGCAGCTTCGGCATGTCGTCGACCTGTTCCGGTATCACTTCAAGCCGGAACGCCGCGATGTTCTCGGCCAGCAGTTCGCCGTTGCGGTCGTAGATCAGGCCGCGGGCCGGGGCCAACGGGCGGGTCAGGATGCGGTTGGCGTCCGACCGCGCCTGGAACTCGTCGTGGCGGACCACCTGCAGGAACCAGAACCTCACGACCAGGATGGCGAGGGCGATTACGATCAGGAAAAATCCGACCAGCGCCCTGCGCACGAACAGCGCGGCTTCCTGGCGCGTGTCCTTGATCGGGCGGTATTTCATGACTCCTGTGCACGCACGCGCGCTCGCAGGTCATCGAGCAGCAGGAATACGAATGGCCAGGCCAGCATGCCGACCAGCGGCGCCACCCAGAAGCCGACGGCTGGAATCGGATCGCCTGAAAAGCCGCGAATCATCATCACGACGATCCGGTCGTTGAGCAGCAGGCCGAGCACCGCCAGCGTCTGCTGGCCCATCGGGAAGAATCGCAGGCGGGAGCGGAAGCGCAAGACGATGAAGGCGAGGATGATCAGGCGCAAGGCCTGCTCGCCGAGCAGCTGGCCGGCGAGGATGTCGCCGGCCAGCCCGAGTACGAAGGCGAAGCCAAGACCGACCCGATCCGGCGCCTCGATCGCCCAGTAGATCAGCACGAGCGCAATCCAGTACGGCTTGAACGGCAGGGCAGCCTGCGGCAGCGGCGCCAGCTGCAAGAGGAAGGCGAACAGGAAGCTGCACGAGAAGATCAGCAATTGGGCGCGACGGCGGTTCACTGTCGGGGAACCCCGTCGGTGCGCGTTGCCGCTGCCGGTGAATCCGCTCGCTGCGCATCGTCGGGCGGCGGCGCGGGCGGCCCCATTGGCTGCGGAAGATCCTGCAACAGCAGGACCTCGCCGCTTCGGGCAAGGGCTGCCGCGGGTCTCGCGATCGCGGCAGCGAACATGCCGCTTTCGTCGTTGCTGATCTCGAGGATCTCGCCGACCGGAAAACCGGCCGGGAAACGTCCGCCGAGGCCTGAGGTCACCAGGGCATCGCCGACCTTGATGTCGGCGCTGATCGGAATGTTCGGCAGCTGCAAGCGGTCGATCGATCCGGTGCCGTAGCAGATGGTGCGCAATCCAGTGCGCTCGATCATGACCGGGATCGCATGGGTAGGATCGGTGATGAGCATGGCCACCGAAGTATTCGGAAGGACCTCGACAATCTGGCCCATGACACCCTGCGCATCGAGCACGGGCTGGCCCACCGTGATCGACTGCGCCCTCCCCGCGTCGAGCACGATTCGATGCCGGAACGGATCGAGGTCGATGTCGATGAGGCGCGCCAGTTGTACGCCGAGGCCGAGCTCCTTCTGGACGTCCAGAAGCTTCTTCAGGCGTTCGTTCTGCGCGGACAGGGCCGACATGCGGTTGAGGCGGACCTGGGCGAGGAGCAATGCCTCGCGAAGGTTGCGGTTCTCGTCGACCAACTGGCTCTGGGTGGCGATCGCCAGGCGTCCGGCGCGGGCCACGTCCGATGGAAGCGCGGCAACCCGGTAGACCGGCTCCACGACCGCGCTTGCAAGCACGCGCATGCGCTCCAGATAGGCTCCACGGTGGTCGATGACCATCACGATCATGGCCAGCGTCAGGTAGGCGATCAGGCGCGCCGTGCTGACCGCGCCTTCGGCAAACAGGGAGACCTTGTCAGTACTTGCCAGCGGCATGCGCGGAAATCACATGCATTCACTCGGATGCAAAAAAGTCACCGCCGTGCTGATCGACGAGTTCGAGTGCGCGTCCACCGCCGCGCGCAACACAGGTCAGCGGCTCATCGGCCACGTGCACGTGCAGCCCAGTTTCCTCGGAAAGCAGACGATCGATGTCGCGCAACAGGGCGCCGCCACCGGTCAGCACGATGCCGCGCTCGGCCACGTCCGAACACAGTTCCGGCGGCGTCTGTTCGAGCGCGCTGCGTACCGCGCTGACGATGCCGGACAGCGGTTCATGCAACGCCTCGAGGATCTCGTTCGAGTTGACCGTGAACATGCGCGGCACGCCCTCGGCGAGGTTGCGGCCGGATACCTCGATTTCCTTCACGTCCGACTGCGGAAAGGCGCAGCCGACCTCCATCTTGATGCGCTCGGCGGTCGCCTCGCCAATAAGGGTGCCGTGGTTGCGCCGGACATAGTTGATGATCGCCTCGTCGAAACGATCGCCCCCGATGCGCACCGACTGCGAATAGACGATGCCATTGAGGGAGATGACGGCGACTTCCGAAGTACCACCGCCGATATCGAGCACCATCGAGCCACGCGCCTCGCCAACCGGAATACCGGCACCGATTGCCGCAGCCATCGGTTCTTCGACGAGGAATACGTCGCGGGCGCCCGCGCTCTCCGCAGATTCCTTGATCGCGCGTCGCTCGACCTGGGTCGAGCCACATGGCACGCAGACCAGTACGCGCGGACTCGGGCGGAACATGCGCGAGCGGTGTACCTTGCGAATGAACTGCTTGAGCATCTCCTCGGTCATCGAGAAGTCGGCGATCACGCCGTCCTTCAGGGGTCGCACGGTAACGATGTTGCCTGGCGTTCGACCGAGCATCTTCTTTGCGTCGGAACCTACCGCGGCGACGCTGCGCGGGCCACCCGGGCCCCGATCCTGGCGGATGGCGACCACCGACGGTTCGTTCAGGACGATGCCCTGTCCGCGAACGTAGATCAACGTATTGGCCGTGCCGAGATCAATCGACAGGTCGTTCGAGAAGAGACCGCGCAAACCTTTGAACATGAGTTGTTTCGAGCCTGAAAGTGGAGCCGCAAAGAACGCGACAGTTTAGAGACGGCCATCAGCGCAGGCAAGCCAATTCGCCGTTAAGGAATGCTTATCGGCCGAGGGCCAATGCCGCCCCGGCACGAAAGTGGGACGGAGAAGCTGGTGCACTTTGGCCGGCCTAGGTGGCGCCCCTGACGCCCAAGCGCGCGGATGTGCGTGCGCCGCCCGGAAAACTCGGGCAAAATCGATCCTTTGTCCGCTGTTTCGCAGGGTCCGAGCCGGAGCGCTCGTTCCTGCCGCGGCGGCTTCAGGCTATTCAGGGGTTATCCGATGTCGGCACTGATCTGTGGTTCGCTCGCCTATGACACCATCATGGTTTTTCCGGACCAGTTCAAGAACCATATCCTGCCCGACAAGGTGCATATCCTGAACGTGTCGTTCCTCGTTCCGCGCATGCGCCGGGAGTTCGGCGGCTGTGCCGGCAATATCGCCTACAACCTCAAGCTGCTGGGCGGCGAACCGGTCCCGATGGCGACCGTCGGGCAGGATTTCGGCCCTTACCGCGAACACTTCGAGGAATGCGGCATCCGCCTGGACCAGGTGAAGGAACTGGGCGACCTTTTCACGCCCCAGGCCTTCATCACCACCGACCACGACAACAACCAGATCACGGCCTTTCATCCCGGCGCGATGATGCGTTCATATGAA
>OEIU01001526.1_pt1 | contig 14582 bp, 13 predicted proteins | sample 1539221 | NCBI WGS metagenome assembly OEIU01 (sample SAMN03792071, study PRJEB22550) | activated sludge metagenome | feature: wastewater treatment plant; material: activated sludge; isolation source: Wastewater treatment plant of a petroleum refinery complex | place: Argentina: Zarate | collected...
AACGCATATCCAAGTGCAAGTTTTGTTGCGATAAATGCAAGCGGATATCCGGTTGCTTATGATGCGAGCGCAGAACTTCTACTTAAGCGAGCGTTCACTTCTATAATTCTGTAGTCTTCGGAGTTTGGATCAAGCGCATATTGGATATTGCACTCACCAATAATTCCAAGATGTCGGATAAGTTTTATTCCAATTGAACGGAGTTTAAAATTTTCTTTTGCAGATAATGTTTGAACAGGAGCAATTACAACGCTGTCTCCTGTGTGTATTCCCATCGGATCAATATTTTCCATCGAACAAATTGTAATGCAGTTATCGTATTGATCGCGAACAATTTCATATTCAATTTCTTTCCATCCATAAAGCGATTCTTCAATCAATATTTGATTAGTAAATGAAAATGCTCTCTTTGCTTTTTCAACTAACTCTTCTTTGTTATTTACAATACCTGAGCCTAATCCACCAAGCGCATAAGCAATACGAACCATAACGGGAAAATTAATTTCCTCTGCAGCATTTATAGCTTCATCAACTGTTCTTGCAGTTTTGCTTCTTGCAATCTTCAATCCAACTTCCGCAACACGATCACCAAACAATAGTCTATCTTCAGTATCTTTTATTGTTTCAACAGAAGTACCGAGAACTTTGATATTATTTTTTTCTAAAATTCCTTTATCGTAAAGATCAACGCCAACATTAAGTGCCGTTTGTCCGCCGAATTGAAGAAGAATAGAATCAGGCTGCTCCTTAATAATTATCTTTTCAACAAACTCAGTTTTAATCGGAACAAAGTAAACTTTATCCGCAAAGTTTTCTGATGTTTGAATTGTTGCAATGTTTGGATTTACAAGTACAGTTGTAATTCCATCTTCTTTAAGTGCTTTAATTGCTTGTGAACCGGAGTAATCAAACTCACCAGCCTGTCCTATTTGCAAAGCACCGCTTCCAAGAATTAAAACTTTTTTTGGTTTACCTTTTTTAATCATAATCTATAGTCAGCATTTTGTCACACTGAGCGAAGTCGAAGTGTGACCTTATTAAAATCTTGTGTTACATTTTATCATCCTTCGACTTAGCACAGGATGACTTTTACTTATTTATTTCAAAGCCCTCACAAACATATCAAAAATAAATTCACTGTCGTCTGGTCCGGGAGAAGCCTCCGGATGAAACTGAGATGCAAAAAATGGTTTTGATATATGGACAATTCCTTCGTTTGTTCCGTCGTTATCATTTATAAACCACTCGCGCCAATCTTCTGCTAAAGTTTTTGCATCAACTGCGTAACCATGATTTTGAGAAGTTATATAACAGCGTTTTGTTCCAAGTTCGTTGCATGGTTGGTTATGCCCACGATGACCGTATTTTAATTTATAAGTATCGGCTCCTGCAGCAAGTGCAAGGATTTGAGAGCCGAGACAAATACCGAGAATTGGTTTGTTGGATTGCATTGCAATCTTAGCATGTTCAATTGTTTTTATATTTAATTTTGGATCGCCGGGACCATTTGAAATTACAATTCCGTTTGCTTCAATCTTTGTGAAATCAAAATCATAAGGAACGCGGATAACTGTAATATCCCTTCCAAGAAAAGCACGAATGATATTATTTTTTGTTCCGCAATCAACAAGGATTATTTTTTGTTTGCCAGCTTTGTATTCAACAACTTTTTGTACGCATACTTCTCCAACAAGATTGGTTTTATTTGGGTCTTGAAATCCGGGATCAACTTTTTCATCAACAACAATTTTTCCAAGCATCGTTCCTTTATCACGTAGTTTTCTTGTGAGCATTCTTGTATCAATTCCATAGATGCCGGGAATTTTTTCTTCAATCATCCAATCGGATAAAGAACGTTCGGCATTCCAATGTGAATATTCATAAGAATAATCCGTAACGATTAATGCTCTGCAATGGATATTATCTGATTCAAAATTCTTAAGCATTCCATCTTCTTTTTCTTTGGATGGAATTCCGTAATTGCCAATAAGCGGAAAAGTACAAACAAGAATTTGTCCGCGGTAAGATGGGTCAGTCATAGTTTCGGGATAGCCAACCATTCCGGTATTAAACACAACTTCGCCGTTTGTGTTTCCTGCAAATCCAAAACTGAAACCGGAAAACTCACTTCCATCTTCAAGAATTAGTTTAGCTTTTGTTTTTTCTGTCTTCATAATATTTCGTGTTTGGTTTGTGTTATAGTGATTTAGTGACGAAAATTATTTGCCACAAAAACACCAAATCACTAAAGCTCAGATAAAAAAATAGCCACTCACGGAGTGGCTTAAGACTTTAAATCATAGTAATATTTCTAAATAGTATTTTATCAATGCCGTTGTTATTTTGAGAACAAATATATGATTTTCTTTATAAAAACCGATAAGAGATTTGATATTATTTTTTTAAGGTTTGCTAATGAAAAAAAACATTATATTTGTCGAACACAAAATATGCTTAAAGAATCAAAAATATTCCTAATCTTCTGCCTCTCAATTTTATTGATAAATGCTTTTACTCTTAATGCACAATCACAAGTTGATTCTTTAAAGACGAAACTTCAAAATGCTGAAGGAAAATCCAGAGTAAGTTTATTAATTAAGCTTGGATATTTTCTTTCATCCGAAAAACCTAACGAAGCAATAAAATATCTTGATGAAGCGATTGAATTATCAGATGAAATTAATAGTAAATGGAGTAAAGCCGATGCGTTTTTTAATAAAGGCGTTGCGCTTTGGCATTTAGGCGAAATTAGTCAGTCGGATAACTATTATGAAAAAGCAATACCGATTTATGAACAGTTTCACGATTCACTTAGCTTAATAAAAGTATTTAACTCACAGGCAATTAACCATCAGATGAAGGGGGATATTAATCTTGCGGTTGAAACTTTCTTCCATTCACTTGATTACGCTAAAAAAATTAATGACAAGGCAACGATATTAAACACCTTGTTAAACATCGGCGTGTTGTATGATAACAGCGGAGACACAGTAAACGGCTTAAAATATTATCTTGAAGCACTTAAATATGCTGATGAAAATAGTAAGGCTTCCTTAGCATTGCTGCAAAGTTATATTGCAGAGATTTATATACACACAAATAGACTAAATGAGGCTGAGGAATATTTAAATAAAGCAATTGAAAATTCTCGTGCATCCGGTGATTCAAAAAGTCTTATTTGGGCTTACACAAATTTGGGACAAATTCAATTAAAAAATGGCAAAGAAAAATCTGCTGAAAATTATTTTAAAGAATCGCTAAATCTTGCACGTAGTATTGATTACAAATTAGAAATAATTCACGCTTTAACCGAGCTTGGCAAATATTATAACCGAATTAAAAATTATAGGGAAGCAGAAATAAATCTTAAAGAAGCACTTAAGCTTGCCGAAGAGATAAATTCTTTAACTGATCTTAGCATTTTAAATCAAGAACTAGCTACGCTTTACTACAATACAGGTAATTATAAAAAAGCTTATGAGTTGGGAATAATTTACAAGCAGTACAGTGATAGTCTTTATGCAATTGCCAACTCCGAAAAAATGGAGGAACTTCAAACTAAGCATGAACTAAAACAGAAAGACCGCGAAACTAAACTTTTAGTGAATGAAAATGAGCTGCAGAAAAAAATTATCTATTCTCAAAAAGTTATAGCGTTAATAATTTCTCTGCTTGCAATTGCTTCAATTATTTTTATCTGGCTCTTGTTTAGAAATAGAAATAAGATTCTTAAAGCAAAAAATGAACTTGTTTTAAAGAATGAAGAAATTAATTTAAGCCGGAAAGAGATAAGCGGAAAAAATGAAGTGCTTGCAGGATTGAATGCAACTAAGGATAAATTCTTCTCAATTATTGCTCACGATTTAAGAAACCCGATTGCTGCATTTGTAAATATTTCCGAACTGCTGGAAGAAGATTTTGATAGATTAAATGAAAAGGATAAAAAAGAAATTATCGGGCAGATGAATGTTTCATCAAAAAATTTACTGCGGCTTTTGGAAAACTTACTTACCTGGGCAAGGTTGTCCAATAATAAAATTGAAGTGTACACTGAAAAAGTTTTATTAGAGGACATTATTGAATCTGCTGTGCATCCGTATATCCAATCAGCACAGAATAAAAAAATTAAATTAAAAATTAATACGCCAAAAGATGTTTTGATTACAACAGATAAATTTATTTTTCAAGCAATTATAGGAAACTTAGTAAACAATGCTGTTAAGTTTTCAAATGCATTAAGCGAGGTTAGCATTGGTTTTGTTAGCCGGAATGAACATTTTCTTTTTTCAGTAAAAGATCATGGAATAGGTATTGAACCATCGCAGCTTAGAAATATTTTTGTGCTTGGCAAAGTTTCTACAGGCAGAGGAACAATGGGTGAATCCGGAACAGGATTAGGATTAGTTTTAGTTAAAGAGTTAGTAGAAAAACTAAACTGGCAAATTAAAGTTAAAAGTGAAGTTAATGCCGGCAGCGAATTTATAATTTCTATTCCCAAAAGTGATGTTGAATTGTAATGATTTTTTTGAAGAGTGATTTGAAATTGACGATCTTATTTCAGATTTTTACACATAAATTTTAACACAGAAAAATAAATTTTGATAAAACATTTTTTGTATCTAAAAAAACAATCAATTCTTCATTCATCAAATCTTAATATCAAACTCTAAAAATATTTTTTAATCAAAAGAGATATTATGTCAGCAAAAAAAATCAGTTTATCAAAAAAATCGCCTAAAACATTTGTGCTTGATACAAATGTAATCTTACACGATGCTACCTCGATCAATCAATTTAAGGAAAATGATGTTATAATCCCGTTAACAGTTATTGAAGAACTTGATCACTTTAAGCGCGGCAGCCAAGTTATCAATCTTAACGCAAGAGAATTTGCACGCACACTTGATTCGATAACAGGATCAGCATTATTTAACGGCGGTATTTCTATGGGAAAGGGCAGAGGAAAACTTCGCATTGCAATTCTTAAGGGATTAGCTCCCTTAATACGCGATGTTTTTAGAGAGGATACACCCGATCATAGAGTTTTGAGTATTGCTTATGAATGGCAGGAAAAGCTGAAAGATAAATCGCAAGTAATACTTGTTACAAAAGATGTTAATCTAAGAATGAAAGCGAAGGCTCTCGGTATTATTGCAGAAGATTACACAACAGATAGAGTTAGCAGTGTTGAAGAACTTTACAGCGGAAAAGGAATAATTGAAAATGCAAACGATGAACTATTGATAAAACTTTTTCAGCCGCCGTACAGTGTGCCTGCAAAACCATTTATTAACAAACTAAACGGCGAAGCACTTTCAAATAAATATTACATTTTAAGAAGCACAAATCGTTCTGTACTTGCTCAGCTTGATCAAAACAAAGAACAAATTGTTAAAGTTGATAAGACAAATGTTTACGGAATAAATCCGCGTAACGCTGAACAAACTTTTGCTGTAAACGCACTGACAAATCCCGAAATAAAACTTGTATCAATGACAGGCAAAGCCGGAACAGGGAAAACACTTCTTGCACTTGCGAGTGCATTGCATGTTAAAAAAAATTACCGGCAGATATTTATTGCAAGACCAATTGTTCCGCTTAGTAATAAAGATATTGGCTTTCTTCCCGGTGATGTAGAAAGCAAACTCGCACCTTATATGCAGCCGCTTTGGGATAATTTAAAAGTTATTCAAGATCAATTTTCGGAAAATGATAATAAGCATACAGCAATTGATGTAATGATAAAAGATGAAAAACTTGTTATTGAACCTTTATCATACATACGCGGAAGAAGTTTACAACGAATATTTTTTATTGTTGATGAAGCGCAGAATCTTACTCCGCACGAAATCAAAACAATAATTACTCGCGCCGGCGAAGGTGCAAAAGTAGTTTTTACAGGAGATATTTATCAGATTGATCATCCTTATCTTGATGGACAATCAAACGGACTTTCGTATCTTATCGATAGATTTAAGGGACAAAAACTTTATGCGCACATAAACCTTGAAAAAGGGGAGCGATCTGAATTAGCAGAATTAGCAAGTAATCTTTTATAAATTAATTAGGATAAAAATGAAAAATGTAAAACTTTTTTTCTTGGCAATTTTTGCATCAGCATTCCTTTCCGGCTGTTTGCAGGTTGATACAAAAATAAATCTTAATAACGATGGAAGTGGAACAATTGAAGAAACCGTAGTTATTAAAAGTGCAGTTATTAATATGATGAAAGAGTTTGCAATGGCTTTTGATTCCACAAAGGCAAATGATTTTGAAATGTTTAAAGAATCTGAAATAAAAGATAAAGCTTCAAATTATGGTGAAGATGTTAAATATATATCCGGTGAAAAAGTTGTTATTGATGGTTACGAAGGTTTTAAGGCTTTGTATTCTTTTAAAGATATAAACAAAATTAAAATCAATCCAAGCCCTGAAGATAAAATGCCGTTTGGTGATGAGTTTAAAAACGAGGAAGAAAAACCCGTTGATGATAATTTAAAATTTAATTTTACAAAAGGTAATCCGTCAATCTTAGTTATTGATTTCCCAAAACCAGAAATGAAAGATGAAGTTGATATAGATTCAAATGATACGGAAGTTGAAGACTCAACTTTTAATGAAGATGCACAACAAAAAATTATTGAGATGTTTGATGGAATGAAAATAAATGTTTCACTAAACTTTAATAATCCGATAGTGGAAACAGACGCATCATTTGTTGATGGAAATAAAATTACGATAATGCAAGTTGATTTTTCAGAAATTATTAAACACAAAGATGTTTTAGAAAATTTACAGAAAACAAAACCGGAAACTATGGAACAATTTAAAGAAGCAATAGGCGATCTGCCCGGAGTTAAAATTGAGTTCAAAGAAAAAGTAATAATTAAATTTTAATTTGATAAAAAATAAAAAAGGAGAAACAATGAAAAAATTATTAGTCGTAATATTTCTTTTTGCAGCAGTTAACATGTATTCGCAATCTGAAAATTTTGGAAAGGAAATTTCTTTAAAGGAAAAAACTAACATCTCAAAAATTCTTAAAACACCGGAAGAATTTGTTGGAAAAACTGTTTTAGTTGAAGGCGAAATTCTTGATGTTTGTGCGATGGCAGGCTGTTGGATGGAATTAAAAAGTGATGCTGAAAATCAAAAGGTAAAAATAAAAGTTAAAGACGGCGATATTGTTTTTCCTGTTGAGGCAAAAGGTAAATCCGCACTTGTTGAAGGAACAGTTTATAAAATAGAATTAACAAAAGAAGAAGCAGTAGATTATTATGAACACGTTGCCGCTGAGCAGGGAACTGAGTTTGACACAGCAACTGTTACCGGTCCAATAACACTGTATCAGATAAAAGGAATTGGTGTAGTAATACAGTAAAAATTAAGTCTCTTATATTTATTAAGGGCTCAATTGAGCCCTTTTTTATTGTGTTAAATTAACCTTTATTTAAACGCTTTAATGTAACAGCGCACTTGATTAAATTTGAATAAAGAATTAAAAAACTAATATGCAAACATTTACATATCCAATTTTTTGGAAATTTATTTACCGATATTTTAATCTGGTTGCAACGCCGCTTTTAATTATTTATGCTGTATCCGTAGCTGCTTTAATTGATAAAAATCTTGTTATACTTATTCCTTTTTTGTTATCATTATTTATTATTTACTTTCTGAATAAATCATATATAAATTTTTATAAACTTGTACCTTATAAGATTGAAATAGATGGCGAAAAAATAATTTGCACCGATTTTTTATTTAAGGATAAATCAATTACGATTTTATTAAAAGATATCGATTCAATTTCAGGTGGAATATTTGATGGTAAGTATCGCGGCATGATGAAGGTGTGTGATGGCAAGAACAAAATATGCATAGGATTTTTTGATAGACTGAACAACTCAAATAAACTTGTTACACTAATTCTTAGCAAGGTTGAAAAAAAAATCTATGATGAAGTTATCGAGCAAATTCAATCAGCTAAAATTAAACCGGATACAAAAAGTAAATGAAAGTTGCTGTATTACTTTCGGGTGGAGTTGATAGTTCTGTTGCACTTCGCTTATTAAAAGATGAAGGGCACGATGTAACAGCTTTTTATTTAAAGATTTGGCTGCAGGATGAATTTTCATTTCTTGGTGATTGCCCTTGGGAAGAAGATTTAGAATTTGCTCGCGCCGTTTGCAAACAGGCAAACATTCCACTTGAAACTATAAACATGCAAACTGAATATTGGGATTCAGTTGTTTCTTACACAATCTCAGAAATTAAAGAAGGCAGAACACCAAATCCTGATATGTTTTGTAATCGTTTAATAAAGTTCGGTCAGTTTATTAATAAGATTGATAGCTCGTTTGAAAAAGTTGCATCGGGTCATTACGCAAAAATTGAAAACAAAAACAACAAGTTCATTTTAAAAACATCCCCTGATCCGATAAAAGATCAGACATATTTTCTTGCATATCTTACGCAGCAGCAATTAAGCCGTGCGCTTTTTCCTATTGGAACATATACGAAAAAACAAATCAGAGATCTTGCACAGAGTTATGATTTACCAAATATGAGCAGGAAAGACAGCCAGGGAATTTGCTTTCTTGGTAAGATTAAATTTTCTGATTTTATCAAACATCATCTTGGAGAAATTGAAGGAGATATTATTGATGTTGATACAAACAAAGTGATGGGTAAACACAAGGGATTTTATTTTTATACAATTGGTCAGCGCTCCGGTTTACGATTAGGCGGCGGACCTTGGTATGTGATAAGTAAAGACATCGAAAAGAATATTGTTTATATCTCAAAAGAAAATATTACCAATCGTGCAAGAAAAGAATTTAAGGTTGGCAAGTTTAATTGGATAGCTGAAGAAAGACCGGAAGATGGGAACTATCTTGTTAAAATTAGACACGGTGAACATTTCTATAAATGTACTTTAACTTTTAGTGATGATACAGCAATGGTAATAACTGAAAAAGAGGATAGAGGAATTGCGCCCGGGCAATTTGCAGTTTTTTACAAGGATGATATTTGTCTTGGCGGCAGTGTTATTTTAGAATAGTATACGATTCATAATAGTAAAATCTGAATTAAGCAGTGGTTGATTGCGGGAAAAGAATTTTGTTAAGATTTGAAGTATCCACGTACTTATCCTTTGATAATTTTAAAAGATTTTTACACTCGCTGCAGATATAAGCATATCTAACCCCAATAACGGAATCTAACTTTGCAACCCATAATTCTGAAATAGCTTTATTACAGATTGGGCAAGTGGTTTTAAATTCTATATGTTCAATTTCTTTGGTCATTGTTTTTTAATACTGATAAGACGCTTTATAATTCTAAAAAGTTACTGATTTGAATAAAAATTATTCAAAAATGTAAAATCCTTTTTGATTAATATAAGATTTATTCTGCTGCAGAAAAGTCATTATGCTTTCTACAGGAATTATTTTAGCAATTCCATACCGAATTGATGAGCGTTTTCTTACGTAGAGATTTCCATCGTATGGAACAACAGGATTATAGGTCGTTTTGGTTTTTGAATATTCAGGATAAATTAAATTTTCTTCTTCTTCCGGAACCCATTGCACCATTCCGATTAACTCAAAATTTGGAACACCATCTCGAATTGCAAGTACAAATCCACCGCTAAAACCGGGATTGATAACGGCATCAACCAAAAATGAACCGGCTTCATCCCTGCGCGGACTGCTAACAATTGCCTTTGTAATAATTTTAAAGTTGATTGGATATCCAACAAGATAAACAAACGTACCCCACTCAACTTCTTTTGCTTTTCCTGATGGATAATTAAATACCGGAAAAAAAATTCCTTTTTGAGCACCATATTTTCTTCCAATCAGTGCAATGTCAGAGCGTTCATCAATTGCAATAATTTCTACCTGGCTGCCTTCAGGAAAACCTGCAACATAAATTACTTGCTTTTCTTTTATTGAAATTGATTCGATATAATTTGTAGCGAATCCAAAATCATCAAACTTATATGCGATGATTGTATCAGGAAAAGTAATTGTATGTGCACAGGTTAATAGTGCAACATTTCCGTTTGCCGAATAAACGGTAACTGCGGTTCCAGCAGTTGAATTATCTGCAAGCGCTTCTTTTACCGCGATCTTATTTAAATCTTTATTTGCCAAATCTTTTAAAGTAAAATTGTCCTTACTATCAAAAACAAAAATTTTATAAAACGCTGTTGAGTTTACACGTTGGATTGTTTCACTGATTTTACTAAGCTCAACAGATGTGGATGTGTATGGAAATTCACTATCGTACTTTCCATCTTGTAATGTTGGATAAACTTTATCGTAGGTTGTAAACGAGCAGCCGCAAATTATTAACAGAATAATTGAAGAAATAATATTTAATGATATTTTTTTCATGTTTATTCAATAATTAATTAAGGAATATTGGAGTTGTGGAGTATCAAATTTTTAAAATTGATTTCTATGATTACTTTACTCCACAACTCCATCATTTCATTACTCCGCTGAATTATTATCCTTCGTGTTTTGTTTTAAAACCTTTTTGCATCCAGCCGCGTGCAAGAAACAAACCGATACTGCTGACCATAGCGATACAGCCATATATAAACCACATAGTTTCAGTGTTCATTTGTGATGGAGCAACTCCTTCAGGTGCATAATGCATTAAAAACCAGCCTGAGTATAAACTTGTAACAACTTTAGTTAAAAACCATGGAAACTGTCCGATACCCATGTAAATTCCTGTCATACCTTTAGGAGCAATTTCTGCAACCCATTGTAAAAATCTTGGCTGCCACATTGCTTCTCCAATCGTCATCAAAGTTAGGTACGCAAAAACTGTGTAGATGCTTGGACCGAGTGCAAGAATAAAGGTTGGAGCCGCCATCACAAAAGTTCCATAGATCATCATTTTGTAAGTGTCTCGCTTTATGGTTAAGGCAGCAACCATTGGTGTTAGTATAAAAATTAAAAGCGGATTGAAGTTTGTAAAAAACTCAAAGTTATCTGATACAACACCGGTAAAGGCTCTTTTATAATAAACAGGCAGCGTTAACCAATTGTGTGCAAATAATGTTTGCACTGGAATTAAAATGAAAATGAAAAACATAAATCTTAAATCTCTAATAGGAAAATTTTTGAGATAGAACATTATTCTTTCTTTTGCGGATTTTTCATCTTCAGCTTTTTTATCAGCCTCAATTTGTTCTTTTGTTTCTGTGCTAACTTCCTGAATTGTTTTCTCGATTGTGTTTTTTGAAAGAATAACCACGACAACAATAATCCCTAAAACAGTTAATCCAACATAAACCCACATTACAGCCAGCATACCTTGTTGATCGTTTGAAAATGCTTTTCTAATTGGCGGCGCGATAATTCCCGGAAGAAATCCTCCAAGATTCATTATTGCATAAAGCATTGCATAACCCATAGCAGAAGTTTTTTCAGTTGTAAATTGTTTTACGGCTGCATAACAAGCAGGCTGATAAATTCCGTAGCCTAAAATAATTCCCACCAACCCCAGCATAGCAACCAAATGTGCAGATGACCATAATCCGGTATTAGAAGTTATTGTTGGACCGAGGGTTAAAAAAACTCTGCCAAACAACATAAGTATTAATGCATATATAAGAGATCTTCGTACACCAATCCAATCAACAGTAGCGCCTAAAAACAGCATTGCAAGTGTAATGCCCGCTGTTTGAAATCCAACCATTTGTCCGGCGTTAATATCATCAAGCTTAACAAAATCTGTAAAATAAATAACCAAGTATCCAACAACACCAAAGTAAGTTAATCCTTCAAGCAGGTAAGATAGATTTATTCCCCATAGCGCACGAGATGAATGGAAAAGATCTATAAATGGTTGTGTAATTTCTTTCAGTGTACTTTTAAATATATTTGATTCATTGTTTTGTTCAGTTGGCAAGTTATCAGGCATATAATTCTTTCTTCAAATAGTTTTAATTGTTTACTAATTATTGTAAGGCAGTGTAATTGTAAAAGTTGAACCTTTGTCTTTTTCACTTTTAACGCTTATGGTACCCTCGTTTTTTTCTACAAACTCTTTACTTAGCAGTAATCCAAAGCCGGTGCCTTTTTCATTTTTTGTTCCTTCAGTAGAAAATTGTTTTTCAATTTTAAAAAGTTTTCCCTGATCTTCGGATGCGATTCCTACACCTGTATCTTTAACAAATACTTCGGCTTTATCAACATTTATTTTGCACCCAACAGTTATAGTTCCGCCATCGTGTGTAAATTTAATAGCATTAGATACAAGATTTCTTATTGATGCTTCAATCATATTTTGATCAGCGAAAACATTTATTTCGCAATCAGTATCTGTAATTAGTTCTATGTTTTTTGCTTCGAATGAATCAGAAAATATGCTTAGCACATGATTTACAATTCCGCCAAGTGAAAATTCGGATTTTTCAAAAGCAAAATTACCGGTTTGTAATCGAGACCATTCTAAAAGATTGGTAAGCAGATTAAAAAGATTTGTTGCGGTTCTGTGTAATGTTTTTGCAGAATCTTTTATTTCTTGTTCTGTTAAATCCTCAATATTGTTTGCAAGTAATTCAGAAAATCCCAATAAGGAATTAAAAGGATTTCTAAGATCGTGTGATATAATTGAAAAGAATTTATCCTTTGCTGCATTACTCTTAAGCAAATCTTCTGAATATTTTTTTAATTTTTCTTCAGCAATTTTTCTATCGGTTATGTCAGTAAGTGTTCCAACAATTTTTGCTTTACTTTTACTATCAGACACCAGCGAGCCATTTGATGCAGCCCATGCAAGTGTTCCATTTTTTTTTATAACTCTGTGCTCAAGCGAGTATGATTTTATTTTACCGTTCAAAAGATTTGACAACAACTCGCGTTTTTTATTATAATCTTCAATTGGTAAAAGATTACCCCAGCCTTTATCTTTTACTTCCTGCGCAGAATAGCCAAACACTTTGGCTAAGGATTCTTCGCCATCAATTTCAAAAGTTGCGGGATCAATTTCATAAACACCGGCTTTACCGGCTTTGATAACCATCTCATACTTTTTGTGGGCATCACTAATTTTTTGCTGAAGTTTATAATTGGTTAATCCCAATTCTACTGATCGTATAAGGTTGTCAAATCCAAATGGTAAAGAAAAATATGCTATTGGATTTGTAGTTTTAGCCTTATCGTAAGCTGCTTTGTCATCATCGTAGGAGATGTAGATTACAGGAATATCTAACTTTTTCTTGATTATTGATATGGCTTCGATTCCAGCAAAATGAGTATCGAGATTTACACCGATTATAATAAGATCAGGATTGGATTTTGATGCGAGTGAAACTACTGATTTAGATTCTGCCTCTGATACAACAACCGAGTAACCTTCATTGATTAATTTTGATTCAAGGGTTTTTACAGCACTATGTTCTTGTACGCAAAGCAGAATATTTTGGTGGTTCATACAAACTCATAATAATTTGAGAAACTTGGTGAAATAGTTACGAACAAATAAAACTTAAATCAAACTATAATGTAAAGTTAAAAAGGAAATACATTAATGCACACAATAAATTAAATCATTTTTCTTTGCTTTAAACCGTGCAAACCTTGCAAGCCGCCGGTGTGTATTGCAATTATAGTGCTGTTTGCAGGAAAGAAATTATTTTTTATCAAATCATAAATTCCATAAAACATTTTACCTGTATAGATTGGTTCTATGGGAATGTTATGCTGTTCTTCAAAAGTTTTGCAGAACTTGTTTAGCTCACCGTTGGTTTTTGCATATCCTCCAAAGTGATAATCCAGATTTATCTGAAAGTTATTTAGATTTTCTTTTTGATAATACGAAAGAAGCGAGCGGATATTTTGATAAAGAAACTCGCCGCCTTTAAGAACTGAAAAGCCGAGTGCAAAAGATTTAGAATTTAATCCTAATATTAATCCTGCAAGCGTTCCGCCTGTGCCGCACGCAGAACAAACAAAATTAAAATTGGTTGTAATGCCGGGAATAATTTCCGCACAGCCTTTTATTGCAAGATGATTTGAACCGCCTTCCGGAATTAAATAAAAATCTCCAAATTTATTTCTTAGTTCATCAATAATGTTTTTATCATATTTATTTCTGTAAGATGTTCTATCAAGATATTTGAATGTCATTCCATTTTCTTGTGCAGAGTTTAATGTTGGATTAAGCGGTAAATGTTCTTCACCGCGAATAACTCCGATTGTATTAAATCCATATTTTCTACCAGCGGCTGCAGTTGCGTGAATGTGATTTGAATAAGCGCCGCCAAATGTTAGGAGAGTTTTATAACCAAGTTTTTCAGCTTCGATAAGATTGTATTTTAGTTTATAAAATTTATTACCTGAAATAAATTCATCAGTTAGATCTTCTCGCTTTATAAAAAGTTTAATCTGTTTCTGTTCAAACAATGGATCAAAAATTTCTGTGAGTGGAGTTATGGGATTATTGATTATCATTAATTCTAAAATAATTTTTCATTTTTCTCTGCCTGAAAGCGTTTGAAGTTCCCCTCCTATATGAAGTAAGAAGGTTTATTTAAGTATATGTATTATTAT
>OEIU01001527.1_pt1 | contig 14581 bp, 18 predicted proteins | sample 1539221 | NCBI WGS metagenome assembly OEIU01 (sample SAMN03792071, study PRJEB22550) | activated sludge metagenome | feature: wastewater treatment plant; material: activated sludge; isolation source: Wastewater treatment plant of a petroleum refinery complex | place: Argentina: Zarate | collected...
TCTTCGAGCGCGGCTGGGCCTCGCTCAAGACGCGCAACCTCAACATGTTCACGCTGATTGCCATGGGCACGGGCGTCGCCTGGGTATACAGCATTATCGGAACCATCTGGCCAGGCTTGTTCCCGGCCTCGATGCGCGGACATGACGGCTCGGTCGCGATCTACTTCGAGGCCGCCGCTGTCATCACCGTACTCGTTCTCCTCGGACAGGTACTGGAGCTCAGGGCCCGCGAGCAGACGAGCGGCGCTATCAAGGCGCTGCTCGACCTCTCCCCAAAGATGGCACGACGGATCAAATCGGATGGCTCTGATGAGGATGTCAGTCTCGATCAGGTCGTCGCTGGCGACAAGCTGCGGGTGCGGCCCGGTGAGCGCGTTCCCGTCGATGGGGCCATCCTCGAAGGTCGCAGCGCCATCGACGAGTCGATGGTGACGGGCGAAAGCATGCCGGTGACCAAATCTGTCGGCGAGCGAGTCATCGGTGGCACAATGAACCAGTCCGGCGGCTTCATCATGCGCGCCGACAAGGTTGGCCGCGACACCGTGCTCGCCCAGATCGTTCAGATGGTGGCGCAGGCGCAGAGGAGCCGCGCGCCCATCCAGCGCCTTGCCGACCAGGTGTCAGGATGGTTCGTGCCAACTGTCATCGCGGTTGCCCTGATCGCGTTTGTGGCGTGGTCGATCTGGGGACCAGAACCAAGACTGACCTTCGGGCTCATCGCCGCGGTTTCAGTGCTTATCATAGCGTGTCCTTGTGCGCTCGGTCTCGCCACACCAATGTCGATCATGGTCGGCGTCGGGCGCGGCGCGCAGTCGGGCGTCCTCATCAAGAATGCCGAGGCGCTCGAGCGCATGGAAAAAGTCGACACGCTTGTCGTCGACAAGACCGGCACGCTCACCGAGGGCCGGCCGAGCGTCGTTGCGATCAAAACCGCTGCCAGCACCGACGAGACCGAGCTGTTGCGGCTCACGGCGAGCCTCGAGCGCTCGAGTGAGCACCCGCTCGCTGCGGCCATCGTGCGGGCAGCCAACGAGCAGGGCCTCACTTTGGTACAGCCTTCCCACTTCGATTCCCCGGTTGGCAAGGGCGTGATCGGCGAGGTCGAGGGCAGGAAGCTCGTCATTGGCAATCAGCGCATCATGACCGAGGCTGGGATTGACACATCTGGGCTGAGCTCAGCCGCCGACGAGATGCGCAAGGACGGCGCCACCGCGATCTTCATTGCCGTGGACAACAAGGCGGCCGGCATCATCGCCATCGCTGACCCGATCAAGGCAACGACTCCGGCAGCCATCGCGGCACTGAAGGAGGCAGGCATCAAGGTGGTCATGCTGACGGGAGATAACCGAACGACGGCCGAAGCTGTGGCGGCGAAGCTCGGCATCCCCGCGGTCGAGGCCGAAGTGCTGCCCGAGGACAAGAGCAAGATCGTCGAGCGGTTCCGTAAGGAAGGCCGGGTGGTCGCGATGGCCGGTGATGGTGTCAACGATGCGCCGGCTCTCGCTGCAGCGGACGTCGGAATCGCTATGGGCACCGGGACGGATGTCGCCATGGAAAGCGCTGGCGTGACACTGCTCAAGGGTGATCTCAATGGCATCGTCCGGGCGCGACACCTGTCAGCGGCCACGATGGCCAACATCCGGCAGAACCTGTTCTTCGCCTTCATCTACAATGCCGCGGGAGTGCCGGTGGCAGCGGGCGTGCTCTATCCCTTGTTCGGGATTCTGTTGTCACCCATCATCGCAGCCGCCGCCATGGCGCTGTCCTCGGTCAGCGTCATCGGCAACGCCTTGCGGCTCAATCGCGTGAGGCTGTAACCCATGCCCGTGCTCAGCCGGACCGCCGTGATCGAAGCGCCGGCCGAGCGGCTTTTTGCCCATGTCGACGACATTCGCAATCTCGTCGGGCATATGAGCGGGAAGGGCTCGATGCCAATGATGGGCTCGAAGCTGGCACTCGAGATCGTCTCCCAGGAGGCCACCGGCATCGGCGCGACCTATCGGTATTCGGGCCGGGTGATGGGGCTCGCGATCGACTTCTCGGAGACGGTCACGCGGTATGTTCCCGGCCGGGAGAAGGTCTGGCGCACCATCGGGACGCCGCGTCTGATCATCATCGACAGTTACGAGATGGGCATCCTGGTCGAGCCGCTTGCCGAGACGCGCTCTCGACTGACGCTGACTTTCGACTACGAGCTGCCGCGTTCCGGTCTGCGGAGGCTGCTCGGCAAGTTGCTGGCTGCTGCCTATGCTCGCTGGTGCCTTGGCAGCATACTCAAGGGCACCGTGCAGTCGCAGCAAGGGAGCGCCGCATGAGGCCCCCTCCACCGCTGATGGTCGATTGGCTGATGGCGGTTCGCCGCTACCTTGCTGCTTCGATCGCCTTCCATCTCGTCTGGGAGACGCTGCAGCTGCCACTCTACACAATCTGGACGGAGCCTTTGCGCAAGCAAGCCTTCGCCCTGCTCCATTGCACGATCGGTGATCTCATGATCGCCGGACTCTCGTTGCTTGCGGCCCTGGCCGTGGTCGGCAAGGAGGATTGGCCACGCGCCGGTTCGCGCGCTGTCTGGTTGCTCCTGGTCCTATTCGGCACCGGCTACGCAGTCTACAGCGAGTGGCTCAATGTGAGCGTCCGAGGTAGTTGGGCTTATGCGCCCGCCATGCCGACGCTGCCAATTCTCGGAACGGGGCTGGCTCCGTTGCTGCAGTGGATCATTGTGCCGACACTGACGCAACGCTTCGCCATCGGTCATTGGCCTTGGAAGCGAGAGTGAACCCAACGGAAGCCTGCAAATGTCGCGCTGCGGTCTGAGGATACGCTTTCCAGGATGAATCGGCTCGATCGGGCATATGGTGCCGATAGACCGTCGATGCTTCGTCATCTGGCGAGGAGCACGGAGAGGTCTCGCGACGGTATCGAGTCGTGAGTTGACATGGGTCATGGCTGTGGCCCATCGTTGATGGAATATAGCGAGCATGCCCGATTGTGTGTCGGCCGCAAACCTGCGGCGGCTCCGATCAAGGAGTAAGTGCCATGGATGCACTTCTCTATTTCCTCCTGTGGGCGGGTCTGTTTCTGCTGATGATGCGGTTCGGCTGTGGTCGCCATGTCATGGGACATGGTGATGCCCACAGCAGCGGGGCCGCTGGCAGGACCGGCTCCCGGGGCCTCAAGTGGATGGCGCCCGAGAGAGATATAGATCCCGTCTGCGGAAAGTCGGTAGAAACCCATGCCGCCAAACCATCGATCTTTGACGGCAGGGTCTACTATTTCTGCTCAAGAGAGTGTCGAGAGGCATTCGAGGCGGCACCGGCCGAATATGTAACTTCCAACATGGCCGAGCCGTCTCACAAGATGGCGGAGGACAGCCATGGCTAATCCCACGACATCCAGCATCGAACGACCGCGCGCAGGCCTTGCCTTACCCGCCAATTCCGCTCCCAGGGTTCCTGTGTTTGCCCTCGGCATGAGCCTCGGTCTGTTTCTCGCCATTACGTTCGTTCTTTGCGTTGGGTTTGACCTCTTGTTCCCGCGCATGGCCATGTACGAATCATGGCTTCGCTTCCTGCCGGGGTTCACTTGGCTAACCTGGCCAAGCTTCTTCCTCGGCCTCCTTGAGAGCTTTGCTTACGGTTGGTACGTCGCTCTTGTGTTTGGCCCACTCTATAATTTCTTCGCCGCGCGCTGGCTCGGATCGGGGCCGTCATGAAGGCCGCGTCACAGCGCGTCGCCTGGATCGATGAACCTGAGGCAAGCCCGTCGCGCACCTCCGCTGCTGCATCAACCGCCGCACAACAGCCCCAGCTATCGGGCAGTAGGAGCTTGGCGGATCTGTGGGGTCCCTCGGTGGGGCTCCTGTTTGCAGAATATCTGCAAGATATCTCGGAGCGTACAATCCTGTTCTGGGATGCATTGCGGCAGCGCGCCGATAACATGCTTGAGCACGAGCGAGCCGGTCTCCCGCCGCTACTTGATTTCAAATTTGAGATGATCCTCGACGCCCGTCGGTTTGAGTGCGCCGCGAACTATGCCCTGTTGCGAATCATCGAAGTCGGTGACGACTGCTGGGAGGATTGCGTCGATCCTGCAAAACCGCCGGTTGTCATCGTCGATCCGCGTGCAGGTCATGGACCGGGAATCGGCGGCTTCAAGCGCGACTCGGAAGTGGGTATGGCGATGCACGAGGGCCATTCCGTGTATTTCGTCATCTTCTTCCCGGAGCCGGAGCATGGTCAGACCCTGGCAGATGTGCTCCACGCGCTGCGCCGCTTTGTCGTCGAGGTCTCCCGACGGCATCCGGGAAAGCCGCCGATCCTCTACGGCAACTGTCAGGCAGGCTGGGCCCTGACGCTGATTTCGGCCGACTGCCGGGGCCTGACTGGTCCGGTCGTGCTCAACGGTTCTCCACTCTCATATTGGGCCGGTGAGGCCGGCACCAATCCGATGCGCGTGAGCGGGGCACTTTCCGGTGGCGCCTGGCTTGCGCATCTGATGGCAGATCTCGGTGATGGACGTTTCGACGGTGCGTGGCTGGCGCAGAATTTCGAAAGCCTCGTCCCTGAAAAGGCGATTTGGGAGAAGTACGCCAATCTCTTTCATCAGATCGATGACGAGCGCGAGCGCTTTCTCGAGTTCGAGCGCTGGTGGAATGGGTTCTATTTTCTCAGCCGGGAGGAGATTCTTGCAATCGTTGAGAACTTGTTCATTGGCAACAAGCTCGAGCAGGGACGATTGCGGATTTGCGACGGATGCGTGGCCGACTTGCGGACCATTGCCAACCCGGTCGTGATTTTTGCTTCCTACGGAGACGACATCACACCGCCCCATCAGGCGCTCGGCTGGATTCCCATAGTCTTCCGTGACACGGCGGATCTCAAGACGTGCGGCCAGCGGATCGTTTACATGACGAACCCACACGTCGGGCACCTTGGAATTTTTGTCTCCGCCAAGGTGGCGCGTCTGGAACATCGAGCCATTCTCGAAAGTCTCGATGAGATCGAGGCGCTCGAGCCGGGACTGTATGAGATGAAGGTCGACAATCCTTCAGGCGATCCCGACTGCCACAAGCCGCATTTCATCGTCCGCTTCGAACCGCGGCAGGTGGAAGATCTGCGAACGCCGGCCGATCACGCTGCGTTCGAGCGCGTGAGGCGTGTCTCGGAGTTCAACGATGCACTCTACAGCTCGATCGTCAGTCCGTGGGTGCAGGTCATGACGAATCCTTTGATAGCTGAGACCTTGAAATGGCTCCATCCCATGCGCGTGAGCCGCTACGTCTACTCGGAACGCTTTAATCCCGGGATGCGCGGCCTTGCAATCTTTGCAGATGCCATCCGCAAGGACCGGACGCCGTTGCCGAAGAGCCATCCATTGCTTGTCCAGGAGCGAGATGTCTTGAAGGGGATAGGCGAGGTTTGGTCGAGATTGCGACTGAGCCGTGATGCCAGTCTCGAAGAGATTTTCAAAATCGTCTACACGACGCATGGCGAAGTACCGCGCGGCCAACAGCATCCAGGACTTCCGACTTCGTGAAGTTGCAGCCATCCTCGACGTGCACCGTCACTCCTACAGCTCTCGTCCAAAATCCCGGGCTTGATCGCGCGCGCCATGCTTCCATTTCGCGCTTGATCTGCTCGGCGCGCAAGAGGGCGGCGGCGCGATGGCGTTCGTGGCCGTTTTCCTTTGTTCAGCGGCACTGCACGGCTATCCGCACATTCCTATAAGGCGAGCAGGGGCCCCGTTAGCCTGAGCCAAGGACCCGTTCAGCCCGGATGCGTCCAATAGGGTGGTCCCGCTGCCTCCATGGACTTCAGCATTCAAACCGCGGCAAGCGGCATCACCACACGTGAAGATCGTTGTCGCCCGCAATGGCGGCCATGTCGGCTTCCACGAGTACGTGGCATAATGCCGATGTAAGGGTTATGCAAACATGCGCGGGTCAGTGTCTGGCGCCCCGGGTAATGTGGCGGAACGAATCGGAATAATCGGAGCGAGAATGCATGCGGCGATCAGGGGGAAACTGGCAGCCCTGCTGCTTGCCACTCTGGCAAGCCGTCCTCCAGCCGGCGCGCCCTGAAACCCTTCTTTCTCAGGATTGGAATCGCTTCGAACGATAGAACGCAATAAGGCCCGCGGCAGTAGGCGATGATCTCCTTGTCGGGATCGAGCGCTGAGAGCTTCTTTTTCAGCTTGTCGAGCGGGATATTCATGGCGCCTGGCAGGTGCGCTAAGGCGAACTCATCCTCTGGCCTGACGTCGAGGAGCTGCACGTCCCCCTTCTTCATGCGGGTCAGCAATTCGGAACGGGACACGGGGTCCATATCGTCACGGCTCTGGAAATAATCGCGGACAATTTTGCCAACCTCGGCGACGTGGCGCTCGCCGATGCGCGTGAGCGACGCAATGAGATCGAGTACTGCCGTGTCCAACAATCGATAGTAGACGAACTTACCGTCGCGGCGCGCCTCGATCAGTCCCGCGCGCCGCATCTGCTGCAGGTGCTGTGAGGCATTCGCGATCGAGAGACCGGCACGGTTTGCCAGTGTCTCGACGCTTCGCTCGCCTTGCGCCAGGGCTTCGAGCAGCTCAAGGCGATGCTCGTGCGCGACCGCCTTTGCGACGGCGGCGAATTGGCGGAACAGCAGTCGCTTGGGGCTCTCGCTTGACACGTCCTAGCTCTCTTATTACATCCCTCAATGAAATACTTGAATATTGTCGCTCTGGATGTCAAGCGACAAACCTTCAGGGCGCCGCCGCCATGGTGGCGATCCTTGATCCCGTGAGGAGCGTCATGAATCGCATCGTTGCCATCGCAGTTGCAGCCTTTCTTGCGTCGGTGCAACCCGCGTCCGCGCAACAGGATTGGGGGCCCTGGAGAATGCACGAGTGGATGGGTTGGGGATCCGGTTGGGGTGGCATGATCTTTGGCCCGCTGATGATGATCGCGTGGCTGGCGGTGCTCGTGGCAGTCGTCGTGCTGATCGTTCGCTGGCTCGGTGGCGCGGGCGAAAGAGACGTGAGACCGGAGCGCACAGCGCGCGACATTCTCGATGAGCGTTACGCGCGCGGCGAGATCGACCGTGAGGAGTATCAGCGCCGGCGCCAGGACATCGAGGGCCGTTGATCGGCAGCGGCTGAAGGAGAGTCACTCTCATGTCGGATTTTCTGCTCATTCACGAGCCTGTGGTGCGATTTGCCGCTTTCGCCGGCATTTTTGCGGCGATGGCGCTGCTGGAGCTACTGGCACCCCGACGGGAGCAGGTCGTAACACGCACACAGCGATGGCCGGGCAACCTCGGCATCGTCGTGCTCAACACGATTCTGGCTCGGCTGGTGTTCCCGATGACCGCGGTAGCGCTGGCGACGCTTGGCGAGGCCAAGGGCTGGGGACTGTTTCATTCGATAGGACTGCCAGCGTGGGCGGCGGTTCTCCTCGGCGTCATCCTGCTCGACCTCGCGATCTACCTGCAGCATGTGCTGGTGCACGCCGTGCCGGCGCTCTGGCGGCTGCATCGCATGCATCACGCTGACCTCGAGTTCGACGTGACGACGGGGGCACGCTTCCACCCCATCGAGATCCTGTTGTCGATGGTGCTGAAGCTGATGGTGATCGCGGCGTTGGGGCCGCCTGCCGTGGCCGTGCTCGTCTTCGAGGTACTGCTCAACGCGACAGCCATGTTCAATCACTCGAACGTGCGCATCCCCACCCGGCTCGACCGTGTGCTGCGACTGATCGTGGTCACGCCCGACATGCACCGTATCCATCATTCCGTCGTTCCGAGAGAGACCAACTCCAACTTCGGCTTCAATCTGCCCTGGTGGGACAGGTTGTTCGGCACCTACCGCGCTGAGCCCGCCGCCGGACAGGTAGGCATGACGATCGGCATCAAACAGTTCCGTGACGTGAGCGAGCAGCGCCTTGACCGCATGCTGACGCAGCCATTCCGCGGGGGTGATCGCAGCTATGCCCTAGGCCAGCGGGAGCCTGCCGAATGAAGCTCGGGGCCACCCTTCCGCGTTTGTTGCTCGCTGCGAGCGTTATCGCCGCCGCGACCCTTCTGGCCGTCAACCGCGACCGCCTTGATGTTACGGCTATCGAGCAGCTGATGGGCAATCTTGGCGTCTTGGCACCGATCGGCCATGTCGTGCTATTCGCGGCAGGCACCGTGCTTTTTGCGCCCGGTGCCATCTTCGGACTGGTGGGCGGGGCGTTGTTCGGGCCTTTATGGGGGACGCTGCTCAATCTTATCGGCGCGACGATCGGGGCGACCGCCGCTTTCCTTGTCGCGCGCTACATAGCTGCAGATTGGGTGCGGTCGAGGACTCGCTCCCGCATCGAGAGGCTGATTTCCGGTGTCGAGGCGGAGGGCTGGCGCTTCGTCGCCCTCATGCGCCTCGTGCCGCTGATACCGTTCAACCTGCTCAACTACGCCCTCGGCCTGACCCGCATCTCGCTACCGCAGTACGTGATCGCTTCGGCGGTCGCCATGGCTCCCGGCACGCTCGCCTACAGCTGGCTTGGCTACGCCGGCCGGCAGGCGATTGGCGGGGACGCTGCTGCAGTCCGTTATGGTCTGCTTGCGCTCGGCCTGTTAGCCGCCATCGCTTTCCTGCCCCGTCTCGTCGGGCGCCTCCGTGCCGGTGAAAGGCAAATACAATGGATCGAGGCACAAGAGCTGGCCCAGCTGCTTGGCGACAAGCGTGGCGTCGCCGTCTTCGACGTGCGTTCGCCCGGCGATTTCGAGGGCCCGCTCGGTCACATCGGCGAAGCGCGCAACCTGCCGCTCGCCGAAGTTCAATCGCGCTTGGCGGAGCTGAAGCCATTGAAGAACGAGCCCATCGTGCTCGTCTGCCGTACTCACAAGATGTCGAACAGTGCCGCCCATCAACTCGAAGCCGCCGGGTTCTCGGACGTACGTGTGGTGCGCGGCGGCATGGTCAGGTGGAATGATCTGCGCCTGCCCGTCGACGACCGTGCACCACAGGGGCAAGCGGAAGGAGCGTCATGATGCAACTGCGCGGTCATCGTTGCGTCATCGCATTCGCTGCCGCCGCGCTGGCATTGGCTCCCACTTGCGTTGCTGCCGAGGAGCGCGGGGCCGCTGCCCAACGGCTGGAGCGCGACGGCCTGAAGTTCGATCTGGCCCCGCTCGCGCCCGACCAGGTGCGCGCCTTCTTCGCTGCACGCGGGTTTTCCCCGGCGGATGCCGAGCACATCGTGGCGTCAGGCTGCGTGTTCCGTTCCGCCATCGGCAGCGCCTTCGTCAAGGCCGGTGAACCCGAGGTCCGCATTGCGCTCGCCGAATGGCGCATCACCCCGGCAGGCGAAACCCAGAGACCGCCGCGGACCCGCGAGGATTGGGAGGTGGTCTGGAAGAGCCGCGGCGTCGGCGAGGAGCCGGCGACCGCCTTCTACTGGTCCCTTTTCCCGACCGCGCAGACCTTTGCGCCGACCGACTACAATTGGGGATTCGTGACCTTCGGCCTTCCGCCCGGAGCACGGTTCGACCTCGAGCTTCGCTGGACCAGCGCCGGGAAGGCTCACAGCGCTCGCCTGGAGGGGCTGACATGCGGAAATTGACGGAGAAAGCCCAGCTGTCGCGGCGTGCGGTCATCGGCGGCGGCGTCGCCATCGCTGCCGACCTGCTGCTCCAGACGGCGGCATCGGCGCAGGAGGCCATGCTGCTGCAGCGCGTGCCGGGCCTGCCGCAGGCACCCGACTTCGAGCTTCCCGACCTCGACGGCAATACGGTGCGATTTGCCGATCACAAAGGCAAGGTCGTGCTGATCAACTTTTGGGCCACCTGGTGTCCACCCTGCCGGGCGGAGATCCCCTCGATGGAGCGGGCGTGGTCGAAGCTCAAAGAGGGGGACGTCGCGATGCTCGCGCTGCACGTGGGCGGCGAGAGCGACAAGATCTGGGCCTTTCTCGCCGACTTCAACGTAACCTTTCCGGTGCTGATCGACAAGTCGTCCAAGGTCTCCAAGGAGTGGCAAACCATCGGCCTGCCGACGACCTACATCGCCGACGGACAGGGGCGGAAGGCACTGCGCGCCATCGGCGGCCGCGAATGGGACCATCCCGACCTCTTGGCGAGTGTTCTCGCGCTCAGGGCCTGACACAATCGAAACAGCAATCGCAAAAACCTGGAGATGATGATGAGGAGATATCTGCACGGACTGCTGATTGCGCTCCTGCCTCTTGTTCTGCTGGCAGGCGCCGCAGGCGCCGAGAGCCCTGCGGTCAAACCAATGCAGGAGTAAATGGAGTTCTCAACTTACGAGGCTGGCATCATCGTTCCGCAGCAGCTCTCGAAGGACGTCTTCGAAAGCGTCGTGTTCATCGATACTCGCGACGCCGCCCAATTCGCCAAGGGCACGATCCCCGGGGCGCGCCATATCGAGTGGCGCGAAGTGCTGGCCCGGATCGGAGAGATCCCGAAGGACAAGAAGGTAGTCCTATTCTGCAATACGGGGAGCCTCTCGGCACAAGCGGCCTTCGCGTTGCGTGTCGCCGGACGCGATAACGTGGTCGTGCTGCAGACCGGCATCGACGGTTGGCGCAAGGACGCGGCGTACAAACCATGACGAGGCGCGGCAATGTGAAGGAGGCCTTCAATGAAAACCCTGTTCATCCTCAACAACCCGCCCTACGGTACGGAGCGGGTCTACAACGGACTGCGGCTGTCGCATGCGCTGGCGAAGAACGACGCCAATGCCGAGGTCACGGTCTTCCTGATGGCGGATGCGGTGCTCGCCGCCAAGGCCGGACAGAAAACACCCGACGGCTTCTATAACGTCGAGCGCATGCTGAAGCGCGTCATCGCCGGCAAAGGACAGGTGCTTCTGTGCGGCACATGCATGGACGCGCGCGGCATCGGCGAGGCCGAGATCATGGAGGGCGCACGCCGCAGTACGATGGACGAGTTGGCGGCGGCCACGATCGCGGCCGACAAGGTCCTGGTGTTCTGACATGTCCCGCATCTACCTCGACTACAACGCCAGCACGCCGATCGCGTCCGAGGTCGTGGCGGCCATGCGCCCCTTCCTCGATGGCGCTTATGGCAACCCGTCGAGCGGGCATTGGGCCGGCAAGCCCGCACGCGAGGCCGTGGAGCGGGCGCGAGTCCTGGTCGCGCATCTTCTCGAGTGCGCCAGCGACGAGATCGTTTTCACCAGCGGCGGCAGCGAGGCCAACAATCACGCGTTGAAAGGCGTGGCGTTTGCCTTGAGAGACAAGGGTGACCATATCGTCACCTCGACGGTCGAGCATCCGGCGACGCTGGTGCCGTGCGAGCACCTGGCGCGTCTCGGCTACAGGATCACGCACGTGCCGGTCGACCGGTTCGGTCGCGTCAACCCCGACGATGTCCGCCGTGCCCTGACGCCGCGAACGATCCTCGTCAGCATCATGCACGCGAACAACGAGGTCGGCACCATCCAGCCGATCGAGGACATCGGTCGGATCACGCGCGAGCGCGGCATTCTCCTGCACACCGACGCCGCGCAAGCCATCGGCAAGATCGCAACAAAGGTCGACGACCTCCGCGTCGATCTGCTCTCGATTGCCGGACACAAGCTCTATGCGCCGAAAGGCGTTGGCGCCCTCTATATCCGCCGCGGCACGCCGATCGAGCCGCTCATTCACGGCGCCGGTCACGAGGCGGGCCGGCGCGCGGGCACGGAGAGCGCTCTGATGACAGCGGCCCCTCGCGCCGCGGCCGAGCTCGCCGCCGATCTCGAGCCGATGAAGCGCATCCGCGCGTTGCGCGACGAGTTCTGGCAGCAGCTGCAATCGGCTCTTGGCAACCGCATTGCCCTCAATGGCCACTTTGAGTACCGGCTGCCGAATACGCTCAACGTCTCCTTCGTCGGAAAGGTCGGTGCCGAGGTCCTGGCGGGGCTCGATGGCGTGGCGGCGTCGACCGGCTCGGCCTGTCACAGCGGCCGCATCGAGCTGTCGCCGGTACTGCGCGCAATGGGCACGTCACCAGACGTCGGCATGGGGGCCGTACGCTTCAGTCTCGGCCGTGGGACCACGAAGCCGGAGATCGACGCTGTCGTTGCCATGATCGATCGGACGGTCGGTGCAGGGGGCCGCTGACATGGCAGATGCCCCTTCGCCCGCGCTTGGCTCCCTGCCTGCCGCCTATGAGGCGTGGCGGGGGAGCGCGCTCGGCCGGGTCACAGACCCGATCGAGGAGCAGTTGACCCTCGGGCTGGTTGGCCCCGTCCAAGGGGAGGGCGTGCTGGGTGTCGGGTGCGGCGATGGAGTGCTGTCCGTGGCGCTTGCCCGGGCCGGGGCGGACGTAACGGGCGTCGACGCCGACCCGCGCATGCTGACCGCCGCCCGCGATCGTGCCAGCAAAGCAGACGCCACGATCACATTCATTGAGGGTGACGCGCGGCAGCTCCCGTTCGCAGACGATACGTTCGACGTCGTGGCGGCCATCACCGTCCTGTGCTTCATCGGCGATGCAGCGCGCGCGGCGAACGAGATGACGCGCGTGCTGCGGCCGGGCGGTCGTCTGGTGATCGGGGAGCTTGGACGCCACTCGCTGTGGGCCGCGAAGCGTCGACTGTCAGGATGGCTCGGATCTGAAACCTGGCGCAGAGCCGTATTTAGATCTTCCCGCGAGCTGAAGCACCTAGCAAGGGCTGTCCGCCTCGACGTGGACGGAGTTCGTGGCGCCATCTATTACCCGCCGTGCAATCTTTGCGCACGCCTGTTGGCGCCGCTGGACGCCCGTGTCGCGTCCGTGACAACCATCGGTGCGGCCTTCATCGCGCTTGCCGCACGAAAGCCAATTCATCACAAGCAAGAACCCAAATGACCAAGCGTGCGCCCATCTTCGGCAACAAGCATTACGGCGAAGCGTCAGCCTTCGTGCCCGAGAATCTCTTGCGCGAGGCGCGGCGGCAGAAGGGCCTCAAAGATGGAGCGGTTCCTGACGTGTGCGTGCTCGATCCGGACGGCGACATCGTTCGGCAGACCAGGGCTGGTGGGCACGCGGTCCGCGCTCCGGATTGGGCCTGCTACCACACCGACCTTTACCGCTTGACGCACGAGGGCATGAAGCTCGGCATCGTGCCCTGCGCCGTCGGCGCATCGTTCGCGGTCTTGATCGCCGAGCAACTGTTCGCATCCGGCTGCCGGCTACTGGTCGGCATCCCCTCGTCCGGCCAACTCATGGAGCTACGCCCGCCGCCGTACTTCATTTTGATCGACAAGGCACTGCGCGACGAAGGCACGAGCTACCACTATCTGCCTCCGAGCGAGTTCAGCGCTGCCGAGCCGCGTCTCGTTCAGGCGATGCAAGGGGCGTTCGACAGCTTGCGCGTCCCGGTCGAGACCGGGGCCACGTGGACAACGGACGCCCCATTCCGTGAGACCCCGACGGCCATCGCGGCGATGAAGGCCAAGGGTCTGCTGGCGGTCGAGATGGAAGCCGCGGCCCTTTACGCCTTCTCCGCGGCCCGGGGCAAGCCGGTGATTTGCTTTGCGCATGTGACCAATCAGATGGCCAGCATTGAGGGCGACTTCGAGAAGGGCGAGGCGAACGGCGCTATAGATGCTTTGGCAGTTGTCGTGGCCGCGGCCAATGCTTGCCATGAAGTGCGGTTCTGACGCCGGCTTCCGGGCAGAGCGCAAGGAGTGAACGATATGATCGAGCTGAAGTCGACGATCACATGCCCGGAGTGCGGCCATCGATCGACGCACTCCATGCCGACAGACGCGTGCCAGTATATCCACGTGTGTGGCAATTGCGGAGCGACTCTCAAACCGAAGAAGGGCGACTGCTGCGTCTATTGTTCTTATGGTGATGTTCCCTGCCCGCCGATCCAGGAAGAAAGCATGGGATGCGGTTCGACCGCGTGCTGTGGCAAGGCCGAGGCATAACATCAAGGCAAGGCACGAGGCCCGCCCAGTGCGAAGCGCGCAAGTTCTGCAAAGACAATTTGCGGGCCAATCTCGCGGGCCACGCGCCGTGGCTCGGCCATCAACGGTTGCCAAGACGCGCCCCGTCGAGCCGAAGCACGGCCGCTTCCGCCCAAGCGACAAGCTGCTACCTTCCTGGAAGCGCTCTGATTATGCCGCGCCCGTCGTCGAAATCTGCGGACAGGTTTGCAGCATCGGTACGACATCGCGGCATAATCCGGACACCGGCATGATGACCCTCATGCTGATATCGGCATAAAGTTCACACGGAGACTTGGCACGATCGCAGGATCGAGGGTCCGCCTTGAAGGACGTGATAGCGGCTAAGGTCATACGGACCGCTTCTCTCGCAGTGGCGTCAATTGCCACCCTGGAGCCCTGCAGCTCTGAGGAACCTGGCAACCTCGGCGATGACGTCGTCCTGGTGGCCAACCAGCAGATGCCCGCCGCTCTCGAAGGCCACGAGCCGCGCGTTGGGAATACGCGAGACGGCGAACCGCGCTGCGGGCAGCGTGTTGAAAAGATCATCCTTCGCAGAGACGATGAGCGTCGGTGCCGTGATGCGCTCCAGCTGCGGTGGGTTGGTATCCGGGACACTGTCTAGATTGATGCCACGCACGCGCTGCGACAGCGGCTGGA
>OEIU01001528.1_pt1 | contig 14573 bp, 8 predicted proteins | sample 1539221 | NCBI WGS metagenome assembly OEIU01 (sample SAMN03792071, study PRJEB22550) | activated sludge metagenome | feature: wastewater treatment plant; material: activated sludge; isolation source: Wastewater treatment plant of a petroleum refinery complex | place: Argentina: Zarate | collected...
GAACAGGGCCGACTGGAGCACAACATCCGGATTCTCGCCGTGGTGGAGCATGCGGAAGATCTTGCAGATCACGCTCGACTCGCCCGTGCTGTCGCCCTCCGCCGAATACACGATCGACGTATTCGACTGTTCGCCCCGCAGGACCCTCGACGTCAGGTTGGAACTGGGCCACGGCGATGCCGGAATTCCGCGCACCGCCGCGGTGTCATCCCCGAGCGACTCGCCGTCGGCGATCAGACGCAGCAGGCGCTCGGTGAATGCCGGATCCTCCGGCCCGTCGTACAGCTGCCATTCGAGGCCATCGGGGTCCCTGAGCGACCCGATATGGCCGGGAGCACCCGCCTCCCGAAACGCGCGGCGCAGGACGACGGGCACCTGGAACAGCCGCTCATCGGCCCCACGCTGATCGCCCGCGATGAGAATTTTCACCTCGAGCTGAGGATCGCTGGAGAGAGTGAGCGACGCGACGCAGCGCAACGAAGGCATCGTCCCCTTGCCGACGAACCAGCGCTGGTGACCGACCCAGTCGGCGAGGGCATCCAGGATGATCTGCGCCTCTGCCATAGCCCCGAGGTTATCCCGGCATGCTGGGATAGCGCAGAATGAAAAGATGCGTCCGACCCGTTCACTGCCCTTTCCGCTTGGAGTAAGCCTTCGCGATGGCGGTGCGAACGTCGCGATCTACTCGGAAACCGCCGATTCCATCGACGTGTGCACATTCACGGATGATGTTCAGACTTGCGTGACGCTCGAACATCGCACCGGGCACGTATTCCACGGCATCGTCCCGGGGATGCAGGTCGGCACCCGGTACGGGCTTCGCGTGGACGGGCCGTGGGATCCGGCGAACGGGCTCCGGCACAACCGGAACAAACTGCTGCTCGACCCGCACGCCACCGCGATCGAGGGCACATACGACTGGAACCCGAGCGTGTTCGGCCACAAGCTCGAGCATCCGTTGAAAATGGATGCGACGGACAACCAGTCTTCGGTGCCGCGCTGCGTCGTCACCGACCCCGCGTTCGACTGGGAAGGCGACGAGCCCCCGCTCACCCCGCTCGCCGACACCGTGATCTACGAACTGCACGTGAAGGGCTTCACCCAGCGGCATCCGGAGATCCCTCCGGAGATTCGGGGCACCTACGCCGGGCTCGCTCATCCGGCCGCCATCAAGCACCTCACCGACCTCGGGGTCACCGCCGTCGAACTCATGCCCGTGCACCACTTCGTGCAGGACAACCACCTGCTGGAGAAGGGCCTGCGCAACTATTGGGGCTACAACTCCATCGGATTCTTCGCCCCGCACGGCGACTACTCGTCCGCGGGCGACGGCGGCGGCCAGGTGGCCGAGTTCAAGACCATGGTGAAGGCTCTCCACGACGCAGGGCTCGAAGTAATCCTGGATGTCGTCTACAACCACACTGCGGAGGGCAACCACCTCGGGCCGACGCTGTCCTTCAAGGGGATCGACAACGCGGCCTACTACCGGCTTGTGGAGGATCATCGCGCCTCGTATTTCGACACGACGGGCACCGGGAACAGTCTCAACGTCCGGCATCCCGCCGCCCTCGGCCTCATCATGGATTCGCTGCGCTACTGGGTGACCGAGATGCATGTCGACGGGTTCCGGTTCGACCTGGCGACCGCGCTCACCCGCCAGTCCGGTTCCGCCGAACTGCACAGCGCGTTCCTCACCCTCATTGAACAGGACCCGCTGCTGAACACGGTCAAAATGATCGCCGAACCGTGGGACACGGCCGGGTACCAGCTCGGCGGATTTCCGGCCACCTGGTCGGAATGGAACGGCGCCTTCCGGGATGATGTTCGCGACTTCTGGAACGGCGCCGACAATGTGCTCGGGACGGTGTCGCAGCGCATCCTCGGCAGCCCGGATGTCTACGAGGTCTCCCGGCGGTCCCCGCTGTGCAGCGTGAATTTCATCACCGCCCATGACGGATTCACCCTCGTCGACCTGACGATGTACAACGAGAAGCACAACCTCGCCAACGGCGAACACAACAAGGACGGCGAATCCCACAACCGCTCCTTCAACTTCGGCGTCGAAGGCCCCACCGACGATGCCGACATCACCGAACGCCGGCGGCGCCGGCGCCGCAACCTCATGGCGACGCTGCTGTTGTCCGCCGGCGTCCCGATGATCCTCGCGGGTGATGAGCTGGGCAGAACGCAGAACGGCAACAACAACGCGTACTGCCAGGACAATGAAATCTCGTGGCTGGACTGGGACAACGTCGACGAAGCGATGCGGCGCTTCACCCGACGCTTGCTGGCGTTGCGCCGCGAAAACCCGGCGCTGCGGCCGGAGTGGTTCCGTTACGACCCTTCCATGGGCAGCCGCGACACGGTGCGGATGATCCGATCCGATGGCGAGGAATTCGGCGACGGCGACTGGGACAACCCGGATGCCCGCACGATCACGTTCCTCCTCGCGCACGAGGGCGCAGACACGTTCGCGCTCCTGCTGAACTCCGCCGACAACGGCGTCGAGTTCACGATCCCGGAGGCGCCGAACGAACCGTGGATGCGCGTCGTCTCCAGCGACGGGGAGCAGGAAACCAGCGGAGCGATCGACACCCTCATCCTCGCGGGAAATTCGTTCACGCTCCTGCGGTCGGCGGCGGAGCGTCGTGAGTAGCATGGTGAGCCCGATCCCCTCCTCGACCTATCGGCTGCAGTTGACCGCGCAGTTCACGTTCGACGATGCGGCCGCGCTGTTCCCCTACCTGCGGGACCTCGGGGTCGGCTGGGTGTACCTGTCGCCGATCCTGCAGGCCGAGCCCGGTTCGACGCACGGCTACGACGTGGTCGACCCCACCGTCATCGACGCCGAGCGCGGCGGTGCTCAAGGGTTCGCGCGGTTGTCTGCTGCGGCGCGCCGGGAAGGGCTCGGTGTGCTCGTCGACATCGTCCCCAACCACATGGGGGTCGCGACCCCGCCGGTCAACGCCTGGTGGTGGGACCTGCTCCGGTTCGGCCCGGCGTCGCGTTACGCCGAAGCGTTCGACGTGGACTGGGATGCCGGCGGCGGCCGCATCCGGATTCCCGTGCTCGGCGATGGCGCCCACGAACTCGATGCGCTGCACGTCGACGCCACGGTCGCGGGCCGGGAGGAACTCGTGTACCACGGCAACCGGTACCCGATCGCGCCCGGCACTCTGGGCGAGGACGACTCGCCGCGCGAGGTGCACGACCGCCAGAACTACGAGCTCATGAATTGGCGGCGGGCCGACGGCGACCTGAACTACCGGCGCTTTTTCGCCGTGAACTCGCTGGCCGGCATCCGAGTCGAAGTCGAGCGCGTGTTCGACGCGTCGCACGCGGAAATCGGGCGGTGGTTTCGGGACGGGCTTGCGGATGGCCTCCGCGTCGACCACCCCGACGGCCTCGCCGATCCGGGCGGTTACCTCGCGCGTCTCGCCGACGTCACGGGGGGCGCGCCGGTCTGGGTGGAGAAGATCCTCGAAGGCGGTGAAACGCTCCCCGTCGGCTGGCAGGCCAAGGGAACTACAGGGTATGACGCGCTGCCCGACTTCGACCGGATCCTCGTGGGTGCGCGGGGCCGCGAGGAGCTGGAGCGGGCGACGCAGGCACTCGGCGGCGAGGCCGCCGGGGTTTCCTGGCCCGACCTGGTCGTCGACTCGAAAACCGATGTGGCAGAAGGAATTCTCCGCTCCGAAGTGAACCGACTCGCGCGGCTCATGCCCGACTCGGTCGAGTTCGCGGATGCCGCGGCAGCGCTCACCGCGCTCCTGGCGGAATTCCCGGTGTACCGTTCCTACCTGCCGGACGGCCGAGAGAATCTGGAACACGCCAGGGCAGCTGCCGCCGCGCGCAACCCGAGCCTCGCGCCAGCGCTCGACGCGGTGACGGGAGTTCTCGCCGATCCGGCGCATCCGGCCGCCATCCGATTCCAGCAAACCTCCGGCATGGTCATGGCGAAAGGCGTGGAGGACTCGGCGTACTACCGGTACAACCGCCTGACCTCGCTCAACGAAGTGGGCGCGGACCCCAGCGAGTTCGCGATCGATGCCGGCACGTTCCACGAACGCCAGGCTCGCCGCCAGCGCGACTGGCCGGAGTCGATGACGACCCTGTCCACGCACGACACGAAACGCGGTGAGGACGTGCGCGCCCGGATCACCGCGCTCGCGGAGCGGCCGGCGGCGTGGGCGGAAGCGCTCGGCTCCCTGCATGCATTCGCCGACCTGGGCGACCCGGAACTGGAGAATTTGCTGTGGCAGGCGATCGTCGGCGCATGGCCGGCATCCAGGGAACGGCTGCACGGCTACGCGGAAAAGGCGGCACGGGAGGCCGGGACCTGGACGAACTGGATCGACCCCGACGCGCAGTTCGAGGCGAAACTCCACGGCGCGGTCGATGCGGCCTTCGACGATGCGAACGTCGCGAAAGTGGTCTCCGACACGGCGGAGCTGTTCGCCGAGGCGGGATACTCGAACGGGCTCGGCGCCAAGCTTCTGCAGCTCGCGGCCCCCGGCATCCCCGACGTGTATCAGGGCAGCGAACTCTGGGAGACCTCCCTCGTCGACCCCGACAACCGCCGCCCGGTCGACTTCGCCGAGCGCGCGGAACTCCTGAAGCGGATCGACGCGGGATGGCTGCCGCCCGTCGATGGTGCGGGCGCCGCGAAACTTCTTGTGACCAGCCGCGTTCTGCGGTTGCGGCGCGATCACCCGGAGCGGTTCGCCGCGTACCGCCCCGTGGCCGCCGCCGGGTCCGCGCGCTCGCACGTCGTCGCGTTCGACCGCGGGGGCGCGATCGCCGTGGCAACGCGTCTTCCGTTCACGCTCGCGGAGGACGGCGGATGGCGGGACACCACGATCCCTCTGCCAGCAGGCAGCGTCGACATTCTCACCGGTGCCCGCTACCCGGGCGGCGACACCCGCGTCGAGGAGTTGTTTTCCCGATACCCCGTCGCGCTCGTGACGGAGGATTCGCCGTGACCGCGGCACGCCACGGCTTCCCGGTCTGGGCGCCGGCGGCGCAGAGCGTCGAGGTCGTCGTCGGCGGGAAGCGGCGGCCGCTCGCGAAGGATGAGGCGACCGGCTGGTGGCGCGACGACGCGCTCGCGGCGGACCCCGCCGGGGAGCCCGCCGGGGTCGACTACGGCTTCGTCGTCGACGGCAAAGGTCCCTTCCCCGACCCGCGGTCCCGACGGCAGCCCTTCGGCGTCCACGACCTCTCCCGCGACTTCGACCCCGGCGTGTTCGACTGGACGGACGGCACCTGGCGGGGCAGGCCGGTCCCCGGCTCCGTGATCTACGAGCTCCACATCGGCACGTTCACCGACGAGGGAACGCTGGATGCCGCGGCAGGCAAACTCGAATACCTCCACGATCTCGGCGTCGACTTCGTCGAGCTGCTTCCCGTGAATGCCTTCAACGGAATATACAACTGGGGTTACGACGGAGTGCTGTGGTACGCGGTCCACGAACAGTACGGGGGGCCGGAGGGCTACCAGCGGTTCGTGGACGCCTGCCACAATGCCGGGCTCGGCGTCATCCAGGATGTCGTCTACAACCATCTGGGGCCGAGCGGCAACTACCTCCCCGAATTCGGCCCGTACCTGCGGTCGGACAGCGCGAACACGTGGGGCAGTTCCCTCAACCTCGACGGCCCGGGGTCGGACGGCGTGCGCGAGTACATCATCGACAACGCCGAAATGTGGTTGCGCGACTACCACGTGGATGGCCTCAGGCTGGACGCGGTCCACGCGATGGTCGACTCGCGGGCGATGAACATCCTCGAAGAACTGGAGGTGCGGGTCGCCGAGCTGTCGCGCCGGCTGGGCAGGCCGCTCGGGCTCATCGCGGAATCCGACCTGAACGATCCGCGCCTGATCGCGTCCCGCGACGCCGGCGGCGACGGGCTGGACGGCCAGTGGAGCGACGACTTCCACCACGCGCTCCACGTCGCCCTCACCGGCGAGACCACCGGATACTACGCGGACTTCGCCGACCCGCACGCTCTCGCGAAGACCATCACGTCCGGCTTCTTCCACGACGGAACCTACTCGTCGTTCCGCCGGCGCCATCACGGACGGCCGATCGACACAGACACGACGCCCGCATCCCGGCTGGTCGTATTCAGCCAGGATCACGACCAGATCGGCAACCGGGCCGCCGGCGACCGCCTTGCGGCGACACTGGACGACGGCCAGCTCGCAATCGCAGCGGTGCTCACGCTGCTCGGCCCGAACACGCCCATGCTGTTCATGGGCGAAGAGTGGGCGGCATCCACCCCGTGGCAGTTCTTCACCTCGCACCCGGAGCCGGAACTGGGTGACGCCACGGCGAAAGGCAGGATCGCCGAATTCGCGCGCATGGGCTGGGACGAATCGGCGGTGCCGAACCCTCAGGATCCCGCGACGTTCGAGCGCTCGAAACTCCAGTGGGACGAACGGCTGACGGGCAGGCATGCACGAATCCTCGAGTTCTACCGTGCCGTCATCGCGTTGCGCCGCGCGCGCCCCGAACTCACGGATGCCCGATTCGCCACAATCGACGTCGAAACTCTGCCCGGCGGCGACGGCCTCATCGTGCGGCGAAAGCACACCGCGATTCTCGTGAACCTGAGCGCCGAACCGCGGCAGTTCCCCGGATTCCCGCCCGAACTCGCCGAACCGGACGACATCCTTCTCTCCTTCGGCGCGCACTCGTTCGAGGACGGAAAGTTGACACTCCGCGGCCACTCGCTCGCGGTGATAGGCCAATCAAGGGGAGACTGGTCCTATGACTGAACCCGATTCTGGCGGTGAGTCGATGGCAGACGAGCCCGAACTGGTCACTCCGGAACCCGAAGAACCCACCTACGACGACATCCGGTACCCCGCCAGGCCCAAACGGTTGAGGCCGCGCGCGCAACTGCAGTACAGCGGCATCCGGCATGCGGTCACGGACCCGCGCTCCGCTGTCGCATCCAACCCGTCCTACATCTCCTGGCTGAAGCGCCAGTCCATGCTGCGCGACGCCGACTCGCTGAGCCGCGCGCTGTCCGGGCAACCGAGCATGTGGCGGAACCCCTACGCGAGGCCGGATGCGCGGAAAGCGATCCGCACGGCCTCCGTGTGGTTCACGGCGTACCCGATCTCGCTCATCACGCGCCCCGGCCAGTCGTTTCTGGCCGCACTGGGAAGCCAGGAACTGTGGGACGCGTTCGAGGCGATCGGGATCAGCGCGGTGCACACCGGGCCGGTGAAACTCGCCGGCGGCATCACCGGATGGGCGCAAACCGCGAGCGTCGACGGCCACTTCGACCGCATCAGCACCCGGATCGATCCGGCGTTCGGGTCGGAGGACGAGTTCCGAATCCTGTGCGACGTGGCCGAAACACACGGCGGCAGCGTGATCGACGACATCGTGCCGGGGCACACCGGCAAGGGCGCAGACTTCCGGCTCGCCGAAATGGCCTACAAGGACTTCCCCGGGATCTACCACATGGTGGAAATTCCGGAAGAGGACTGGGGGCTCCTCCCCGACGTTCCGGAGGAGCGCGATGCCGTGAACCTCGACGTGCACACGGAGCTGGCGCTCGCCGACCGCGGATACATCATCGGCCAGCTTCAGCGCGTCATCTTCTTCTCCCCCGGGGTGAAGGAAACGAACTGGAGCGCTACCGGTCCGATTCTCGGCGTCGACGGACGAATCCGCCGCTGGGTGTACCTGCACTATTTCAAGCAGGGTCAGCCGTCCATCAACTGGCTCGACCCCACGTTCGCCGGGATGCGCCTCGTCATTGGCGACGCCCTGCACTCCCTCGGGGATCTCGGCTCCAGCGCGCTGCGGCTCGACGCGAACGGGTTCCTCGGCGTGGAGAAGAGCGGGGATGGCCAGCCCGGCTGGTCGGAGGGGCATCCGCTGTCCGAGGCGGCGAACCACCTGATCGCGAGCATGGTGCGCAAGGTGGGCGGTTTCTCGTTCCAGGAGCTGAACCTCGGAATCGAGGACATCAAGGACACCGGTCGCGTCGGTGCTGACCTCTCCTACGACTTCATCAACCGGCCCGCGTACCAGCACGCGCTCGCGACGGCGGACACCGAGTTCCTGAGGCTCACGCTGCGCACCTCCCTGGAGCTGGGGGTCGAGCCGGCGAGCCTCGTCCACGCCCTGCAGAACCACGATGAACTCACCTACGAGCTCGTCCACTGGGCGAACCGCCACCACCTCGAGCACTACAGGTTCCGCGGCGTGGAGCTGACCGGCGCCGAACTCGCCGAAACCATCCGGGCCGACCTCACGACCATTCTCACGGGCGCGCAGGCCAGCTACAACCGGGTGTTCACGACCAACGGCATCGCCTGCACGACCGCATCCGTCATCGCCGCGGCCCAGGGTTTCGCGCAGCTGGACTCGATCCAGGAGAAGGATGTCGACGCCATCCGCAGCGCCCACCTCGTGCTCGCGTGCTTCAACGCGTGGCAGCCGGGAGTGTTCGCCCTCTCCGCGTGGGATCTGCTCGGGATCCTGCCCGTCCCCGACGACACGGTCGCCGAACTGATCGCCGGCGGCGACACCCGGTGGATCCACCGAGGCGCGCACGACCTCATCGACGCCGACCCGAGCGCGATCACCTCGAGTTCGGGGATGCCGCGCGGGCGGTCGCTGTACGGATCGATCACGACGCAACTGGTCGACCCGAACTCGTTCGCGTCGCAATTGAAGGGCATCCTGGCGATCCGCAGCGCGCACGAAATCGACGTCGCCACGCAGGTCGACATTCCGGATGTCGCCCACCCGGGCATGCTCGTCATGGTGCATCGCCTGGACGGCGGCGATCTCTCGATCGAGGATCCGCCGCTGCAGGTGACCGTGCTGAACTTCAGCGGCGACGCGGTGGAGGGGACGGTGCGTTCGGATCACCTCGTCCCGCGGCGGTCGGTCACCGACGTGGGCAGCGGCGAGAAGATCGGTTACGTCGACGACTTGAACAGTTTCTCGGTGCACTTGCCGCCGTACGCCAGGCTGTTCCTGCTCATCGGCGGAACGGATGACGTGTCCCCGACCTACACGCGGCCGATCGACATCATCACGGTGCCGACGTCCGGATAGGGTTTCGGGCCGGCGCCGCGCTGCTCATGCCTCGGGCGGGTACCAGACGCGCTCGCCGTCGACTTCGGCGAACCGGGTCATCGTGTGCGGCTGTGCGGACGCGGCGCTCATAATGTCCACGACCTGAACGCCCCGGGCCAGCAGGGCATCGCCGATGAGGGAGCGGTGACAGCGCCAAGGCACCGCCTCCGCGCACATGATCGCGACCGTCTGCTTCTCGGCGAGCGCGATCAGTTCGTCGATTCCCGCGGCGAATTCGGGGGTCTGCATGTAATCGGCGTAGTTGCGGAAACTTGTGTTGCGCCACGCACCGTTGATGCTCGCCGCCGCCGCAGGGCTGTGTCGCAATCCGCCGAGCTCCGTGAGGCGCTGATAGTCGATGCCCGCGCCAGCCATGCTCGCGGCGAGTTCCTGCTCGCCGAACTGCGGGTTGTGTCGTGACCCTGCGACCGTGCGCACGTCGACGAGCCGGGCGATGTCGTGTGCCGTCAGCATCCCGATGAATTCGTCGATGGGGTGCGTCGAATGCCCGATCGTGTACACGCGCATGGTCAGTCCGTCGCGCGGAGCGGCTTCAATCCTTCCGCAAATCTGGCGAGCTCCTTCAGTTCGCGCGCCAGGATCGCCAGCTCCTTCTCGCCGGGGTGGAATACGCCATCCACCACCTGCTTGCCGCCGAACGTCAGTTCGACGTTCGGCCCGACGCGCACCAGGCCGACCGACACGATCGTCGGCAGGAGTGCCGCTGCGCCCCGGGTTCCGGAGGAGACGCCGCCGTAGCTGACGAAGCCCACCGGCTTCATCCACCACTCCCGGTTCAGAAAGTCCAGCGCATTCTTCAGCGCGGGCGAATAGCTGTAGTTGTACTCGGGGGTGACCAGAATGAACGCGTCCGCCGCGTCCACGCGCTCGCTCCACGCGATCGTGTGCTGTTGCGTGTACTGGCGAAGCCTCGGATGCGCCGGCTCATCCATGAACGGAAGGTTCAGTTCGGCAAGGTCGACGAAGTCGATCTCGAAGTCGCCGGTCTTCTCAGCCTCGCTTCGCACCCATTCGGCGATCGGCAGTCCGACCCTCCCCGGGCGAACACTTCCGACGATAATCATCAAACGGGTCATAACTATGTCAACCCGGGCCGCGCCACGGTATTCCGTGAGCGGGGTTCTCGGCGGCCCGTAGGCTGAAGGTTCAGGTCCTGTGGAGCGAGGAAGCGAGGGTGGAGATGGTCGAATCCGACAATGCACGTGCGTCCGCTGCCCGCGCCGCCGCGCCCGCGCGGCGCACGGGGCGTTCGACGAAGGGTGCGGCGAAGCGCGAAGTGATTCTGGATGCCGCCCTCACCGTGTTCGGCGAGGTCGGGCTGCACGGCGCATCGCTGCGTGAGATCGCGGGTCGGGTGGGGGTGAGCCACCAGTCGCTCATGCACTACTTCCCGACGAAGAACGAGCTGCTCATGGCCGTGCTGCGTCGACGGGACGAGCGCCTTCGCCGCCACTTCGCCGACGAGCCGGGCATGTCGATCCGGGAGCTGATCACGCTCGCGGAGGACAACGCGGGAATGCCGGGGGTGATCGAGCTGTACAACATGGCGTCGGCGGAGGCGACCAACAGCGAGCATCCGGCGCACGCGTACTACGCCGAGTTCTACGAGAGCATCATCACCTCCAATGCGCGGTACCTTCAGAAGGCGGCGGAGCGCGGCGCACTGCGCGAAGGATGGACGCCTCAGACCGCGGCGCGCGCGATCCTCGGCATGATGGACGGATTGCAGCTCCAGTGGTTGTACAACCGCGACGACGTGCAGGTGGCCGAGACCCTGAAAATGCTGGTCAGGACGATTGTTTCGGTTCCGCTCGACGAGTTGGACACACCGAAAAAATAAACTTGCCACTTGGCAAGGTTTAGGTACTATTCTGGCTTCATGGCCAAGACTTCAGCAACTCGCGCGCGCCCTGCCGCGGTTCCGCAATCCGGTACCCCCTCCCTTCCCGCCACGATCGGCGACGACGCCGTCGAACTCGCCCGCGACTGGGCGAAGCGCGGGGCGGCTGCCGGCTCGAGCGGTTCGGCGAAGCTGCTCGCCCAGGTGCTCAAGGACCAGAACGGCCTCGACTTCACGATTGGATTCGTGGACCGCGTCATCCGGCCGGAGGACCTTCGCGTCGCCGCCCGCAACCTCGCGATCCTGGCGAAGAACACGCCCTCCTTCCTGCCCTGGTACATGCGTTTCGCGATCCGCGTCGGCGGCCTCGTCGCGCCGATCCTGCCGTGGCCGGTCGTCCCGATCGCGCGTGCGGTGCTGCGCCAGATGGTCGCCCACCTCATCGTCGACGCGCGACCCGCAAAGCTCGGGCCGGCCATCGCCCGCCTGAAGAAGCCCGGCATCCGACTCAACATTAACTTGCTGGGCGAAATTGTGCTCGGCAAGGCCGAGGCGGAACGCCGCCTCGAGGGCACGAAGAAGCTGCTGAAGCGCCCGGACGTCGACTACGTGTCGATCAAGGTGTCCTCGATCGAAAGCCAGCTGAACCTGTGGGCATTCGACGAGACGGTCGAGCGCGTGCGCAAGCGCCTCACGCCGCTGTACGAGCTTGCCGCGGAAAGCCCGACCCCGAAGTTCATCAACATGGACATGGAGGAGTACCGCGACCTCGACCTCACGATCGCGGTGTTCGAGGCCATCCTCGACCAGCCGCAGCTGCTGAAGCTGGAAGCCGGCATCGTGCTGCAGGCGTACCTGCCGGATGCCCTCGGCGCATACCAGCACATCGTCGAGTGGTCGACCGCGCGGGTCGCCCGCGGCGGCGCACCGGTGAAGATCCGCCTCGTGAAGGGCGCGAACCTCGCGATGGAAACCGTCGAATCCACACTGCACGGGTGGGAGCTGGCCACGTGGCACAGCAAGCAGGCCACCGACACGAACTACAAGCGCGTGCTCGACTGGGCGCTCACGCGCGAACGGACCACGGCGGTGCGCATCGGCATCGCGGGCCACAACCTGTTCGACGTCGCGTTCGCCCACTTGCTGGCCGAAGCGCGCGGCGTCTCCGACCACGTCGAGTTCGAGATGCTCCTCGGCATGGCCGAGGGCCAGGCGGATGCCGTGCGCAAGGATGTCGGCGGCCTCCTCCTCTACACGCCCGTCGTGCTGCCGCAGGAGTTCGATGTGGCGATCGGCTACCTCATCCGCCGCCTGGAGGAGAACGCGAGCCAGGAGAACTTCATGTCGGCCGTGTTCGAGCTCGTCGACAACGAGGAGCTGTGGATTCGAGAGCGCGACCGGTTCCTCGCCTCGCTCGCTGATGTCGACACCGTCGTGCCGCCGGCGAACCGTCAGCAGTCGCGCCTCGCCCCCCACACTCCGTTCGGCGCGGTGTTCGCGAATACCCCGGACACCGACCCGGCGCTCCCGGCGAACCGCGCGTGGGGCACGAAGGTGCTCGGCGCGGTGGAGAAGAGCCCGCTCGGGCTCGACGTCGTCGCTGCGGCCGCCGTGGCCACCCCGAAGCAGCTCGACGCCGTTTTTGCGCGCGTGCTGCCCGCCGCGAAGGGCTGGGCGGCGCTCGGCGGCAAGGGTCGTGCTGCGATCCTGCGCAAGGCTGCCGATGTTCTCGAGGAGACTCGCGGCAACCTCATCGAGGTCATGGCCACCGAGGCCGGCAAGACGATCGCCGAGGGCGACGTGGAGGTGAGCGAGGCGATCGACTTCGCCCGCTACTACGCGCAGCTCGCCGAAGAACTCGAGAACGTGGATGGCGCGAAGTACACGCCGTCGCAGCTCATCGTGGTCACTCCGCCGTGGAACTTCCCGGTGGCGATCCCCGCCGGCTCGACGCTCGCGGCGCTCGCCTCCGGCGCATCCGTGATCATCAAGCCGGCGAAGCAGGCGCAGCGCTCGGGCGCGGTCATGGTGGATGCGCTGTGGCGCGCGGGCGTGCCGCGTGACGTGCTCGCGCTCGTGGATCTCAAGGACCGCGGCCTCGGCGAGAAGATGGTGTCGCACCCGAAGGTGGATCGCGTCATCCTTACCGGCGGCTACGAGACCGCGGAACTGTTCCGTTCCTGGCGGCCGGAGTTGAACATCCTCGCGGAGACGAGCGGCAAGAACGCGATCATCGTGACGCCCTCCGCGGACCTCGACCTCGCCGTCTCCGATGTCGTGAAGAGCGCGTTCGGCCACGCCGGCCAGAAGTGTTCGGCCGCGAGCCTCGTGATTCTGGTCGGATCCGTCGGCCGGTCGGAGCGGTTCGAGAGGCAGCTCGTGGATGCCGTGACGACGCTGCGCGTCGGCTACCCGAGCGACCCGACGACGCAGATGGGTCCGATCATCGAGGCGGCGAACGGCAAGCTCAAGAAGGGTCTAACGGAGCTGGGCCCGGGGGAGCGCTGGCTGCTGAAGCCCGAGAAGCTCGACGAGAGCGGGCGACTGTGGTCGCCGGGGGTGCGCACGGATGTGGCGCCGGGCAGCTACTACCACCTCACCGAGTTCTTCGGGCCCATCCTCGGCATCATGCGCGCGGCGACCCTTGAGGACGCGATCCGGTTGCAGAACCAGGTCGACTACGGGCTCACCGCCGGTCTGCACTCGCTTGACCCGGATGAGCTCGCCACGTGGCTCGCCACGGTCGAGGCCGGGAACCTGTACGTGAACCGGGGGATCACCGGGGCGATCGTTCGCCGCCAGCCGTTTGGCGGGTGGAAGCGTTCCGTCGTCGGCGCGAGCACGAAGGCCGGTGGGCCGAACTACCTCGTGCACCTCGGATCGTGGAAGAGCGCGAAGGCCACGGCGAAGGCTGAGATTTCGGATGCTGTCGCCGCGCTTGTCGCTGCTGCTGGCTCGGACTTCGTTGCGCGGGCTGCCCGCAGCGACCAGGCGGAGTGGGAGCGCGAGTTCGGTGTTGCGAAAGACGTGTCGGCGTTGGGCGTGGAGCGGGATGTGTTCCGCTACCGTTCGCTGCCGGTGACGGTGCGGTTGAACGGGGGTGGCTCGGTCGACGAGCTCGCGCGGATTGTCGCTGCCGGCGTGCGTGCGGGAGGGTTGCTGGACGATGGCGGCCCCGCGCGTGGCTCGGAGTCGGGGCGAAACGTCTCGGTGAGTGTTGCGGAGCGGCTGCCTGCCGAGTTGGAGCGGGCGATCGAGGCGACCGGGGCATCCGTCTCTGTGGAGAGCGACGAGGAGTGGCTCGCTCGGGCTCGCCACGGCAAGCTCGCGACGTCGCGGGTGCGGCTTGTCGGCGGCGGTCACGTCGCGCTCGCCGAGGCGCTGGGCGGAAGCCCCGATGTCGCAATCTACTCGGAGACCGTGACGGAGGCGGGCCGCGTCGAGTTGTTGCCGTTCCTGCGCGAGCAGGCGATCGCGATTACGGCGCACCGTTTCGGCAACCCGGACCACTGGTCCGAGGCTGTGCTGCCGCTGTAGTTAGTTCGGGTTCGCGTCGGCGTGGACTGATCCGGTATCCGGGACTGATTATTTGCGGGCTCGGGAGT
>OEIU01001529.1_pt1 | contig 14570 bp, 15 predicted proteins | sample 1539221 | NCBI WGS metagenome assembly OEIU01 (sample SAMN03792071, study PRJEB22550) | activated sludge metagenome | feature: wastewater treatment plant; material: activated sludge; isolation source: Wastewater treatment plant of a petroleum refinery complex | place: Argentina: Zarate | collected...
ACTGGTGTGAACCAGTTCACCTACACCGCGCAGTTCGGCAACGGCGTGTCGCTGGCCTTGTCGGCTCAGGACCAGGTTGCTTACATGACCGCTGGTGTGCAGAACCTGACCGGCCTTTCGACTGCCGGCTTGCTGGGCGGTGCGGTCGGCGTGAACAACATTGGCGGATCGCGTTCGCCTGACCTCATCGCGGCCCTCCGCGTTGACCAGGCTTGGGGTCTGTTCCAGGCGTCGTTCGCGGCGCATCTGAACACCACCGGTTATTACGGTGCCACCGAAATCACCGGTCACCCGGATGACAAGTGGGGCTGGGCTGCTCAGTTGGCCTTGTCGATCAAGAACATCCCGACTGGCGCGGGCGACACGATCAACTTGCAGGGCGTCTACACCGACGGCGCGACTCGCTATAACTTCCAGAGTCTCGCTCCGGTCAACTACCTGATCTACGGTGGCACCAATGTCCCCGGCCTGTATCAGAGCATCGGCGTTGCCTCCGCTCCGGACACGGTCTTCTTCGGGACCAACGCTGCCAACGGTAGCCAGCAGGAGACCATCAAGACCTGGGGCTTCCGCGGTGCTTACACGCACAACTGGGATCCCTACTGGAACACCGCCATCTACGGTGCTTATGCTAGCGTCAGCTACGGTAACCTCGGCAAGAACACGATCTGCGCCTTCATCGCGGCTGCCCAACCTGGTGTGACCAACTGTAACCCGGACTTCAACATCGGCCAGTTTGGTATCATCACCCGCTGGACTCCTGTGAAGAACCTGACCTTCTCGGCAGACTTCACTTGGTCCCGCCTCGACCAGAAGTACGCCGGTGTGTTCAACGCTGCGCAGAACAACGCCAGCGCGAAGCCCGGCGGCGCAGTTTACGAGATCAAGGATCAGGACAGCCTGACCCTGCTGCTCCGAGCACAACGCAACTTCTAAGTCAACTATAGGAGATTTCGCACAACATCTGATTGTTGAACTTCCAGAGAGCCTTCAGCAGTGCCCTGCTGGAGGTTTTCTATTTCGAGTTGGTTGCTCGATCAAAACAACATCCACACAGCACTTGCGCAAAGTGTAATCCGGAAAATTGGCGCCAACTGTTGAACGGGCGCTCCTCCAAAAATCCGATCCGCTCCTGCCCGACGAAAGGTACGGCACGTCGGCGGATCTCCGTCGCTTTGCTACTGATTTGCTCGAGCAGCGGCGTGACAAGCGAGTCGCTCGGCAACAGGACGGCTCTGACTGGACCCATTCAGGATCGTGGATAAAGCGCTTGGGTCCGTCAAGGACACGACGCCCCGGACCCGTGACTGCCAATGACGCCATTGACACATTAGTTGAATTGTTGTCGTATATGTCCGACCAATGGGCCGAGACTTGCTTCCGCGCGATCGGGAGATGCCGGGCATCCACCGGCTTTGACAAAGCATGTCAGATCGCCTCCGCCTATGCCCGGGCGATGGATGGCAGTGCGGACGAGAAATTTCGTCTGACATCCGTCGATATTTTGTGAGGGAAAAGCTGATGACTAAATCATTCCGGGTCGGTCAAATCGTCCCTAGCTCGAACACAACGATGGAAACGGAGATTCCTTCAATTCTTCGTGCTCGAGAACACGTTTGGCCTGAACGATTTACATTCCATTCAAGCCGCATGCGAATGAAGAAGGTGACCAAGGAAGAGCTCGTGGCCATGGACGCGGATTCAGACCGCTGCGCACTGGAGCTGAGTGACGCCCGTGTCGACGTGCTGGGATACGCCTGCCTCGTTGCCATCATGAGCATGGGGAATGGCTACCACAGAGAGTCGGAAGCTCGCCTTCGCCGGCGGACGGCTGAGAACGGAGCGGACGCGCCCGTTGTCACAAGCGCAGGTGCTCTGATCGAAGGCCTCAAGCACCTGGGCGCGAAAAAGATCTGCCTTATTGCGCCTTACCTGAAGCCCTTAACGCAAATGGTAGTCAACTACATCGAGGCTGAAGGGATCGAGGTCATCGACTCGATCGCACTTGAGATATCCGACAACTTGGCGGTGGGCCGACACAATCCAGCCAATCTGGTTCAGATCGCCGGCAGGCTCAATACAGCGAACGCCGACGTCGTTGTGCTTTCAGCCTGCGTACAAATGCCCTCGTTGCCTTCGATTGCCGTTGTCGAACAGCGCCTCGACCGTCCAGTGGTGTCTGCTGCGGTCTGCACGACATTCCGTATGTTGCAGGAGCTTGGAATCGAACCCATCGCTCCGCACGCCGGCGAATTGCTTGCCGGTATAAAACGAGAAAGAATCGCGGCGGCCGAATAGCCGCGCAGCCCGTGGACGGCTTTCCCATTCTTGCGGCGTTGGAACGTCTAAGCTGTGGCATTGCGGGCTTGTCTGATGAACCACTAGATAGTCAGAGATCGGAGGGCCGAGAGTTCGTCGAGCGATCGAGCCCGATCCGGCCAACTGATCTATCAAGCGACTGGTCCGGCCACTGTCGGAATGCCAAGTTGAGAGTTGCGGTTTTGGCGCTTCTCACTCGGAACAGGGACGTTTTCGACTCGATTTCATCTGGGGCAGAGGGAATTACGCGCCGCTCGTGCGCCGCATCGCTGGCCAAAATAAGTTGGCTTTCTGCGCGAGTTTGACTCTTATTTCTTTGTTGATATACTGACATATGTGTCAACCAATTCCGAAAGCTTCAGTAATGATGACTTTGATCGACAAACCAAAACTGCATGGAGTGGATCACACAGCTCGCCCCACATGGAAGCTCCGCGAGACCGTGGAATTCTATCGCGATATCCTCGGCCTGCCTCTAGTTCACGCGATTACGGCCCAGGGATGGGGGCGCGAGAAGGAGGATCATGCGGACTTCATCCACTTCTTCTTCGACAGTGGCCAGGATAGCTCGATCGCCTTTTTCTATTACATCGGCGTACAGCAGCCTCAGGAGATGATCGTGCCGCGCGGCTATATCGCGATGGCGAACCACACTGCCTGGCGGGTCGAATCCGAAGAGGAACTGCTGGCCTGGCAAAAGCGCCTTGAGAGCCACAGCATCAAGGTAAGTCAGTTCGTCCCGCACGAAGTGCTCGAATCGATCTACTTCCGCGATCCGAACTTCTATCCGATCGAGATCACGCGCTCCCTGCGGGATATCGACAGGCTCGATGCACGTGACGCGACGTTCACCATGGAAGCTGCCATGGAACTCGAGGACACAGGTGGTTGGACTAACATCGAGCAGCTTTGGCGGACGAAGGCGCAGCTCGTTGAGAAGTATCAACAGGAACTGTCCGAGACCTGCGTGGCATGACCGGCTTCTTCGTCCTCGACGTACCCGAGTTTAGTTCGCTGCTTAGCGCAGTAGCCGGAAGGAATGATTGCAAAGTTCATCCTCTTATCGGGGGCTATCGCTTTGTCGAGTTCGACGGCGAGCTCGAGATAAAGAGATCCGAAACGAGCATGAATGATGCCGTATGGTTTGGATGCCTTACAGGGGGACTGATTGGAAAGATCGCGCAGTTCGACAAAGACAGCCTGAGGCTCATTGCGACTAATGAACCCATTATTCTGGATGCGAAGGCCACTTCGTCATAGCTTCCTTCACCCACATGGGCCTTGACGCGCGGCCCCACAGATGTCTGACCCGGCCCCACGCTTGAAGCGGCATCCCAATTTCGCAGGCGGTAAGGCAGTGGCTTCCAAGCACGGCCCGCAGTGATTCAGAGCGCCGTAACGCCGGCCGGCTTCATCAACTCATTGTAAGCACTGGCTTGATCGCGGTTCCCGCCTCCATCGCCTTAACCGCATCATTGAGATCTTCAAACCGGAACGTCTTTATGATGGCTTGTAATGGCAGCAATCGCGTCGATAGAAATCGATCATCTGGGGAATAAATTGCGAGGGCACGATATCGCCCTCGACAACGACTCCTAAGTCAATTCCACGGGAAAGCAACTGGGTGGGGTCGACGCTATAACGCGTGCCCGGCTTAGCCGCAGCAACTTGCGCGCTGCGACCGCGCTTCCGCAGGCAAAGGATCGAACTCTCTGCAATCTTTGGCACTCCTGTCGTATCCATCGAGTAATGCGCGCCTCCGTCGGTTGCACGAATGATCGCGTCAACAAGATCATCGGCCGATCCCTCGATTGCGTGCGTCGCGCCGACGGCGCGCGCTACATCCAATCGATTGGCCCGGATATCGACAGCGATGATTTCACGGCAACCGACAATCCTGGCGGCCATCACTGCTGCCAGACCAACCGCACCCGCCCCGAACACCGCAATCGAGCTCCCTGGAGCCGGCTTCAAGTGATTAAGCACGGTTCCCATGCCAGTCATTACACCGCACCCAAGCGGCGCCATCAGCTCGAGCGGCAGATCTTCGTCAATCTTGATGGCGGTCCGTTCGTTGATCAGCGCATGGGTCGCGAAAGAGGACTGACCAAAACACCACCTACGCTGTTCGAGCCATTGCGTAACGAGGGGCCGTCACTTCGCTCTCCGAAGAAGTTGAGCTGTCGAAAATTGTTGCAATACGCCGGGTGGCGGTCTTCGCATTGATTGCATCTGCCACAACTGCCGAACGTCAGGACCACATGATCGCCGGGCTTGAATTTTGCAACGCCGCGTCCACACCTTTCCACGATGCCGGCGCCCTCGTGGCCCAATACCCTGGGTAAAACGACCGGCAAATGCTGATGTTTGACAGCCAAATCCGTATGGCAGATGCCACAAGCGCGAATTCCTACAAGTAGTTCGTTGGCGGCCGGCTCATCGAGCTCACACTCCTCAATTGAGAACGGCTTCTCGGGCGATTGAGCGATGGCGGCTCGACCTCGCATGGTCTCTTCCTTCTACTTTGTCACAAGCATGACTACGCCGCTTCCATGAGAACGGCGGCTCATTCATCGATGTCGATGCAGCGAAACGCCGCATGGAACTCGACCGAACACCACTGCGCGCTGTTCGCCAGGTCAAAAAGTGAACTGGATCGACTAAGCACGCTCCATCGTGACCGGAAGAGATGCCGCTCCATGCAGCACATTGTTGTAACGTATCGTTTTTGGACCCGTAACCTGGATCGAGCTAACGCGACGAGCAAGAACTTCCAGCAAGACCTCCCCCTCTAGCCGCGCGACAAACTGTCCTGCGCAAGTGTGTATGCCATGTCCAAAGCCTACATGGCCGGCCGTCTTGCGTTCGATGTCGAACTTGTAAGGGTCAGTCCAGCGGCGAGGATCGTGGTTAGCCGCACCGAAAAAGATCGCGACCTTTTCACCCTCCTGCAGCTCGACCTCGCCTATTGTCACCGATCGCGACGTCGTTCGGAAGAAGATCTGTAACGGAGAATCAAACCGCAATGTTTCTTCAAAGGTCGCGCGCGCAAGAGAAGGTTGTGCGCGCAGTTTTGCCCATTGGTCCGGAAAACTCGCTAGGGCTTCGATGGCTGCAGAAATCGTGTTGACGGTCGTATCCAGGCCAGCGCCGAGTAGTGCACGTACAGCCACCAACGCCTGATACTCGGTGATTTCTCCGCGGTCGGCTGCGGCGTAGAATTCAGCGCCGAAGCCCGTCGACGTCAAATTCTCCCGCCTGACCTGTTGGTCCAGCCACTTCAACAGCGCTGGAGCTTGGCTGAACGCTTGCCGTCGCAATTCGTTATCCGGACCAAATATGGTGAAGACAAAGGATCCGTAGGGAAGTAAATAATCGCGGCTCAACTTGAGCCCGATCGCTTCCGGCATTACCGTCAGCGGGAATTCCTCTGCGAGGTTGGTCACCGCATCGAAGCTCCCCTTTTGCAAGCAGCATTCTACGAGCTCTTCGGCGATTTCAGTCCATCGCGCAGTAAGCCGCTTGATCGCAACGGGGGAAATGACCCGGTTGATGACTTGCCGAAGCGGCGTATGATCCGGGGGATCCGCCTCGAGTATCTCGCTCTGCTTGCGGATTGGCTTGACCTTGCCAAAGTCGTCTAGGCCGACACCACGACTTGAGCAGAAGGTCTTCCAGTCGCTTAGAATACTGCGCACGATTTCGTACCTGGCCGCTGCCCAGCATCCGTGACGTTCAAGCCAAACGAGGGGCCCGGCGTTCAAGAGCGCGTCGTGAAATACGCGCGGATCGTCGAAAATCTCGGTCGTAAAAGGATCTAATTCCGAGACGGGTGCACCTCGGAAGGTACGACCCGCGAAGATGGGCTTCGAGTACGCAGTTTCGTAGGCAGCAGTTGCTACGGTTTCCATGGGCCCCTCATCCCTTAATGGTCTAGTTCGGAATTAAAGCTCAGCTTCGTCGAACATCGGATTCTGGCTTTGCACGCCGCATGTCCGATGCCATTGCATTGCTGGGTTCCGGCGTGGACGGTCTCGCCACGAGCGGCGTGCCAATTTCTGCAAAGGCGAATGCGCAATCCGCTGTTTCTATTTCCCGTAATTGACGAAATCGTTCAATCTTAGACATTTATATAGAATACGTCCAGAATCTGACTTTGGCAATACTGGTGATGCCCGACTTCGGTGCGTCGATTTGACGGGCCACGTGCTTCTAGGCCCGAGAGCGGGGCAACGGCTTATGCTGCACGCAAAAGGGTGGATCGGATCCACCAGTCAGCTGTGAGAATGGACTTTCGCCGTAGCCTCGCCCGCGCGAGAGCGGCCTTAATTTCGCGACGTTCTTCTTTGCAACGGCTAACCGTCGCGAGAGTCGATCGACTGCGAGATTTCGTGGACGAAGTTCCGCAGTCAAATGTTGGAGGCTATGCGGTCATTTCGCCTGTGCCATATCATGCTGATGCTGAACGGCCTCGGTGGCAGTGGCGGCGAGCGCAGCGCAAAGCCAAATCGTGTGGAGGCGATACGAGCAAGCCGACTTGGGAGGGTCCAGATAAGATCGGTTTCGCCCAAGGCCCAAAAACCGAGGAGAAAAGTGCTCAAGGAGATCCGCACCGTGCGAGCCCGACCAATTTCTTCGAGTTTGGCGTCAACATAACCCCACCATTCGGTGGCGAGGCCATCCGGCGCAATATGCATATGTGGCAAGCGGGTGAATAGATCCAGATCCATTTCGGCGGCCGCGGTGGCATGATTCGCTTTCATGATCGTTAGAAACGTTTCAGTTAGCAAATGCCGATTGACGAAGCGGGGGTCCGCGGGCGCCAGAGGGCCGACCATAAGGTCGAGCTGGCCGCGGTCAAGCAGCCGGGTAGGCGCACTTGCGGTGACGGATTCGACATGAGCAGTAATGTTGGGAAATTCGGAGCGAAGCCGCCGCAATAGATCTGGCAACAGAAGACAGCTTGCATAATCGCTCAAGCCGATCGTAAACGTACCACCTTGTTGCGGCGAAAAAGTCGAACCGCATCCCATAGCGCCTTCTAGCGCATCAAGTGCCTTTCGGACTGGAACTAGGAGTTCGCTTGCGATTGCCGTCGGCTGCATACCATCCCGACCGCGAATGAACAGATCGTCTGACAAGCGAATTCTCAACCGAGCAAGGATGCCGCTCAAAGCTGATTGAGTTATGCCCAGGCGTTTAGCGGCCCGCGTAACAAGCCGCTCCTCCATCATTGCTTCGAATGCCAGTAGAACGCCGAGATCAAGGTCTCGCAGCGACGTCCGGCTGGTCTGAGGGGTGCCCGAAGCGTTGACTTTCATTGTGTCCTGCAACGAGCTCTTACGATATCAGGCTGGTCGATAACGCTATATTGAATCTAGAAATTTGTAAATTGAGCTCCCCTTCCGACTTGCTTATGGCTAGCGGCCATTCGCGGAAGAGCGATTATGAAATGATCGCCAGATCTTTGCCCGGCAATAAATGGTCCCCTTGTCCCAAGTCCGCCCACCCAGATTACGATGAGGAATTTGACGAGGTGTTCAAACGGGTAATGCGGATCGATAGCGAGAATTCCCGCACCGAGCGCACCGCCGAGCGCCGCTAGTCCACATCCCGCCGCGAATGTGAGGGTGAACGCTGCCGAAGTGTTAACCCCAACCGACTGGGCCATTGGACGGTTATCGATGGCTGCCACGGATCGTTGCTCCAAAGCGCTGGTCATCAAAATTTTACGATCGCTCACTAACCGCTGATTGGGAATAAAATCGTAGCGACTATCGACGATTTGCAAATCGAGAACCAGATGGTGAGCCGGTTTCCGGTGCCCGCGATCAAAGACCGACCACGTAGGATGGCCGGCGCGGGTCTGCACCGCCCTTAAGTACTCCTGTTTTCTTGTCGGCGAGAATCGTGCACACTGCGCCAGCCTGCCAAGCCCACTCGGGCCACCACTCAATCTTATGACCAAGGCGTTCAAGCCCCTCACCGACCGACTTCTCAATGTGGCCTTCGAGATTGAGTTGCCCGGGATGGTAAGCGTGCGGCTCGAACGAGGACGGGAAACTGTAAGAAGCGACTCGCGGTGATTCGACCGCCTCTTGCACGTCTAATCCGAACAAATTGATGTTGAGAAACACCTGCAGCATTGCTTGGGTCTGAACGTCACCCCCAGGCGTTCCAAAGGGCATAACCATTTTGCCCCGCTGAAAGGCGAGGGCTGGGCTAGGCGTCAGCCGAGGTCGCTTGCCAGGCGCGACGCCTGAAACATGGCTCGGATCCGCCCAATTTTGGCTGCCGCGGCATGAAGGAATGATGCCGAGCCCTGGCACAACAGGTGCGGTATAGGAATTGTCACTCGGCGTCGCGGAGAATGCGTTACCATGGCGATCAACGACACAGACATAAGAGGTATCGATTTCCGGGGCCTGCCACGCACGCTCTGGCCTCAAGATTCTATTCGAACGTTTGGTGCCTAGGGGGGTTGGGTCGCCCGCAGGCGGCATCCCAGGCCACGCCCGCACTCGATCAATCATGTCACGCCGTCGAAGCGTATATTCCTCGGATAGAAGCGCATCGATCGGTACGTCCACCATGCGTGGATCGCCGAAATAGACCTCGCGGTCTGCGAATGCAAGCTTTACCGCCTCAGTGATGAGATGAAGATATTCAACGGAGTTGTGACCAGCCTTTTCCAGTTCAGCGGCATCGAGGAGATTGAGCGCCTGGAGCAGTGAGGGGCCTTGGCACCACGGCCCGCAACTATACAGCGTCATATCTCCGAAAGACGCCGCCACCGGCTCTTCGATACCCGAGCGATATTCGGCAAGGTCCTCAGAGGAAAGCAGGCCGCCGTGTTCCTTCTGGAAGTCGACAATCCTGCGGGATATTTCACCCCGGTAGAAGGCGTCGCGCGCGGCTCGCAGTCCGGCTTCCCGCCCCGATCGGCCTCGCGTCGCTCTCTCTTCATCGACCATGAACTGCATGGTCGATGCCAGATCCGATTGCACGAAGATTTCACCCGGCAGCGGTGGACGACCCTTCGGAAGATAGAGTACGGAGTTGGAGGGATACATGCGATATTCATCTGCGTGCTCGCTGATGATTTGCGACATCAGGGGATAAACAGCGAATCCATCGCGGGCGAATTCGATGGCAGACGCCGTCACTTCACCAAACGTCATCGTGCCCCAATGCGAAAGTGCCGTTATCCAGGCGTCGGGAGCGGCAGGGACGACCGTCCGCAAAACACCCCCCGGGATTTTCCCGCCGTGATGTTTCTGGAAAAAATCGGCCTTCAACGATTTGGGCCATGTGCCTAGACCCGAAATGGTGATGACCCGGTTCTCGGTTACCGAGTAAAGGATGATGGGGGCCACGCCTGCGAAGTTGACGTACTCCGGTTGAACTACGCTAAGCGTGATGCCAGCCGCGACGCCGGCATCGATCGCGTTGCCTCCCGCCTCCAATATCCTAAAACCGGCTTCGGCAGCGAGATAATGGCAAGCAGCAACCATGTGACGCGTTCCCATGATGGTCGGTCGGTACGCTTTCATATGCTTCTCCAATCAAGTCATCTCATTCGCCGAACTACGCCGCATTATCGGAAAGTGATTCCTATGCGTTTGAAAGCACTGGATCGCGAACGACGCGACGTCGAGATTTGGGGGCACTCCTGGCAAACGCATTGTCACCGAACTGATCGCCGCGATAACTCATTAAGCCGCTTTTGAAGACTGCCAGCGTCGCCGATGGCGCCACGGCACGCGCACTCGAGGCTTCAGCGAGTTTTCCTGCCGAGCACGAGCTGCCCGGCACGATTGTATAAGCGTCACATGATAATCGCACTCGATAAGCTCAAACGCTATTCTCAGACCGACGGCGCTTCCACCGACGATGACCACATGCTTCAACTTACCTTCCGATGATTTCATCGAGACATCCTTTGCGCGTTCGCCGTCATCATCCGCGACCGAACGCACGGCCTGGGCCGGCAATACGCTCCATGATGATCGCGATGACTAGGATCAGCCCGATTTGTATGGTGGAAGCTGCGGCGACGACCGGATCCTGTTGCCACTCAAGATAATAGAACATCTGCATCGGAAGGGTCATCGTATCCTGGCTAGTCAGGAAAAGCGCGAGATAGAAGTCCGTGAATGACACTGAAAAAGCGAACAACGAAGCCGCGATGAGACCGGTTTTGATTAACGGAATCGTCACCTCGATGAAGCAGCGAATGCGGCTCGCGCCCATTGTGCGCGCAGCTTCCCCTATCGTTGGATCAATGCCTTGCAAATTTGAGGCAATCGTGCGGATCACGTAGGGCATAATGATGAAGACGTGGGCTAGGAGCAGGCCGAAGAACGAACCCAGAAGCCCTGACTGCAAGAAGAGCAGGAACAACAAAACGCCAATGAGGAGTCGGGGAATAAACAATGGTGACATAAAGAGGACCTCAATTGCCCGGACGCCCTTCAACTGCGACTCTTTAAGACCGATGGCCGCAGCGAGTCCGATCACAATGGAAATCAGGCTAGCCGCGCTCGCCAGCTTTAGGCTGAGAATCAGTGACGCAATGAACTCCTGGTTTGAAAAGAACGCGCGAAACCATCGCAATGACCATCCAGACGGCGGAAAGCCGAACGACGCATCGGAGCTGAACGCAATGATGCAAACTACAACGACGGGAGCCAGTAGAAAAATGTAGATGGTGATCAGGACGATGCGAAAAATCATTTTCGCTCCGACCTTCGGGCGCGTGATAGCCATAGACCATAAGACGTCCCTAGCGCCGTAATAGTGATCAGAAATAGCGCGATCGCGGAGCCCAACGGCCAATTGAAGACTGTCAGCATTTGCTGCACGACCAAGGAAGCGATCACGGTGGCAGATGGACCACCCAATAACGCTGGTGTTGCGTAGGACGTGATCGTCAGGGCAAAAACAAGGATCAGTCCGGACGCGATTCCCGGCATTGCCAGCGGGACGGTTACTTGCATCAAGACCTGCATCGGGCTCGCTCCCAACGTGCGGGCGGCCTCTTCAATCATCGGATTGATGCGCTCGATCGCGGAAATTAGTGGCAACACCATAAACGGGAGCATGATCTCGGTAAGGGCAATAACGACGGCGGCCCATGTATTCATCAATTCTATGGGTGACGAAATCATACCCAATCCGAGAAGTGCATGATTTATAGGCCCTTCAGTGGAAAATAGAATAATCCAGCCATATGAGCGGACCACCACTCCGACCATGATGGGCAAAACGATAAGAAACATGAGCAGTCCCCGCGCCTTGGTCGCAAGTCGTGCGAGGTGGAGCGCAACAGGAAACCCTAGCAAGAGACACAAAGCACTTACGAGGAGGCTAACTCCAACGGTTCTAAGAATAATGCGGTAATAGTAAAGGTCCGTCAGAACCTTCCCGTAGTGCTCGAGCGTAAAGCCATGGGCGCTAACGCGGCCCGGTACGAATTCCGCAACGCTCAACCGCGCCATGTAAAAAAGCGGAAAAACAAGCAAAATGAGTGTCAGAACCCCCATGGGCACAAGGCACCAATAGAGGGGGACGCGCGAACCCATTGGGTGGGACGCGGAACCGCTGACGTGGTTCACTTCAAGGAATGACATCGTCCGTCCGACCATCAATAATTGTGATCGCTTCGCGGGGAATACTGACCCAAACCGTTTGGCCGATGGCGCAATCACGAATGATCCGATCGCTGACAATTGTCAGGGGCAGTTCTTTGTTGATGGTCACGGCGTAGCGCGCATAATTCCCGAGATAAGCAACGTCCTTCACGATTGCCGTGAAAGCGTTGACGTCCGTCAGTCTGTCCGGGTGGATCAGAATCCGTTCGGGTCGAACCAGCAGAACTACTTCCAATGGACCAGTGGTCGTCTTTTCTTCTCCTGATAGAAGCTGCAGTTCGACACCTGCAGGCAATATCGCAATCGGCGAAGCAGCGCGGCCATAAACAATCCTTGCGCGAACGAGATTCGCGGTGCCAATAAAGTCAGCGACGAATTGCGAACGCGGCTTCTCGTAGATTTCGGTCGGGCTTCCAATCTGCGAGATAGCGCCCCGATTGAGGACCGCGATTCGGTCCGAAAGCGCAAGCGCTTCGGTCTGGTCGTGTGTCACGTAAACCGAGGTCAGATTGAGCGACCGCGTGAGATGACGGATTTCGCTCCGCATCTGTTCCCTCAGCTTCGCATCCAGGTTCGAGAGCGGCTCGTCGAATAAGATGACTTCGGGTTCGTAAACGATGGCACGAGCGAGCGCGACCCGCTGCTGTTGGCCACCTGACAGTTGCGCTGGATACCGTTCACCCAGGCCCGCGAGATCGACCTTTTCGAGGGCTTTGTCAACGCGAGAGCGGATCTCCGACCGTGCGATTTTGCGCATCCTTAAGCCGAACGCCACATTCTCATTCACGGTACGGTGCGGGAGTAGAGCGTAGCTCTGAAATACCATTCCGATGCCCCGACGATGTGTGGGTACGGAAGTCATCGAACGTCCGTCGAGCAACAAGTCTCCCCCCGTTGAGGCCTCGAGCCCCGCGATGAGCCTCAGAGTCGTCGTTTTCCCGCAACCGCTTGGTCCCAGAAGAGAGAAAAATTCTCCTTTTTGGATCACAATATCAATCGGTCCCAGCGCTCGAACCTTGCCAAAATTCTTGCTAAGCCCGCGCAGTTCGATAGCGGGAACGTTCATTGCAGGACCTCGCGATTCCACCGCTCGAGCGCGACTGGCCCGACTTTGAACATCTGCCCATAGTCCAGAATTGCCGCTTTTTTCAGATCGCTTTCGGAGACTGCGACACGCTTGAGGTCGTCGGGAAGCTCAGCCTCGCTGTTCGTGGGAGCGCATCCGGCAACACGTGCCATTGCCATTTGGTACTGCGGCGCAAGGGAAGCATTCACAAATTCCGATGCGAGATTGAGATTCTTGGTCCCCTTCACGATTGCGAAGCCCGGGGATAATGGCCACCAATTTTCTACCAGCGTGGCTTGCAATGGAACGGCCTGGCCCGCGGGTGACATCGCCCGGCCCGTAAGAAACGCAGCGGCCCAAATACTGCCTGCGCCAAACAACTTGAGACCATGGTCCGGAGACTGAATGATCGTGCCGCCATTCCGCATGACTTTGGCGGCGAATTCGATTCCCGGCGTGAGATTTTCGTACGTACCTCCGTAACGAAGGTTCACTGCGTGTAGCCAGTTCTCGCCCTGCCAGGTGTATTCAGGTATTCCTACGCGCCCTTTGAATTTCGGATTGGTCAGAATATCCCAGGAAGACGCTTCCTCAGCTGTGACAAATTTAGGATTGTAAACGATGGACAGCGGGCAGACCAATCCGCCTATCCAATACTCATTCTTGAACGCCGCAGGAATTAGTTTATAGTTCGGAATCTTACTTGGATCGAGCTTCTCAAGGACATTGTTTCCTACCGCTAGTGCGATTCGTGAGCCACTTACCTCGACTGCATCGATTCCAGACGCGCCTGGATTAGCAACCATCGTAAGCAGTCGCTGAACGTTCCCCTTAACGTCGTGCTTGACTAGGATCTGATGCTGCTCTTCGAATGGCTGCATTAAACTCTCTTTTATCACTTGCCCCCACGATCCACCTGCCGCCGCAACGGTGAATGTGCCAGCTGCAATCGCGTAAGAAACCAGTGCAAATAAGACGATCGCGAAGCATGCAATGAGAGGCACGCTCCTTTTAACGCGAGAGACTCGCAACTGCCATTTCCATAAACGATGCTGGCCTTCCATCGAAAGTTCTCCTGGTTAGAGTACCCGTCTTGGTTTCCCTAGACGTAAGTGAATGGCGGACATCTCGTCTCATCTATTGTTGCGTAAGAGACATACCATACCCGGCAGCAATTTCGTTCAACGCGTCAGGAACGCTGTCGGGGGATGGGCTTACTCCATTGCTTTCGCTCTCACCGCGAATTTTCTTCCATAGCTCTCCTCGGAAAAACTCTCGACATGAGCTCGGAAGGTCAAGGATCGCACCGACCATCGCTTCCTGCAGAGCGATGGGAAGCTTTGCTTCGTAGTTAAAGCGAGACATGTCGAAAGTGACAGGCTCGATGTCGTAATTGCGGGTACGTTCTCGTTTCCCTCTTTCTTTCGCCGTCCGCTCGACATCGACTTCCTCGTCAACGATTATCACACCATAGTCCTGCCGTGCCTGCTCCGGGGTGATGTATTCTTCTAAAACATCCAGCAAAACAGCTG
>OEIU01001530.1_pt1 | contig 14557 bp, 12 predicted proteins | sample 1539221 | NCBI WGS metagenome assembly OEIU01 (sample SAMN03792071, study PRJEB22550) | activated sludge metagenome | feature: wastewater treatment plant; material: activated sludge; isolation source: Wastewater treatment plant of a petroleum refinery complex | place: Argentina: Zarate | collected...
CGACGGTGATTTCGGCGAGGATCGACATCGCGATCTCCTCCGGCGTGATGGCGCCGAGATCGAGCCCGGCCGGCGCCTTGACGCGCTTGATCGCGGCGGCGTCCGATCCGCCGGCCACGAGCTTGTCGCTCAGCGCCGCCATCTTGCGGCGGCTGCCGACGAAGGCGTGATACTCGGCCTTGATGGCGAGCGCGGCCCGCAACGCGGCCTCGTCGCCCTTGCCTTGCGTCGATACCACGACGAAGCGCCGGGCTTCATTCAGGTAAGGAAGTGCGAACCCGTCGACGATGACATGGGCATTCGGCTCGGCGGCGACATCGGCGGCCGGCGCCGCCAGCGTGACGTGATAGCCGAGCTGGCGCGCCTGCTCGGCCAGCGAGATCGCGACCGGGCTTGCGCCGAAGATCACCAGCGATGGATGCGGCAGCATCGGCTCGACGAAAATGTCCATGGTGCCCTTGCTCGGGCACATGTTGCTGGCGAAGCGGATGCCCTCGCGGTCATCGCCGGGTTTTACGCCAAGCTCGGCGAGAAGATTTTCGGGCTGCACCGACACCATGCGCGGCTCGCCGTCGAGCAGCGCGTCGCGCGCGGCTTTCAGCACGGCGCCCTTCGCGCAGCCGCCGCCGATCCAGCCTGCGACGATGGAGCCATCGGGGCGGATGATCGCCTTCGCGCCGGCTTTCGCCGCCGTCACCGATACCGTGCGCACCACCGTCGCCAGCACGAACGGCTGCTCGGCGGACTTCATCTGCGCGACCAGATCCATCACTTCGACATGCGCGCCCATCGGTCGGCCCATCTACAGTTTCGCCAAATAGGTTTCGAGCGCCGCGAGACTCTTGAGCGTATTGGCCGGCGCGTAGAGATCGACATGCGGCAGCGCCGCCTTGATGCCGGCAGCCTCGGGCGCATAGCCCTCCCACGCCATCATCGGGTTGAGCCAGACGATGCGGCGGCAGCGGCGACCGAGCGCCGCCATTTCGCGGCCCAGCAGCGCGGCATCGCCGGTCTCGTAGCCGTCAGACACGATCATCACGACGGTGCGTGAATGGATGACGCGCGCCGCGTGCCAGCGATTGAAGGTCTGCAGGCTTTCGCCGATCCTGGTGCCGCCGCCAGCGCCCTGCGCCATGATCGAGAGGCGGTCGAGCGCGCGTGCCGCGTCCTTTTCCTTCATGGCGTCGGAGACATACGCCAGCCTTGTGTGGAACAGGAATGCCTCGGCCTCGCGAAACTCGTCCAGCACGCCGTGGATGAAGCGCAGGAAGACGGCCGTGTACATGCTCATCGAACCCGAGGCATCGAGCAGCATGACGAGCCGCAGCGGCTTTGCCTTGCGCTGGCGCCTGACGAGTTCGATCGGCACACCGCCATGGCTGATATTGCCGTGAATGGTTCGGCGCAGGTCGAGCCGGTAGCCGCGCCGCCGCGCCTGGTCGCGCCGGGTCAGCCGCGTGCGCATCGCGCGCGCCAACCGGGCCGCGGCGGCATGGGCTTCCTCGATCTGTGCGGGATCGGCAAGCTTGCGGAAATCCACCTCGGCGAGATTGTCGGCGCGCGAGGCGCCTTCCATGCGTCCTTCGGCGCCGCTACGGTTGTCATCGGCGCCGTCCGTAGAGGGAATCTGGTCCATCGCACCGTCGCCCGCGCGCGGCTCAGGTTGATGGCCGGGCAAACTCTTCAGCGATGGATTGTTGGCCGCCTTTGCCGAGCCCATCGTCAGGGATCGCGACCGCGCGCGCCTGCCGAGCCAGAACGCATCGAACAGGCCGTCGAATCTTTCCCAGTCCGATTTTCGCGCGGAGAACAGGTGCTTGAACGCTGAGCGCAGGAGCGACGGGGTCCGCGCATAGCCGGCCGTCATCAGCGAGGCGGCGTCCTGCCCTTCGCGCAGCCCGACGGCAAATCCATTGTCACGCAACGTCCTGAGAAACGCCGCCAGTCTTGCCGAAACCAGGCGAGAGACCTCGTCGAGTTCGTCGTAGCCGGGATTGCTGCCGCAACAGCTCATGCGACTCTCCCGAGCAGACGCCCGGTCACCTCGCGCGTCACCCGCGCGGTGTCCTCCTTCGTCTTGAGCAGGCACATCAGGGTCTCGTGCACGGTTTCGGGCGCGTCATGGAGATCGCGGACGTCGAGCCCGACCAGGGCCGCCGCCCAATCCAGCGTCTCGGCAACGCCCGGCACCTTGCGCAGTTCCTCCTTGCGAACGCCCTCGACCATGCGCGCGATCTGCAGCGCGAGCGAGGCGCCGGCGCCGTCGATCCGCGCCATGATGATGCGCGCTTCGCGATCGACATCGGGGTAATCGACATAATGATAGAGGCAGCGGCGGCGCAGCGCGTCGGAGAGTTCGCGGGTGCCGTTCGAGGTCAGCACCACGTGCGGGATCGCGGTCGCCCTGATCGTGCCGAGTTCGGGGATCGAGACCTGGAAGTCCGACAACAGCTCGAGCAGGAACGCCTCGAACTCGTCGTCCGCCCGGTCGATCTCGTCGATCAGGAGCACCGGCGGCTTGTCGCGCCGGATGGCGGCCAGCAGCGGCCGCTCCAGCAGGTACTTCTCCGAGAAGATCTGATCCTCGACAGCGTCAGCTTCATCGCCGCGATGCGCCTGGATCGACAGCAATTGGCGCTGGTAGTTCCATTCATAGAGCGCCGCGGATTGATCCAGACCCTCGTAACATTGCAGGCGGATCAGTTCGGTCGCGTGCACCGCGGCCAACGCCTTGGCGACTTCGGTCTTGCCGACGCCCGCCTCGCCTTCGAGCAGCAGCGGGCGCTTCAGCATCAGCATCAGCGAGACCGCGGTCGCAAGTTCCGCGTCGGCAATATAGCCCGACGCGGCCAACCGTTCCGCGATCTCCTTGCGATCTTTCATGTTCCAGTTTCCGTCATTCCGGGATGGTCCGAAGGACCAGACCCGGAATCTCGAGATTCTCCGGTGCGCAATTGCGCACCATAGTTCGATGCTGCGCATCGCCCCGGAATGACGAGGACTGCTAAAGACACTAAGCCACCGCGCCCAGATCCTTTGCTGCCTTCCAGTTGCGCCAGAAGTCATGCGGCATCTGGATATGGGTCGAGCCAAGGAACGAGAAGGCATCGTTGACCGCGTTGGAGAACGCCGGCACGCCGCCGACGTTCGGGCTTTCGCCGACACCCTTGGCGCCGATCGGGTGATGCGGCGACGGCGTGACCGTGAAGTCGGTTTCCCAATGCGGGGTCTCGACCGCGGTCGGCATGAAGAAATCCATGAACGAGCCGGTGACGACGTTGCCGTCGGCATCGTAGCGGATCTCCTGCCCCATCGCGATCGCGAAGGCCTCGGTCAGGCCACCATGCACCTGTCCCTCGATGATCATCGGGTTGATGCGGGTGCCGCAATCGTCCAGCGCGTAGAAGCGCCTGACCTTGTAGACCCCGGTATCGACGTCGATATTCATCACGCAGATATAGGCGCCGAACGGATAGGTCATGTTGGGCGGATCGTAGTAGCTCACCGCCTCCAGCCCCGGCTCCATGCCGGGAGGAACCGAATTGTAGGCTGCCCAGCAGATGTCCTTCATCGACATGGTTTTCTCGGGCAGGCCCTTGACGCGGAAGCCGTCGATATCCCATTCGAGGTCGTCTTCGTGAACCTCGAGCTTGTAGGCCGCGATCATCTGCGCCTTGGCCCTGATCTTGCGCGCCGCCATCGCGATCGCGGCACCGGCGACCGGCGTCGAGCGCGAACCGTAGGTGCCGAGCCCGTAGGGCGCGGTATCGGTGTTGCCCTCTTCCACCATGATGTTGTCGGCGGGAATGCCGATCTCGGTGGCGATGATCTGCGCCCAGGTGGTCTCGTGTCCCTGGCCCTGGCTCTTGGTGCCCATCCGCGCGATACCCGCACCGGTCGGATGCATGCGGATCTCGCAGGAATCGAACATCGCGATGCCGAGGATGTCGCAGTTCTTCGACGGGCCGGCGCCGACGATCTCGGTAAAGAACGAGACGCCGATACCCATGATCTCGCGGGTCTCGCCGCGCCTGAACGCTTCGCGCAACGTCGCCTGCTCCTTGCGGAGTTCGGCGTATTTCACGCTCTCCATCGCCTTCTTCATGGCGGTGGCGTAGTCGCCGGAATCATATTCCCAGCCGAGCGCAGAGTGATACGGGAATTGCTCCGGCTTGATGAAGTTCTTCATCCGAAGTTCCGCCGGATCCATCCCGAGCTTCTGGGCCAGGATGTCCATCCCACGTTCGATGCAATAGGCTGCCTCGGTGACGCGGAACGAACAGCGATAGGCGACGCCGCCCGGCGCCTTGTTGGTGTAGATGCCGTCCACTGCCAGATGCGCGGTCGGAAAATCGTACGACCCGGTGACGATGTTGAAGAAGCCGGCCGGCCATTTCGACGGGTCGGCGCAGGCATCGAACGCGCCGTGGTCGGCCAGCACATGGACGCGCAGGCCCGTGACCTTGCCTTCCCTGGTCGCGGCGATTTCGGTCGTCATATGATAGTCGCGCGCGAACGAGGTCGCGGTCAGGTTCTCGATGCGATCCTCGACCCATTTCACCGGCTTGCCGGTGACGATCGAGGCCACCGCCGCGCAGATGTAGCCGGGATAGGCGCCGACCTTGTTGCCGAATCCGCCGCCGATGTCAGGCGCGATCACGTGGATCTTCTGCTCAGGCAATTTTGCAATCAGCGACACGACGGTGCGGATCACGTGCGGGGCCTGGAAGGTGCCATAGATCGTCAGCTCGCCCTTGATCTTGTCGAAGGAGCAGACGCACTGGCAGGTTTCCAGCGGCGACGGATGGGTGCGGTGATAGGAGATCATCTCCTTGATCGTCACCTCGGCCTTGTTGAAGGCCGCGTCGGTCAGTTCCCTGTCGCCGACGGTCCATTCGAAGATGTGGTTGTGATGTTTGCGCGGTCCGTGCGCACCGGTCATCTTGCCGGCGAGGTCCTCGCGCAGCACCGGCGCATCCTTGTCCATCGCCTTGAACGGATCGATCAGCGGGGTGAGCTGCTCGTATTCGACCACCACCTTGTTGATGCCGTCGTCGGCCGCGTAGCGGTCGGTCGCGACGACGAAGGCGACTTCCTGATTCTGGAACAGCACCTTGCCGTCGGCCAGCACCATCTGCACGTCGCCGGCAAGCGTCGGCATCCAGGCGAGGTTGACCGTCTTCAGCGTCTCGGCCGTGATCACCGCGAGCACGCCCGGCACTTTCAGCGCCTCGGTGTCGTCGATCTTCTTGACGCGCGCATGGGCATGCGGCGAGCGGACGAAGTCGCCGTGCAGCATGCCCGGCAGCTTGACGTCGTCGACGTAATTGCCCCTGCCCTGCGTGAAGCGGATATCTTCCACCCGCTTGCGCTTGCAGCCCATGCCCTCGAGTGCGGCGGTGCGTTGTTCCCGCGTGGGAGTCATGTCGTTCATTCCGCGGCCTCCTGGAATTCGACGCCATTGATCTTGGCGGCGGCGTACTGGATCGCCTTGACGATGTTCTGGTAGCCGGTGCAGCGGCAGATATTGCCGGATATGCCCATCCGGATTTCCTGCTCGCTGGGCGACGGATTCTCCTTCAGGAGGCGATGCGCGCGCAGGATCATGCCAGGCGTGCAGAAGCCGCATTGCAGCCCGTGCATCATCCGAAAGCCTTCCTGCAGCGCCGACAGCGAGCCGTCGGCATTGGCCATGCCTTCGATGGTGGTGATGTCGGAGCCGTTGGCCTGCACCGCGAACATGGTGCAGGACTTCACCGACATGCCGTCGATATCGACGGTGCAGGCGCCGCAATGGGTGGTTTCGCAGCCGATATGGGTGCCCGTCATCTGCAGGTTTTCGCGGATGAAGTGCACCAAAAGCGTGCGCGGCTCGGCGAGGCCTTCGACCTCGGCGCCGTTCACCTTCATGGTGATGTGGGTTTTTGCCATGTTGTCTCCCCCTTAACGAGTGCGCTCGGCGGCGCGCTGCAACGCGCGCATCACCATGATGCCGCCGACATGCTTGCGGTATTCGACAGGGCCACGGGCATCTGCGGCCGGCGCCATGATCGCTTCGGCCGCAGCGGCGGCGTTCTTCAGCGTGGCCTGATCGAGGCTGCTGCCGATCACGGCTTGCGCAGCCGCGTCGGCCAGCAACGGCGTTTCGGCAAGGTTGGTCAGGCCGATCTGGCAGGTCGCGACCTTGCCGCCCGCCATCGTGAGCACCACCGCGGCGGCAGCCGTGGCGTAGTCGCCCACCTTCCGCTTGAGCTTTTCGTAGGCGTAGCCGTGACCGGCCGGCGGGACCGGGATGGTGACCGCGGTCAGCAGTTCACCCGGCTCGAGCGCGGTGAAATAGGCGCCCTGGTAGAATTCCGATGCCGCGACGTCGCGTCCGCCAGCATTGCCCTCGAGGCGATAGCTCGCCCCCAGCGTGATCATCAGCGCCGGCATGTCGTTGCCGGGATCGCCATTGGCGACGTTGCCACCGATGGTGCCGCGGTAGCGGACCTGGGGATCGGCGATCAAAAGCGCCGTTTCGTGCAGAATGGGAACCGACCTGGCGATCTCCTCCGACGCCAGCAGGTCGTGCTGGGTGGTCATGGCGCCGATCACGATATTATTGCCGTCGCGGCGGATGCCCTTGAGGTCGGCAATGCCGTGCAGGTCGATCAGGTGCTCGGGCGTAGCCAGCCTGAGTTTCATCATGGGAACCAGGCTGTGACCGCCGGCCAGCGGCCGGGCCTCGTCCCCCAGGTTGGCGAGCAGTTTCACCGCGTCGGCCACGGTCGCCGGCCGGTGGTAGCTGAATGGGCCAGGGATCATCGTTTCCTCCAACTCGTCCTTTGGCGCCGAGAGGGCGCGGACGTTGGAAGCGACGGTGTCTCCTCACTTTTTTCGAGGCAATCACGGCAGCACAGAGCGAGGAAATTCGCACGAAATGCGGATTACCGCGCACGAAATGCGTCAGCCAGCGCGACCTAACGGGCGGATCAGCGGCCTAGGCATGCCGTCGCGCCAGCCCGAGCCGTGCCTTCACCTCGGCGATCCTGGCCCGGCTCACCGGCACCCGGTGCGGCGATGGGCCGTCGAGTTCGACGATGGCGCCATCGCCCTCCTTGCGGACGAAGGTGACATGCGCCATCGCCACGATGTGGCTGCGGTGCACCCGGATGAACAAACCGGGGTCAAGCTGGGCTTCGGCCTCGGAGATCGACCACGGGCACATCCGCTCCCGGGTTCCGTCATGCACCTTGGTGTAATGGGCATCGGCCCGGACACTGCGGATGTCGGCGGCGTCGATGAAATGGGTGCCGTCGGCGCCTTCGACCGGAAGCCGTGGCACCGGGGCTCGCGGCGGTTGGCCAATACCGCCGAGCGGCCCCGGCCGCAGCGCCGGGCTGATCGGGGCAACACTTGATTCTTGTGGCGGGGCGGTCGCGGATGCGACCGCGGTCTCGGAGACCAGCGCCTCGGAAAAAGCGGCAACGTCATCTGTCTGTGCCGCCGCCTTCTTGCGCGTATCAGGCACCAGCGACAACAGGAAGCCCGCGGCAATCACGAAGCAGAGCAACGCCACGACCAGCGAGAGGATCTGCGACGACGCAGTCAGGCCTTCGATGTGGTGATGCGATCCTTGCGAGGGTGGAACCAGGTGCATGCCGGCCATCGCCGTGTAGTGCATGCCCGATACCGCGAAGCCGTAGGCGACCGCGCTCAATGCAAGCTGCACGCCGCCCTGCCGGGCCAGGAATGCACGCAGGCCGCCATAGGCCGTGGCGATCGCAATCAGGACCGACAGCGCGACCATGCCCAAATCATGCGTCATGGTGAAATTGCCGGACAATCCATGCATGCCGACATAGTGCATGCTGGCGATGCCGACCCCGAGCAGCACGGCTGAAGAAACGATGCGCAGCATCGACGGCTCGCCGATGCTGACGAAGAACAGCGAAATACCCACGACCAGCGCGCAGATCAGGAACGAGATGATGGTCGGCAGCACGAGATAGGCGGTGCCCGCCGGCAGTGGCGCCGCCAGCATGCCGACGAAATGCATGGTCCAGATGCCGATGGCGAGGAAGAATGCCGCGCCGGCGAGCAGCACGCGATGACCGGCGTCCGGCGTCCCGCGGATGCGCGCGGCGAGGCCGAAGCCGGTGTAACCTCCCAGAATCGCGATCGCCACCGAGAGCGCGACGAGATAGGGATCGTGTCCTTCGAACATGACCGTCTCGGCCGTCCGTCTCCACGGACGTGCCTCCTCCCACCGCCGAGTTTATAGACGCGGCGGGGGAATTGACAATCAGCCGATCGTAGCTTCGGCCCGCGGCCCGGTCATGCCGGACCGCGAATTCATCCTTGACGCGTTTTCGTTCGAAATCGCGATGATCCTACACGATTCCCGCGGCTACCTGCCCGCGCAAGCGTTCGAGACTGTGTAGCGTGTTGGCACAGGCCTCCGCCACCTCGATGCCCTTGATCACGAAATGCTTGCGGAAGAAATCGTGATGCACCTCGCTGTCATGGAATTGCTGCGGCGTCAGCACCGCGGAGAATATCGGCACCTCGGTCTTGAGCTGCACGTCCATCAGCGCCTTGATCACGGTGTCGGCGACGAATTCGTGGCGGTAGATGCCGCCGTCGACCACGAGGCCCGCGGCGACGATCGCAGTATAACGGCGCGTCTTGGCGAGCAGTTGCGCATGCAGCGGGATCTCGAACGAGCCCGGCACCTCGAACAGATCGACCTGCGCGCGCGTGATATGGCGCGCCTCGATCTCTTCAAGGAATGCGATGCGGCATTCCTCGACGACGTCGCGGTGCCACGACGACTGCACGAAGGCGACGCGCTGCGGCTTGACGAAACGCGGATGCACCGGCGCCGGCGGCCGTTCGGGCACGTCGGGAGCGCCACTCGGTTCGAAGGTTTCGGGTTGGGATTGGACTTCGGGTTCTAGCAACGTCTGATTCATGGCTTTCCTCTTTCAGGACCAGAATCAGGGCACACGGAACGACGTCGGCCTGCACGCGAACGTGCGAGGCCACCGCAAACCGTTCTCTTTCATCCGGACTGTAACCGTCGGCTTCGGATTCACACCGAATCTGCTGACCCTTCCACTCGGGAGAGAAGAAGGCGCTCGCGGGCTTGGGCTACGTCACCCTTACCGCCGGTGGGGATTTTCACCCCGCCCTGAGAACATCGGCCGCCCGGAATGGACGACCTGCTCAAGAATATGACCAAGGCCGGGCCGTCAGCAAGCGTCTTTGGCATTGGGAATCGGCATGTCCCCATGCCGCCGCGACAGGGCGTGACGAGCGCGACCTTACAGGCCGCGACAATTAGGATAGGTTTCCGCGAAACAGGGGGACGCGCGAGATGAACATTCTTCGCCGCCACTTTCTCAAGCTCACCGGCGCGCTGATCGCTGCGCCGGTCCTGCCGCGGCTGGCATTCGCGCTCGATTACCCGACACGGCCGACCAGGATCGTTGCCGGCTTCGCCGCCGGCGGCGGCGTCGACATCACCGCGCGCCTGATCGGCCAGTGGCTCGCCGACCATCTCGGGCAACCCTTTGTCGTCGAGAACCGGACCGGCGCCGGCGGCAACATCGGCACCGAGGCGGTCGTGAACGCGGCGGCGGACGGCTACACGCTGTTGCTGGCGACGGTGCCGAACGCGGTGAATGCGTCGCTCTACGAAAAGCTCAGCTTCAATTTCGTCCGCGATATCGCGCCGGTCGCCGGCGTCATCCGCGTGCCGATGGTGGTGCTGGTTCACCCCTCGGTGCCCGCGCAGACGCTGGCCGGATTCATCGCCTACGCCAAAGCCAATCCCGGCAAGGTCAACATGGCGTCGGCCGGCAGCGGCAGCGCGCCGCATATGGCGGGCGAGCTGTTCAAGATGATGACCGGGGTGGACATGGTGCACGTGCCCTATCGCGGCCAGGGACCGGCGATGACCGACCTGATCGGCGGTCAGGTGCAGGTCCTGTTTGCCGCCGCGCCCGGCACCGCCGATCACATCAAGACCGGCAAGCTGCGCGCACTCGCGGTGACCACGGCGACGCGGATGGCGGAACTGCCGGAGGTTCCGACCGTCGGCGACGTCGTGGCGGGCTATGAAGCGAGCCAGTGGTACGGCTTCGCCGCACCGAAGAACACGCCGGCGGAAATCGTCGACAAGCTCAACAAGGAAATCAACGCGGCGATCGCCGACTCCACCATGAAGGCGCGGCTTGCGGCGATCGGCGGCGATCCGATGCCGGGCTCGCCCGCCGATTTCGGCCGGCTGATCGCCGATGAAACCGAGAAGTGGGCGAAGGTGGTTCGCGCGGGCGGCCTGAAGCCGGAGTGAGAAACGTTAACGCGCCATGCGCGAACGGCCTGCGGCGCATCGATGCAGGCCGAAAACTTCACGAATCCTTAAAGCCACCCGCCTAGAGGTGGCTGTTGCCCAACTCCAGATCGCCCGGGCGACACATGGAGCATGCGTGACAAACGCCGCTGACGTTGCCGGCACGGATACGGGACGGCCCGCGGACCGGGCCGGGCCGATGCCAATTTTTCAAACCGACATTCTGGTGCCGATCGCCATCGCGATCAGTTCGCTGCTGGCCGGCGCTGTCTACACCTGGTTCGTCGGCGAGGACGTCAACTGGGATTGGCAGAACTACCACGAGTACAATGTCTGGGCCGTGCTCACCGATCGCTACGGCATCGATGCCCTGCCGCCCGGCTTCCAGACCTATTTCAATCCGACAGTCTATTTTCCGGTCTACTATCTGCGCCATCTGCTGCCGCTGCCCTACGGGCTGATGATCATCGGCGCGGTGCACGGCCTCAATCTGCTGCTGATCTATTTTCTGATCCGAGTGCTGCTGCGGGAAGTGGCGACGACAAGCGCGATCGGGGCATCGATCCTGATTGCCGCGGTCGGGCCGATGACGCTTTCGGAAGTCGGCACCAGCTTCTCCGACATCCTCACCGCGCTGCCGGTGATCGCAGGCTGCATCCTGATCCTTTCAGCGGATGGATCGCGTCCCGGACGCTACGCGCTCGCCGGGCTTTTGATTGGCGCCGCCGTCGGGCTGAAGCTGACCAACGCCGTCTATGCGCTGGGCGCAGCCGCCGCCGTGCTTGCCGCGGGCCGGCCGCTGCTGGCCACGCTGTGCCTCGGCCTTGGCGGTGCCACCGGTGCGCTGGCGACAGGCGGTGCGTGGGGGCTGATGCTCTGGCGCGAGATGGGCAATCCCATATTCCCGCTGTTCAACGCAGTATTTCAGTCGCCTGAAGTGATGCCGATGAACATCATGGACTGGCAGTTCATGCCGAAAGGATATCTCGACGCACTCGCCTATCCCTTCTACTGGCTGATCGGCGACAACAGGAGTTCGGAATATCCATTTCGCGACGCGCGGTTCGCGGTGGCGGCGCTGCTCATCCTGGCCGGCATCGGCAGGACGATCGTGAGCCGCGTTACGATCGTCACGCAGCGCGACGTGCAGTTCCTGCTGTTCTTCATCGTCTCCTATGCGGCATGGCTCGCAGTATTTGCAATTCAACGCTACGCGGTCGTGCTGGAGCTGCTCTGTGCGCCGCTGATCGTCCTGATGATGGTTCGTTGCTTCGCCAGCCCGCCGGTATCGTCCGCGGCGGGTGCGCTGTCGCTGCGCATGAATGGTGCGATCGCGGCAACGGCGCTGCTGATCGCATTATGGTCGCAGCCGGGAGACTGGTTCCGCCGTCCCTGGTCCAATCCATACAATCCCGTGATTCCCCGAGAGCTCCACCAGGCCGCGGACTATCTGGTGATCGACAAGCCGCTCGCTTACATCGCACCGCGACTGCCGTCGCAGTCGCGGTTCTTCCAGCTCGCCGACATCGGCGTGCCCGTCATGCCCGGCGGCGTGTTCGACCGCCGCATCCGCGCCGCCCTGAAATCGCCACTGCCGGGCGGCATTTGGGAGTTGCACACGCGCGGCAAGCCGGTCCGCGAACATCTGCTTGAGCGCTATGGCCTTCGCATTGATCCATCGAGGCCCTGCGTCGAGATCGAGGGCGCCTGGCTCGGAACCGAGATCGAGGCGTGTCCATTGGCCGCGCGCGACAAGTAGGGGGCGTTATTGCCCCGCGGCCGGAACGCGAAGGCGGCGCGTTCCAGGAAATTAACTATCCATTAACCAACCATCCGTTAACTTTTGTGGCGAAGCAGGCCAATTTGCCCGGCGCCGGCCGCCGAAGTGTTCGAATCTGATTCTGTTTTGTTCTCCCATTGCTAACTGTGGCCGCGATCTGCTGTGGACGACGTCGCTTTGGCCTGTGGACGGACTCAGGGGTGAGTTGCACGGATTCCGCAAATCACATCACTTGAGCCCGGCAGACCCCGGAATGATCAGCGACCGGGGAGTTGCAGTCGGCGTAGCTCCCTGAGTTCGACACGCGCCGTGCTCCGCTTGCGTATCAAGAGAATCCAAAAACAAGGTCGAGCCGGCATGTCCCTCCTCGAAGGCATAATTGAATCCCGGAACAACCCGCTGGCGGTGGTCGAGGACATTGCCGACAGCAACAACTGGGCGTTCGAGCGCTCCGGTGAAGACGAAGTCACCATTGTCTCCAGGGGGAGCTGGACCGACTACCAGCTTTCCTTCACCTGGATGCCGGAGATCGAGGCGCTGCACCTGGCCTCCGCCTTCGACATGAAGATTCCGCCGGCGCGCCGTCCGGAAGTGCAGCGGCTGATCGCCGCGATCAACGAGCAATTGTGGGTCGGCCATTTCGACATCTGGAACCACACCGGCATGATCATGTACCGGCAGGCGCTGGTGCTGCCGGGCGGGCTGACCGCGTCGGCCGCGCAATGCGAGGTCATGCTGGGCGGCGCCCTCGACGCCTGCGAGCGCTACTTCCCCGCGTTCCAGTTCGTGGTCTGGGCCGGCAAGAGCGCGACTGAAGCCATGAGCGCCGCGATGTTCGATACCGAGGGCGAGGCCTAAGTCAGTTCGCTGCGGTTCTTCGCACACGATGACCCATAGCCCGCGAGCTCTGGGCTCAAGCAAACCGCTTGTGGCCCCTTCTGAGCTTCACTAAAACCGCCAGTGGTTATGGGTCCCTGCGTTCGCAGGGACGACGCCAGAATTCATGGTGAGACCGTGAATACCAACGCACTTCAAAACCTCCAGGGCACCATCGCGCTCGCCGGCGCCGGCAAGATGGGCGGCGCCATGCTGACGGGATGGCTGGCGGGCGGCCTCGACGCCAGCAGCGTGATCGTGGTCGAACCCTTCCCATCCGACGAAATCAAGGCGCTCGCCGGCAAGGGCGTCCGCATCAACCCGAAGGACGCCGGTACCGCCGACACGCTGGTGGTGGCGGTGAAGCCGCAGACGTTTCCCGATGCCGGACCGGCGCTGAAATCCATGGTTGGACCGTCGACGCTCGTGGTCTCGATCATGGCCGGCACGACGATCGCGGCGCTTGCGAGAGTCTGCGGCGGCATGGTGGTTCGCGCCATGCCAAACACGCCGGCCGCGATCGGCCGCGGCATCACCGTGGCCGTCCCTGCGAAGAATGTCAGCGCCGCGCAACGTGCCACCGCCGACGCCCTGCTGCGCGCCACCGGCTCGGTCGAGTGGGTCGACGACGAAGCGCTGATGGATGCGGTGACCGCGGTGTCCGGCTCCGGCCCGGCCTATGTGTTCCTGCTCGCCGAAGAGCTCGCCCGCGCCGGCGTCGAGGCCGGCCTGCCGGCGGAGCTTGCGACCCGGCTCGCGCGCGAAACCGTCGCGGGCTCTGGCGAATTGCTGCATCGATCCGACCTGCCCTCGGCCACGCTGCGGCAGAACGTCACCTCGCCGGGCGGCACCACCGCGGCGGCACTGGACGTGCTGATGGCCAAGGACGGAATGCAGCCGCTGATGATCCGCGCCATCGCCGCAGCGACCAGGCGGTCGAAGGAACTGGCGAAGTAGCGACTACTTCCCCGCAAGCCGCTTCGTAAAACTGTCGGCGTTGACGAGGCCGCGGGCGTGGCGGCCGTCGCCGATCCTGCGCTCGCCCTCGAAGGCCTCGACCTCGAAGCGGATCACGCGGCGCTCGACGGCGACCACCTTTCCCGTCACGCGCACCGTCGCGCCGACCAGCGACGCACCGAGATGACGGATATCGACTTCGGTTCCGACCGTGATCCAGCCCGGCTGAAGATGGCCCGGGATGGCGTCGCTGGACGCAAGCTCCATTTCCAGGATCATCATCGGCGTCGCATAGACCATCGGCATGCCCTGTACGAAATGGCCGACCGTGCGCTCCGCCGGCACGACCAGCGTTCGCTCGGCGCTCATGCCGATCTTGATGAAGTCGCGTGCGTCCATCGAAAGTCCCGAGGCGCGAGCAGTGTATCCGTCGTCCCGGCCAAGCGAAGCGCGAGCCGGGACCCATAACCACAACTGCGCACATGTTGGGTGGTGATGTAGCCACAGCCCGGCGTCACGGCGAACATCGGTGGTTATGGGTCCCTGCGTTCGCACTAACAGATTCACACGCTTTGGAGAGTTTTCCAGGCGGAGGCGACGCCCAG
>OEIU01001531.1_pt1 | contig 14551 bp, 14 predicted proteins | sample 1539221 | NCBI WGS metagenome assembly OEIU01 (sample SAMN03792071, study PRJEB22550) | activated sludge metagenome | feature: wastewater treatment plant; material: activated sludge; isolation source: Wastewater treatment plant of a petroleum refinery complex | place: Argentina: Zarate | collected...
GGAGCGGGGGACGCGAGGACCTTGTGGACGACCTGTGCCAGAAAACCTGGGCCTCGGTGTGGAAGGCGCTGAGCGAGGGGAAGTACGACCCCGAGCGGGCGGCGATCACCACCTTCGTGTACGCCGTGGCCAACAACGCGTGGATGACGCACCTGCGCGGGTTTGCGCGCGACCAGGGCTACGTGGAGGGCGCGCCGGCGATGCTCGGGAGCGACCACGCGGAGCACGCGGCCTCGAAGAGCGCCGGCCTGCCCGACGAGGTGTGGGCCGAGGCGGAGACCGTCGAGTGCGTGCGGGCGTGCCTTCGCGAGGGTGGGCCGGGGGGCCTGAGCGATCTGGAGCGGGCGGTGGTGCGGGCGATCGCGGCGGGGGAGAGCGACCGCGGGCTGGCGAGGCGGCTGGGGATCTCCTCGAGTACGGTGAACATCCGCAAGCACGCGGGGTATCAGAAGATCAAGGCGTATCTGGCCTCGCGGGGGATCGGCGACGAGGCCGAAACAGAGGACGGCGCGGGCGGGACGCGCGTGGGGCGGGACGAGGGTGTCACGGACGCGACGGCCCTGCCGCGGTCGGTGGCGATCGTCGGGATCGCCGGGAGGCTGCCATGAACGACAAGCGCATGGATCGACTGGTGCGGATGGCGATGGAGGCGGAGGAGATGGAGTTCGGGCCCGCCGCGAGGTCGGGGGAGATCGCGCCGATGCTGCGGCTCGTGGGCGTCGGGGATGAACGCGACAACGGCGGCGCCGGGGCGCGCCGCACCGCGTGGTGGATCGGCGCGGGCGTGCTGGCGGCGGCGGGGATCGCGCTGGCGAGCGTGCTGCCCATGATGCTCGGGCCGGCGGCGGAGAAGCGCGTGCCGGTGGCGAGCCACGGGGGCGCGCCGGTGGAGGTGGCCGACGGCGCTGCGAAGCCGACGCGCGGGGCGCCGGTCTTCCGTCGGCACCGGTCGCTCGAAGCGGTCGCGGAGGGGGGCGGGGGGACCACGCCCGTGTGGATGGTGTCGGAGTATGCGCTGGCGCGCGAGCCGGATATCTGCGTGCCGCCCTTCTCGGGCGTGCCGGCGTTGAGCGGGGATCGGGTGGATCCGGGGAGCGTGCAGCGGTGCGTGGTGGTGGCGATCTATCGCGACGACCACGGCTCGATGCACTGCGCCCAGGTGCAGCCGCAGGTCTGGCCGGGGAACAAGTGCCTGAGCGAAGTGACGCCGCAGGAGATCCGGACGGTTCCGCTGGCCGAGGCGTGCTCTCCCACGGCGAGCCGGACGCTTGTGGTGGCGATGGCGGGGCCGCAGCGAGCCCTTCCCAACACCGAACTCGAGGCGATCGGCGTGGCGCGGTGCATTCTCGGCGGTGAGGTCTCGCACGCGGGGTGCGCGGAGGACCTGCGCTGCATCGCCAACGCCGCGGCCGCGTGCGTCTCTCCGGAGGTTGCCGTGAAGGTGGAGTCCGTGGCCCGCCGGTAGGGCAAGATCACGCAAGCGATGAGGACGATCGTGTCCGCAACTGCCGGATTTCTGCTCGAATGATCGGTTTTCATCCCCGGGAGCGGGAAGGTTGCCTCGAATCCGCATGTTCGTTGAGACGCGGGGAACCGCCCGGCCATGAAGGGCCGAACATTCCACTACACGCCGGCGGAAACCCGTGGCGTGGGCGTCTGTGCGTGGGGACGTGCGAATGGGCCGGATGCTGGGCGGGCGGGCGAGGACCGAAAAGGCTCACGGAACTTGCCCGAGGTGGTATCCGGAATCGCGGCCGGCCAGGGTTGCCGAGCAGTTTGCTCAGGAAGGTGGGCGTGCCCGCGCGCGAGGGCCGCGCCCGATGAGTCCGGATCGGGGCAACCGGTGACTCTTCACAGGTTTGATTCGTACTTTGGCGAGACGGGCGGATGCGAGTGCCAGGCGCCGGTGAGGCCGGGACGGCCGGTGCTGGGCGGGTGGCCGTCGCGCGGGACCGTCTTCGAGTCGGGCCCGGTGTCGATCGGGTACACGCGCTGCCGTCCGACGAGCGACGCGATGGGGAGCGACGTGCGCTCCGGGTCGCACACGCTGACGTTCCCGACGCGCGGCGTGTTCCGCATGCACATCGGAGGCCCGGCGGGGCGGGTGTTCACGTGCGACCCCAACAGCGTGATCTTCCAGAACGCGGGAGACGTCTTCCGCACCAGCCATCCCGGCGCGATCGGCGACGAGACGGTGTGGGTGTCGTTCCGCAACGACGTGGTGCAGGAGGCGGTGCGGGCCCACGACGACGCGGAGGCTCGCCCCGAGCTGCCGTTCCCGTTCACGATGGCGCCCTCGGACCCGGGCACGTTCCTGCTCATGCGGGCGATGTTCGCGGAGGCCTGCCGGGGGGTGGACGCCGACCGTGCGCTGGTGGAGGAGACGGCGGTCGGGGTGCTCCGGCTGAGCCTGGCGCGCGGGTTCGAGCAGATCGCCTCGCTGGCCGGGCCGCGCCGGACGACGGTGCGGGCCCACGCCGACATCGCGGAGAACGCCAAGGCGTTCATGGCGATGCGGTGCGCGGACCGAATGACGATCGAGGACGTGGCCAAGCACGTGCACGTGTCGCCGTACCACCTGTGCCGGCTCTTCCACAAGCACGCGGGGCTGCCGATCCACCGGTATCTCAACCGGCTGCGGCTGCGGGTGGCGCTGGATCGGCTCCACGAGAGCGCGCCGGAGAGCGGCAACGGCGGCGGGCTCGCCACGCTGGCGGTGGACCTTGGCTTTGCCAGCCACAGCCACTTCTGCGATGCGTTCCGCAAGGAATACGGGCTTCCCCCGTCGATCATGCGGGAGCGGATGGGGGACCTGCGGGCCATCGCCGAGGGCGGGGCCGTGGGGAAGTGGGACGACGCGAAGTAGGCGTGGGGGCGGGGCGCCCCCGCTAACCTCTGGGCATGATGCATGCTTCCATCGCGTTGATCGTGGCGGCCCTGGCCGCGCCGAGTGCCCAGCCGCCCGCCGCCGATGCGGGCGCGCAGATGTACGGGGTGTTTCTGGCGCAGCAGTGCGCGGCGGCGGTGTCGGGGGACCGGATGAGGGCGGACGTGGAGAAGCTCGCGTCGTTCGGGACGCGCCACACGCTCGGCGATGCGCAGTCGCCGACGCGCGGGATCGGGGCGGCGCGCAACTGGATCAAGGGCGAGTTCGAGAAGGCCGCGGCCGCGTCCGGGGGGCGGATGGCGGTGATGATGGAAGAGTTCGATGTGCCGGCGGGTCGGCGCATTCCCCCGGGCGGCGCGCATCTGGTGAACGTGATGGCGGTGCTCAGGGGGCAGGGGCCCGCCGGGGCGCCGGAGCGCCGGGTGTACATTGTCGGCCACTACGACTCGCGGAACGCCGATGCCATGGACGGGGCGGGCGATGCGCCCGGGGCGAACGACGATGCGAGCGGGACGGCCGCGGTGATCGAGGCGGCGCGGGCCCTGGCCCCGCACCCGCTGGCGGCGACGGTGGTGTTCCTGGCGACGGCGGGGGAGGAGCAGGGGCTGCTGGGGGCGCAGTATCGCGCGTCGGCGGCCGCGGCGGCGGGGGAGACCGTCATCGGGGTTCTGAGCAACGACATCATCGGGGACCCGGGGCTCGAGAGCGGTGGGCAGGACAATGTGGTGCGGCTGTTCAGCGAGGGCCTGGCGCGCAATCCGAGCGCGGAGCGGCTGGCGGCGATTCGCAGCGCCAGCGCGGAGGGCGACTCGCCCAGCCGGCAACTGGCGCGGTTTGTGGAGGAGACGGGGTTCACCTATCGGATGCTGGTGGGGACGCGCCTGGTGATGCGGCCGGACCGGCTGATGCGCGGCGGGGACCACCTGGCCTTCAACGAGGCGGGATTTCCGGCGGTGCGGTTCACCAGTGCGGCGGAGGTGTACGACCGGCAGCACGCGAACGTGACAACCAGGGACGGACGGCCGTACGGAGACTTGCCCGCGTTCGTGAAGGGCGCGTACATGGAGGGCGTGGCGAAGCTCAACGTGGCGACGATCGTGCGCCTGGCGATGGCGCCGGGCGCGCCGGAGGACGTGCGGGTGGTGGCGGATGTGCCGAGCCAGAAGACGACGCTGCGGTGGACGGAGCCGAGGGACGCGCGGGCGGTGAAGTACGAGGTGGTGTGGCGGGACACGACCGAGCCGCGCTGGACGCACGCGAAGGAGGTCGAGAAGGGGACGGAGGCGACGGTGGACGCGAGCAAGGACGACAACTTCTTCGGGGTGCGGAGCGTGTCGGCGGAGGGGCACAAGAGCGTGGTGGTGTTCGCGTGGCCGGCGAAGAAGTAGGGCCTGTTCACCACAGAGACACGGAGGCACGGAGAAGACGAGACGGGGTTCAGCCCCAATCCCGGTTTTCTCCGTGCCTCTGTGTCTCTGTGGTGAGTTTCGGTCTTGGCGGCGGGCGAGAGGCGGAATCCGTAGACTTGCCCCCATGTCGGAGCCCGTGTCGCCATCTCCGCGGTCCATCGAGCCTCGACTGATCCTGATGATCGCGGCGTGCGCGGCGTGTTTTCTGCCCGGAGTCACCCCGCCGATCGCCCTGGGGATCGGCATCGCGCTGGCGCTGCTGGGGCTGACGACGCGGACCAAGCAGGCGACGAAGATCGCCAAGTACCTGATCCAGGTGGCGGTGGTGATGCTGGGGCTGGGGATGGACCTGCGGCAGGTGGGGGAGGCGGGGCTGGTGGGGCTGGCGTTCGCGGCGGGGACGATCGCGGGGACGTTCGCCCTCGGGATCGCGCTGGGACGGCTGCTGAGGATCGACGCGAAACTCACCACGCTGCTCTCGAGCGGGACGGCGATCTGCGGGGGCTCGGCGATCGCGGCGACGGCGAGCGTGATCGCCGCGACCGAGGCCCATATCGCCGTGGCGATGGGAGCGGTCTTCCTGCTCAACGCGGTCGCGATCTACGTGTTCCCGTTCATCGGGCACGAGGTGCACATGAACGCGCACCAGTTCGGGACGTGGGCGGCGGTGGCGATCCACGATGTGTCGAGCGTGGTGACCGCCGCGGGGGTCTACGACCGGAGATGGCCCGACCCGGCCAACGCCGCGCTGGCCTCGCAGACGGCGACGGCGGTGAAGCTCACGCGGACGCTGTGGATCGCGCCGGTGGCGATCGTCTGCGCGTGGTGGTTCCGATCGCACGGGGAGGCGGCGGCGGGAACCAAGAAGGCGAAGATCCCGATCCCGTGGTTCGTGCTGTGGTTCGTGGCGGCGGCCGGAGTCGGCACCGTGTTCGGCGATGCGCACAAGCTGGAAAAGGCGGGGCTCGCCGTGCCGGAGTTGAACCGGTGGGTGACCATGGCCAGCGAGTTGGGGGCGCACTTTGCCAAGGAGAAGCTGATGGCGGTGGCGCTGCTGCTCATCGGGTGCGGGCTCTCACCCAAGGCCGTGGCCCACGTGGGGTGGCGGGCGATGGTGCTGGCGGTGGTGCTGTGGGTGGCCATCAGCGTGGCGGCGCTGTGGGTGGTGGTGCGGACGGTGTAGCGGAGGCATGGGCGCGAGCCCATGCACCGAACGCAGCGTGCGGACGTCGATGGGGGAGGGGGGCGACCGTGCCCGGGCTTGCGCCCGGGCCTCTGTCTAAATGCTCACGAGTTCGTCGTCCGCGCCGTACACCCCGAGCATCTCCATGGGCTGGGAGAAGCGGAACGTGTTCATGTGGCTGATGGGCGGCGAATAGCAGTGCAGCGTGATGAGGTCCGCGCTCGCCGCCTGCATGTTGGCGACCTGGTGGATGTCGTCGTCGTCGGCCGAGCAGACGTAGCCCGGGGGCATCTGGATCGTCGCGAACGGGCAGACCATGCCCGCGGAGGTGAGCTTGAAGCGGATCTCGGTGCCGACGCCGTGGATGACCTTGAACGAGCAGGAGACGCCCTTGTGGTCGTGGATGGGCGTGCAATGCCCGGAGCGCCAGCAGAGGGCGAGGAGTTCGTAGTGGTCGGAGCGGGCGATGGTGTTGCGCCGATAGCCGCGCTGGCCGAAGGAACAGGCGGGCTCGATGTCGGCCCGGGTGATGGCGAGGTTGAGCAGGAGGCGTTCGAGGATCTTCAGATCGGCGCGGCCGCGCAGGGACTCGAGGTAGGTGATGACCTCCGCAAGACACGGGTACCGGAGCAAGGCCTCGCGGCCGGTCGGGTGCGTGGATTGGTTGGTGGCGGTGGTCATATGGAAGTTTAGCGTTTGTCTCGCGCCGGGTTTCGGTTTGGCCCCGAAAGCAGGGGCGAACCACGGGGCGATCCGGGCACCCTAAAGTCCCGTGAACATGAGCAACGAACCGACGCCGAACGTGGGGAGTGGTGGTGGGGCATCCGGGGGAACTGGGGGGAGTGGCTCGGGCCCGCCCGTCGATCTGCCCGCGCCGGCAATCGCGCGCGAGGGGTGGCCGATCGTGGCGGCGTTCGTGGTCGGGGCCGCGCTGCTCACCTGGAGCGCGACGTACTTTCTGGGGCCGGTGGTGGGGGCGGCGGTGGGGTTTGTCACGGTGGCGCTGACGATCTGGTGCGTCTGGTTCTTCCGCGACCCGCGCCGGCGGATTCCCGCCTCGCCCGCGGATCGGACGAGCGTGATCAGCCCGGCCGACGGCGTGGTGTGCATGGTGCAGGCGGCGGTTCCGCCGGCGGAACTCGGGCTCGGCGAGGAGGACGCGCGCGGCCTGACGCGGGTGAGCGTCTTCATGAACGTGTTCAACGTGCACGTGAACCGGGCGCCCGTGCCGGGGGTCGTGGAGAAGACGGCGTACCACCCCGGGAAGTTCTTCAACGCCTCGATGGACAAGGCGAGCGAGCACAACGAGCGGATGTCGCTGCTGCTGCGGATGGCCGACGGGCGGGCGATCGTCTGCGTGCAGATCGCGGGGCTGATCGCCAGGCGGATCGTCTGCCGCGTGAAGGAGGGGGCGAGGCTGGGCGTGGGCGAGCGGTACGGGCTGATCCGGTTCGGCTCGCGGGTGGATGTGTACCTGCCGCGCGGCGTGGAGCCGAGGGTGAAGGTGGGGGACCCGAGCGTGGCGGGAGAGACGGTGCTGGCAGAGATGCCCGGCCAGACCCAGCCGGAGGCCCGCTGAGCATGTTCATCAACTACCCAGGCCGCAAGCAGACGGTGCCGCTGCGGATCATCGTGCCCAACCTGTTCACGACGGTGGCGATGTGCTGCGGGCTGGCGTCGATCCACTACAGCCTCAAGGGCGACTGGGACCGGGCGGTGTTCGCTGTGGTGCTCAGCGCGATCTTCGATTCGCTCGACGGGCGGGCGGCGCGCCTGCTCAAGGTCACCAGCCCGTTCGGCGAGGTGCTGGACTCGCTCTCGGACTTCCTGTCGTTCGGGGTGGCCCCGGCGATCCTGCTCTACGAGTGGATGTTCCGGCGCAACGAGATTCTCGGCAGCGATGTGTTCGGGCTGCTGGCGGTGACGACGTTCGTGGTGTGCAGCGCGATGCGGCTGGCCCGGTTCACGGCCGCGGCCCGCCCGGGCGCGCCGGCGGCGAGCGCGCCGGCGGAACCGGGCGAGCCGGACCCCGCGCGGACCGCGCTGGCGAAGGCGAGGTTCTTCACGGGGCTGGCGACGCCGTCGGCGGCGGGGGCGGTGATGGTGCCGGTGATGCTCTCGTACTCGAAGCTGGTCGGGCCGTACATCCGCCCGCTCTATGGGATGAAGGGGGCGGGCACGGGGGACGAGGCGGCGGCCCGCCTGGACTCGGCGGTGACCGATCCGGCGGGGTGGATGGGCGTGGCGGTGCTGGCGTACACGCTGCTCATCGCGTTCTGGATGGTCAGCCGCGTGCCGATGTTCTCGTTCAAGAAGATGCACATCAGCCGGCGGGCGGTGGTGCCGATGCTGGTGGGGGTGGGGCTGGTGGTGGTGCTGGCGGTGAAGGACCTGTGGCTGCTGCTGCCGGTGATCACGCTGGCGTACCTGTTGACGGCGCCGCTGAGCTGGCTGTCGCACGGGCGGCTGATGCGCCGCGGCGCGTGACCGAGGCGTGGGCGCGAGCCCACGCACGGGAGCCGGCGAGGTGGAGAAGTTCTCTGCGTTCGTGCCCGGGCTTGCGCCCGGGCCTCTGTTTATCCCGCCACGGCGATGTTGCGGAACGTCGGCGTGTAGCCCGGGAAGACGTTGGCGAGGTTGCCGTTCTCCAGGCGCTTGTTGACGATCTCGGCGAGGATGTCGCGGAAGTCGATCGTCACGTTCAGGTCGAGGTTCTGGTAGAGCTGCCCAGCGCCCAGGCCGGGCCACTGGGTGACGACCTGGCCGCCGTTGATCTTCCGGCCGATGACGAGCATGACGTTGCCGTGGCCGTGGTCGGTGCCCAGCGAGGCGTTCTGGGCCACGCGCCGGCCGAACTCGCTCATGACCACGATCGTCACGTTTCTGCCGGCGTCGATGGCCACGTCCTCGTAGAACGCCCGCAGGGTGTTGGCCAGGTCGAGCATGTTGGTGTGCATCGTGCCCGCCACCACGCCCTGGGCCGAGTGCGTGTCCCACCCGCTCTTGTCGATGGCCACGGCCTCGACGCCGATGTCGGCACGGATGAGCGCGGCGGTCTGCTTGAGGGCGAGGGCGAAGGTGCTCCGGCCCGTGCCGGAGGTCGGCGGATACGGGAACGTCGTGGTGGGGGGGACGTACGAGCCCGCGCCCACGGTGCTCATCGCCGCGATGGTCGCCAGCGTGTTGGCCGAGGCGGTCTTCACGGGGTCGAGCTGCGTGGCGTACTGGCTGGAGATGGACCCGAGCCGGGCGGTTCGTGTGGCGCTGCTGCCGGTGATGTTGTAGGTGGACAGGTCCGGCACGGGCACGCCCTTGAGCGAGCCGGCGAGGGTCAGGGGCATCTGGTAGCCGATGCCGATGGCGCGCACGGTCGCCGTCGGGTCGGCGGGGTTGACGCTGGCGATGTGGCGGCCGAGCCAGCCGGTGAAGATGTTGGGGTCGGCGGGCTTGCCGACCTCCATGAACTTCTGGGCGTCGAAGTGCGAGCGGCTCGGGTCGGTCGAGCCGGTGGCGTGGACGATGGCCAGGTGTCCGGCCTGGTAGATCGGGTAGAGGTTCGCCATGCCCGGGGGAAGGCCGAAGAAGCCGTTGAGATCGGTGCACCCGTTGACGCTCCCGGGCGGGGGCACGCCGATGCCGGGGGTGGCGGCGTTGGCGGAGGGGCGGGCGGTGTAGTACGCCGCGTCGCCGTAGGGGACGCACATGGTCAGGCCGTCGCAGGCGCCGCGCAGGAAGACGGAGACGATCACGTCGCGCGAGGAGGGAAACCGGGCGAAGGTGACTCTCGGGAACCACAGGGGCGTGGTGAACGCGGCGGCGGTGGCCGCGCCGGACCAGAGCATGAATCGGCGGCGGCTCAGCGCGTTGTACTCCTCGCAGGCGTTGGAGTCTGGCGCGCCGTCTCGGATGGGATCAAGCTCGGGCATGGGAAACTCGGGGTGGGGAACGCGGAACTCGGAAAGCGGGACGCTCAATACCACTGGAAACTGGGCATGGCCACGGCCATGCCCATGGCCTCGCGGATCTTGGTGGATCCGGGGTTGCTCGCGGGCGTGAGGTAGGCCAGCAGGGCATCGCGCTCGGCCTTGGGCATGGTGTGCTGGAAGGCGGCGGCGTCGATGGCGTCCACCACGGCGGCGGCGGTGACGGCGTCGCCGACGGTGTCGGTGTAGAGCGCCGAGACGTTGGTGGGCGGGTTGGAGGTGGGGTTGCCGTACTCGTTGTTCATGAGGCTCGAGCCGAAGTTCCAGCGGGCCAGCAGGAGCGCGGACCACGCCTGGAGGGAGTCGGGATAGCCGTCGGGGGCCTGCCAGTCGAAGGGGGTGTGGCCGGCCGCGGCGAGAGGGTTCTGGAGGTTGTTGGGGAAGACGACCTTCGCGCTCAGGGCCCGCAGCGTGGAGGCGAGCAGGTGCATGGGGCGCTTGAACTTCGGCGGCGCGGCGAGGGCGACGGCCTTGTGCAGCACGTGGTCGAGCATGGCCTTGATGTCGCCCCCGGTGCTCGCGTAGATCTGGGCCACGGCGTCGATGTCGCTCTGGGCCGGGGTGTGGCTGTGGAAGAAGCGGAGGAGCTTGTAGGCGACGAACGAGCGGGTGCTGGGGTGGTCGGCGAGGATGTTCAGGACGGTCTCGCCCTCCTGCTGGCCGGAGGCGCCGGACTGGTAGGGGATGACCTGGCCCAGAACGGTCTTGCTGCCGGTGGCGTGGACGCCGGAGTTGAAGCGGAACTGCCACTGCGTCGCGCCGGCGGCGGAGATGTACGTCCATCCCGTGAAGCAGCGGGCGACCTGCTGCACGTCGCTCTGCGAGTAGCCCCCGGTGACGGAGAGCGAATGGAGCTCCATGAGCTCGCGGGCGTAGTTCTCGTTGGGCGCGGCGGCGGTGTTGGTGTCGTTGTTGAGCGACGTGAGCATCGCCGGGCTGTGGGCGGAGGCGCGAAGGAGGGTGGGGAACGTGCCCAGGGCGCTCGCCCGGATCACGTCGCGGTCGTCGGCGACCTTGAGGAACGAGGGCGGGTTGTCGCGGATCCAGATATTGAAGTGGTCGGTCCAGCACTCGACGAGGCGCTCGAAGAGCTGCCGGCGCGAGAAGACGGCCCGCATGAGGCGCGACCGGACCATCTGGTTGAACAGGTCGCCGGACTGCTGGGTGCTCAGGACCTGGGGCGTCATCACCAGCGCGGGGTAGTTGGCGGCGATGTACGCGTCCAGGGCCGAGTCGTCGATCCCCGCGGGGTTCAGGTGGTAGCGGATGTACCCCTCCAGGCCCTTGTACCGGAGCAGGTCCATCTCGTAGCGGGTGAAGCCGTAGGTGAGGCGGTCAACGACCCGGCGCGCGGCCCGGTTGTCGCCGAAGAACTTGGGCGCTCGGTTCGAGGGCGCGGGATAGTCGTCGGCGGCGGTCGTAAAGACAACGGTGCCGAGTCCCTGGGGCTGGGCGATCTGACTCATGGAGCATCCTCACACGCGGCCGGACATCCCGCCCAGATTACCTCCGGATTGGCTTTCATGCCATGCCGGAGGTGGGGCGGCCGGGGAAATCCTCAGATCTGGGGTACGAACGCGCCTGAGGCACCGGTTCCCGGGCTGGGCGATCGGTGCTGACCCTGCTACCCGTCGAGCGGGGCTCCGCGGGGAGGGTCGATCCGGCGGCCGCCGCACTCCGAGCAGGTGCGGACCCCGGGCGGGGCGTCCCGCTGCGGATAGCCGCAGCGTGGGCAGACCTCGAATCCGAGCGCGGCCATGGCCCGGCAGCGGGCCGGCCAGCACGCGCGGTGCAGGAGAGCGATCGTGACCCAGAACTGCGTGGCGATCGTCCCGAGAATGGTGAACCATCGCCATGGGTCCGGAACAACCCACAGCGCGGGCATCCAAATGCACGCCGCGACGAGCCCGATCCCCCCGGGAATGAACGCGACCCACAGCGGGGCATGCGGGCCCTTCCGCTTGCGAAGGCGGGCGAGGAGTTCGGCCCGGTCCTGCGAAGACAGGGCCAGGTCGCGGGGAAGGCCATTGAACGCAAATCGCATCGTGGCGTTCACCTTGAAGAGAGCGCGTGTGCCACTGCCCCGAAGAGTTCATCCGGCTCGCTCATGCGCCCGGGACCGCTGGTGCGGCAGGCCTGCCACCCCTCGGCGGGGCCGATGGCGCGGAAGCCGTCGCTGTGCAGGGCGGCGAGGTTGCGCTGCGTGCTGGGCTGGGACCACATGGCCGCGTTCATGGCGGGGGCGAGGAGCACGGGGGTCTTGGTCCGGTCGATGGCGCTCAGGATCAGCGTGACCACATCGTCGGTCAGGCCCATCGCGAGTTTGGCCATGCAGTTCATGGTGCACGGCGCGACGATGGCGACGCGGCAGGCCCGGGCCAGCGAGATGTGCTGCGGGTCGCTCGACTCGAGGTGCTCCCACGCGCTGGTGTACACCGGACGACCGGAGAGAGCCTGGAAGGTGAGCGGCGTGACGAACCTCGTGGCGTCGGTGGTCATGGCCACCGTGACCTGCGCGCCCGCCTGCGCCAGGCGCGAGACGAGGTGGCAGGTCTTGTACGCGGCGATGCCACCGGTGACGCCCACGAGGATGGGGGCGCCGGCGAGCGGGGACGGTTGGGTGGCGTGTGTGCTCACGGGTTCATCGCGAGCGGGCGGGGGTCGGGGGCGGGTCGATCAGACGCCGGGGGCGAGTTCCTTGACGCGCTGGGCCTCGGTCGGGCCGAGGAGTTTGGGCAGGTCGATGTCGCCGGACGCGTCGAACTCGTAGGCGATCTTGCCCTGCACGATCTCTTCGATGGCCAGTTCGAGGTCGGAGCGGCCGTTGCGATCGACCAGCGGGCGGGCCCCGTCCATGAGTTGCACGAGGCGACGCTGGATCAGGGTGCAGAGCTTGAAGCGACCGCCCATGCGGTTGACAATCTCTTCGCTCTTGAGCGCTTCGATCATGGGACGGGATGCTCCTAAAGAACTCTGGCGGGCCGGACCCACCGGCCGCGGGACAGAGCATGGATGCTAGGCGGAATGACCGTCTGCGGCAACTAGATACAAGGGAAACCCCCGGATCACGCGCGCCGAGGTGGGGGTCACGAGGCGAGGGGCAGGTTTCCGCTGTCGCACACGCTCCGAATGAAGGGACGGTTTTCCACACGACCCCGCCCTTCCTGCCTCGGATTCCGCACTTCCTGCTGTGCTTTGCTACACTTGGTCGATGAGCGCACGGCCCCGCGGAGCCGTGGCCTTGGGTGGGTGGGATTGGGAACGCGGGGGACAGGCGGACGGCCGCCGCGAGCGACAGAGAGCGCACAAGCGTGATACAAACCATGAAGTTGTGGAGCACGGGTGATCGCGTTGTCCATACTGGCAAGCCGGAATGGGGGGCCGGCGCGGTGTCGAGCGCCACGCGCACGACCCAGGACGGCAAGCCCTGCCAGCTCCTGACCATCCGCTTCGAGCGTGCCGGCGTCAAGACCATCTCGACGGCGTTCGCCAACCTGATCCCCGCCGAGGACGCGACGAGCATCGGCTTCGGCCCCGAGACCATGGCCGCGCCGGCGCCCGTGACCAACGGCAAGGGCAGCGGCCGCCACAGCGCGCCGAGCAAGGAAGACGAGTTCGCGGCCCGCCTGATGGGCGCGCCGGCGACGGGCGACATCCGCGCCGCGATGACCAAACTCCCCGAGCCGGCGACGGACCCGTTCTCCACGCCTCTCGACCGCTTCAAGGCCACGCTGGCCCTGTACCGCTTCCAGCCCACGGGCGGATCCCTGCTGGACTGGGCCGCGATGCAGTCCGGGCTGGCCGACCCGCTCAGCCGGTTCAACCGGCACGAGCTGGAGCAGTTCTTCGAGTCGTTCGCGATGGCCCGCGACGGGCACCTGCGCAAGGCGGCGGGGGATGCCCGCAAGGCCGACCCGAACGCGGCCAGCGCGCTGATCAAGGGCGCGCCGCCCGCGGCGCAGCAGATGTTGCGTCGGGCCGACGGGATGCGGTGAGAATCGTCAACATCCCGCGCAGTCGGCACAGGCCGCACAGATGAACGCGGACACGCGGGCGCGATAAGAACGCGCGCTGCTCGCCGCAACCGGCGTGATTCTGGGCGAGTATGCCGCGAACGGGCGTTGGCACGCCATCGCGAGTGTGGGTTCGTCCCCCGGAACGGGCGTTGTTTCATCACTGTCGCACCGGCACGCCCGGCGCACGGTATGGCCGCGTCGCCATGCCGGGCCCTCGATCTCACACTTCAAGAACCGACCCCACTCTCCCGGAGCGCTTCCATGAACGAGCAGGACTTCCAGGCCAAGCTCAGCGACCTGATGCAGCAACTCGACTCGCTGCCGTCGCCGGCTCGGGAACAACTCCGGCAGATCGCCGACGACACGCGCGAGCGGCACACGCGGATGAAGAAGACGGTGACGGAGTTGCAGGACTCGCTGGACTACCTCCGGCTGAGCATCAAATACCTCGTCTTCGATCTGGAGGCGACGCGGCGCGAGAACGCCTACCTCCGCAAACTCCTGGACGCCCGCAACGGCACCGACCACGGCGAGGGCCCGCAGCACCCGGACCCCGGCACCGACCGGGCCTGAGCGGCGGCCCAGTTTCTCCCCGACCATCCCGCGATCCGAGACCGGATCGCACGATCCCACGCGAGGGCCTCGGGCCGCGGAAAGCGCGGCCTGTGGCCATTGGCCCCGGCAGAGCACGCCCCTATGCTTGCCCCGCTTCGACACCCGGAGAGGTGGCCGAGCGGCTGAAGGCGACGGTTTGCTAAACCGTTATACGGATTTTGGTCTGTATCGAGGGTTCGAATCCCTCCCTCTCCGCTTCCACAAGACCCTGCGTTTGCAGGGTCTTGTCATTGCGGGACTTGCACCGCACATCGGTTTTCCCGATGGGGTCGGCGCACCCAGCCCGTCCCCGACGGGTCAAGAACAGGGTGATCGGCCGCTGCAAAGTCGGCGCCGACGAGCTGCGGGACGGCTCGGAGGACAGGCTACGGCCGAAGCTGATGGACCCGTGCGAGCGGGTTAGCACCACAACGCCAGATTAGCTCAAGCGGTTTCGGCCGGGGAGCCGAGAAAGGGTG
>OEIU01001532.1_pt1 | contig 14551 bp, 11 predicted proteins | sample 1539221 | NCBI WGS metagenome assembly OEIU01 (sample SAMN03792071, study PRJEB22550) | activated sludge metagenome | feature: wastewater treatment plant; material: activated sludge; isolation source: Wastewater treatment plant of a petroleum refinery complex | place: Argentina: Zarate | collected...
TCGAGATAACGGCGCCAACCGCTCGCAATGAACTGTTCGGCGCGCACCCAATCACGGCGCATGCGAGCGGGCAGTGCATCTTTCCGCCAGTCTCGCTTGACGGCTTCCTCACCGTGAATGAACAGCGCCGCTTCCTTGTAGCGATGACCAAGCCGCCTGAAGTCGTGCACAATGAAGGCGTCGTGCATATTGCGCGAGCGGATTGTCCATCGCGGAGGTGGTGATGTCATCGCGCGCCGGGAGAGAATGCGGCGCAGATCGGCCACCTGCATTTCTGTCCGGCGGAGCTTGTCGAAGCCGGATGACTTCAGAGTCGGCACAACTGGCTGATTCAGAATATCCGCGCCTTCGAACTCCAATTGAAGAACGGCGCCATGGGCGCGCAACAGCACGTGCTGGCGTCCATCCGCCTCGATCAGAATATACTGGAGCCCAGGGAGCTCCGGAACGAAGATCGATCTCTTATCCGGCCGGCGAGCTGGAGCGACGGCGACGGAGAGAGTCTTGCGCCCTGCCGGCAGTATCCAGATATGTCTCGACTCGAGTGCCGTCAGGGAAGGATCGACGAAAGGAGCGGAGCGCCCACGCCGCTGCACGAGGCGATGGCTCGTGCATCCGCGTGAGAAGCGCTCCGCTCTCCAATCGAGTGCTGACCTGTGTGTCCGCCAAGTGCGCTTGCACGTCATCCTGATAAGCCGGCAGACGGCGAAGACCTTCCCAAGCCAGATCACGGCGACGCAATCGGCCGAGGTAGTCATAGGCTTCCAGAGTGGGCGGCCGTTCCGGGCCGACGTAATGCCGTACGCGATACATTGGCATTTCCTCCTGTGAGCAACTTAGGGTGTGGTCCATGCTTACGGTCGTGGATGCAGGGCTCATGATCTGAGTGGCGCAGGATCAGATTGCGCGGCGATCGCAGACTTTGCGGCTCTGCGCCACGCGTGCAGGACCGGCTCGGTGTAGCCATTCGGTAGAGCCTTTCCGTTGAAGACAAGCTCGCAGGCTGCCTGGAAGGCGGAAGATGCGTTGAAGTTGGATGTCATCGGGTGATAGAGCGCATCGTCGGCGTTCTGCTGATCGACAACGGCAGCCATCCGCTTGAGCGTGGCCATGACTTGATCTTTGCTTATAACGCCGTGCTCAAGCCAATTTGCAATGTGCTGGCTCGAGATGCGGAGAGTTGCGCGGTCTTCCATCAGGCCAATGTTATTGATGTCGGGAACCTTCGAGCAGCCGATGCCCCGATCGATCCAGCGCACCACATATCCGAGAATTCCCTGGGCGTTGTTATCGAGCTCCTGTTGGACCTCTTCAGGCGACCAGTTCGGGCTGGCGGCAACAGGAATTGTTAGCAGGCGGTTGCGAGGGGTGATTGCTCGAGATCGAAGCTCCGCCTGTCGACTCGCCACTGCGACGTTATGGTAGTGTATGGCATGGAGCGTCGCTGCCGTCGGCGATGGCACCCAGGCCGTGCTGGCACCTGCTTCAGGATGGGCAATCTTTTGAGAGATCATATCGGCCATGCAATCAGGCATTGCCCACATGCCTTTGCCAATCTGAGCCCGACCGGGTAGGCCGCAGGTCAAGCCGATGTCGACATTGAGATCTTCGTAGGCCCTGATCCAGGCAGCGCCTCGCATGTCGGCCTTGCGGATCATCGGGCCAGCAGCCATCGACGTGTGAATTTCGTCGCCAGTCCGGTCGAGAAAGCCGGTGTTGATAAAGAACACGCGATGGCGAGCCGCGCGGATACATTCTTTCAGATTGAGACTCGTCCTACGCTCTTCATCCATGATGCCGATCTTGAGTGTATTGCGGTTGAGATCGAGGACGTCCTCCGTCTGGGTGAAGAGAGTGTTGGCAAACGCCACCTCATGCGGGCCATGCATCTTCGGCTTCACGATATAGATCGAACCGGAGCGGCTATTACGCCGGGCGTCGGTTTCTCGCAGATCATGCATGGCAATGAGAGAGGTGAACACGCAATCGAGTATCCCCTCGGGTACCGGTTGACGGTTCCGATCGAGTACAGAGTCGTCCATCATGAGATGGCCGACGTTACGAGCCATCATCAACGCGCGACCAGGAAGGACAGCGCGTATGGTGCTGCCCGGCGTGCTGTATTCTCTATCGGCATTGAGATGGCGGACAACTGTCTCGCCATTCTTGATGAATGTCTCAGTCAGCGAGCCATTCATGAGGCCAAGCCAGTTGCGGTAGGCTGCGACCTTGTCCTCGGGGTCGACTGTCGCAACAGAGTCTTCGAAGTCAATGATCGTGCTCAGTGCAGCTTCAAGAACGATGTCGGAGATCCCGGCGGCATCTTCGCGTCCGACGATGCTCGCCCTGTCGAAAAGGACCTCGATATGCAACCCGTTATGGCGAAACAGCAAGGCACGGGGCTTTCCAGCATCTCCTCTATAGCCGGCTAACTGAGAGGCGTCTGCGAGGCCCGAAACAGCGTCGCCGCTGCCCTGGCTCGCAATCAGGTGCCGGTCAACAATTCTGTAGTCGCGTACGTCCGCGTGCGAGCCAGCGTCGAGCGGGATAATCTCGTCCAGGAATTTCCTGGCATACGCCACGACCAGGGCCCCGCGCTTGTGGTTATAGGCGCTCCCGCGCGTCGTATCGGCAATCTCGGGTATGGCATCAGAGCCATAGAGCGCATCATAAAGGCTGCCCCAGCGAGCATTGGCCGCGTTGAGCGCATAGCGCGCGTTGGTAACTGGAACGACAAGCTGCGGACCGGCAATGTGCGCTATCTCATCGTCGATATTGGCTGTATCGATTTCGAAGTCCGGTCCTTCAGGCAGCAAGTATCCAATGTCCGTCAGGAACGCCTCGTAGACTGGAAGGTCGATTACCTGACCTCGGCGAGCCTGATGCCAAGCGTCGATGCTCGCCTGCATCTCATCCCGCTTCTTCAGGAGCTCACGATTGTGGGGGGCGAGATCGTGCACGATTCGGCTGAGGCCTGACCAGAATGCGCGCTCGCTAACGCCGGTGCCGGGCAGAGCTTCGAGATTTATAAAGTCGACGAGGACTCGGGCGACGCTAAGGTCACCGACCTGCATGTGTGTGTTCATTGAAAGTCGTCCTGATGCGTTGAGGATGAGCCAGCAGGCGCCTAGATAATGCTCTGAGATCGAAGGTGCGCGATCTCTGCCTCGCTCAGACCGAGCGTCTCCCCCAGAAGTGCATTGGCATCTTCTCCGAGCATGGGGGGGGCCTTCCGGTACTCGATGGCCGTTCTGGAGAACTTGATCGGATTACCGACCAGCGGTGCTGCGGCGCCGGCAGAATGCGGCAGATCGATGCGCAGCCCCCGATGCACGACCTGGGGATGGGCAAAGACTTGATCGAGACGATTTATCGGAGCGCACGGCACCCCGACGGGCTCGAGCGTCGAGATCCAGAAGTCGGTCGTCTCCTGCGCGACGCGGGTATCGAGCAGCGGAATGAGTTCCTCCCGGTGTCGCAGGCGATTGCTATTGGTGACGAAGCGAGGATCCTCAGCGAGATGCTGGAGGCCTGCCTTGATGCAGAACTTCCTGAATTGCTCATCGTTACCGACCGCGAGAACAAAGGAGCCATCCCGCGTTCGAAACACCTGATATGGAACGATGTTGGGATGGGCGTTGCCCTGACGTTGCGGAGACGCACCAGTGGTCAGATAGTTCATGTTCTGATTGGCGAGAACGGCCACCTGTACGTCCAAAAGCGCCATGTCGATGTGCTGACCCTCGCCAGTCCGCTCACGATGCAGGAGTGCGGAAAGGACTCCCGCTGCGCTGTACATTCCAGTCAGGATGTCCACGATCGGCACGCCAACTTTCTGTGGTCCGCCTCCGGGTAAATCGTCTCTTTCGCCGGTGATGCTCATCAGGCCACCAATCGCCTGAATGGCCATGTCGTAGCCTGCAGCATCCTTCATCGGGCCGGTTTGCCCGTAGCCGGTGATTGAGCAGTAGATGACGTCGGGCTTCAACTCGCGCACGGCCTCGTAGTCGAGGCCGTATCTCGCCATGTCTCCGACCTTGTAGTTCTCGATGATGATGTCGGCCTTGCTTGCGAGGGCACGAACCAGCTTGCGGCCCTCCTCTTTCGACAGATCGATGCACACCGAACGCTTGCCGCGATTGGCCGCTAGGAAGTAGGCACTCTCGCCAGTGCTCGTGTCGTCGCTGCGCTTTAGGAACGGCGGCCCCCACTGACGTGTGTCATCCCCGCACTTTGGCCGCTCCACTTTCCACACTTCTGCGCCAAGGTCGGCCAGGAGCTGTCCGAGCCATGGGCCTGCCAAAATTCGAGAGAGATCCAGCACTTTATAGCCTGCTAGCGGTCCGGCCATGTCCACCCCAGAGTTCGTTGTTTATCGTCCTGCGCAGAAAAATCGCAGGTCGCATGACGATAAAAAGTCCGACCAAAGTGGTCAAACCAAATTTTTCATAGTTAGCTGGCTGGCTCGTCGTTCCATGCGAGATCCACGTGCTGCCGCGAGAGCGCTAGGCCATGGTGGAACAAGGAGATACGCACGCCATCTCGCGCCCGAGAGCGGAGCTATTGTCGGTAGAATGGCGTTCCGTGGATGAGCTCACGTCTGGGGCAAATAGCAACAGAGTCACTTGACACACCAGAGTCAGGCCGATATTACCGACAAATTGGTCCATCCAAATTGGACTGACAATTATCCCGATGCAAAGCGCGGGGTGAAGAAACGTCACTTCCGGGATGATCCGCTTTCGGGGCCGCTCAATGGCGAAGATAAGTCTCCATAATGTCTGCAAATCGTTCTTGGGGAGCCGCGGCCCTCGGGCAGTGCAGGACGTATCTCTGGAAATTGCAGATGGAGAGCTGATCGTCCTCGTGGGGCCATCAGGGTGCGGGAAGTCGACGACCTTGCGCATGGTTGCAGGGTTAGATGAGGTGACATCCGGAAGCATTCGGATTGGCGAGCGCGATGTGACCGCGCTTCCTCCGAAGGACCGCAACGTCGCAATGGTCTTTCAGAATTACGCGCTCTATCCGCAGAAGAGTGTGTTCGAGAACATGGCCTTCGGACTTCGTGTTCGAGGTGTGTCCCGCGATGAAATCGATCGCCGCGTTAAGGCTGCGGCCCAGAGCTTGGGTCTGGATGCGCTTCTAGAGCGCAAGCCGCGACAACTCTCGGGTGGTCAGATGCAGCGCGTTGCCCTTGGACGAGCGCTCGTGCGCGATCCCGACGTGTTCCTTCTAGACGAGCCACTGTCCAATCTCGACGCGAAATTGCGTGTGAAGACGCGGGAAGAGATTGCTGCCCTGCACGCGAAGCTCGGAGCGACGATGATTTTCGTCACACATGATCAAGTCGAAGCGATGACGCTCGGCGACAGGATCGTGATCATGCGCGACGGCTGGATGCAGCAGGTTGGGCGCCCGCTGGACCTCTATGATCGCCCGGTGAACATATTCGTTGCTGGCTTCATCGGCTCACCCGAGATCAATCTGTTTGAGGGGGAGCTGTCGCATCATTCCGATGCCGCGCATATCGAGGCAGGCAGCCTGAAGGTTCGATTGCCAGCCGGCACATTCGTTGAGACGGAGCGTTCTGTAACGCTCGGCATTCGGCCGGAGCACATTGTGCGCACCAATGGTGAGGGCGATGCGCTGCTAGTTGTGGATCTCGTCGAGCAAATTGGGGCGCAGACCTACGTCCTCGGCACGATGCAAGGTCATAGGACGCGATCCGTATTCGAGCGCGACGATCGCCTCGCGCCGAGCGACAGGCTCCCCGTCGCTCTTCCACAGCACCGCCTGCATCTTTTTTCTCGCGCGAGCGAGAAGACACTGCGGAAGCCCGCAACAATAACAACGATTGAACTGGGAGAGAGGCATGACAAAGCTAGGGGCAGACTCTGAGAATACTCGTCAAGCGCGGCTAGGTAGCACCAGTCGACGTACGTTTCTGAAGGCCACGGCGGGCGCTGCGATTGGATCGACGCTCGCAGCGCCATTCGTAAAGGCGCAATCGGGAACGACTCTGCGTTTCCTCAACAATGAAACCTCGGCCTCCAGTCAGGCGGCGCTGCGGGCTGCTTGTTCTGAATACGAGAGCAAATTTGGCGTCAAAGTCGTCATAGATTCGACGCCGATCAGCGGTGCTTATGCGAAGACGATGGCGGCGATCAATTCTGGTCAGCCGTACGACCTCGCAACACAAGGCTTTATTGCACATATCCTTCAGTACGCGATCGGCGGACATCTACATCCTCTGACCGACCTCGTCAGCAAGTACAGCTGGGGGCAGATGGGGGCATGGAAGTACCAGGGTGAGAACTGGTTCTATCCATACGATTACAATCTCGTGACGGTGTTTTACCGCAAGGATCTGTATGCCGAGCGGGGGCTAAAGGTCCCTGAAACATGGGCTCAGTTTGCAGAGAACTGCCGTGCCCTAACGGTATCTCAGGGTGGCAACATCGAGCGAGGTGGCTGCGTGCTGCCGATCGCGAGCGACAGTGCGACGAACTGGGCGAGCTTTGGCAATCTGTTCGCTGAGGGAGGCACAATCTACGATCAGAACTGGAATGTTGCGCTCGATCAAGGCGACATAGGCGATAAGACGCGGCGATTCCTCGATCTCTACGACGAGCTCTATAAGACCATGCCGCCTGGGATGAACACGGTCAGCTACGCCGAGCTGATGAGTTTGTTCGTTACGGGGAAGGTCGCGCACACGGTTTACTCTGGACGCGTCGTGGAAGCTCTAGAGGCGCGCAATCCCGAGCTGGCGGACAAGTATGGTGTTTTTGCTTCGCCCGATAGCACAGGGAAACAGAAAGCGCTTTCATATGCCTTTGATGGCTTCATCGTCTTCAAGACCAAGCAGAGCGAAGAGGCGGTAAAGGTCCTGGAATGGTTCATCGATGAGCACTATATCAACTGGCTCCATTCCGCATGGATGAACTTCCAGCCGGCGCGCCTTGATATCTACGACGATCCGCGCTGGAAGAAGCATCCCATGATCCAGAAGCACTGGGGCACGATGATGCAGCTCAAGTCCTACATCGAAGACAAGAGCATGAAGCTCTCGTCGGTCGATCTCGCAGGGCCCTCGCTGGATCTACGGCCGTGCAAGGTGTTCGAAGCGAACATCCTCCCGGAGATGCTTCAAAACAAGGTGCTCAAGGGCATGTCCTCCGCTGACAGCGTGAAGCTGGCAGCTGACCGTGTCCGCAAGCTCAGCTGAATTGAGCGGTAAAGAAACAAATCAATGAAACAGGATTGGCGCGTCATCGGGCTGTTCGTGGCCAGCGTTCTTCTGGTGGGCGCAATTGTTGGTGGGCCACTCCTGTACTCCATCAATCTCTCCTTCTACACGGCAGAATCATTCATCGCGGAGCCGAGATGGGTGGGACTGCCGAACTATTCAAATGCCCTGGGAGAGCCCGTATTCTGAAAGGCCCTCCCGAATGGAATGGTGATCTCGACGTTCGCGATTTTGCTTCAAGTCGTTCTGGGCGTCGCAATTGCGCTGGTATTGAACCGAAACTTCTTTGGGCAAGCCGTTGTTCGCGCCGTTGTCGTAATCCCCTATCTTCTTCCGACGGTCGTTGCCTGCTTGATCGCGCAGTGGATGTTCGATCCCAACTACGGTCTGGTCAAAAGCTTACTGGGTTCTCTCGGCTACAGGATGTTTGATTGGGGTGCCGATGCTACATCCGCGAAGACGATGGTCATTCTCGTCAGCGTGTGGATCTGGACGCCATTTGTAGTGACGTGTGTCCTTGCAGGCTTGCAATCGATCCCTTCGCAGCTGTACGAGGCCGCGCGCGTGGACGGAGCCAGTGAATGGAAGCAATTCTGGCACATCACGTTGCCCGGCTTGAAGGCCGTTCTGATCGTCGTTGTTCTGCTGCGTGGCATCTGGATGTTCAACAAGTTCGACGTCATCTGGCTTCTGACAAAGGGGGGGCCTTTAAACGAAACGGAGACCCTGCCGACGCTTGCCTATCGAAAGGCGTTTCTTGAGTTCAATCTCGGAATCGGCGCCGCAGTAGCTACGTTCTCGTTTCTGCTCTTGGCGGCAGTCATCCTTATCTATCTCAAGTTCTTCCCGATTGATGACGCCAAGCAGGCGCGATGATCGGCGCGGCATGATGCGCGTGCGCATCCATTGAGTGGGAGCAGGTACTCCAATGAGCAAAGCCAGCGCATCGGCGCACGGTCTCGAAACTCCAGAAGCTTCTGTCGCGACCATATCGCGAGAGGAGACGCGATCGACGATGTACGTGAGGCTGGGGCACTACCTGCCGAAGGTCGGGCTTTATGTGTCGGTCCTAACGGTGGCCGCGTACTCATTCTTTCCGATCTATTGGATGATTGTTTCGAGCCTCCGGCCGGGGAAAAGGCTGTTTCTTGATACGACGCTCGTGTTCTGGCCTCCAGATCTGGAGGCCTACAGGTCGTTGCTGAGCCTTACCGACTATCTTGCGAACTTCACCAACAGCCTCCTGATTGCCGCTGCGACGGTTGTCATCGCAACGATTGTCTCTGCGTTCATTGCCTACGGGGCAACCAGGCTGCGCTTTCGAGGCAAAACTACGCTGGTGGCCTCCATGCTGTTCGCCTACATGTTCCCGCCCCTAATGCTGGCCATTCCAATGTCGGCGCTGTTCAGGTCCTTGGGTATGACCGATAGCCTTATGGGGCTTCTCATCGCGCATCTAGCGATCTCGATACCTCTCGCCGTCTGGCTGCTTTGGGGCTTCTTCAAATCGATGCCCTTTGATCTTGAGGAGGCCGCCATGGTGGACGGTTGCTCGCAATTCGGCGCATTCATCAAAGTGGTGCTGCCGCTTGCGGCACCGGGGCTGATTACTGCGGGGATCTTCGCTTTTCTTCTTTCCTGGGCCGACTATGTGTTCGCGCTTGTGCTCATCATGAGTGATCAGAACAAGACACTGCCCGTGGGGTTGGCCTCTATGCTTGGTGCGCAGGACCTGCGATGGGGGGAGCTGCTGGCCGGCGCGACGCTCATCACCGTACCGTTGTTCCTGATGTTCGTATTCTGCTACCGATACTTCGTTGCGGGTTTGGCTGCAGGCGCCGTGAAGGGCTAAAGAGAGACCTTCGGTGTTGCGCCGGGGCCTCGTCTCTTGCTGCGCGTTCGAGCGCGGTGCTCAAGTTCAGTCGTTCTTGGAATTCGGCTCGCCGAGCAATGCTTGCCACGCCTCGACTGTTCTCGACAGATGCTCGTCCATCTTCTGCTCCGCCTGCCCGACCCGTCGGCTTTCGATGGCGGCGACAATCTTGAGATGCTCTTCGTATGACTGGCGGCCCCGCCCTTGATCCTGGAAATAAACGCGACGTCTCTGGCGGGACATCTCATAGAAGGATTTTACCACTCGTAGAAGAATGTCGTTCTTGGTGGCCGCGAACACAGCCAGGTGAAACTCCTCGTCTTCCTTGGCAATGGAGCGCTTCTTACTGATTTGCTTTGCCGTGCGATTCAGGATGTCCTCAAGGTGACGTAGATCATCGGGCGTACGGCGCACGCAGGCCAGCCGGACGGCCTGCACTTCCAGAATGCGGCGAACCTCGAAAACGTTCGCTATTTCCTGCCTCGTGAAAGAAAGTCCCGATTCCGCATGAAGAACGAGCGCTTCGATGCTGCTTTCCTCGGAGTGGCGCAGATAGATACCCGAGTTGGGCCGCCGCTCAATGACGCGCATCGCTTCTAGTGTGGCCAGGGCCTCGCGTACGGCGCCACGACTAGTCGAGAACCGGTCCGCGAAGTCGCGCTCCGAAGGCAGGCGCTCCGAGGGCTGATATCGCCGCTCTCGAATAAACGAGAGTATCTTCGACACGGCGTTCGACGAGGCATCAGACTTTTCTTTGTGTTCTATCGGCATGCGGAGATTTCTGCCCTTTAGATTTCGATCCACTTAGCGCGGCGCATCGGCTGACGGCCCCTAGCGCTTGGCGCAAGCGGCCCGAGATAGAGCCATCGCTTCACACGTTACGCTTGGTGATCCTTTGGGATGTGGTACACCAAATTGGTAGGGCCTATCCAGTCTGTCTTCATGAGCCGACGGTGTAACCGCTTGGGCAGGGGCAGCTCAGGTTAGCAGCTTATATGTGGGGGGGCGAGCCAGTCGCATGAAGCAAGATGTGGATCTGTTTGTCATTGGCGGGGGGTCAACTGGTGGTTGGGGCGCTCGAACTTTGGCAGAACCTGGGGCTTGGGTCATGTTGGCTGAAGAGAGCAGAGTCGGAGGGACATGCGTTATTCGCGGATGTGTGCCGAAGAAGCTAATGATGTACGCTTCCCAGGTCGGCGCGGACGTAGAAGCTGCCGAGGGATTCGGCTGGACGATTCCCTCGCGCTCCTTTGACTGGCGAAAGCTAAAGAACAACCGCGACCGAGAGGTTGCGCGCCTTGAGGCGGCGTACGCTGCAGGACTTCGGAGCGCGGGCGTTGCAGTAGTTCATGCCAGAGCCGAGTTACTCTGCGCTGGCGTCGTGCGGTTGTCTACAGGTGCTACGGTTCACGCCAAGCACACAATCATTGCGACCGGAGGATTGCCGGCTTATGGAGCCGGCATAGAGGGTCTCGAGCACGTCATTTCGTCAGATGGGGTGTTCAACCTAAACGATCTTCCCTCAAGCATCGTGATATTTGGAGGTGGGTACATCGGCGTTGAGTTAGCGAGTATTTTTGCGGGATTGGGTTCGCGCGTGACGGTCGTCCACCGCGGAGCCGGCATACTTCGCGACTTCGACGATGAAATCGGACTGCACGTGCTCACTGAGATGGAAGCTCAGGGCATAACGTTCGTAGCGAACACAACCGTCGACAAAGTGACGAAAAGTGAAGGGCGTCTTGAAGTGCACTTGTCGAACGCTTCCAGCCGCACCTGTGATCAGGTGCTTTTTGCGCTCGGTAGAAAGCCCAATGTGGTTGGTCTGGGCTTAGAACGGGTTGGGGTAAAGTTGGATCCGACGACAGGCGGGATACTTGTCGATGAGCACTCGCAGACAACCGTGCCCAATACTTTTGCAGTAGGAGACGTGACAAACCGTTTCACCCTCACGCCGGTCGCCATTCGCGAAGGCCAAGCCGTCGCGGAGCGAATTTTCGGAAGTGGCCGTGATGTGCTGGACTACTCCGCAATACCGACGGCAGTGTTCAGTCAGCCCCAGGTGGGTTCGGTCGGGCTGACCGAATCCGAGGCGCAAGAAATCCACGGTGACGTGCGGGTGTACAGCACCAAGTTTCGCCCAATGAAGGGTGCGCTATCGGGAAGCCACAGCCGTATTTTTATGAAGCTCATTGTCCATGCTTTAAGCGACCGCATTCTTGGTTGCCACATTGTATCGCCGGAAGCGGCGGAGCTTACGCAGATTGTGGCGGTCTGCATAAAAATGAAGGCGACAAAATCCGATCTTGATTCTGTATTTCCGCTGCACCCCACAGCTGCCGAAGAACTCGTGACCATGCGCAGGCCGGCGAGGGTGCACGCGAGCGGCTGAAATCAGGCCTGTTGTGCGCAAGCCCCGTAGCCTTTGCAGGGTGATCTTGACATGCTATCCTAAGATGGTAGGACCAAATTGGATGGTCCAACACGAATTGCTTGGCGAAACCTAGAGTGGGCCGTTGTGAGCGCGGGAGATCGCTTGTGCAGCCCAATCTATTGTCGAATCTGCCACCTAGAATTCATTTGATTCTCGATGAGGGTGCGAGAGAGGGGCGCGAGCGACCGGCATTCACCGATGAGGCCGGCGCCATCTGGTCGTATGATCAACTGATCCGCGCAGTGGATCTGGCTGCGACGGAACTCCGTGCCCTGGGGGTCCTCCCCGGGGACCGGGTGATGCTCGTTTGCGAGAATTCAATCGCGGCAATCACGTTGATGTACGCGATCAGTCGCCTGGATGCCTGGGCCGTGATGACAAATGCGCGTCAGAGCGCGAGCGAACTGGCCCTGATCGAAGAGGATTGTCAGCCGAGGTGCGTCCTCTACACGCACGCCACATCTCCGGATGCGGAGACCCATGCGGCCCGGCGCGGTGCTCATCTCAAGGAGTTCGCGAACATTGGCCTAGTCAAGGTCGCCTTTCCAGATGATGAGAGTTACGCCGAGGATGTTCATGAAGATCCTGCTCGGCAGGTCGCCATTCTCATCTACACAACTGGAACGACCGGACGTCCAAAGGGCGTGATGCTTAGTCATCGCAATCTTGCGTTCGTTGCCGCGCGCGGCAAACGAACAAAGACGATTCATGCTGATGATGTCACTCTCTGCCTGATGCCGATCTCGCACTCCTACGGCTTGACAATCATGCAGGGTGTTCTGTTCGCAGGCGGCCATCTGCGGATCATGCCGCGCTTCTCACTTCCAGTGGTCATCGATGCGATCCGCGGCGGTCATATAACGCTGTTCATGGCCGTTCCTGCTCTGCTGGCGCGTTTGGAAGATCATGCCCAACGCACGGGGATCGCGCTTACTCCTAACCGGCTGCGATACGCCTATACTGGAACTGCACCTTTGGATTTATCGCTGCGACAGAGCATCGAGGAGAGGCTGGGGGTCGTCCTTCACAACGGCTATGGACTGACTGAGACATCACCGACGATCAGCCGCACGATCTACGCGAAAGGGAGCGGAGAAGTAGACATCGGTCCGCCAATTCCGGGAGTTGAAGTGCGCATCGTTGACCAGGACGGTCGCATCGTCCTCGACGATACGCCAGGCGAACTGCATGTTCGGGGGCCGAATGTCATGATCGGTTACTATCGTCAGCCGGAACTGACAACGGCGATCATCGACGCAGGCGGGTTCTTAAATACTGGCGATATCGTAAGTCGCAGAAGCACCGGAGAGCTGGTGGTGCAGGGTCGCTCGAAGGAGCTGATCATACGATCCGGCTTCAATGTTTATCCGCCAGAGATTGAGGGCGTACTGAATGCACACGTTTCCGTTCTGAACTCCGCTGTCGTTGGACGGCGTGTTGAGGGAAATGAGGAGATCATTGCATTCGTGGAGCCAGCACCCGGCATCGCGATCGATGTCCACGAGTTGCTCGCGTATCTGGAGGCGCGTCTCGCCAGATACAAGAAGCCACAGCAGATTATCGTTCTTCCTCATCTTCCTGTAGCGCCGAACGGAAAGATCCTCAAAGGCGAACTGAAGCGGCAGGCGGAGCTGCCGCGATCTATGGGCGATGATCGCATCACGGAAGGACAATGAAAGGAAAACATTTGACCTGAGGATGCTGCATATGTAGTCATACCAAATTGGTTAGTCCAAATATGGACCGCCAAGGCGAGAGAGCGGAGTTCCGTTCGGCTCTCCTGCATCAAAATAACGACAGGGAGGGTTAGTCATGCTCAATTCTCGGCTTCCGCGTTCGCGTGTTGCCGCGCAAGGGTGCGGTTCTGGATTGCGACGAGTTCCCCATGTGTACCGAACGTCGATGGGAGTGTTTGGCGGTTTGCGGCGCGTCGTGACTGCGATTGTGATCGCAGTAATGGCCGGCGCGCACCTGTTCGCGACGCCCGCAGTGGCTCAGGAGGCCTATCCCACCAAGGTTGTGACGATGGTGGTGCCGTTTGCTGCTGGCGGCCCCACCGACGTGATTGGGCGACTGATCGCAAGCCACATGTCGAAGACCCTTGGCCAGCAAGTCATCGTTGAGAACGTCGGCGGAGCGGGCGGAACAATCGGTATGACCAGGGTCGCGCAGTCAAAGCCCGACGGTTACGTAGTCGGTCTTGGCAGTATGGGCACGCAGGCCGCATCGACCGCACTTTATCCCGGCCTCAAGTATCATCCGGCCACGAGTTTCGATCAGATCGGCGTAGTCAACTATGTTCCGTTTCTCATTGTTGCCAAGACTGAAACGCCTGCGGCGACCCTCGGCGAATTCATAAGCCACGTTAAAGCGAACCCGGGCAAGATCAGTCATGGTCACGCTGGCGTAGGTTCGGCAACGCATGCAGCCACGGTTGCCTTCAACGCTCTGTTCGAGCTCAAGCCCAACCTCGTAGCCTATCGAGGAACCGCGCCAGCGCTCAACGACCTGGTCGGCGGTCAGATCGATTACATGACCGACCAGGCGATTAACGTAATCTCACAGATCTCGTCAGGCACAATAAAAGCATACGCTGTCGCGGCACCTGAGCGGCTTGTCAGTCTTCCGAACGTGCCGACGACAAAAGAGGCCGGCGTCGACTTCATATTCAGCAATTGGAGCGCCTTGGTCGCACCCAAAGGACTGCCAGAGGCAGTCCGCGCCAAGCTCGTGGCCTCCCTCGACAAAGCGCTCGCCGATCCTCTCACGGCAAAGCGGTATGTCGACCTCGGTAGCACAGTCCCTGATCTAGATGCGCGCGGACCGGACGCTTTGCAGAAGTTCGTCGAAAGCGAGATCGCGCGGATCGCCCCCGTGCTCAAGGCTGCCGGCGCTACGCTGAAGTGAAGCATCGCCCGAAGCTCACAGAGCGGGATGCAAGCTGGCCGCAGTAACCCGGATTAGGCCGGTCGGTGACACGCGCTGTTCTGACCGG
>OEIU01001533.1_pt1 | contig 14535 bp, 10 predicted proteins | sample 1539221 | NCBI WGS metagenome assembly OEIU01 (sample SAMN03792071, study PRJEB22550) | activated sludge metagenome | feature: wastewater treatment plant; material: activated sludge; isolation source: Wastewater treatment plant of a petroleum refinery complex | place: Argentina: Zarate | collected...
CGCATCCAGTCCCACTGGCCGTGCATGACGTTGTGGCCGATCTCCATGTTCTCGAGGATCTTGGCGACCGACAGCCCGGCCGTGCCGAGCCACCACGCCGGGCGGAAGCCCTTGACCTTGACGTTGCTGAAGAGCAGCGCTGCGCGAGAACCCATCTCGAGGTAGCGCTGGACCTTGATGACCTTGCGGATGTAGGCGGCGTCGCGCTCGCCGCGGGAGTCCATGACCTCCTTGCGCAGGGCGTCGAGCTCGTGGCCGATGCCCTCGATCTGCTCGGGGGACAGGTGGGCCGCGGGGTTGGGCCGGCCGGACTTCTTCAGGGCCGGGCGCTGCGGGCGCGGCGCGTCGGACTCGACGCGCAGCCGGGGGTTGATGCCGTGGGGCTTGGTGGAGCCGTGGGCGGGGGTGCGCTCGGGGGCGAGGGTCATGGGAGGGGTCCTTAGGTGGTGGGTCGCGGGAGGTCGAAGGGTCAGAGGTCGATCTCGCAGGCGCCGGCGACGGCGTTGACGCAGGTCTGGACGGGCAGCGGCTCGTCGGACTCGTGGACGGTCACCTCGCCGGTGCGCAGGTCGCGGACGGCGCCGCCCCGCATCGGGACGACGCAGCCGAAGCAGATACCCATCCGGCAGCCGCTCGGCATGAGGACGCCGGCGTCCTCGCCGGCGTCGAGGATGGGGGTGGAGCCGTCGGCCTCGACCATCCGGCCGCTGCGGCCGAAGGTGACGGTGCCGCCCTCCCCGGGCTCGACGACGGTGGGGCGGAAGCGCTCGACGTGCAGCCGGTCGGGGACACCGGCGTTGGCCCAGTGCTTCTCGGCCGCGTCGAGGAGGGCGGTCGGGCCGCAGAGCCAGGTCTCGCGTTCGCGCCAGTCGGTGACGAGCCCGTCGAGGCGGATGAGGTCCAGGACGCCGTGGACGTCGTCGAGGTTGAGGCTGAGGGCGAGCCGGCCGGCCTCGTGGTGGCCCGCGAGCTCGCGGTGGAAGATGACGTCGCGCTCGCTCGGGGCGCAGTGCACGTGGGCGACGTCGGCGAGCTCGGGCAGGTGGTTGCGCAGCATCCCCATGACCGGGGTGATGCCGCTGCCCGCGGTGAGGAAGAGGACCTTCGCGGGGGCCGGGACCGGGAGGGTGAACTCACCGGTCGCCTGGTCGAGCATCACGAGCGTGCCCGGCCGGGCCCGGCGCACGAGGTGGGTCGAGACCTTGCCCTCGGGGATCGCCTTGGTCGTGATGGCGATGCACCCGGCGGGGATGCCGGCCGCGGCCGAGCCGTCGGCGCGGTGGGTCAGGCTGTACGCGCGCCAGTGCCGCACGCCGTCGATGTCGATGCCGATGCGCACGTACTGGCCGGGCACGTGGCCCCGCCAGCCCCGGCCCGGCCGGATGACGACGGTCGCGGCGTCGGCCGTCTCGGGACGGACCTCGACGATGCGGCCACGCAGGTCGGCGCCGGCGCGCATCGGGTCGAGGAGGTCGAGGTAGTCGGCGGGGACCAGCGGCGTGGCGAGGGCCTCGGCGACGCGGCGAGCGCCCCGGGTGAGGCCGCCCAGCGGTCCGGCGGTGTGCGCCCCGAGCCGCGGCCGGGTGGCGCCCGCGGCGGGGGTCTCTCGGTCGGCGGTGGAGGTGCTCACTACGCCAGCGTAACCTACGCCTGCGTAAGTTACGACACCGTAGGGTCCCTTCTCAGGAAGAGATCAGGAGCCCCCGCCCCACCCGTCTCGCGCGTATCGGGTCACCCGATATCGCCCTCGCTTCACCCGAGAAGCGTTCTCGGGTGAAGCGAGGCGATATCGGGTGACCCGATACGCGTGGGGTTCGTGGGGTCCGCGGAGGCCGGCGGTCAGTGGTCGCCGGCCATGAGGCGGCCGATCTCGGTGCGGTCGGCGTCCGCGACGTCCATCTCGGCGACGACCCGGCCGCCGTGGACGACGGCGATCCGGTCCGAGAGCGAGAGGATCTCGTCGAGCTCGGCCGAGACGAGGAGCACCGCGGCGCCCTCGTCGCGCGCCTCGACGATTCGCCGGTGGATGAACTCGATCGACCCGACGTCGACGCCGCGGGTCGGCTGCGCCGCCATGAGCAGCTTGGGCTTGAAGGACATCTCGCGCGCGACGACGACCTTCTGCTTGTTGCCGCCGGACAGCGACTCCGCCGTCTGGAAGACCCCGGAGGAGCGGATGTCGAACTCCTCGCGGACCGTCTCGGCGTGCTCGCGGACCGCGTCGAACTGGCGCACGCCGCTCTTGGCGTACGGCGGCTGGTCGAACTCGTTGAGGACGAGGTTGTCGGCGATCGAGTACGACCCGACGAGGCCGTGCTTCTCGCGGTCCTCCGGCACGTGCCCGACCCCCGCGTGGTGGGTCTGGTGCGGGTTGGCCCGGGTGAGGTCGAGCGAGCCGAGGGTCATCCGCCCGGAGACGACCTTGCGCATCCCGGCGAGGGCCTCGACGAGCTCGCGCTGCCCGTTGCCCTCGACCCCGGCGACGCCGACGATCTCGCCGGCGCGCACGGTGAGCGAGAACCCGTTGACCGCCCCGAGGGCACGGTCGTCCCGGACGTGCAGGTCCTCGATCTCGAGCACCGTCTCGCCCGGGGTCGCGGCGGTCTTGTCGATCGAGAGGACGACCTCGCGGCCGACCATCATCGTCGCGAGCCCCTTGGCGTCGGTGTCCTTCGTCGCGACCTCGCCGACGACCGCGCCCTGGCGCAGCACGTAGACCCGGTCGGCGACGGCGAGCACCTCGCGCAGCTTGTGCGTGATGAAGACGATCGAGGTGCCGGAGTTCGCGAGCTCGCGCATGACGCCCAGCAGCTCGTCGGTCTCCTGCGGCGTGAGGACCGCGGTCGGCTCGTCGAGGATGAGCAGGTCGACCCGCCGCGAGAGCGCCTTGAGGATCTCGACGCGCTGCTGGGTGCCGACCGGCAGGGCCTCGACCTCGCTGTCGGGGTCGACGGCGAGACCGTGCTTGGCCGACAGCTCGCGGACCATCCGGCGGGCCGCCTCGAGGTCGAGGACGCCGGCGCCGCGGGTCTGCTCGTGCCCGAGCATCATGTTCTCGGCGACGGTCATGACCGGCACGAGCTGGAAGTGCTGGTGCACCATCCCGATGCCGCGGGCGATCGCGTCCTTGGGGTCCTTGATGGGCGTCGCGTCGCCCTTGATCGACACCGTGCCGGTGTCCGGGGTGATGAGCCCGAAGATCTGGTTGACGAGCGTCGACTTGCCGGCCCCGTTCTCGCCGAGCAGCGCGACGATCTCGCCGCGCCGGACGTCGAGGCTGATGTCGCGGTTGGCCTGCACCGACCCGAAGGACTTGGACAGGTTCTCGATGGAGAGCAGGACCTCGCCGACGACGCCCTCGCCGAACCCGGACTGCTCCGGGGGCAGCTCGAGCGCCGCGTCGGTCGTCGCGACCTCGGCGAGGTGCTCCTGGGAGACGTCGTCGTGGCCGACGACCTGCGGGGTGCCCTCGGTGGGCGCGGCGTCGCTCATCACTGGTCCTTCTTGACGTAGGGCTGACCGACCGCTCCCGGTGGCCGCACCCGCCCGGCGGCGACCGCGAGGACGACGAGCACCGCGACGTAGGGCAGGGTGCCGGTCAGCTGCGGGGGCACCGTGAAGCCGCCGGTCTGCTGGAGCTGGGAGGCGACGGCGTTGATGAACCCGAAGAACAGCGCCATGACGACCGCCCGGAGGGGTCGCCACGCGCCCATGATCATGATGGCCAGCGCGAGGAAGCCGCGGCCGGCGGTCATGTTCCGCTCGAACGAGCTCGAGGCGTCCATCGAGAGGTACACCCCGGCGAGGCCGGCGAGCGAGCCGGCGAGCGTGACGTTGACCAGCCGGAGCCGCTCGACGTTGACGCCCGCGGTGTCGGCGGCCGACGGGTACTCGCCGACCGCGCGGGTGCGCAGCCCCCAGCGGGTGTGGAACAGGGCGAGGTGCACGCCCAGGGCGGCGACGAGCGCGATCAGCGCGATGACGCTCCGGCCGCTGAAGAAGGTGTCGCCGATCAGGGGGATGTCGGCGAGCAGCGGCACCCGGATGTTGGGGATGACGCCGGGGAGGATCTCGCCGGACTTGAGGTAGAAGGAGGTGATGCCGGTGGCGATGATGTTGAGGACCACACCGGCGATGATCTGGTCCATCCGCCAGCGCACCGTGGTCCACGCGAGGAAGCCACCCGCGACCAGGCCGGTCCCGACGCCGGCGAGGACGCCGACGAGCATCGAGCCGGTCGCGGCCGCGGAGAAGAAGCCCGCGAACGCGGCGAGGAGCATCTGCCCCTCGATGCCGATGTTGACCACGCCCGAGCGCTCGCCGATGACGCCGACGAGGGCGGCGAGGACGAGCGGGATGGCGTAGCCCCACGCGGCGCCGTACATCGAGGGGGCGATGTCGTTCTTCGCGTAGTAGAAGACGTACGCCGCGACGAGCACCACCGCGGCGATGACGAGGGTGGTCCGGTTGCGCTGCAGCCAGGTCATGTCAGCTCCCCCAGCTCGTCGAGGCGACGCTCACCTTGGCGGCCCGGCTGCGGAACAGCCACTTGCCGAGGACCGGGATGGAGACCATGAGCAGGATGATCGCGAGGAGCAGGTCGACGATCTCCGGGGTGATGCCGCTCGGCAGGCTCGAGGTCTGCGTCGCGAACTGCAGGCCGGCCGCGCCGGTGCGCAGCATCCCGACGAGGAAGGCCGCCGGGATCGTCGCGAGCGGGTTGGCCCGGGCGAGCAGGGCGATGGTGATGCCGTCGAAGCCGAGCGAGCCGCCGATGGCCGGCTCGAAGCGGTGCAGCGTGCCCTCGGCCTCGAGCGCGCCGGCCAGGCCGGCGAGCCCGCCACCGGCGACCATCGAGAGGACGACGATCCGGTTGAGCGGGATGCCGGCGTAGCGGGCGGCGTCGCGGTTGGCGCCGACGGTGTTGAAGCGGAACCCGAGGGTCGTGCGCGACAGCACCCACCAGCAGGCGACCGCGAGCACGAAGGCGACGACGAAGCCGATCGGGATCCCGAGCACGCTGTGCAGCTGGGCGCTCTCGGGGATGAGCTCGCTCTGCGGGATGCCCGACGTCTTCGAGGCCTCGCCCTGGAAGGGGCCGCCGCTGACGCCCCAGAAGGCGACCCCGGCGACGATGTAGTTGAGCATGATCGTCGAGATGACCTCGTGCACCCCGCGCCAGGCCTTGAGCACACCGACGAGCCAGCCGATGGCCGCCCCCGCGAGCAGGCCGACGACCATGCCGAGGACCGCCCCGCCGAAGCCGAGCCCGCCCGCGACGTAGGCGACCCAGGCGCCGAGCAGCGCGCCGGTGACGAGCTGCCCCTGGCCGCCGATGTTGAACAGCCCGACCCGCAGCGGCAGCACGACGGCCAGGCCGGTGAGGACGAGCGGCGCGGTCTTCTGCAGCGTGCGGGTGAACGACCCGGGGACGACGAGCGCCTCGCGCACGAGCGTCTCGTACGCGTACACCGGGCTGACCCCCTGGTACCGGATGAGCCCCGCCCCGATGACCAGCGCGATGACGAGGGCCACGACGATGACGACGCCGCTCTGGTGGGCGATGAGGTAGGCGAGCAGCCCGCCGCGGTCGCGCGGCTCCGGGCCCGGCTCCTGCTCCGCGGGCGGCGTCTGCTCCGCCGTACTGGTGTCGGACATGGGTCTCCAATGACTCGAGGGTGCCCACAGTCTGGCGAAGAGGCCGCGCGGGCGGAAGTGCGGGGGTGCCCGAGCGTCACCGCGGGCGTCGGCAGGTTGTGCCAGTCGCGTCCCCGGCCGCGGGGAGCGGGCCCGGACGGGCGGAGGGGGCGGGCATCCGGTGGATGCCCGCCCCCTCGCGCGCTGGTCACACGGGGTGACCGGGGAGCGACCTCGTCAGAGGGTGACGCCGGTCTTGAGCGTCCCGGCCTCCATCTGCTTGACGATCTCGTCGACCTTGGACTTCACGTCGGCCGGGATCTTGCTGTCGAAGTCGTGGAACGGCGACAGGCCCGCCTGCCCGAGGGTCTGCAGGCCCTCGAACTCGCCGTCCTTGGCCGTCTTCACGGTGTCCGTGACGCCCTTGGAGATGAGCTTCTCGGCGGAGGTGATGAGGCACGGCTGGGCGGCCGGCACGGTGTCCCACTGGTCGGTGTCGACACCGATGCAGAAGACGTCGGTGCCCGCACCGGAGGCCTTGGCGACCTCCTGGAGCGCGCCGTTGCCGGTGTTGCCGCCGGCGCCGAAGATGAAGTCGGCCTTCTGGGCGAGCATCTTCTTGGCCTCGCCCGCGCCCCACACCGGGTCGTTGAAGGCGTTGTCGGCGGCGGGGTGGTAGACCGTGGAGACGGTGACCGCCGGGTTCGCGGCCTTCGCGCCGGCCTCGAAGCCCTTGGCGTACTTCTGCACCGGCGGGATCTCGAGCCCGAGCACCTGGCCGAGCTTGTTGGTCTTGGTCATCAGGCCCGCGAGGTAGCCCGCGCCGTAGCCGGCCTGGTCCTCGGGGAACACGAGGCCGGTGATGTTCTTCGCGGTGACCTTGGAGGCGTCGTAGCCCTGGTCGACACCGATGAACTTGGTGTCGGGGTTCTCGGCGGCCGCCGCGGTCGTCGCGTCGGCCATGAGGAACCCGACGGTGACGATGACGTCGTACTTCTTGTTCGTGAACTGCTGGATGTTCGCCGCGTAGTCCTTGGCGTCCTGGGTCTCGATGTACTTGTAGTAGCCCTTGGTCTCCTCGGCCGCCGCCTTCGCGCCCTCGTGCGCCGACTGGTTGAACGACTTGTCGTCGACCTTGCCGGTGTCGGTGACGAGCCCGACGCAGAACACGTCCTTGCTGGCGCAGTTCGAGTCGTCGGTCGGGGCGCCGGAACCGGCCGAGCCCGAGGCGGTGCTGTCGCCGCCGGAGTTGCCGGTGCTGCCACCGCAGCCCGCGAGGGCCAGGGCGAGCGCCGCGGGGACCGCGACGAGGTAACGCGAAGACTTCATGGAGGATCTCCCTTGGAGGTCGGGTCAGACGAGCAGATGCTACGGCCGAAACCGGCCGGCGCCGCACGCGACCCGGCTTCGTTGCGTGGTCGTTACCGAGCGGCGGGTCGCGGTCACCAGCCGGGGCCCGCGGACCACCCCGCGTCGACGGTGACCGTGGTGCCGGTGATGCCTGATGCGACGGGTGAGGCGAGGAAGGCCACCGTCGCGGCCACCTCCTGCGCCTCGACCGGGCGGCCGAGCGCCGCCGCCGCCCGGTAGCGGGCGACCCCCTCGGGCCAGGCGTCCTCGAGCCCGGACCGGTCGACGAGCCCGGGTGCGACCCCGACGACCCGCACGCCGCGAGGGCCGACCTCGCGGGCCGCAGCCGCCACCAGGTGGTGCAGCGCGGCCTTCGCCACGGCGTAGGGAGTGTGCGTCGGCATCGCCCGCAGCCCCTCGATCGACCCGACGACGACGACCGTGCCGCCCGCGTCCATCCGCGCGGTGGCCTGCCGCAGGAGGACGGCGGTCGGCCGCAGCCCCGCCCGGTGGTAGGCGTCCCAGGCCGCGGCGTCGAGGTCGTCCCAGGCCACGTGGTGCTGCGGGAAGGCGCTGAGGACGACGGCGGTCGGTGCCCCGAGCGCCTCGGTGGCCCGGTCGAGGAGCTGCGCGCACACCGCGTCGCAGGCCGCCGCGTCGGGGACGTCGAGCTCGGCGTGCAGCGTCACCGCCCGGCGGCCCGCCTCCCGCACGGCGGCGGCCGTGGACTCGGCACCGGCGGCGTCCCCGCGGTAGTGGACGGCGACGTCGTGCCCGGCCTCGGCGAGCGCCACCGCGACCGCTCGGCCGAGGCCGCCGCTCGCCCCGGTGACGAGCGCGCTCACCGCATCCGCCCGACCGGCTCGTCGCGGGTCAGGGTGGTGATCTCGGTGGCGAACCTCGGGTACTCGGCGACGAGCGCCTCGCGCTCGCCGAGCTCGAAGTGCTCCGGCCGGAACGCGGGCGCACACCAGCAGGAGAGGAGCGTCCAGTGGCCGAGGGTGGTCGCCCCCATCCACGTGTTCTTCCGGACGAGGACCTGCGAGTGCTCCTCGCCGACGTAGTTGAGGACGCCCGAGCCGCCGGGGCGCAGCCGGAGCAGGGCCGCCGGCGCACCGCCGAGCCACTGCCACCCCTCGTCGATGGTCAGCCGGTGCATCGCCGAGAAGCCGTCCGGGCGGTTGGTCAGCAGCACGGTGATCGCGTTGAGTCCCTGGGTGCGTGGGCCGGCGACGTACCAGGCGCCCTCCTCGGGGATGGGCACCATGCCGAGCCGGTCGATGACCTCCTCGGCGCTCTCGGCGGGCGGCTCCACGTGGGGGATGCTCGGCTGCGTCACGAGGCCTCCGCGGCCGCCCGGGCGGTGGCGCCGCGCTCGCGGGCCCGGGCGAGGAGGTCGGGGGTGTCGAGCCGGGTGCTCCGGCCGGCGCGGACGACCGGCTGCCCGTCGACGAGGACGTCGGTGACGTCGGCGCGCCCCGCCGCGAAGACGAGCAGGGCCTGGACGTCGTGGACCGGGGTGAGGTGCGGCTTCTCGAGGTCGACGACGACGAGGTCGGCGCGCTTGCCCACCTCGACCGAGCCGATCTCGTCGCCGAGCCCGAGCGCCCTGGCCCCCTCGAGGGTCGCGGCGCGCAGCACCTCGTGGGCGCTCGCGACGTCCGGGCGTCCCGAGGTGAGCCGGGCGAGGAGCGCGGCCTGCCGCATCGCCTGCCACATGTCGAGGTCGTTCGAGCTGGAGCAGCCGTCGGTGCCGATGCCGAGGCGGACCCCGCTGTCGTGCACCGCCTCCCACGGCAGGGCGCCGCTGGCCAGCTTCTGGTTCGAGCCGGGGCAGTGCGCGACGGCCGCGCCCGCGGCGGCGAGGCGCTCGCGGTCGGCGGGGGAGAGGTGCACCCCGTGGCCGACGACGAGGGGCAGGTCGCCGTCGAGCCAGCTCGCGCCGGCGAGGACCTCGGTCGGGGTGGCGCCGTAGCGGGCGGCGACGTCGGTGTTCTCGGCCGCGTTCTCGGAGACGTGGGTCGTGAGCAGGCCCGGGCCCTCGCCACGCACCTCGCGCAGCGTCGCGACCACCTCGGCGAGCTTCTCGGGGGAGCAGGTGTACGTCGCGTGCGGCATCGCGGAGACCGGCACGGCCGGCCCGCCGATGGCGGCCATCGCCGCGGGCCAGGCCCGCATCAGGGCGATGCGCTCCGCCCAGGCGAGGCCGTCCGGGCCGGGGCCGTCCATGAACACCGGGCCGATGACGTGCCGGCTGCCGGCGGCGACGGCGCCCCGGTGGGCGGCCTCGTGGTGGAAGTACATGTCGAGCTGGGTCGTGCAGCCGCCGAGCAGCGACTCCAGGGCCCCGAGCGTCGCACCCAGCTCGACGGTCGCGGGGTCCATCACGGCCCCCTCGGCCGCCCACACCCGGGTGAGGAAGCCCTGGAGGTCGACGTCCTCGGCGAGCCCGCGCAGGAGGGTCATCGGCAGGTGGGTGTGCAGGTTGACCAGGCCGGGCAGGACGAGCCGTCCGCGCGCGTCGATCGTCTCGTCGGCGTCGACGGGTCCGGCTGCCGCGGAACGGAGCTCGGTGATGACGCCGTCCTCGACGACGACCGTGGTGTCGCGCAGGACGGTGTCGGTGTCGTCGACGGTGACGACGTACGCGGCGCCCTCGAGCACGACGCGGGTCATCCGTCCTCCTCTTCGGCGAACGTGGCGCGGGTGTGCACGAGGTCGTCGAGCACGGCGAGGACGGCGTCGCGGCTGCGGGCGAGGACCGCCTCGATCTCGGCCATGGTGATCGGCTCGTCGGCGTCGCCCACGCCGGTGGCCGGGTTGACGACGAGCGAGACGGCCGCGTAGCGCAGCCCGGCCTCGCGCGCGAGCGTGACCTCGGGGACACCCGTCATCCCGGCGACGGTGGCCCCGGCGAGCCGGGCCAGGCGGATCTCGGCCGCGGTCTCGAACCGGGGGCCCTCGAAGGCGGCGTACACCCCGCCGTCGCGCAGCGGGTGGCCGACCGCCGCGGCGGCGTCGAGCAGCTCGCGGCGCAGCTCCGGGTGGTAGGGCCGCGAGACGTCGACGTGGACGACGCCCTCGGGACCGGAGCCGTCGAAGAAGGTGAGGGGACGCTGCCGGGTGAGGTCGAGGAAGTCGTCGAGGCAGACGAGGTCGCCGGGCACGAGGTCGGGGTCGATCGAGCCGGTGACGTTGACCGCCACGACGTCTCGCACCCCGAGGTCGGCGAGGGCGCGGATGTTCGCGCGGTAGTTGACGAGGTGGGGCGGCACCGAGTGGCCGGGACCGTGCCGGGTGAGGAAGACGACGGGCAGGCCGTGCCAGCGCCCGCGGGTCACCCGGGCCGGGCCCCAACGGGTGTCGACGGTCTCCTCGGCGCGGTCCTCGAGGGCCTCGAGGTCGTAGAACCCGGTGCCGGCGACGACGGCGAGGGGCGGGCGGGTCATGACCCGGAACGCTACCGCCCGGGTGCGGACGCGGGCGACGTGGACGCTCGCGGCGGTGGCAGGATGCGAGGCCCTGGGTGAGGGGGCGCCCGCGGCGACCCGCCCCGTGTCCGCCGGGGCGGGCCGGGAGGTGGCCGCTGCCGGGGGCAACGCCGTCGACGTCGCCGTCGCCGCGGCGCTCGCCGCGATGGCCACCGAGCCGGGCATCGTCTCGCTCGGCGGCGGCGCCTACGTCTCGGTGTGGGCGCCCGGGAGCGAGCCCCTCCTCGTCGACGGCAACGTCGGGATGCCCGGGCTCGGCCTGCCGCCCGAGGCGTTCGGGCGCGGGGTGCGCGAGGTGTCCACCGAGTACGGCGGCGGGGTGACGATGTTCGCCGGCCACGGCTCGGTCGCCACGCCGGGGGCGGTCGCCGCCTGCGAGGACGCCCAGGCCCGCTTCGGTCGCGGCAGCTGGGCCGACGTCGTGGCCCCGGCCGCGCACGCCTGCCGGGACGGCTACCCGGTCGGCGGCGCGGCGGCGCGCTACCTCGGCTTCGTCGCCGACACCCTCTTCGGCACGGACCCCGAGGCCCACGCCGTCGTCACCCGTCCCGACGGCCGACCCCTGCGCGCGGGGGACCTCGCGACGAACGGGCGGCTCGCCGACGTCCTCGACCTCGTCGCCCGGGACGGTGCCTCCGTCCTCACCACCGGTGAGGTGGGCCGGGCGATGGTCGCCGACATGGCCGCGCACGACGGCCTCGTCACCGCCGACGACCTCGCGGCGCACGCGCCCGTCGAGCGGGTCCCGGTGCGGCGCACCGTCGGCGACTGGGACCTCGCGCTCAACCCGCCTCCCTCGGTCGGGGGACCGATGCTCGCCGTGATGCTCGGCGAGCTGGCCCGGCGCGGCTCCTACGACTGGGCCGACGTCCTCGCCGTCCAGTCCGCCGTCCTGCGCTACCGGCTCGAGGTGCACGACGTCGCGACCGACCTCGACGCCGCCGGCCACGCGCTGCTCGCCTCCGTCGAGCGACACGGCCTGGCCGGGCTGCCGACCTCGGCCTCGACCGCGCACGTCTCCGCGGTCGACGCCGACGGGCTCGCGTGCGCCGTGACGGTGTCGGCGGGGTACGGCGCCGGGATCACGGTGCCCGGCACCGGGATGCTGCTCAACAACGCGCTCGGCGAGCCGGAGCTGAACCGGCTCGGGCTGCACTCGCTGGTGCCCGGCACGCGGCTCGCGTCGAACATGGCCCCGACCACGGGGCGCACCGCCGACGGCCGGGTCATCGCCGTCGGGTCCCCCGGCGCGGACCGCATCACGACCGCGCTGATGCAGGTGCTCGGTCAGGGCTGCCTCCACGGCGCCGACCTGCGCACGGCCATCGAGGCGCCGCGCCTGCACGTCCGGTTCGACCGCACCGGCCGGCCGGTCGTCGAGCACGAGTCCGACCCGGCCATCACCGCGGCCGTCCACGCGGCCGGGCTGGCCGCCACGGACCACGGCGCGCTCTCGATGTACTTCGGGGGGGTCGGGGTCGCGTACCGGCGCGACGACGGGGTGCTGGTGGCCGCCGGCGACCCGCGTCGCGAGGCTGCCGTGGCGCTCCTGTCGACGCCCTGACTCGCGGAAGGTGCTGCGGCGCAACGGTCGAGCGAACGGAAAGTTCGACAACCCGTCGGCCTCCGGCTATTCCCTTTGTCGTCCCGGCGTGGTTCTCTCTCTCCACCGATGTCAGACGCACAGGGCAGAGCTGCGTCACGGGAAGACAGGACACCGATGAGACATCCCCTTTCGCGGAAGCCTGCGCGCATCGCGCTCGCCGGCATCGCCGCGGCAGCACTCACCGCAGGATCACTCGGTACCGCCACCGCCGCCTCACCGAAGGCAGGCGACCCGCGGTCCCCCGACAAGGCACCCGCCGCGACCCTCCAGACCGAGGAGGTGAAGGACCCCGGGAGCAGTGCGCTCGAGGAGAAGCTGGGGCAGCACGACGTCGAGCTGCTCGGCAAGGCGCAGGCGGCCGGCACCAAGCGGGTCACCCTCATCCTCGCGGTCGAGAAGGGCACGACGCGGTCCGTGGCCGACAGCATCCGCGCGCAGGGCGGGTACGTCGGCATGACCAACGACAAGGTCGGCTACGTGCGGGCCAGCGTCCCGACGCAGGCCGTCGCCAAGGTCGCGGCGCTCACCCGGGTCGACGCCGTCGACCTCGACGAGACGGTCAGGCTCCCCGACCCCGCCGCCGAGTCGAAGGGCTCCAGGGGCCAGCGCTACACCGGCCCCGACCGCCGCACGCCGGACGCGAACCCGTACATGCCCACCCGCGACACCGGGTCGGTGGAGTTCAAGAAGGACAACCGCCGCTTCGACGGTCGCGGGGTGACCATCGGCATCCTCGACTCCGGCGTCGACCTCGACCACCCGGCGCTGCAGAGGACCTCGACCGGCGAGCGCAAGATCGTCGACTGGGTGACGGCCACCGACCCCGTCTTCGACGGCGACGCCACCTGGCGGCCCATGCTCCAGGACGCCACCGGGACCTCGACGACCTACGCCGGGAAGGCCTACACCTACCCGGCCGGCACGTACAAGATCAGCCGCTTCTCGGAGTCCATCACGGCCGGCAGCGAGCCGGGTGGTGACGTCAACCGCGACGGCGACACCACGGACGTCTTCGGCATCCTCTACGACCCGGCGACCCACGACATCTGGGTCGACGCGAACCAGGACGGCACCTTCGCGGCGAACGAGAAGATGCGGCCCTACCGCGAGCGCCACCAGGTCGGCCACTTCGGCACCGACGACCCGGCCACCGCGGTCGTCGAGCGGATGCCGTTCACGGTCGAGTACCGCGAGGACGTCGACATGAGCCCGTACGGGCCGCCCTACGTCGGGACGACGGCCGACTTCGTCAACATCGGCCTCGTCGAGGACGCGCACGGCTCGCACGTCGCGGGCATCGCGGCCGGCCACAGCCTCTTCGGCGGCCGGATGGACGGCCAGGCGCCCGGCGCCAAGATCGTCTCCTCGCGGGCGTGCACGTGGGGCGGCGGCTGCACCAACGCGGCCCTGACCGACGGCATGGTCGACCTCGTCGCCAACCGTGGCGTCGACGTCGTCAACATGTCGATCGGCGGCCTGCCGGCGCTCAACGACGCCAACAACGCGCGGGCCGAGCTCTACGACCGGCTCATCGCCGTCTTCGGCGTCCAGCTGTTCATCTCGGCCGGCAACTCCGGCGCCGGCATCAACACGGTCGGCGACCCCTCGGTGGCGACCGACGTCGTGAGCGTCGCGTCCTCCATCACCAAGGAGACGTGGAAGGCGAACTACGGCTCGGTCGTCTCGAGCAAGCTCGCCCTGCACAACTACTCCTCGCGCGGTCCGCGCGAGGACGGCGGGTTCAAGCCGAACATCATGGCGCCCGGCTCGGCGATCTCGACCGTGCCGCAGTGGCTCAAGCAGCCCGACCTCCCCGAGGCCGGCTACACGCTGCCGATCGGCTACGCGATGTTCAACGGCACCTCGATGGCCTCGCCGCAGGCCGCCGGCGCCGCCGCGCTCCTGCTCTCGGCCGGGTTCCAGACCCACACCCCGATCACGCCGAAGCAGCTGCGCGAGGCGATGTACACCGCCGCGGACTACCAGAAGAAGCTCGAGGCGATCGGCCAGGGCACCGGGCAGCTCGACGTGCCCGGCGCGTGGAAGCTCCTCCGTCGCAACCCGGTGACGCAGGACTACACGACCTCGGCCGACGTGTGCACCGCGATCTCGGACTTCCTCGCCACCCCGGACAAGGGCGTCGGTGTCTACAACGACTGCGCGGCGGGCGCGGGCGGGCAGAAGGTCGGGCAGAGCCGCACCTACCCGGTGACGGTGACCCGCACGACCGGCTCGTCGCGGACGGTGACGCACCGGGTCCGGATCGTCGGCAACGACGGCACGTTCTCGGCGCCGTCGTCGGTCCGTCTCCGGCTCGGCTCCTCCGCGGACGTGGCGGTCAGGGCCAAGCCGCGCTCCGGTGGGCTGCACTCGGCGATCCTCGGGGTCGGCGACCCGTCGACGCCGCTCGTCGACCTGCGGGTCATGCTGGCGGGCGTGGTGTCCACGGAC
>OEIU01001534.1_pt1 | contig 14517 bp, 10 predicted proteins | sample 1539221 | NCBI WGS metagenome assembly OEIU01 (sample SAMN03792071, study PRJEB22550) | activated sludge metagenome | feature: wastewater treatment plant; material: activated sludge; isolation source: Wastewater treatment plant of a petroleum refinery complex | place: Argentina: Zarate | collected...
AGAACATCGAGATGAGCGCGCGGATGAGAAGCTGCTGGGCGAGCGACATGCGCGCGTCCGGCGGCATTTCGAAGGCGCGGAATTCGATGAGGCCGAGCCGACCGGACGATGAATCCGGCGAATAGAGCTTATCGATGCAGATTTCGGCGCGATGGGTATTGCCGGTCACGTCGGTCATCAGGTTGCGATAGAGCCGGTCGACCAGCCATGGCGGGGGCGACGCGCCCTGCCCCGGCGCGGGCGTCGCGCCGAGGGCGATCTCGAGTTCGTAGAGCGTGTCGTGGCGCGCTTCATCCACGCGCGGCGCCTGGCTGGTCGGGCCTATGAAGAGCCCCGAGAACAGGTAGGACAGCGCGGGATGGCGCTGCCAGTAGAGGATCACGCTCTTCAGCAGGTCCGGCCGGCGCAGGAAAGGCGAGTCGCCCGGCGAGGAGCCGCCGAGAACGACATGCGCGCCTCCGCCCGTGCCGGTGTGGCGGCCATCGATCATGAATTTGTCGGCGCCGAGGCGACATTCCCGCGCCTCGTTGTAGAGCGTGACCGTGGTGTCCACCGCCTCGCGCCAGCTCCGGGCAGGATGGATGTTGACCTCGATCACGCCAGGATCGGGCGTCGCCTTGATGACGTCGATGCGCGGATCGAAAGGCGGCGGATAGCCTTCGATATGCACCCTGGCGCCGAGCGCGCGCGCGCTCTGCTCGACGGTTTCGACGAGTTCGAGATAATCCTCGATCGTCTCGACCGGCGGCATGAAGACGCAGAGCGCGCCGTCGCGCGGCTCGATGGTGAGCGCCGTGCGCACGGCGCCTTCGACCGCGACCTGCTCGATCTGGTCCTGCTGCGCGGCGCCCGGCGCCTGCGCGGCCGGCGCCTGCACGGCCTGGAAGCTGACGGGCAGCTCGTCGCGCGGCTCCAGCGGGTCCTGCGCGTGGATGTAGGGGTAGGCCGACGGCGGCACCCAGGGCAGCGAAGAGAGCGGCAGGCGGAAGCCGACCGGCGAGTCGCCCGGCGCCAGATAGAACTTGTCCTTGCGCAGCTTCCACTTTTCCGAGCGCCAGCGCCGGCCCTGCGCACGCGCGTTCCAGCGCTGGATCGGCAGCACGAAGCCGGACGGCGCGTCGAGCCCGCGCTGATAGGTGCGCTTCATGCGCTCGCGCGCCTCGATGTCCTCGAGCTTGGAATCGTCGGTCGTGACATTGGCCGGCAGCTCGGCGAGCTTCTTCGCCCAATAGTCCTCGTCCTCGTAAGCCGGCACGACGAAATCGGCGCCGACGCCGAGTTCGTCCGCCACCTTGCAGGCGACGACGCCGGCCATTTCGACAGTGGCGGGCGGCGGATCGTCGACCGGCGCGATGAGATCGGCGTCGCGCCAGATCGGCTGGCCGTCCTTGCGCCAGTAGAGCGCCAGCGCCCAGCGCGGCAGGCTTTCGCCCGGATACCATTTGCCCTGCCCGTAATGCAGCAGGCCGCCCGGCGCGAATTTTTCGCGCAACCTGCGGATCAATTTGTCGGCGAGGCCTTTTTTCGTCGGCCCGACCGCGCCGGTATTCCATTCGTCGGACTGGAAATCGTCGATGGAGACGAAGGTCGGCTCGCCGCCCATGGTGAGCCGCACGTCGTTGGCCGCGAGGTCGGCGTCCACGCGGTCGCCGAGCGCATCGAGGCGCGCCCAGTCGGCGTCGTCGAAGGGCCGCGTGATGCGCGGCGCCTCGTCGATGCGGTCGACGTGCATTTCGAAATGGAAGGTGGTCTGCGCGAAATCGACCATGCCCTCGATCGGCGCGGCCGAGCGATAGTGCGGGGTGGCCGCGAGCGGCAGATGGCCCTCGGCGCACAGCAGGCCGGACGTCGCGTCGAGCCCGATCCAGCCGGCGCCGGGCACGTAGACTTCGGCCCAGGCGTGCAGGTCGGTGAAATCGTGATCGGCGCCCTGCGGCCCCTCGATGGTGGTGAGATCGGGCTTGAGCTGGATGAGGTAGCCCGAGACGAAACGCGCGGCGAGGCCGAGGCGGCGGAAAATCTGGACCAGCAGCCAGGCGGAATCGCGGCAGGAGCCCGAGCGCAAGGTCAGCGTCTCGTCGGGCGTCTGCACGCCCGGCTCCATGCGGATGACGTAGTGGATGTCCTTGTGGAGCTGGAGGTTCAGGTCGACGAGGAAATTGGTGAGCTGCTTCTCGGCGCGGGGAACGCCGGCGACATAGGCGTCGAGCGCCGGCCCGCAGGGTTCGAGCTCGAGATAGGGAGCAAGCTCGGCCGCGAGATTGGGCTCATATTGGAACGGAAAGGTCTCGGCGTAGGGCTCGATGAAGAAATCGAAGGGATTCCAGGTCGCCATTTCGGCGACCAGATCGACCTCGATGCGCAGGTGATCGGCCTTGTCCGGAAAGACGCAGCGCGCCTGCCAGTTGCCGTGCGGATCCTGCTGCCAGTTCTCGAAATGGCCTTCCGGCGAGACCTTGAGCGAATAGCTCGTCACGCGGGTCCGGCAATGCGGCGCGGGACGCAGCCGGATGACCTGAGGCCCGATCGCGACGTCGCGATCGTAGGAATAGGAGGTGAGATGGCGCAGCGCGACTTTGATAGCCAATGACCGGTCCCCGGCGTGGATTTTCCCGCAAAATGCCGCAAGCGCCCGCGAGACGCCATCGCCTTGGCGCCTGCTTTTTGGGCGCTGGCTTCAAATCCGGCCTTTCGCGGCGGCGCCCGCGTCAAAAAATGCGCTGCGGCAAACTTTTCGCCGCGAAATGCGTTGTCCGGCTTTCCGATGCTATGGTCCAGCCATGCGCCATCTTTCCTGCCCGGCCTGCGGAAACCGCGTCTTCTTCGAAAATTACGCCTGCCTCGCCTGCGGCGCGCAGATCGCCTTTTCGCCGGGCTCGGGCCAGATGGCGCCCATGTTCGGCGACGGGGCCGTTCCCGCCTGTGAAAATCGCGGCCAGTTCGCCTGCAACTGGGCGACGACCGACGGCGAGCGATTGTGCCGGTCGTGCCGTCTCGACAGCGTCATCCCGAACCTCTCCTTTGCGGGCAATCTCGACCGCTGGCGGCGGATCGAACAGGCCAAGCGGCGGGTGATCTATGATTTCGTGCGGCTCGGGCTTCCGATCGAGCCGCGGGGGCCGGAAAATCCGAGCGGCCTGACCTTCCACTTCCTCTCCGCCGATCTCGCCGCCGCGCCGGTCATGACCGGGCACGATTCCGGCCTCGTCACGCTCGACATCGCCGAAGCCGACGACGGCGTGCGCGAGCAGCGACGCACGGAAATGCGCGAGCCCTATCGCACGCTGGTCGGCCATTTCCGGCACGAGCTCGCCCATTATTATTTCGAGCGGCTGGTGCTGAATTCGAGCGACATCCAGGCCTGCCGCTTCGTGTTCGGCGACGAGCGCGCCGATTATCAGCAGGCGCTGCAGATTCATTACCGGAACGGCGCGCCGCCGGATTGGCAGCAGCGCTTCATCAGCGCCTACGCCTCCGCGCACCCCTACGAGGACTGGGCGGAGACCTTCGCGCATTTCGTCCATATCGTCGCGACGATGGATACGGCGCTCGATCTCGGCTTCGGCGGCAAGCTGTCGGAAAAGATCGCCGATCCCTACACGACCGAGGATTTCGACGCGCTGATCGAGGCCTTCCTGCCGATCACCGGGAAGGTCAACGAGATCAATCGCTCGATGGGCCAGCCGGACATGTATCCTTTCGTGCTGAGCGACGAGGTGAAGGGCAAGCTGCACTTCATCCACATGATCGTCGCCAAGAATTCGCGCGCGCATATGGAGGCGACGCCGACGCCCGAAGTCGTCGATTGAGCGCTGCGCCGCGGATTATCCGCGCACGGATGGCGGCATCCCGCGCGTCGGCCAGCAGCGCGGATGTTTCGACGTCGTGCCGAAGGCGACATCATGCATGATGCGTCCCGGAAGAAAGGTAAAGGCGCCGGCGACGACGAGAGCGGCCACATAGAGCAACGTCATCAATCGCGCATGCCGCGCGATCAGATGACGACGCGCCGCCAGAACGGCCATCGGCAGGACGACGATCGTCACGAGGGTCAGCAGATGGATCGCGCTGAACGGGCCGAACGTGCAGGTCGTGTTCACGAACAGCGAGCTGACGGCGACCAGCGCCATGAGCGCGACCCAGACCCAGCCGCGCGCGCGATGGGCCGCCGTTCCCTTGCCGCCGACGAACTGGACGAATCCCAGAAGCAAGGCGGCGATGGCGGCGAACGCGTGCAGCCGAATTTCGACGGCGGCCTGAAGCAGCGGATCGAGCGACACGTTTGAAGCTTGTCGCACACGGGCCCGCAAGGCAAATCGCGCTGCGGGTTCAGGCGCCGAGTTTCTGAATCCTGTGCGCGCCGGTCGCCAGCGAAACCATCTTCGTCTCCATATAGAAATCGAAGGAATAATCGCCGCCGTCGCGACCGATGCCCGACGCCTTCATGCCGCCGAAGGGCGTCGGCAGGTGGCGGACGTTTTCCGAATTGACCCAGACCATGCCGGCTTCCAGCGCATCGGCGACGCGCAGCGCGCGGCCGATCTCGCCGGACCAGATATAACCGGCCAACCCATATTGCACGTTGTTGGCGAGTTCGATGGCTTCCTGCTCGCTCTCGAAGGTCAGCGCCGTGAGGAACGGTCCGAAGATTTCCTCCTGCGCCAAACGCGAATCCGGTTTCGCCCGCACCAGCGTCGGTTGCACGAAATGGCCCGCGCCTTCCGCGCGCGCCCCACCGGCCAGAATCTCGCCGCCGCCCTGCTTCGCGACATCGAAATAGGAGCAGACTTTCGCCAGATGCCGCTCGTGGATCAGCGGCCCGACCTCGGTCGCGGGATCGAGCGGATGGCCGACCTTCAGCTTTTTCACGCGCTGCGCGAGCTTCGCCATGAACGTGTCCGCGATCGAGGCCTGCACGAGCAGGCGACTCGACGAGGTGCAGCGCTCGCCGTTGAGCGAATAGATCATGAAGACGACCGCATCGAGCGCGCGGTCGAGATCGGCGTCGTCGAAGACGATGACGGGATTCTTGCCGCCGAGTTCGAAATGCACGCGCTTCAGCGTCTGCGAGCCCTGCCGCATGATGGCCGAGCCGGTGGACGATTCCCCGACGAAGCCGATCGCCTTGATGGCGGGATATTCGGTCAGCGCGCGGCCGGCGTCCTCGCCGAAACCGTGAACGGTATTGAGCACGCCCGCGGGCAGCCCGGCCTCGGCGCAGATGCGCGCCAGCAGGTCGGCGGTCACCGGCGACCATTCGGCGGGCTTGTGCACCACCGTGCAGCCCGCCGCCAGCGCCGGCGCGATCTTCCACGTCGAGAGCATGAACGGCGTATTCCACGGCGTGATGACGCCGACGGGGCCGATGGGCGTGCGGGTCGAGACGTTCCAGTGCTCGGCCGAAGGCAGGTTCAGCCCGTCGCGGGCGGACTGGCAGCGGTCGGCGAAGAAACGGAAATTCTCCGCCCCGCGCAGCGCCGCCTTGGACATGAAGCGCCAGGCCTGGCCGGTGTCCCAGCATTCGAGCGTGGCGATCTCGTCGGCGTGCTTCTCGATCGCGTCGGCGATCCGGTGCAGCAGCTTCTGGCGGGCGGGCGCGGCCATGTCGCGCCAGGCGGGAAAGGCGGCCCTGGCGGCCTCGGCGGCGGCGGCGATGTCGGCGGCGTCGCCGCGGGCGACCTTGCCGATGAGGGAGCCGTCGACCGGCGAGCGCGTCTCGAAAGTCGCGCCGGACAGGCTCTCCACCCGCTTCCCGCCGATCCAGTGGCCGACGCCGTCTGCGGCCAGCCGCTGCAACAGGGGTTGCAGTCGCGCCTTGTTTTCCTCGAACATGGGGCAGCTCCGTAATGGGAACGGCGAATGTTTAACGCGTTAAATGTCTGCCGGCAAGCTTCGGAGCGGCCGGCCGGACCGCCGGCCATTTGTTCGGGATCAATAGACAGGCGGACCGAAACAATTTAACATGTGAATAAATTGCGATGCTCGCCAAGGGAGGCGTCAATGGGCAAGATCGTCATGGCCGCGAAGATCGCGCATGTTCCCTCGATCCTGATCTCGGAACGTCCGGGACCCCTGTTCGGCAAGCGGCAGGCCGCCATCGACGGGCTGAAGGAGATCGGCCGCCGGGCGCGCGACCGGGGGGCCGACACGTTCCTCGTCTTCGACGTCCACTGGCTCTCGAACTTCGGCTGCCACATGAACGCCAATGCGCGGCACAAGGGCGTCTACACCAGCCACGAAGCGCCGCACATGATCCAGAACATGGAATACGACTATCTCGGCAATCCCGAGCTCGCCGACGTCATCTCGGCCGAAGCGAAGAAGGAGAAGCTCGAGGTGCTCGCCCACCGGGTCGAGACCCTGCCGCTCGAATACGGCACGATCGTTCCCATGCACTACATGAACCAGGACCGCTGGGCGAAGGTCGTCTCGGTGGCCGCGCCGCTGTTCGCCTCCTGGCAGGAAAACCGGGCCTTCGGCGCCGCCGTGCGCCGCGCGATCGAGGCTTCGCCCTTCAATGTGGCCGTGCTGGCGTCCGGCTCGCTGTCGCACAAGCTCGTGCCCAATGACCAGGTCGGCGACAACCAGTGGGAGCAGGTCGGCAGCGAGTTCAACCGACAGGTGGACCTGCGCGTCGTCGATCTCTGGCGGGAGCGCCGCTACAAGGAATTCTGCGCCATGCTCCCGGAATATTCGACCAAGTGCAACGGCGAAGGGCTGATGTGCGACACGCACATGCTGTTCGGCATGCTGGGCTGGGGCGATTTTGCGGGAGAAATGGAAGAGCTGACTCCCTACTTCCCGTCGAGCGGCTCCGGCCAGATCAATGTCGAATTCCATCTGACGAAATAGCGCGGGCGACGTGCGGAACGCCGGCTTGCGCGCCGGCGCCATGCTGGCGTATCTGGACCGCGAGCCTGCAGGCTCGCCCCCTTTCCTTGCGAGCCCGAAGGCTCGCGGTCCAGCCATCGCCGAGCGCCGAAATGATCGAACGCAGCATCTTCAACGAAGACCACGTCCTCTTCCGCGACATGGTCCGCCGCTTCCTCGACGAGCACGCCAAGCCGTTCCATGAAAAATGGGAAGCGCAGGGCTATGTCGACCGCGACGTCTGGCTGAAGGCCGGCGAACAGGGCCTGCTGCTGCCCACGGTTTCCACCGAATACGGCGGCGCCGGCGCGACGGAGGCGATGAGCTCGGTGCTGATCGAGGAAGTGGCGCGCGCCAATACGAGCGGCCTCGGCTTCGGCCTGCACAACGACATCGTCGCCCCCTACATCGAGACCTACGGGTCCGAGGCGCAGAAGAAGAAATCCCTTCCCGCCATGGCGCGCGGCGAGAAGATCGGCGCCATCGCCATGACCGAGCCGGGCACGGGCTCCGATCTTCAGGGCGTGCGCACGACCGCGCGGCGCGACGGCGACCATTACGTCATCAACGGTTCCAAGACCTTCATCACCAACGGCTGGCACGCCGATCTCGTGATCGTCGTGACCAAGACCGACGTGAACGCCGGCGCGAAGGGCGTGAGCCTCATCATCGTGGAGGAAGGCGCGCCCGGCTTCCGCAAGGGCAAGCGCCTCAAGAAGATGGGCCTGAAGGCGCAGGACACGTCGGAGCTGTTCTTCGACGACGTGCGCGTGCCCGCCGAGAACCTGCTCGGCAAGGAGGGCGAGGGCTTCATCTATCTCATGCAGAAGCTGCCGTGGGAGCGCCTGCAGATCGCCATCACCGCGCATGCTTCCGCGCAGGCGGCGATCGACAACACCGTGCAATACGTGCAGGACCGCAAGGCCTTCGGCCAGCCGATCGGCGAATTCCAGAACACGCGCTACAAGCTCGCGGAATGCCAGACGGAAGTCGAGGTCGGCCGCGTCTTCGTCGACAAGTGCCTGGAGATGCAGATCGCGGGAACGCTGGATTCGGCGACCGCATCGATGGCGAAGCTGTGGCTGTCGGAAATGCAGGGCCGCGTGCTCGACGCCTGCGTGCAATTGCACGGCGGCTACGGCTTCATGTGGGAATATGCGGTGACGCAGGCCTATGCGGACGCGCGCGTGCAACGCATCTACGGCGGCACCAGCGAGATCATGAAGGAATTGATTTCGCGCCAGATGGGGCTCGGCGCGGGCAAGAAGAAGCCGGCGTAGTCCCGGCCGGACGGAACGAGGGCGCGAACACCGGGTTCGCGCCCCCAGCGGCTACAGGCCGACCGTCTCGGTTCAGGCCGGCGTCGCCAGCAATTCCTTGAGATTGGCGTCGAGTTGCCCGAGCAGGTCCGGGTCCACGCCGAACAGCCCGAGGTGTCCGCAGACGCTTTTCAGCGGCCGGAACTGACTGCCCGGAATCAGGCGCTGCTCCGCTTCGCAATCGGCGGGCGGGAAGAACATGTCGTGGCTGATCGGCATCACGAACGTCTTCGCCTTGATGCGCCCCAACGCCGCCGCAAGGTCGCCGCCGGCGTTGCGGCTGACGTCGCCGCGCTGCCATTTCCAGGCCATCGCCAACAGATTGTTGGGGTCCATCGGCGCGAAATAGCCGGTCATGAATGTATCGACGAACGCCTGCATGGACTCGAAGCCGAGCGCCTTGTGACGGTTCTCACGGAAAAAGTCCGTGCTCCACCCCATCACCGTCCATAGCTTGGCATGGCGCTTGAGGCCGGCTGCGACGTCGGCGGGCGAGCCATACTTGCCGCCGTTGAACTCCGGATCCGACGTGATCGCTTCGCAGAGCGTATCGGCGAAGACGAAATCGTGCTCGGTGTTCTTCGCCGTGCCGGCGATCGGCGCGGCGCGCTTGACGAAATCGGGATAGCGCACCGCCCATTCGTAGGTTTGCTGCGCGCCCATCGAGCCGCCGACGACCAACGCGAGGCTCTTCAGGCCATATTTCTCCGTCACCAGCTTGTGCTGGGCGCGCACATCGTCGCCGATGCGCACCTTCGGAAAGTGCAGCCCGCTGGTATTGTGCGGCGAGGTCGACAGTCCGCTGCCGATCTGGTTGACGACGATGATGAAATATTTCGAGGGATCGAGCGCGCGGCCTTCGCCGATGTAGACCTGCTCCATGATCTTGCTCGTTCCCGAATACCACGTCGGAACGAGGATCGCGTTGTCCTTCGCCGCGTTCAGCGCGCCGTGGGTCGCCACTGCGAGCTGCACGCCCGGAAGGCTGCCGCCCTCTTCGAGATCGAGCGCGCCGATATCGATCAGATCGTAGGGACCGTGGTTTTCCTGGGAGTAATACGGATTGGCGGTCATTGGTCGTTTCCTTCCATCGTTCTTGTGATCAGGACAGCGCGAAGCCCGGATAGCCGTTCGCGGCCAGCTCGTCGCACTGCTGATTGTAGTTTCCGCCCCCGCCAATGTATGACAACAGGCGTCGCGGTTTTCCCTCGACGTTCGAGCCCATGTACCAGGAGTCTGTTTTCACGACGAGCGTCGCGGCCGCAGTCTCGTCGTGGTGCTTCACCCAATTGTCTTCGAACTCCCTGGTCGCTTCGACGACGTTCTTGCCGTTCTTCCGCGCGTAGGAAATGCAATCGGTGATCCAGTCCACCTGCTGTTGCAGGCACGTCGTCATGTTGCAGAGCGCGGCGGACGGCGCGAGCGGGGCGCCGGTCGTGAACAGGTTCGGATAGCCGTGCACCTGCAAGCCCATGGCAGTGCGGATTTCATCCTTCCACCGCTCCTTGAGCGAACGGCCGTCGCGGCCGCGAATGTCGATGCGGCTGAGCGCGCCAGAACCGGCGTCGAAGCCGACCGCCAGAACGATCACGTCGACTTCATGCACCTTGCCGTCCGACGTCCGGATGCCTTCGGGAACGATGCGCTCGATCGGAGTCTCACGGCAGTTCACCGCCTCGACATTGTCCTGCAGATAGACTTCCAGATATTTGTTCTCCAGCGGCACCCGATGCGTGCCGAACCCGTAATCCTTCTTCGTCGGGATCAGGATGTCGCACAGCTTCGGATCGTTGTTCAGGCGCGCTTTCATCTTGCCGCGCACGAATTCCGACACGACATCGCTGACCGCTTCGTCGAAGAACATTTCCGGGAACGTCGCCAGCCACATCGAAAGCGAGCCGTCGTTCCAGTATTTTTCCAGAACCTCGGTGCGCTCGTCGGGCGTCAGCTCGGCCCACGGCTTGTTCTCGAAATCGTAGTCGAACCCGGCGAAGGTGGAGCGCACGCGCGTCTTGAGCTCCTGGAACCGGGCGCCGTAGCGATCCCAGTCCGCCTGCGAATATTTGGGGTTCTTCATCGGCACGACATATTGTGGCGTGCGCACGAACACTTTCATCGAACCGACGTCCGGCGCGATGGTCTGAATAACCTGGATGCCCGTGGCGCCGGTGCCGACCACCGCGACCCGCTTGCCTTTCAGGTCAACGCCCCCCTTGGGCCAGAGGCCCGTGTGGGTGATGACGCCCTTGAAACTCGACTGCCCCGGAAAGCGATCGTCCAGCGGCGCCGACAGCATGCCGCAGCACGCCAACAGATATTGCGTGTCGATATGTTCGCCGTCGGACGTCACAACGTCCCACCGGCCGTCCTTCTCGCGATAGGTCGCGGATTCGATCCGCGTGTCGAACTGGATGTCCTTCCTGAGGTCGCAGCGATCAGCGACGAAATTCAACCATTTTTCGGTTTCGGGTTGCGCGGGAAAGCGCTCGCTGGGCGTCCACGCCTTGTAGAGGTCTTCCGAGAACCAGTATTGATAAACCTCGACCTGCGAGTCGAACCGCGCGCCGGGATAGCGGTTCCAGTACCAGGTTCCGCCGACGCCGGACCCCGCCTCGTAGCATCGGACTTTCAGCCCGAGCTCCCGCATCCGGTGCAATTGATACAATCCGGCGATTCCGGCGCCGATCACGACCGCGTCGAGCCTGGTCGCGCTCTTGTCGTTCGCGGCCTCGGGGTTGATGTGCGCTTGGGCCATGTTCCTCTCCAACTTGCTGTTTTGGCTGCTGCCGCGCGATCCGCGCCTGCCCCGCGCGGGCCGGAGTTCGCAAGCAGGCGCAACCTAAGCGCCTCGGACCGCCGCGGGCTTGAACGAAACGGACATTGCTTTGGACGAAAATCGATCGCGGCGCGGAAAATGAACCGGACCGGCGATCTCGTACCTAAGAACAGTGGGCAGAGCCGGAAAGCGCGCTAACCTGTGCGACCGAGGTGAACGGATCGGGAAAGAGCCATCCAATTGGCCGCCCACCATCGGGAGGCTGCGTTATGACTCGCTTCATAACAGTCGACGAATTGCCGCAATATGCGCCGGGCGAACTCAGGCTCGACAGCACGCCGGTCGGCCGTCCGGATTTCCGCACGCGGGTGTTTCGCTACCAGCCTTCCGACATCTGCGTTCCACCGACGGACAATTTCCTGGTCGTCGTCTACCGGCAGGGCGCCACGGCGATGAACCGCCGCGTCACCGGCGCATGGAAGCAGGAGAATGTCGGCCACGGCGTCACGACGCTTCTGACCCGCGCCGAGCCGTCGCACTGGCGCTGGGGGCACGATATCGAAGTCAGCCATTTCTACATTTCGCCGGACTTCATGCTGAGGACCGCCTGCGAGACGTTCGACAGCAATATCCGCAGGGTCGAGCTCCACGACCTGCTCGGCGCCCACGATCCCGTCCTGAACTGGATCAACGACCAGATCGTCGGCGAGGTCGCATCGGGCTCGCCCGGCGGCCGGCTCTGCTACGACGCGCTTTCGCTTCAGGCGACCGTGCACATCCTGCGGAAATACGCATGCGTGCAATTTCGGACGCCGTCCGCGCACGGCCGTTTCCGGCCGGTCCACGCCCGGCTGATCGAAGACTACATCGCCCAGAACATCGCACGCAGCATCACGATGGACGAACTCGCGACGCTGTGCTGCTGCACGCCGGTTCAGTTCGCCCGCAAATTCAACGCGCACTACGGGATGCGCCCGCACGCTTTCATCATCAAGCGGAAGATCGAACGGGCATGCGGGTATTTGCGGAAGGGCGACCTGGCGCTCAAGGAGATCGCGCTGGCCAGCGGCTTCGCTGACCAAAGCCACCTCAACCGGGTCTTCCGCCGTCAGCTCGATTGCACGCCAGCGGAATATCGCAGACGCGCCAGTTAGGGCGCCGGCTGGAAGCCCGATATCTCGTCTGCGAGACGATGTTCGGTCTAGAATGAGCGCATCGAGGGGCAAGGCCGCCACAGGGCCCCGCCCCGCCCTCTTCGCGCAAGCGGAGCGAGGAGAGAAAGCGCCGCGTGTCCGATCTCGACGACATCACGAACTTCCTGCGCGCGCGCCTTGGCGAAGCGAAAATCATCGACACGCATATCTCGCGCGTCGTGATCGGCGCTGCGCGCGCTTTCAAGATCAAGAAGCCGGTTTCCTTCTCCTATCTCGATTTCTCCACGCGCGAAAAACGCGCCGCGGCGGCGGAGACGGAGGTCGCGATCAACCGGCGCACTGCGCCACAGATCTATCTTGGAACGCGCCGCATCACGCGCGCGCCGAACGGATCGCTCGCGCTCGACGGCGCGGGCGAAACGGTCGAAACCGTCGTCGAGATGCGCAGCTTCGATCAGGCCGATCTCTTCGACCAGATGGCGCAGCGCGGGGCGCTGTCGGCGCAGCACATGGCGCAACTCACGGAAAAACTGGCCGCCTTCCATCGCGACGCCGCGCCGCGCCGTGATTTCGGCGGGGCCGCCGGCATGGCGCAAATCCTCGCGATCGACGAAGGCGCGCTCGAAAGCTCCGGGCTCGCGACGCCGGAGCGCATCGTTGCGTTCGATCGCGCCCTGCGCGACCGGCTGAGCGAACTTGCGCCGTTGCTCGACGCGCGGCGCGAAGCCGGCAAGGTGCGCCGTTGCCACGGCGATCTGACGCTCCGCAACATCTGCCTGTTCGCGGGCGAGCCGACGCCCTTCGACGCGATCGAGTTCGACGAGCGGCTGGCGACGATCGACGTGCTCTACGACCTCGCCTTCCTGCTGATGGACCTGATTCATCGCGATCTCGCCGCACACGCGAACCTCGTCTTCAACCGCTATCTCGACGCCGCCGACGAGACGGACGGCCTGCCCGCCCTGCCCTTCTTCATGGCGGTGCGCGCATCCATCCGCGCGCATGTGACCGCGGCCCAGGCGAAAGGCGCGACGGGCGACGCCGCCGGCAAATTGCGCGCGGAAGCGGAAAGCTATTTCGAGCTCGCCGAACGCCTGATCGCGCCGTGCGGCAGGATGCTCGTCGCCATCGGCGGTTTCTCGGGCTCTGGCAAATCGACGCTCGCCGCCGCGCTCGCGCCGCGTCTCGGGCCGGCGCCCGGCGCGCGCATCCTGTCGAGCGACCGTATCCGCAAGGCGCTGCATGGCGTGGCGCCGGCCGAACGGCTGCCGGCGGAGGCATACGCGCCCGCCGTGTCGGAGCGGGTCTACGCCCGGATGCGAAGCGAGGCGGCGCGCGCGCTCGCGCTCGGCGGCGCGGTCGTCGCGGACGCGGTGTTCGACCGGCCGGAGCTGGCGGCGGCGATCGAGGAGGTCGCCCGCGACAACGGCGCGCGCTTCACGGGCTTCTGGCTCCAGGCGCCGCGCGAAAAAATGGCGGGGCGGATCGAGGCGCGGCGCGGCGATCCCTCGGACGCGACGGCGGAGGTGCTGGACATGCAGTTGGAAAAGGGCGCCGCGCCCCCGAGCTGGCGCACGCTCGACGCCGCGCGCGACAGGGCCGAAGTGACGGCGCAGGCGATGGCCTGCCTCGGCTAGCTAGAACTTGAGGCCCGTTCCGAGATTGCCGTTCTTGTCGAAGCCGACCGGCGCATAATCGTTGGGATCGGTGCGATTGCTCGGCAGGGGAATGCCGCCGCTCTCGGATTTTTCGGCCGGTTTCTCGGCCTTGGCTGCTTTTCCGGCGGCCGCGTGCTTCTTGTCCTTCTTAGCTTCCTTGGCCTGAGGCTTGGGCGTGTCGCTCCAGCCCTCGAGTTCGCCGGGCCGGCGGTCGCTCGGCTTGGGAATGGGCTTCAGGCCGGACTGCGCCGCCGCGAGCGACGCGGAAAGAACGAAAGCCGAAGCGGCGAGCACAAGCGAGGCGGTGCGGAATTTCATAAGCGTCCCTGTCGATTGCGCGGCAGATTGGCCGGGCGCATTTTCGATTGCAAGACGCCACCGGATTGCGGCGCGGGCATGGCCGCGCCGCCGGGACTCAGAGTCGCGAAATCCTGGGCTTGGGGGCCTTCGCGTCGGTCTTCGCGGGATGGGCCTGCCAGCCGCCGGCGGGCGGGACGACGTCGTTGGCGGCGGGCTCCGGCGTCTTCGGCCGGTAGCTGGCGGCAAGCGCCTTGGCGCGCTCGAAGGTCTTGGCGTCGAACCGCCCCGCGACTTCGTCGCGCTTCCTGGCCGCATCCGCGTCGCCCTGATCGGCGGCGGCGGAGAACCAGGCGTAGGACTGCACGAGATCCTGCGGTCCGCCCAGGCCGCGGGCGTAGAGGATCGCGAGATTGTACTGGCTGTCGCGCACGCCGTATTCG
>OEIU01001535.1_pt1 | contig 14499 bp, 16 predicted proteins | sample 1539221 | NCBI WGS metagenome assembly OEIU01 (sample SAMN03792071, study PRJEB22550) | activated sludge metagenome | feature: wastewater treatment plant; material: activated sludge; isolation source: Wastewater treatment plant of a petroleum refinery complex | place: Argentina: Zarate | collected...
CGATCAGAGCGTGCGCTTCACCTCTTCGACGCGATAGCATTCGATCACGTCGCCGGCGCGCATGTCCTGGTAGTTCTCGAAGGCCATGCCGCATTCCTGGCCGGCCAGCACTTCCTTGACCTCGTCCTTGAAGCGCTTGAGCGTCGAGAGCTTGCCTTCGTGCACCACCACGTTGTCGCGGATGAGCCGCACATGCGCGCCGCGCTCGACCGTGCCGTCGGTGACGCGGCAGCCCGCGACCTTGCCGACCTTGGTGATGTTGAAGACCTCGAGGATCTGCGCGTTGCCGAGCATGGTCTCGCGGATCGCCGGCGCCAGAAGGCCGGACATCGCGCCCTTCACGTCATCCACGAGGTTGTAGATGATGTTGTAGTAGCGGATCTCGATGCCCGCGCGCTCCGCCGCCTCGCGCGCTTCCTTGTGCGCGCGGACGTTGAAGCCGATGACGACGGCGCCCGAGGCTTCCGCCAGCGTGATATCGGATTCCGTCACGCCGCCGACGCCCGCATGCACCACGCGGGCCGCGACTTCGTCGGTGTTGAGCTTCTCGAGCGTCGCGATGATCGCTTCGACCGAACCCTGCACGTCGCCCTTGACGACGAGCGGGAATTCCTTGCGGCCGGCCGTCTTGAGCTGGCTCATCATGTCGGCGAGCGACGAGCGCGCCGAACCGCCGCGGGCGGCGATCTTGTCGCGCTTCTGACGCTCACGATATTCGGTGATCTCGCGGGCGCGCGCTTCGTTCTCGACCACTGCGACGCGGTCGCCGGCTTCCGGCGCGCCGTTGAAGCCGAGGATCTCGACCGGGAAGGACGGACCGGCGCTCTGGATGCTCGCGCCCTTGTCGTCGATCAGCGCGCGGACGCGGCCCCACTGGGCGCCCGCCACGACGATGTCGCCGACGCGCAGCGTGCCGCGCTGCACGAGCACGGACGCCACGGGGCCGCGGCCCTTGTCCAAGCGGGCTTCCACCACCGAGCCTTCGGCCGAGCGGTCGGGATTGGCCTTGAGATCGAGCACTTCGGCCTGCAGCGCGATCGCCTCGAGCAGCTTGTCGAGGTTGGTGTGCTGCTTGGCGGAGACTTCGACCTCGAGCGTCTCGCCGCCCATGCTTTCGACCTGCACGTTGTGCTGCAGCAGCTCGGTGCGCACGCGCTCCGGCCTGGCGTCGGGCTTGTCGATCTTGTTGATCGCCACGATCATCGGCACTTCCGCCGCGCGGGCGTGATTGATCGCCTCGACCGTCTGCGGCATGACGCCGTCGTCCGCGGCCACCACGAGGATGACGATGTCCGTCACCTTGGCGCCGCGCGCGCGCATCGCGGTGAAGGCCGCGTGGCCGGGCGTGTCGATGAAGGTGATCGGCAGGCCGTTCGGCGCCGTCACCTGATAGGCGCCGATGTGCTGCGTGATGCCGCCGGCTTCGCCGGAGACCACGTTGGCGTTGCGGATCGCGTCGAGCAGCGAGGTCTTGCCGTGGTCGACGTGCCCCATGATGGTCACGACCGGCGGGCGGGCTTCCATCGTCTCGTCGGCGTCGGGCGCATCGAACAGGCCCTCTTCCACGTCCGATTCGGCGACGCGCTTGACGGTATGACCGAATTCCTCGGCGATCAGCTGCGCTGTGTCGGCGTCGATCACGTCGGTGATCTTGTGCATGTCGCCCTGGCGCATCAGGAAGCGGATCACGTCCACGCCGCGTTCCGACATGCGGTTGGCGAGTTCCTGGATCGTGATCGTCTCGGGCAGCACGACTTCGCGCGCGATCTTTTCCTTCTGTTCCTGCTGGGAGCCGCGCGTCAGGCGCTGCACGCGCCGCTTGAACGACGCGACCGACCGTGTGCGCTCCTCCTGCTCGGAGGTCGCGCTGGAAACGGTCAGACGGCCGCGATCCTTCTGCGGCCCGGTGCGCGTCGGGCGCGGGGTCGGAACGCTGAGCTTCGGCGTCAGCAGCGGACGGCGCAGCTGCTGGAGCGCGCCCGGGCCGGGCGTCGCGGGGCGCGGCGCTGCAGGCGCGGGAGCGGCAGGCGCCGCAGCGGCGGGCTGCTCGGCGGGCGGCGCCTCGCCCGGCGCGAGACGGCGGCGCGCCTCGACCTCGGACTTGCGCTTGGCTTCGGCTTCCTTGGAGAGGCGGTCCTCCTCGGCGCGCTTGCGCGCCGCGGCGGCTTCGCGCTCGGCGGCCTCGCGGGCCTCGCGCTCGACGCGGACCTTGGCGTCGGCCTCGGCGCGGCGGCGATCCTCTTCCTCGCGGACGCGGGCGTCGGCGAGCGCGCGGTCGCGCGCCTGGCGTTCTTCCTCGGTCAACGGGCGCAGCACCACCCCAGACGGCGGCTTGGCGGGCCCGGGCGGGGCGGCGGGCGGCTTCCGAGCGGCCGCAGGGGCAGCCGCGGCCGGGGCGGGCGCGGCGGCAGGCGCAGCTTTCACCTCGTGCGGGCCGAGCGTGCGGCGCTTGACCTTCTCGACCACGACCGCCTTCGAGCGGCCGTGCGAGAAGCTCTGACGCACCGTGCCCTGCTCGACGGGGCGCTTCAGCGTCAGCGTCTTGCTCGGTCCGACCGAAAGGGTCTTGTCCCCGGGGGTTTTGGTTTCGCTCATTCGTCCTGCGTCTTTGTCTGTCATCCCGGGCGCCTGTGCCCGATTCCATCGTCGCGGCCGCGGGGCCGCGGACGGAAAACTCGAAAAGGTCAACCCATCTCCGCCGCGCTGCCCGCCTGTGCGGATGGGGTCGCGGCCGACCGGTAGACCAGCAATCTCTTCATGCTCGCCAGCAGCGCCGCGCTCGCGGGCCCTGCTCGGAGCGCTGCATGTATCACATTTGTCCGTCCCAATGCCAAATCCAATTGGGCCGAACCGAAGCATTCCAGTTCGGGCGGCGCCTCGCCGCCGAAACGCCGGCGCAGCGCCTGTCCGATCTTGCGTTTGCCGTCCTGCCCGCCGTCGGTCGCGTGCAGGATCGCAATCGCCTCGCCGGCGGCGATCGCCGCCTCGACCTTGGCGAAGCCGGTTATGACCAGCCCCGCCTTGTTGGCGAGCGACAGGCGCTGAAGGCAATCCGCCTCCATCAGCCTGTCGATCCGGTCGGGCAGATCGTCCGGGACGACCGCCTTGCCCCTGAAGCCGCGGTCGAAGGCCCGCCGCTTGATCGCCTGCGCCACGACCTCGGCCGAAGCCGTTGTCCAGACACCCCGCCCCGGAAGGCGGCGCTTCAAATCCGGCGTCGCCGTCCCGTCAGGCGCGAGCACGAACCGGATCATGTCTTCCGGCGGGCGCTCCGCGCGGGTGACGATGCAGGTCCGGATCGGCCCGCGTTCCTCGTCGCCGCCCGCCGCCATCGGCCTTATTCGGCCTCCGCCTCGCCGGCTGCTTCCTCGGCGCCGGCCTCGATCCAGCCGGCATGGACGCGCGCGGCCATGATCATGGCCTCGGCCTCCTCGCGCGACAGGTCGAACCCGTCGAGAAAGCCCGTGTATTTGACCGTCTCGCCGTCCTTCTTCTCGATCCAGCCGACGAGATCGTCGGTGGCGCAGCCCGCCAGATCCTCGACCGACTTCACGTCGTTCTCGCCGAGCTTCACCAGCATGGCCGTGGTCACGCCGTCGATCTGCTTGAGGTCGTCGGACACGCCCAGCTCCTTGCGGCGCGCGTCGTGCTCGGCCTCGATCTGCTCCAGATATTCGCGGGCGCGATTCTGGATCTCGCTCGCGGTGTCCTCGTCGAAACCCTCGATCGAGGCGAGTTCGGCGGGCTCCACGTAGGCGATTTCCTCGACCGAGCGGAATCCCTCCGACGCCAGCAACTGGCCGACAACCTCGTCGACGTTCAACGCTTCCATGAAAGCATTGGTGCGCTCGACGAATTCCTTCTGGCGGCGTTCGGATTCCTCCGCTTCCGTCAGGATGTCGATATCCCAGCCGGTGAGCTGCGAGGCCAGACGCACGTTCTGGCCGCGGCGGCCGATCGCAAGGGAGAGTTGGTCATCGGGGACGACAACTTCAATACGCGAGGAATCCTCATCCAGCACGACCTTGACGACTTCCGCCGGCTGCAGCGCATTGACGATGAAGGTGGCCGCATCCGCCGACCACGGGATGATGTCGATCTTCTCGCCCTGCAATTCGTTGACGACCGCCTGCACGCGAGACCCGCGCATGCCGACGCAGGCGCCGACGGGATCGATCGAGGAATCGCGCGAGATGACCGCGATTTTCGCGCGGGAACCGGGGTCGCGGGCGACAGACTTCACCTCGATCACGCCGTCGTAGATCTCCGGCACTTCCTGGCGGAACAGCTTGGCCATCAGTTGCGGATGCGTGCGCGACAGGAAAATCTGCGGGCCACGCTGCTCGCGGCGCACGTCGTAGACATAGGCGCGCACGCGGTCGCCCGGCCGGAACATTTCGCGCGGGATCATCTCGTCGCGGCGGATGATGCCTTCGCCCCGGCCCAGATCGACGATGACATTGCCGTATTCGACGCGCTTGACGACGCCGTTGACGATGTCGCCGATGCGATCCTTGAATTCCTCGTATTGGCGGTCGCGCTCGGCCTCGCGCACTTTCTGCACGATCACCTGCTTGGCCGACTGCGCGGCGATGCGGCCGAAGTCGAAGGGCGGCAGCGTCTCGGCGATCCAGTCGCCGACCTCGGCCGCCGGATTGCGCTTGCGGGCGTCGGTCAGCGCGATCTGCGTCGCGTCGTTGTCGACCTGGTCGACGACGTTGAGCAGGCGCGAGAAGCGCACTTCGCCGGTCTTCTGGTTGATCTCGGCGCGGACTTCCGTCTCCTGCCCGTAACGCAGGCGCGCCGCCTTCTGCAGCGCATCCTCCATCGAGGCGATGACGATGCTCTTGTCGATCGACTTTTCACGCGCGACGGCGTCGGCGATCTGCAAGAGTTCGAGCCTGTTGGCGCTCACGGCCATGGCGGTTTCTCCTATTTGCCTTTCGGGGTCCCGCGCACGGGAGCAGAGGGTTTGTTGACTGGCGATTTCTTGAAGCGCGATTGCACGCCGGCCGGCAGCACCGGCTTCTGCTTCATCTGGTTCTTGGCGGCAAAGCGGCCGGGGCCGCGGCGGATCGGCGGCTCCGCCCCGGCCTCCTCGCCTTCCGGCGGCTTTTCGGCGGCGATCTTGCCGGCCTTCAACGCTTCGCGGATCAGTTCGTCGGTCAGCACGAGCCGCGCCTCGTCGAGCGCGCCGAGCGGCAGGCGCACGAGCTTTTCTTCATCGGCGCGCGCGTCGTTGCGTTCGAGCGACAGGATCGCGTCGCGGCCCTCGCCCTCGACGGAAAGGAGAATGCCGCGAAACCGCTTGCGCCCGTCGGGCTGCGGAACGCTGAGTTCGATCCGCGCCTCGTGGCCGATCGCGCGTTTGAAATCGGAGACGCGCACCAACGGCCGGTCGATGCCCGGCGAGGACATTTCCAGCCGGTAGGCCTGCGCGATGGCGTCTTCCACGTCGAGCACCGGCGAGAGCGTCTCGCTCGCCAGTTCGCAATCCTCGATATTCATCGAGCCGTCCGGCTTCTCGGCCATGATCTGCAGGGTCATGCCGTCCTGCCCGGAAATCTTCACCCGCACGAGACGGAGGCCGAGGCCCGTCAGCGTCGGGCCGGCGATATGGGCGATGCGCGCGGCAAGCCCCGTCTCGGAAACGAGGCGGGGCTCCTCGAGCGGGGCGTCGATATCGGGCGTGGTCTGCGTCAAGCGTTCCTGCGTCAGGTAATAAAAAAGAGCGGGTCCCGGCGGGGCCCACTCTCACAATGACCATCCAATGTGGTCCATGAGACTGTATGCTTGGCGTTCATATACACCCGCAGCCCCCGCGGTTCAAGGCCGCACGCCCTGATGATCGAAATCGACCGCCTCGACCATCTCGTCCTCACCGTCGCCGACATCGAGCGCGCCTGCGCGTTTTATCGGGATGCGCTCGGCATGAGCGTGGAGACGTTCGGCGCGGGCCGCGTCGCGCTGAAATTCGGGCGCCAGAAATTCAACCTGCACCAGGCCGGCCGCGAATTCCTGCCCAAGGCGCACAGGCCGACGCCGGGCTCCGCCGACTTCTGCCTCATCGCCGTTACGCCGCTCGATCAGGTCATCGCGCATCTGCAGGCGAAGGGCGTGGCGATCGAGGAAGGTCCGATCGCCCGCACCGGCGCGACGGGGCCGATTCTCTCGGTCTATTTCCGCGACCCCGACCGGAACCTGATCGAAGTGTCGAATTACGTCGGGACTTGAGCCTACTGGCTCGACCACACGATCCGCGCGATCCAGCGCAATTCGTTGAGCGGGATCGTGCGGTCGGGATGGGCGGGGTTGAGCGATTTGAGCTCGATCGTCTTGGCCGTCTGGCGCTTCAGCTCCTTCGCCAGCACTTCTCCCGCGACGGTCTTGGCCACCACGCGGTCGCCGCGCCGCACCGGCGCGCCCGGCGAGACGATCACGATGTCGCCGTCCCTGTAGGCCGGCGCCATCGAATCCCCGGAAATCTCCAGCGCATAGGCGTGCGGATCGGCGACGGCCGGGAATTCGATCTCGTCCCAGCCGGCGCCGGCCGGAAAGCCGCCATCGTCGAAAAAGCCGCCGTCGCCCGCCTGCGCCAGCCCGATCAGCGGTAGCGGCCGGCGATGCGCCGGCGCGCCGGGGCCGAGCATCGACATGAACAGGTCGATGCTCGCGCCCGTCGCCTCGAGAATCTTGGCGATCGATTCCGTCGAGGGCCAGCGCAGCCGGCCGTCGGGCGACTTGCGCTTGGACTTGTTGAACGTCGTCGGGTCGAGCCCAGCCTTCTTGGCGAGACCCGAGGGCGACATGCCGAAACGTTCGGCGAGCTGGTCGATCGCGGTCCAGACCTGGGCGTGGCTGAGCATCGGAATCTCCGGGCTTTGCGCGGCGCGTTCGATGAAAAATGTTAGGATATCTATCCTTTACATGCCCTGTGTCACGAAAACAAGCCCGCGTTTCATGCGGACTGCGGAATTTACGCCCAAATTCATCTGGTTCCTCGACCTCTCCGCCGCGCTGGCGCATAGAAGCTGCGCCATGACCCTCATCTACAAGATCATTTCGCAATCCGCCTGGCGCGCCGCCGAGGTCGCCGGCGTCTTTGCGGGCGCGCCGGTCGATCTCGCCGACGGCTTCATTCATTTCTCCACCGCCGAACAGGCCCGCGAAACCGCGATGAAGCATTTCGTCGGGCAGAGCGATCTTCTGCTCGTCGCCATCGACGCCGAGACATTGGGCGCCGCGCTGAAATGGGAGCCCTCGCGCGGGGGCGCCTTGTTTCCGCATCTCTACGCAACGCTCGATCCGCGCGCGGCCGTCTCGGTCCGCCCGCTGCCGCTCGGGCCGGACGGCGCCCACGATTTTTCGGGATTGCTCTGATGCTCGGCCTCTTCGATTCCCTCGCGCGGCCCGTGCTCCTGTCGCTCGACGCCGAAAGGGCGCATGCGGCGACCATCGCCGGGCTGAAGCTCGCGCCGATCCCGCGTTGCGCGCCGGATGACCCGCGGCTCGCTGTCGAGGCCTTCGGCCTGAAATTCCCGAATCCGATCGGCATGGCGGCGGGTTTCGACAAGAACGGCGAGGTTCCCGACGCCCTGCTGGCGCTCGGCTTCGGTTTTGCGGAAGTCGGCACGATCACGCCGCTGCCGCAACCCGGCAATCCGAAGCCGCGTCTCTTCCGCCTGCCGGCCGATCGCGGGGTGGTCAACCGCTTCGGCTTCAACAGCGAAGGCGCGGACGCCGTGCTGCGCCGGCTGCGCGCGCGGCGCGCCCGGCCCGGGGTCGTGGGCGTGAACGTCGGCGCCAACAAGGAAGCCGCCGACCGCATCGCCGATTATGCGGCGGGGGTCGCGGTTTTCGCGGATGTCGCCTCCTATTTCACGATCAACATTTCCTCGCCCAACACGCCGGGCCTGCGCGACCTTCAGCAGGCGGCCCAGCTCGACGATCTGCTCGCCCGCGCGCTCGACGCTCGCGACGCCGCGCCCGGGCGCAAACCGCTGCTGCTCAAGATCGCCCCCGATCTCGCCCTGGAAAATCTCGACGACATCGTCCGCGTCGCGCGCGACCGCGGGGTTGATGGCATGATCGTGTCCAACACGACGATCTCGCGGCCCACAACGCTGCGCGAAGCCAATGCGAAGGAGGCGGGCGGCCTTTCGGGTCGTCCGCTCTTCGACCTGTCGACGCGCATGCTGGCGCAAACGTTTCTGCGCGTCGAAGGTCAGTTCCCCATTGTCGGCGTCGGCGGGATCGATTCCGCCGAAACCGCTTTCGCCAAGGTCGAGGCCGGCGCCACGCTGCTGCAACTCTATTCGGCGCTCGTCTTCGAAGGCGTGGGTCTGGTCGGCCGCATCAAGCGCGGGCTGGTCGGGCGGCTGGCGCAGGAGGGGCTGGGGTCGCTCATGCCCGTCGTCGGCCGCAAGGCCAAGGACTGGGCGGCCAGGACAGCCTAGTCCAGATCCAGTTCTATCGCCGCCGGCACATGGCGCGGCAGGCTGCGCGGCGCGATGAACAGGGCGTCGCCGCGCAAGATGCGATTGGCCGCCCAGGGGCGCCGCGCCAGCCAGTGATGCGCGGCGCGCGACATGCGCCGGCGCTTTTGCGCGGAAATCGAGATGACGGCTTCCTCCATCGTCGGCCGCGCCTTCACCTCCACGAAGGCGATTGTCGCGCCGCGCGCGGCGATGATGTCGATTTCTCCTTCGCGGATACGATAGCGCCGCTCGAGGATGCGATAGAATTTCAGCCGCAGCCAAAGGGCGGCGATGGTCTCGGCGTTGACCCCGAAGGCGAGGGCCTGCGTGCGGTCGCGACCGCTCAAGCGTCGCGCTCGCCGGCCAGTTGCAGCGCGCGGGCATAGACGCGCCGGCGCGGCTGGCCGGTCTCGCCGGCGACGATCGCCGCGGCGTCTTTCACCGAATTCGCCTTCATCGCCGTGCGCAGCCTGTCGTCGAGCGAGGCTTCGCTGATTTCCGCCGCGCCTTCGACGGGCGGGCCGATCAGCAGCACGATCTCGCCGCGTAGCGGCTCGCCTTCGCCGATCTCGCGCGCGAGATCGGGCAGCGGCCCGCGGCGCACGCTCTCGAAATGCTTGGTGAGCTCCCGCGCCACGGCGGCCTCGCGCGCGCCGAGCACGGCGGCGCAATCGGCGAGCGTTTCGCCGACGCGCCGCGCCGATTCGAAAAAGACGAGCGTGCCGGGCACCGCCGCCAGTTCCGCGAGCCGCGCGCGCCGCGCCGCGCTTTTCGGCGGCAAGAAGCCTTCGAAGAAGAAGCGGTCGGTCGGCAGGCCCGCCACCACCAGCGCCGCCAGCACCGCGGAAGCGCCGGGGACGGATGTGACCGGAACGCCTGCCTCGAGAGCATCGGCGACCAGCTTGAAGCCGGGATCGGAGACGAGCGGCGTGCCGGCGTCCGACACCAGCGCCAGCGCCGCGCCGCCCGAAAGCCGCGCCAGCAATTGCGGGCGCATCACATGGGCGTTGTGCTCGTGATAGGCGACGAGCGGCGTCGCTATGCCGTAATGGGCGAGCAGAATCTTGGTGACGCGGGTATCCTCGGCGACGACCGCATCGGCCGCCGCCAGCGTGGCGAGCGCGCGCAGCGATATGTCGCGCAGATTGCCGATCGGCGTCGCCACCACATGCAGGCCCGGGGCGATGCGCTCGGCCTCGGCGCGCAGGCCGAACGCGGTGAAGGTCCGCGTTTCCCGGACTTTTTCGCCCTGCCTCTGCTCCCGGTCCCCGATCACGTTCGCTCGTTCGTTATTTCATTCCAGAAGTTCTTTATGTAGAACGATCCGCTGTATCCCGCAAGCGTAGCGAATTCAGCCGCATTCGTCCCGATATTAACCAAGGGTTGCAAACGGCGTATCTTTATGGCTTTCGACCGTTAAGGATAAAGCGGCGTTTCCGCGCGCGGCTGGAGGGTGACGTGAGGCTGTTTTCGAACGATCAGGCTGCGAATGCGCGAACGCGGCTGAAAATCGTCGCCGCATGCGGTCTCGCCCTCGCGCTGGCGGGCTGCGGCCCGACCCTCGGGCCCCGCGCCGATCTGCCCCCGCCGCCGACGCCCACGCCTGCGCCGGGAACGCCCGCCGCGCCGACCGGCGACACGATCGGAACCGGCCCCGTGCGCGTCGCGCTAATCGCGCCGCTGACGCAAGGATCGGGCGCCAGCGTTGTCGGCGCCTCGCTGCGCAACGCCGTCGATCTCGCCGTGGCCGAAGCCGGCGCCAACGACATCACGGTTCTGGTCAAGGACGACCACGGCTCGGCTGACGGCGCGCGCGATGCGGCGCAGGCCGCCGTCAACGAAGGCGCCGACCTCATCATCGGCCCGCTGTTCGCGGCCAGCGTGCGCGAGGCCGGGCGCGTCGCCCGCGCCGCCAACAAGCCGCTCATCGCCTTTTCGACCGACGCGTCCGTGGCGTCGCGCGGCGTCTATCTGCTCTCCTTCCTCGTCGAGAGCTATGTCGACCGCATCGTCGACTTCGCCGCGCAGAAGGGCAAGAAATCCATCGCGGTGCTGGCGCCCGAAAGCGACTATGGCAATGTCGCGACCGGCGCCGTGCAATCGGCGGCCGCCCGCGACGGCATGCGGGTGATGGCGGTCGAGCGCTACCGCCCCGGCGGCGCCGGCGACGCGGTGAAGCGCATCGCCCAGGTCGCGGGCCAGATCGACGCTTTGTTCATCCCCGATCAGGCGGAGGCCATGGGCGCGATCGGCCGGCAACTGGCGGCGGCCGGCGTCGATCCGAAGAAGGTTCAGGTGCTGGGCACCGGCCTGTGGAACGACGCCCGCGCGCTCAACGTGCCCTTCCTGCAGGGCGCCTGGTTCGCCGCGCCGGAAAACGCCGGCTTCAACGCCTTCGCGGCGCGCTATCGCACCAAATACAATTCCGATCCGACCCGTATCGCCACGCTCGCCTATGACGCGACGACGCTCGCCATCGCGCTGTCGCGCTCGGCCGGCCCGGCCCGGTTCTCGGACAGCGTGCTGACCAATCCGTCGGGTTTCAACGGCGCCGACGGCGTCTTCCGCTTCAAGCCGGACGGCCTGAACGAGCGCGGCCTGTCGGTCTTGCAGATCGGTTCGGGCACGACCACCGTCATCAGCCCTGCGCCGCGCAGCTTTGCCGGCGCGCCGACCTGACCTTCGCTCAATAATGGCTTTGCGGCGCCCGCGCGTCGGGCATGAGCGCGGCGGCTTGCGCCTCGTAGGCGCTCGCCATGCAGCGCAGCATGCGGCGGGACTGGCGCCGCTCGGTCGCGATGGCGCGGAGAACGGCGGCGAGTTCGGCGAGAACGATCGGATCGGCTGAATAGGCGCGCTTCATGAGTCGGCTCCAGCTTGGTTGCCGACTCGTTTACGGATGAAAAGCGGCTGAAGTTCGGGGTTCACGGACAGTTGATCGCGCCGCCGTCTCAGGCGGCGAGATCGGCCACCACCGCGTCCAGCACCGGAAAACCTTCGGCGCTCACCCGCAGCCGCCCCTCGCGGGTGTATTCCACCAGCCCGTCCGCGATCAGTTCCGCGACGCGCGAGGAGGCGAGCGGCTTGCCGGTCAGCAGGTGGAACCGGCCGGGGTCGATGCCCTCGGTCAGCCGCAGGCCCATCAGCAGGAACTCGTCGCCCTGCTCCTCGATCGACAGCGCCTCGTCCTCGACGAGGCCGTGGCCCTCCGTCTCGACGCAGGTGAGCCACATTTCGGGGTGCTTTTCGGTGGCGTGCGCGCGCCTTCCGTCGCGGTCCATGATCCGACCGTGCGCGCCGGGCCCCACGCCGACATATTCGCCATAGCGCCAGTAGACGAGATTGTGCCGGCTCTGCGCGCCCTCGCGCGCGTGGTTGGAAATTTCGTAGGCGGGCATGCCGGCCTTGGCCATCATGGTCTGCGTCAGGTCCCAGAGATCGCGCTGGATGTCGAGCGAGGGCATGACCAGCTTGCCCGCCCGCTCCAGCCGCTCGAACATCGTGTCGGGCTCGATGGTGAGCTGGTAGAGCGACATGTGCTCCGGCGCGCGCGCCAGCGCTTGCGTCAGCTCCGCGCGCCAGCGCTCGATGCTCTGGGCGGGCCGGCCGTAGATGAGGTCGAAGGACACGCGCTCGAACACCGACGTCGCGACGTCGAGCGCGGCCATCGCCTCGGCGGCGCTGTGCAGGCGGCCGAGCATGCGCAGATCGGAATCGTCCAGCGCCTGCACGCCGAGCGACACGCGATTGACGCCGACGGACCTGTAGCCGCGAAAGCGCTCGGCCTCGACGCTCGAAGGATTGGCCTCCAGCGTGATTTCGGCATTCGGCTCCATGGTCCAGTTGTCGGCGATCGCCTGCAAAATGGCTTCCACCGTCTGCGGCTTCATCAGCGAGGGCGTGCCGCCGCCGAAGAAGACCGAGCCGACCTTGCGGCCTTTCGTCAGTTTCGCGCGATGGGCGAGTTCGACCCGGAAGGCCTCGACATAGCGATCTTCATCGACCGGATTGCGCCGGACGTGGCTGTTGAAATCGCAATACGGGCACTTCGACAGGCAGAACGGCCAGTGGACGTAGACGCCGAAGCCCGGATCGATTCGGGGCGGTGATTTGGAGGCCATGCGGCCTTATTGCACGAAGGGGGCCGTCGGGAAATGTGCCGGAATGGGACGGATCAGGGATCGCGCGGCAGGGACCTCGCGAGCGCCTCATAGTCCAGAGGCTTTCGCGCCGACCGATAGATACGCAGAACGATGAGGCTTTCGCTGCGCACGGCGTATGGGATGAGAAAGCCGTAATGCGGCTCGACGATCTCCCGGACTTCGGGATGGGGAGAGGGGCGACCGCTGGCCGGAAAATCGAGCGCCGCCTGAATACGACGTTCGATCGCCCGCGTGACGCTGGCGAGGCCTTCCGGGCTCAGAGGCGTGAGATAGCGGCGCAGCTCTCCGAGGTCGCGGACCGCGGCGGGCGTGAATACGGCGCGCATCGCCTATTTCAGAGGGGGGACGTCGATCTCGGGCGCGGGCAATTCGCCGTCCGTGCCCCACGAGCGCATCCAGCGGAAGACGCTGTCGGCGGAATGCCCGCCCTCGGTTTCGATGCTGGCGAACGCGGCGTCAAGTTCGCCGAGGTAGCGGCCCTGATCGCGCACGTATTGCTCGACCGCCTCCTTGACGATGAACGAACGGCTGCGCCGCAGCCGATGCGCGATTTCATCGACCTTCTGTCGCGTTTCTTCGGGCAGACGGACCGAAAACGTGTCGGCCTTGGCAGGCATGAGGCGCTCTCGTGTGTTCGTTATGAACACAATGTAGTCGCGTTACCCACGCCGGTCCACTTTCAATCCAGACACCCCCGCGCCAGCGCCTGAAACGCTCGCGCCCGATGGCTCAGCGCCCGGCTTCCATCCGCCGGAATCCCGTGCTTCTCCTCGGCCGTCATTTCGCCGAAGGTGCGCTCGTGTCCGTCCGGCCGGAAGCAGGGATCGTAGCCGAAGCCGGCGGTTCCGCGCGGCGGAAAGATCAGGTCGCCGTCCACCCGGCCCTCGAACTGCTCGACATGCCCGTCCGGCCAGCACAGCGCGAGCGCGGAGATGAAATAGGCGCGCCACGGCTCTTTCGCGCCCGTCGCCAGCGCCTCGCGGCGAATTTTGTCCATTGCCGCATAAAAATCCTTCGCCTCCCCTGCCCAGCGCGCCGAATAGATGCCGGGCGCACCGCCGAGCGCTTCGACACAAAGGCCGGAATCGTCCGCGAACGCCGGCAGATTGGCTGCTTTTGCCGCCGCGTGCGCCTTGATCAGCGCGTTGCCGGCGAAATCGGACGCCGTCTCTTCCGGCTCGGGCAGGCCGAGTTCGCCGGCCGACACCGCCTCGATCCCGTAGGGCGCCAGCAGCTCGCGCATTTCGCGCAGCTTGCCCGCATTATGCGTGGCGATGACGATCTTGCCGGAGAGCTTGCGGCCCATCAGGCGACCGCCGCCTTCTGCAAATCCGCGAGTTTCGCGATGCCGGTCTTGGCGAGGCCGAGCATGGCGGCGAGCTGCGCCTCGTCGAACGTCTCGTTCTCGGCGGTCATCTGCACTTCCACGATGCCGCCCTTGCCGGTCATGACGAAATTGGCGTCGGTCTCGGCCGCCGAATCCTCGTCGTAGTCGAGGTCGAGCACGGTCGCGCCCTTGTAGATGCCGCAGGAGACGGCGGCGACGCGGTCCCTCAGCGGCATGTCCTTGATGATCGAGCGGCCCCGCATCCACTTGAGGCAATCATGCAGCGCAACCCACGCGCCGGTGATGGAAGCCGTCCGCGTGCCGCCGTCGGCCTGCAGCACGTCGCAATCCACGGTGATCTGCCGCTCGCCGAGCATTTTGAGGTCGGTGACAGCGCGCAAGGAACGGCCGATCAGCCGCTGGATTTCCTGCGTGCGGCCAGAGGGCTTGCCGGAAGAGGACTCGCGCCGCGTGCGCGTGTGCGTCGCGCGCGGCAGCATGGCGTATTCGGCGGTCACCCAGCCGCGGCCCT
>OEIU01001536.1_pt1 | contig 14492 bp, 16 predicted proteins | sample 1539221 | NCBI WGS metagenome assembly OEIU01 (sample SAMN03792071, study PRJEB22550) | activated sludge metagenome | feature: wastewater treatment plant; material: activated sludge; isolation source: Wastewater treatment plant of a petroleum refinery complex | place: Argentina: Zarate | collected...
CGGCGGCCCGCAGATCGGCGCCATGCTGGCAAAGCTCGGCATCAAGTCGGAATTCGCGGCCGGCCTGCGCATCACCGACAAGGCCACCGTCGAGATCGTCGAGATGGTGCTGGCCGGCTCGATCAACAAGCAGATCGTCGGCTTCATCAACGAAGCGGGCGGACGCGCCGTCGGCCTTAGCGGCAAGGACGGCAACATGGTGAAAGCACGCAAAGTCACGCGCACCACGCGCGACAAGGATTCCAACATCGAGAAGGCGATCGACCTCGGCTATGTCGGCGAACCCGACAAGGTCGATACCACCGTGCTGGAACAGATCCTCGGCCGCGAACTGATCCCGGTACTCGCGCCTGTCGCGGCAGGCGTGGAAGGCGGCACCTTCAACGTGAATGCCGACACCTTCGCAGGCGCCATCGCGGGCGCGCTGAAAGCAAAGCGCCTGCTGCTCCTCACCGACGTCCCGGGCGTGCTCGATAAAAACAAGAAGCTGATCGAGCAACTGTCATTAAAGGAAGCGCGCAAGCTGATCGCGGACGGCACGATTTCAGGCGGCATGATCCCGAAAGTCGAAACCTGCATCGACGCGCTGGAGCGCGGGGTCGAGGGCGTCGTCATTCTAGATGGCAAGGTGCCGCACGCCGTGCTGCTCGAACTGCTGACCGATCACGGCGCGGGCACGCTGATCACCCGTTGATGCGCGCGACGCTTGCCGCGGTTCTTCTGCTTGCGACGGCGACCAGCGCGCGTGCCGATCTGGAAATCTGCAATCTCACGAGTTTCGTGATCGAGACTGCGCTCGGCATCGAGAGCAAAGGTTCTGCCCCCACGCGCGGCTGGTTTCGCATCGATCCCGGCGCTTGCCGCACGGTGCTGCGCGGAGAAGTATCCGCCGACCGGCTGCTCGTTCACGCCCGCGCACTTGCGCTCTATGGAGCGCTGAAACCTCTGAACGAAACCCATGTGCAACTCTGCACCGGCGCGGGCGACTTTCTCATCGCCGGCGCAAACAAATGCGCGAAGCCCAGCGATCGCATCTTGCCCTTCGCGGAAGTGAAGCCGCGAAAGACCGAGAGCGGTTTTGCCATCACGGTCGCGGAAAGCGCGGACTACGACGAGACGCAGGCGCGCTTCGCGGCGATCCAGCGCCTGCTGACGCTCGCGGGCTTCGACGCCGAGCCGGTCGATGGTGTGCCCGGAGCGAAAAGCGAAATGGCGCTTGCGGCATTCCTCAAAAGCCGCGCGCTCAATAACACCATTGTCGCCCGCGCGGAGTTCATCGACCTCTTGCTGGATGCGGCGCGCGACGGCGCCGCGCCGGGCCTCTTGTGGTGCAACGACACGAGGTATCGCGTACTCGCCGCGCTTGCGCTTGAAGAAGGCCGCGAGATCGTGACCCGCGGCTGGTGGCAACTCGAACCCGGCGCATGCCTGCGGCCGGAACTGCCGCGCCGTTTTGCGGGAAGCGTGCTCACCTTCGCCGAGGCCGTCGATTCGAGCGGCGCGCCCGCGCAACACAAGGGCCGCGCGCTTAACTGGGGCGGCACGCGCAGGCTATGCGTGAAGAACACGCGCTTCGAAATCCGCGAACACGACAACTGCCCCGCGCGCGGGCTGGAGAGCAAAGGCTTCACGCCGGTCGAGATTTCCGCGCAGGGCGGCGCAACGCTGCGATTCAGAGAGCCGTAACTGTCGCGATTGACAAGCCCATGTCCCGCACGGGAAAACCCGCGGGCCTTGAAATTCTGGAGCATCCCGTGAAGCCCGCCGAACTCGAAAAGATCATCGACGAATCCTTTGCCGACGCCGCCAAGATCGGCCCGAAGACAAAGGGCAAAGTCCGCAAAGCCGTCGACGAAGCGCTGGCGCTGCTGGATGCCGGCAAGATGCGCGTCGCGGAAAAGCAGGCGAGCGGCGAGTGGCGCGTCAATCAGTGGCTGAAAAAAGCGGTGCTGCTTTCCTTCCGCCTGAACGACATGGCAACCATCAAGGGCGGCCCCGGCCGCGGCGTATGGGGGGACAAGGTGCCCTCGAAATTCGACGGCTGGAAACCGGCGCAGTTCCGGAAGGCGGGTTTCCGCGCGGTGCCGGGCTGCGTGGTGCGCCGCTCGGCCTACATCGCGCCGGGCGCGGTGCTTATGCCGAGTTTCGTCAATCTCGGCGCCTATGTCGGCGAGAACACGATGATCGACACCTGGGCGACCGTCGGCTCCTGCGCGCAGATCGGAAAGAAGGTTCATATCTCCGGGGGCGCGGGAATCGGCGGCGTGCTGGAGCCGTTGCAAGCTGGACCGGTCGTGATCGAGGACAACTGTTTCGTCGGCGCGCGCGCGGAGGTCGCCGAGGGCGTGATCGTGCGCGAAGGTTCGGTGCTTTCGATGGGTGTGTTTCTCGGTGCGTCCACCAAGATCGTCGATCGCGAGACGGGAAAAATCTACATGGGCGAAGTACCGCCCTACTCGGTCGTCGTGCCCGGCACAATTCCGGGGAAACCAATTGCCAACAGCAACGAGCCGGGACCGGGTCTCTATTGCGCGGTGATCGTGAAGCGCGTCGATGAAAAGACCCGCTCGAAAACCTCGATCAACGAACTGCTCCGGGATTAATGTGCGTGGTATCGTGACGGAGGAACGAGGCCGTCATGACCAGCGACCTGCCCACACCAGCCGAAGTAAAGCTGAGTGTCTTTGAGCGGATTCTTTTCTTCCGGGGACCGGTCGGCAAGAAGCTCTTTTTCATTGGTATCGCCGGAGAGGCCGCTCTCATTCTTGTCGCGCTTGCCGCTGCATCGGGATTGACGAACCCGACCGGCGGCGGCAGCGCTTTCATCGCTTTTATTTTCCTGATCGCCGCGCTCTGGTGGCACTTCGGACTGGTGACCGGCCGGATGCGCGATGCTGGCGCGCCGGTTTTTCTCGGCATCGTCCTTACCATCGCCGCGTTCGCGTGGCCGGTCCTGATGCTCGAATTCATCGAATCGTTATGGGCGGTGGTTCTTGGCGTGTTTCTGCTGCTCTACCTGGCGCCGGGTTTCTTCAAATCGAAAGCATCCGCCGAATTGCCGAAGCCCTAGATTGCTGGTTGTATTGGCATAAGCGAACGGGGTGCAGGAATGGGGCCGCTTGTTTTTTTCTTTCGTACGGACGGGCGATTCAACCGCTCGCGGTTCTGGTTCGGAATCCTGGCGCTCTGGATCATCGGCATCCCGATCCTCGCCGTTCTGTATTACTACGGCACAGTATTTCGCAGCGGGACCGGCATCGTCTATGGCGTGCTGATCTTCGCCTGGTCCCACTTCGCGCTGTTCGTAAAGCGCGCACAGGACCGCAACATGCACTACCTCTGGGTCGCGGTTTTTCTCGTGATCATCACCATTATCGGCTACCTCCCCTCCTCCACCATGGCCAGCATGGCGCCATACAGCCCCGGATATGTGCTCGCTGTGCTGTTCTTGATCCTGCTGGTTCTCTATTTCCTGTTTCTCATCATCTATATCGGCTGCCTTCCGGGCACGCGCGGGCCTAACCGCTACGGTCCCGACCCGCTGCAAAGAGATGAGGCAGCCTCATCGCAAGGCAACTGAGCGATCATTGCCCGCCGCGGTCCTCGCCGTGCTATAAGCGAGCGATCCGCCCGGAATTTTCATGCGCTATCGTTCGCTCGAATCCAACGAAATCGTTGCGACCATCTCGGAAACGCTTGAGCGCATCTCCCAGCGCTTTCCGCATTCCGATCTTGCACATGTCTGCGAGGAGCTGCTCGTCGTCGCCAAGGAAACGGAAGCGAAATCGCAGGCCGTGAACGCGGCGAATTATCCGCTGCGGGCCATTATCCTCATTCTCATCGCCGCCGCCGGAACGATCGTTTATTTTCTCGTCCGCGCCATTCAGCTCAAACATGCCGAAGAGATTGATCTATTCGGTCTATTTCAGGGCCTGGAAGCGGGAACAAACCTCGTCATTTTCATCAGTGTCGCGATTTATTTTCTGTTCTCGCTCGAGTCACGCATCGCGCGCACACAGGCATTGCGCGACCTGAACGAAATACGTTCAATCATCCATGTCATCGACATGCACCAGCATTCGAAGGATCCGAGCGAATTGCTGAACGCGGAAAGCACCGCCGGAATGACGCGCATCGAACTGACTCGCTATCTCGGTTATTGCAGCATCATGCTTTCGCTCGGCGCGAAGCTGGCCGCGCTGTATGCGCAAAAGCTACCCGACGAGATCGTGATCGACGCGTCGAGCGACATCCAGAATGTCGCCGGCGGCCTCAGCCTGAAAACCTGGCAGAAGATCGCGATTCTCGATTCCTACGAGGATCGCCAATCCGCGCGTATACATCGCCATGTCTGACAGTCGCGCAATCGAAATCGCGCAGGCGCTGATCCGCTGTCCCTCGGTGACCCCCTCGGAAGGCGGAGCGCTCACCGTACTCGGCGATTATCTACGCGCAGCCGGATATGAAGCGCACCGCGTGACGTTCTCGGATTTCAACACGCCGGACATCGACAATCTGTTCGCGAAGATCGGAAACGGCGCGCCGCATTTCGTGTTCGCCGGCCATACCGACGTGGTACCGCCCGGCGACGAGAAGAAATGGAGCCGCAGGCCCTTCTCAGGCGATGTCGTCAACGGCGAATTGTTCGGACGCGGGGCCTGCGACATGAAAGGCGCGGTCGCGGCGTTTGCGGCGGCCGCGATCCGTTTCGGCAAGCCGAAGCACGGTACGATTTCCTTTCTTATCACGGGCGACGAAGAAGGCCCGGCGGTGAACGGCACGCGCAAGCTGCTGCGCTGGGCCGCTGAGCGAGGGGAAAAGTTCGATCATTGCCTGCTCGGCGAGCCGACCAATGTCGGCGCGCTCGGCGACATGGCGAAGATCGGCCGGCGCGGTTCGCTCTCCGGCACGCTGACCATTCGCGGCACGCAGGGGCATGTCGCGTATCCGCATCTCGCGCACAACCCCATCCCCGCGATGCTGCGCGCACTATCCGCCCTGATCGGCGAACCGCTGGATCAGGGTTCGCAGCATTTCGATGCCTCGAACCTCGAAGTGACCTCGGTGGAAACGGGCAATCGCGCCTTCAATGTCATTCCGGCGGAAGTGCGCGCGCAGTTCAATATCCGCTTCAACGATCTGCATACGGCGGATTCGTTGCGCGATCTCGTGCTCAGGCGGATCACCAGTGCAGCCGGGGACGACGCGCACATCCAGATCGACTGGGAACCGTCGGGCGACTGCTTCCTCACCGAACCCGGAGCTTTCGTCGATCTGGTCGCGGACGTGATCCACGCCGAAACGGGAATTACGCCGAAGCTCTCGACCAGCGGCGGCACCTCGGACGCGCGCTTCATCAAGGATTATTGCCCGGTGATCGAGTTCGGCCTTACCGGCCAGACCATGCACAAGATCGACGAGCGCGTGCCGGTTGCGGACGTTGAGAAGCTCTCGCAGATCTATTTGCGGATTCTCGAGCGCTACTTCGCGTAATCGACTCTCACCAGATACAGCCCGTCCGGCGGCGCGACGGGACCGCAGGCGGTGCGGTCGCGCAAATCCAGCGCGTGCTTCATGTCAACGGGCTTCCATTTGCCGTCGCCGACCTGTGCGAGCGAACCCACCATCGAGCGCACCTGATTGTGCAGGAAAGAGCGCGCGCTGGCTTCGATGCGAATTTCGTCACCGTCGCGCGTAACGCTCAGCACGTCGAGCGTCTTCACCGGCGACTTCGCCTGACATTCGGTCGAGCGGAAAGTCGTGAAATCGTGATGGCCGACGAGGAATTGCGCGGCTTCCTGCATCGCGCCCGCGTCGAGCGGCCGCGCGATGCGCCAGGCATGGCCGCGTTCCAGCGCCAGATCCGCGCGACGGTTGCGGATGCGATAGAGATAGTGGCGCTTGACCGCGGAGAAACGCGCGTCGAATTCCTCGCTCGCCTTTTCAGCCGCGAGGACCGCGACCGGATGCGGGCGCAGATGCGCGTTCATGCCGTCGCGCACCACGTCCGTATCCCAGTCCTTTACGAAATCAATGTGCGCGACCTGCCCCAGCGCATGCACGCCAGCGTCGGTGCGGCCCGCACCGAAGATGCGCACGCGCTCGCCGGAAAGTTTTTCCGCTGCCCCTTCCAGCACGCCCGCGACGGTCATGCCGTTTTCCTGCACCTGCCAGCCCAGAAACGGCGCGCCGTCATATTCGATGGTCAATTTGTAGCGGGGCATCAGGCGAGTTTTCCGCCCTTCGCGAGCTTCGCACCGCGCTGGAATTCATCCGCGCTCATTGCCTTTGCGCCCGCGCGCTGCACTTCGAGCAGGCGCACTGCACCGCCGCCCGTGGCAACCGCAAGCCGGTCATCGAGCAGAGCGCCCGGCGTGCCGCTGCCTTCCGCAAACGCGGAGCGCAGCACTTTCACGCGCTGCGCCTTGCCATCGATTTCCGCTTCGAACCATGCACCGGGAAACGGCGACAGGCCGCGAATGTGGTTGTGCACTTCGCGCGCGGGCTTCGCCCAGTCGATCTTCGACTCCGCCTTTTCAATCTTGTGCGCGTAGGTCACGCCTTCCGCCGCCTGCGGCGTGAAAGAAAGCGAGCCGCGCTCCAGCGCGCTCAACGCGCGGGCCATCAGGTCGCCGCCCAGCAGGCTCAGCCGGTCGTGCAGTTCTCCGGTGGTTTCGTTCCCGCCGATTGAAACGCGCTCCGCGAGCGCAACCGGGCCGGTATCGAGGCCCTCCTCCATCTTCATCACCATCACGCCGGTTTCGGCATCGCCCGCGAGAATCGCGCGATGGATCGGTGCCGCGCCGCGCCAGCGCGGCAGCAGCGAAGCATGCAGGTTCAGGCAACCGTGCGCGGGAATTTCCAGAATGGATTTCGGCAGGATCAACCCGTACGCGACGACGACGGCGACATCCGCTGCATGCGAGCGAAAAACTTCCGCCGCTTCCTCGCCGCGCAACGATTTCGGATGCAATACGGCGATGCCGAATTTCGCGGCCGTCTCGTGCACCGGCGAACGGCGCTCGGCCATGCCGCGCCCCGCAGGCGCCGGTTCGCGCGAGTAGACCGCGACGACTTCGTGTCCGCGCGCGACGAGTTCGCTGAGGTCCGGCACGGTGAAGTCGGGAGGGCCGAGGAACACGATGCGCACGATGCCTCTCCGGCGCGCCCGCGCCGCTATTCGGCCGCGGCGGCGCTGCCGCGCTTCGCGGCCTTCGCGAACTTCTTGGTGACGCGGTCGCGTTTCAGCTTGGAAATATGGTCGATGAACAGCACGCCGTTGAGGTGGTCGATCTCGTGCTGGAGCGCGCGCGCGAGCAGGCCGTCCGCCTCGACTTCTTTTTCTTTTCCCTTTTCGTCGAGGTAGCGGACCTTCACCGCCACCGGACGCTCCACCTCTTCGTAGAACTCCGCAATCGAGAGGCAGCCCTCTTCCTTCACGTCCTTTTCCTCGGACGCGGAGACGATTTCGGGATTGATGAACACCATCGGCTTCTTTTCTTCGTCGCCGCGGGTGGCGTCGATGGTGACGACACGCTTCAGCACGCCGAGTTGCACGGCGGCGAGGCCGACGCCGGGCGCGTCGTACATCGTCTCGAACATGTCTTCGATCAGCTTCTTGATCTCGTCGTCGATCTTCTTAACCGGCTCGGATTTCCGGCGGAGGACGGCGTCGGGAAGCTGCACAATGGGACGGATCATGCGCGCGAGATAGGTGATGAACGGAGCGTGGTCAACGCGGCGCAGGGCCTTGCGGCGCCCGGCGCAAGCTGGCATGTTCCCGCTTCGTTCCCATCATCCGGATTCGCCTGCCTATGAGCGAAGTGCTGTTCACCATCAACGGTTTCGGCGTCACCGCGGGCCTGATCCTCGCGATCATCGGCGGCCTGTGCTTCCTGCTGCTGGTCGCGCTGCTCGCCGCCCTCTCGCGCCAGAGCCGCGCGCGGGCACTGGACGCGCTCGACCAGCAACGCCGCAACGACGAACAGGCCATGCGGATCGAGGACCTGCAGGAGCGCCTGCTTCACCTGCTCCGCGCGCAGTCGGAAGCATCGGGCGCCGTGCAATCCATCGCCGCAGGCGTGAACCAGAAGCAGGAAGAACTGACCCGCACTGTCAACGAACGCCTCGACGCGGTCACCCACCGCCTCGGCGAGAACATGACGAACGCGGCCCGCGCAACCGCCGAAAGCCTCACGCAACTGCACGAGCGGCTTGCCGTGGTCGATGCCGCGCAGGCGCGCATGAGCGAACTGACCGGACACATGATGACGCTGAAAGACGTGCTCGCGAACAAGCAGGCGCGTGGCGCATTCGGCCAGGGGCGCATGGAAGCGATCGTCGCCGACGGCCTGCCGAAAGACGCCTATGCATTTCAATATACGCTGACCAACGGCAAGCGGCCGGACTGCGCGGTATTTCTGCCCGGCGACAAACGGCCGCTCACCATCGACGCGAAGTTTCCGCTGGAGTCCATCACCGCGCTGCGCGAAGCACAGAGCGACGAAATCCGGAAAACGGCGCTGCAACGGCTCAAGCAGGATATCTCCAAGCACGTTGGCGACATCTCCGAGCGCTACCTCCTGCCCGGCGAGACGCAGGAAATCGCGCTGATGTTCGTGCCGTCCGAGTCGGTCTATGCCGAATTGCACGAACAATGCGACGACGTACTGCAAAAGGCGTTTCGCTCCCGCATCATCCTGGTGTCGCCGTCGCTGTTGATGCTCGCGATTCAGGTGGTGCAGGCGATCGTGCGCGACGCGCGGATGCGTGAGCAGGCGGAAGCGATCCAGACCGAAGTCGGCAGGATCATGGAAGACATCGGCCGGCTTCGCGCACGCGCCGGAAACCTGCAAAAGCATTTCACGCAAGCCTCCGAGGATGTCGGGCAGGTTCTCGTTTCGGCGGACAAGGTGGCGGCGCGCGGCGCCAAGATCGAAGCGCTCGAACTCAACGAAGACAAATCGCCGAAAGACACCGGCGCGCCCGTGGCCGTACCGCTGCAACTGAAACTCGGCGGCCGGGACTGAGCGGGGCGCGTTTCCCAAAAATCGCGCTCCATGCGAGAAAGCCGCATGGCCGACTCGGTGCAAGCCGAAACCTCACGCATGCAACGCTGGCGCACGGCGATTGAAGTCTACACGCGCCCGCGCGTACTGATCGTCATGCTGCTCGGCTTCTCCGCCGGACTTCCGCTGGCGCTTTCCGGCTCGACGCTGACGCTCTGGATGCGCGAAGCGGGGGTCAGCCTCGGCACCATCGGCCTGTTTGCGCTGGTCGGGACGCCCTACACGATCAAATTTCTATGGGCACCAGTTGTCGATGCGCTGAACGTGCCGCTGCTCACGCCGCTGCTGGGCCGCAGGCGCGCGTGGCTGATGCTTTCGCAGATCATGCTGATCGCGGCGATCCTCACGCTGGCGCTGAGCAATCCGTCCTATACGCCGCTGACGCTGGTCGCGTTCGCCGCACTTCTGGTCGCGACCGCTTCCGCAACGCAGGACATTCTCATCGACGCCTTTCGCATAGAGAGCCTGAAAGAGAACGAACAGGCCGCCGGCATGGCGTCCTATGTCGCGGCGTACCGCATCAGCGCGCTCATCTCCACGGCGGGAGCGCTCTATGTCGTGAGCGGATGGGAATGGGCCGGGTTCGGCAAGAGCACCGCATGGTCGCTGGCCTATGCGGTGATGGCCTCGCTTTGTCTGGTCGGCGTGTTCGCGACCTTGCTCGCGCGCGAACCGGAAGCATCGAAGATCTCGCGCGAAGACTGGGCGGCAAGCGCCGTGCAGATCACCGCGCAAAACGTACCGGGCTTCATCAAGTCGCCGGTCAATGCATTCCTGCGCAGCAAGGTCGGCACGGCGGCGTTTGCCGCGTTCTCCGAGTTTCTGCTCCGGTCGCACGCGCTCGCGATCCTCGCCTTCGTCATCCTCTACAAACTCTGCGACGCCTTCGCGGGCGTGATGACCGCGCCATTCGTGATCGACCTCGGCTTCGAGCGCACCGACTACGCAAATATCGTGAAGGGCGTCGGCCTGATCGCGACGCTGGCGGGCGGCTTCGCGGGAGGTTTCCTCGCCCGCGCCTATCCGCTCGCGACTTGCCTCTGGATCGGCGCGGTCCTGCAAACCGCCTCGAACTTCGTGTTCACATGGCAGGCCTATATGGGCCTCAACCTGTGGGCGCTCACCGCCTCGGTGATCGTCGAGCAATTCACCGGCGCGATCGGCACCGTGATCTTCGTCGCCTACCTCTCGGCGCTCTGCCAAAGCCCGCTGCACACGGCAACGCAGTTCGCGCTGCTGACCGCGCTTTCCGCGGTCGGCCGCACTTACCTTTCATCGGTATCGGGCTTCGTCGCGCAAAGCACCGGCTGGGCATGGTTCTTCGCGATCAGCGCGCTTACCGCGATCCCCGGCATTTTGCTGTTGTGGTGGCTGCAGCGGCGCGGACACTTCGATACGCTCGTACGGGAAAAGACCGGCGCTACTTCTTCCTTATCCTAGGCGGGAACACCACGAACTTCGCCGGATTTTCCTCCGGGTAGAACAAATCGCCATCGCATTTGTTCTTCACCCAGTAGCGCTCCATCTCGAAGGCCATGCCGTTCCAGCGCCAGAGACCGGCGTGCCCGCAATCGCCGGGACCACGAAACTTGTGGTGCGTTCGCAGCCGCCCTGTTTTCTCGTCATAGGAAGGAAAGGTCAGCGCGAGTGTCGGACGAAAGCCTTTGTGTTCGTCCTCCCAGTGCCGGAACGGGAGCGAACGGGCTTCCTGCGGCTTTGCCGGATCGACCGCGAACAGAACCGAACTGAAATTGTAGGCGCCGCCCGAACAGGAAACATCGACCAGTTTCAGCCCGCCGCCGAGATCGCCGGCGACTTCGTGCTTTTTCTTCACGGCCTCGCCGGCATCGTTGGTGCAATCCGCTTTCCTGAATACATCCTCGATCAGAGAGGCCGGCAGCCCGATCTTCTCCTGCGCCGCCGCAGGCAATACGAAGATCGCGGCCAGCACTACGAAAAGCGGACCGCGCATCGCCGCACTCGCCTACTTCTTCTTGCGGAACGGATAAACCTGATAGCGCGCTTCATCGCCGTCGAAGGACTGGCCGTCGCAATCTTCCTTGTGCCAGTAGCGCGTCTGCACGAAATCCTTGCCGTCCCACCGCCACTCCCCCGACCTCCCGCAATCGCCGAGCCCGCGACCCTTGTGAAACGAATTGAGGATTTTCTGCTTCTCGTCATAACCCGGCGAGGAGAGCTGATAGGTGTCGATCAGTTTTCTCTTCGCACCCAGCGTCTTGAAACGCAGCAGGCGCGCTTTCGATAAATCCTTCGGATCGACCGCGAACAGGATGCTTCCGAAGTTGTAGGCCGCACGCCAGCACGGCACCTCTACCAGAACCAGCCCGCCACCCAGCGCTCCGGCCGGTTCAATATCCTTTTCTTCATCGTTGACCTCGCACTCGGCCTGCTTTCGCGCGGATGCAACGACGTCGGGCGGCAACGTAATGTTTTGCGCCGCGAGTGGCGCAGCCATGAGCAAGAGCAAAAGCGCCGCAAACAAACCGCGCATCGCAATCTCCTAGAAAGTCGTGCGCTGGCGGATCGCGGCCGACAGCGTGCCCTCGTCCAGATAGTCCAGTTCGCCGCCGACCGGCACGCCATGCGCGAGCCGCGTCACCTTCACGTCGGCGTTGCGCAGGAGATCGGTAATGTAATGCGCCGTGGTCTGCCCGTCGACGGTTGCGTTCAGCGCCAGCACCACTTCGCGCACGCCCGGTTCGTGCGCACGGCTGACCAGTGAAGCGATGTTGAGATCGTCCGGGCCGATGCCGTCGAGCGCGGAAAGCGTGCCGCCGAGCACATGATAGCGGCCGTTCACCGCGCCTGCGCGCTCCAGCGCCCAGAGGTCGGCGACATTCTCGACCGCGACGAGAAGCGAGGCGTCGCGCGTGGCATCGGCGCAGACCGAGCATGGGTCGCGCGTATCGATATTGCCGCAGGTGGAGCAGACCACGATTTTCTCCAGCGCGCCGCGCATTGCGTCGGCGAGCGGCTCCATCAATTCGGCGCGCTTGCGCACAAGCTGCAAGGCTGCGCGGCGCGCGGAGCGCGGTCCTAAGCCCGGCAGCTTTGCCAGCAATTGAATGAGCCGTTCGATCTCCGGCCCGGCGACGACGCGGCGCATCAGAGCGTGATCCCGAAAAGCGGGAAGCGATTTTCGGACAAGGCCATGCTCAAACGAGAACTTTCCGCATCAGAAAAGTTTCATGCCCGGCGGCAACGGCATTCCGCCGGTCAGCGCCTTGGCTTTTTCCTCGACCAGCTTTTCGGATTTCGCGCGCGCATCGGCGCTGGCGGCAACGATCAGGTCTTCGACGATTTCTTTTTCGTCCGCCTTCATCAGGCTGGCGTCGATGAAAACCTTCTTCACGGCGCCCTTCGCACTCATGGTCACTTTCACGAGGCCGCCGCCCGCTGCACCCTCGACTTCGAGCGTATCCAGTTCGGCCTGCATGCGCTCCATGTTGGCTTGCAGTTCCTTGATCCTGGACATCATGCCCATCATGTCTTTGATCACCGGCGGCTCCTATTCTTCTTCGTCGTCTTCGCGGGGCGCGTCGAAACTGTCGTCGTCGCCAATTTGCGTTTCCGGCGCGGCTTTTTTGCGGACCTCGACAATCTCCGCACCGGGAAAGCGCTCCAGAATCGCCTGCACCGCCGGATGGTTGCGTACATCCGATTTCAGCTTTGCCTGCGAGGCCTTCTCCACTTCCTCAAGCGTGTCGCCGCCCTTGTTGCGGGAATCCACCACGACGAACCAGCGCTGGCCCATCCATTGCGTCAACGCGGCGCTGAGTTTTCCGGTGAAATCGGCAGGCACGCCCTGATCGAGCGAAACGGTAAGCGTCCTGTCTTCGACCTTCACCAGACGCACGAACTTCTTCAGCGGGTGGGAAATGGAAATCTCGCGCTTGCTCTCGGCCAGCGCGTACACGTCCTGCAAGGTCTGTAACTGCGGCGCGTTGGCGACCGCAGGAACGGGGTTCGTTTCCGTGCGCGGCGCACGGGCCACGGCTTCGCCGTAAGACGCGCGCGCGCGCGGCGCGCCACCACCGGAAGGCGGCGAAGACGGCGTGGCACTCCCGCCGCCAGCCGAACCACCATCGGCAAGCGCGCGCAGCGCCTCGTCCGGCGTCGGCAGATCGGCTGCATAGGCAAGCCGCACCAGCACCATCTCGGCCGCCTGCGCAGGCTTCGCGGAAGCGCTCACTTCGCCGATACCTTTCGAGAGCATCTGCCACGCACGCGACAGCACGCGGATGGAAATGCGCGAGGAAAGATCGCGGCCGCGATTGCGCTCCGCTTCGAACAGGCTCGCGTCTTCGAGCGAAGACGGCACGATCTTGAAGCGCGTAAGGAGGTGCGTGAACTCCGCGAGATCGGTGAGAATCGCGGCAGGGTCGGCACCGAGATCATACTGCTCGCGGAAGGATTTCAGCGCAGCCTGCGTGTCGCCCTTCATGATTTCTTCGAACAGGTCGATCACGCGCGAGCGGTCGGCGAGACCGAGCATCGCGCGTACTTCTTCCGTCTCCACGCCCGCGCCGCTGTGGGCGATGGCCTGGTCGAGCAGCGAAAGCGAATCGCGCACCGAGCCTTCCGCCGCGCGCGCAATCAGCGCGAGCGCTTCCGGCGCGGCCGTTACCTGCTCAAGCTGGCAGATCTTCACGAGATGCTTGGCGAGTGTGTCGCCGTCCACGCGGCGCAGGTCGAAGCGCTGGCAGCGCGAGAGGATCGTGACCGGGACCTTGCGCACTTCGGTCGTGGCGAAGATGAACTTCGCGTGCGCGGGCGGCTCCTCCAGCGTTTTCAGCAGCGCGTTGAACGCCTGCGTCGAAAGCATGTGGACTTCGTCGAGGATGTAAACCTTGTAGCGGGCGTTCACCGGCGTGTAGCGCACCGCCTCGTTGATCTGGCGGATGTACTCGATACCGTTATGCGAGGCGGCGTCCATCTCGATCACGTCGACATGGCGGCCTTCGATGATCGCTTCGCAGTGGCGGCCCGTCTCCGGCATGTCGAGGGTCGGCGCGCCGCCGCCGGACTTCGGCTCGTAGTTCAGCGCACGCGCGAGGATGCGCGCGGTGGTGGTCTTGCCGACGCCGCGCACGCCGGTCAGCAGATAGGCCTGCGCGATGCGACCGCTGGCGAAGGCATTGGAGAGCGTGCGGACCATCGGCTCCTGGCCGATGAGATCGTCGAACGAGCGCGGACGGTATTTGCGCGCGAGCACCCGGTAGCCGGCGGCCGCGGGCTGCGCGCCGAACAGCGAAGCGCCTTCCTGCGCCGCGACCTTTTTTCCGGGCGTATCGTCCATCGCACCGTCCGAGGAATAAGTGGGAGGCTGGAACGATGACCCAAACCGGTCTCGTTAGGGCTGCTTCCTTCCGGACCTGACCCGGTTGGCGAGTGGCTCGTCCA
>OEIU01001537.1_pt1 | contig 14488 bp, 12 predicted proteins | sample 1539221 | NCBI WGS metagenome assembly OEIU01 (sample SAMN03792071, study PRJEB22550) | activated sludge metagenome | feature: wastewater treatment plant; material: activated sludge; isolation source: Wastewater treatment plant of a petroleum refinery complex | place: Argentina: Zarate | collected...
CGGCGCGTGCTGCGCAAAGCGGATCTCCGCCGTCTTGCGTGCGCTCATTGCGCCCCCGAAAACAGCCCGGCCCGCTCGCCGGCCAGCGTCTTGCGATCGATCTTGCCGTTGGCGTTGCGCGGCAGCGCGCCCGCAAGCCAATCGACGTGCTGCGGCAGCATGAATGCGGGCAGCTGCGCCTTGCAGGCGTCCAGCAAGGCCTTCGTGTCGGCCGCTCGGCCCTCGGCCGGCTGCGCGACCAGCACGATCGCCTGTCCGAGCGCCGGGTGCTCGACGCCGAACGCGGCCACCTCGGCCACCAGTCCTGAGCGGTAGATCACCTCCTCGATCTCGGTCGGGCTCACCCGATACCCCGAAGTCTTGATCATCTCGTCGCGGCGGCTGACGAAGTACAGGAACCCCTCCTCGTCGCGCTTGACGGTATCGCCCGACCACACGGCCAGTTCAGTCAGCACCAACTCCTTCGGCTGCCCCGGCAGCGACTTGAACCGCTCGGCGGTCTTCTCGGGGTCGTTCCAGTAGCCCATCGAGACCAGCGCCCCGCGATGCACCAGTTCGCCGGGCTCGCCCGGTGCACACTCGCTGCCGTCCTCGCGCACGACGAGGATCTCGGCATTCGGAATCGCCTTGCCCATCGACGTCGGCCGGCGATCGACCTCTTCGGGCGGCAGGTAGGTGGAGCGGAAGGCCTCCGTGAGCCCGTACATCAGGTACGGCCTGGCGCGCGGCGCGCGCCGGCGCAGTTCGGCCAGCGTGGCCGTGGGCATCGCGCCGCCCGAATTGGTGAAGTAACGCAGGTGCTCGTCGATCGAGGCGGGCCAATCGAGCGCCGCCAGCTGGATCCACAGCGGCGGAACGGCCGCCAGCCCGGTGATGCGTTCGCGCACGAGTGCGCGAATCACGTCCTGCGGCAGCAGGTAGTTGTGCAGCACCGCCGTCGCGCCGACCAGGAACGCGGTGGTGAGCTGCGACAGGCCATAGTCGAACGACAGCGGCAGCACCGCCAGGATGCGATCGTCCGGGGTGTTCTCGAGATAGGTCGAGACGCTGCGCGCGCCCTCGACGATGTTGCGATGCGACAACACCACGCCCTTCGGCTTGCCGGTGCTGCCGGAGGTGTACAGGATGCCCGCCATGTCGACGTCGATTACCCGGTGGGGGCGAGCGGCGCGGTCGGCCGCGGCCATCAGCGCCTCCCAGCCGAGCACCTGGGTGGCGCCGGTCGGCGCACCGGCCGTCTCGCCGCCGCCCACGACGACGATGTGACGCAGGTCGGGGCACTGCTCGAGCAGCGGGGCGAAGCCGGCCACGCGCGGCGCGTTGGTGACCAGCACCTCGACGTTGCAGTCGCGCGCGATGTACGCTGCCTGTTCGGGCTTGAGCAGGGGATTGACCGGCACGAACACGCAACCGGCACGCGCCGTGCCGAAGATCGCGACGACGGTCTCGATGCGCTTTTCGATCCAGATGCCGACCCGGGCGGCGCGCGGCAGGCGCAGCGCCGCCAGGGCGGCGGCGAAGGTCTCGATGGCGGCAGCCAGGCGGCCGTAGCCCAGGGTCTCGCCACCGAACGCGAGCGCCCCGCGATCGCGGCCACTTTCGGCGGTTCGGGCGGGGAGATCCCCCAACAGATTCGACATGCGCAAAGCCGGATACTCGTGACAGGCCGACAGTTTAGCGTCGGCCGTTCGACGGGAACGTTAGCTATCGCACTTTTCCGACTGGCGGCACGCGATAAACTCGAGGCGGTCACACAGAGCGAGTTCCATGAGTCACGCCGACGCCCTCCGAAGAATTCTCAGCGCGCAGCTCGGGCCGAGCTACCCTCCCAGCTACTTCCAGGCCGATACACCGCTGCTCGGCACGATTCCCGAACTGGATTCGATGGCAGTGGTCGGCATCCTGACGGCGATCGAAGAGGAGCTTGGTATCCATGTCGAGGACGACGAGATCAGCGCGGAAGTCTTCGAGACGTTTGGTCGCCTCCTTGAGTTCACGGAGGCGCGTCTTGGCTAGGGGATTCTGGGTTTCGCTAACGGCCGCGGGCGCGCTGATCGCATCGCCGCATGTACACGTCTCGGCCCAGACTGTCATGCCTCCCGGCTCTGCCGCAAATCTTTGCGGTCCTCTCGAAAATGCCTTTGGACCCTTTGACTACCGCACGATCGCGTACGAAAACAAGCGCCTCGTGGAGAGCGCTCACTTCACCCCCCAAGTTGAGACGCTCCGCGCAGGGCAGAACGGAACCATTGCCGGGGATCTCGACTACACCCTCCGCGCAATCCCCAATCATCCGCGTGCGCTCATGTCCATGACGCGGTTTGCGGAGATCCAACGCACATCACGTCCTGGCGGTTCCCGATATCCGGTCGAATGTTACTTCGATCGGGCAGTGAGATTCGCACCGGACGATCCTATGGTCCGCGTCTTGTACGGAATATTCCTCGCGAAGGCACGTCGTTCTGACGAGGCGCGCCAACAGTTGCAGAGGGCTGATAGTTCGCCCAACACGGATCCGCAGATCGTCTACAACCTAGGCATCGGGTATCTTGAGTTGCACGACTTCGAACGCGCCAAGCTCTACGCTCGAAAGGCCCGCGATCTCGGAATCCCATTCAGTGGGCTGCGTGACCGACTCCGAAGGGCTGGACATCCGGTCGACTAGTGTCTACCCGCGAACCATTGTTTACCGCGCCGGGGATGACTGGCGCAGACTACAGGAACATTCGTCCTGTCGTTCCGGTGCGCCCATTGCTGCCGGCCTGCAGCAACAATCTCTCCAGAGTCGGTCCCGTCGGTTCCGTTGTCGACTTACCTTCGGTGGAATGGTTCACAAATGGACGATCAGCGCTCGCGCATGCCGCAATGCTCTCAGGAGTCGGTCGCGGCAGTTCCGTTCTTCTTCCCGCCTATCACTGTGAATCAATGGTCGCGCCGTTCGCTTGGCTCGGAGCAGATGCGCGACTCTATCGGTTGCACAAAGATCTGTCCGTAGACCTCGAACACCTCCTATCGATTTCAGACGAATCAACACGACTCGTCCTTTTCCCCCACTACTTCGGGCATCTCCGATCTAGCAAAGAGCTCTATCAGATCTGCCAGCGGCACGGATGGACGCTGGTCGAGGACTGCGCGCACGCGTTCTTTTCAGTCGGAGAGCACCCCTTCTTCGGCATCCACAGCGACTATGCTGTTGCGAGTGCATCAAAATTCTTCGCAGCCTTCGATGGCGGTGTTCTCGCGTCGCGACACCCGAAGTCGGGATGGATTATTCCTCAGCAACCCGATCTTCGTTCACAGTTCCAGGCATGCATGAATGCGTTTGAGTACTCGGCCGAGTATGGGCGCTTTCGCATTCTTTCCAGTGCCATTAGTCCGCTTCTGAGACTGCTCCGGTCGATGCATCAACGTGCTCGTCGAGGGGCCACGAATTTCGCTGGTGAGCAACAGCCAGCCTCACGGTACGGCGGAGTTGAATTCGAACCGGAACACGTCAATCTCGGCGCATCGTACCTCGCCAGATTCCTCGCCTGCCACTCAAATAGACGTCGAATCGCATCGGCAAGACGCAGCAACTGGCAATTCTTCCGAGATCGCCTTTCGGTATGCAGTCATATCTCCTTCCCCATTGCGGAACTCGGCGACCGCGATGTTCCCTATGTACTCGGAGTCGAGGTCGACAATCCCGAACAGACTTTTCCCAACATAAAGCTTCGTGGGATACCGGTTTACCGCTGGGAGACCGCGTACCCTGGTACCGATTCCGGCGCCTGCGCAAACTCTGCCCGGTTTCGGCGAACCCTCATCCAGCTACCCTGTCACCAAGGGCTAACGCAGGATGAACGGCACTGGATCGTCGAATCACTCTTGTCGAGCTTCTAGAGCTTCCTAATACGCTACCAAGAGGAGCCACCGCTACATGTACCACTGGGAAATTCACGAGCCTGCCGCGCTACCCGAGCACCTTTCCTGTTGGCGTGAACTCCACGCCCGATATGACGCAAGTCCGCTACTACACCCCGATTTCCTGGAAGCTGCGCTTTCCGCATTCGGAAACGGAAGGCAAAAGCTTGCAGTCTGCCGCGTGGCGGGTTCGGCCGTGGCCGCTGCCGTACTTGAGCAGCCAGATCCAATTCGCTATGCGACATTCCAACCTTCTCAAGGTCCGATCGGATACTGGCTACAGGATCCCAGCGCGTCGACGAGTGAGTTGCTGGTTTCACTCACTCGACAGATGCGCCCATGGATCCTATCGACAGCGATCACGCAACAGGATCCAGATCTCCTCAAGCGCCCGAACGACACGTCATCGATCGCAACGACCGACTACATCGACACGGCGCGCGTTGCTGTTAGTGTGCCGTGGGACGACTATTGGAAGCAGCGCGGCGCGAATCTCCGCCACAACATGAAGCGCGCAAAGTCGCGGCTCAAGAGCGCCAACCTAGAAGCTCTCCTTCACGTCGTGACGAGTCCGTCGGAGATGGCCGAAGCGGTGCGGACGTACGGCGACATAGAGTCGCGAAGTTGGAAGGCGGAGCACGGCACAGCCGTATCGATCGGCAACGCGCAGGGCGCGTTCTACGCCGACATGCTTTCCCGCTTCGCGCTGAGCGGACGGGCGCGCTGCTACCAGCTCCTTATCGGCGACCGGGTTGCTGCCACCGATCTCTGCATCCTCGGATCTGATCAAATCATTATTTTGAAGACAACTTTCGATAGTGAATTCAAGGACTACTCGCCCGCGTTTCTAATGCGTGAACTTGCCTTCGAGCGGCTTTTCGCGGAAGGATGGTGTCGCAAGATAGAGTTCTATGGTCGCCTCATGGACTGGCACTTGCGGTGGACCGACAACGTTCGCAGGATGTACCACGTAACCCACTTCCGCTATCCGGGTACGCTCCAGATCTGGCGCCGGCTTCGCGCACAACGCGAGGGATCGACACAACCGGCGTGACGGACGACCCTGACACGCGCTATCGGCGCGCCGTTGTCAGAACGAGTCGCTCGGGTGGATTGACCAAGCGAATGAACGGGGCCTCACCGTCGCCCAATTCGTATGGTTCGATCTTGGCCTCGGGTATCGCTCGCAGCGCTGATAGAAAGTGGTATTTGAGCACGACTTCCTTTCCCACTAGCCCCTCAAGTGTTAGATGGCCCGGTTGGCTTTCCGCGACCCGCCCATGACCCCGCAGGAATACGTCGACACTACTTTCAAGCCGAAACGCGTGGGCTGGACCGAGACTTCCAAGTTCAGTGGCTCTTGGAAAGCCTGCTAGCCGACGCCGCGCCTTCTCTGAATGCACGATGATCAGACCAACTGCATAGCGGTCAAGCATCTCCGCGAGCGCACCATCGCTGAGATCTTCTATGTCGTGTCCAAGCACCTGGCCGTCCTTGAAGTTTGTCCTGTCGTTTGAGGCATACGGGCCCCCAATGAACTCCGCCTTCGTGAGCAGCGCCAACAGCCCCGCCATGTGCGCGTGATCAAACACCCGGGCGGCCGATTGCTCAAGGAGCACTCTGCGCCCAGGTTTCAGCTGGGTTCGTATAGTGCTCACAAGCCAATCGACAAGTGGCGTCGGATTTCGAAACTGAGGAGGCGGCATTCCATAGCGCCCATGTTCACCAGGAAACGCTTCCTTGACCGTTTCAACAATGGGGTAGACGAGCAGCGCGGCCGCGGCCGCTACAGCCAATACCCCGCGCCAGGCGCTGCTCCGCGGATGCCTTGCGCTCTCGACGATCGCCGTCACGCCCCACGTCGCGGGAAGTGCGAGTAGGAGATAGCTTGCAGGCGCGATTCGATTCGGTTGAATGCGAGCGACTGCCTCGATGCTCGCGCCACAATAGGCTAGGATCTGCGCTGCAAGCCAACTGGCCAACAGTCCCACGGCGATACGTCGTCGCCGGGCGTCCACTACGGCAATTGCCACGCCCGTCAATAGCAGCAATGCCGGGTTTACCTTGGCGCCTGCCGCTCCACCGCCAAACTCGCCGAGGGCCTCGCGAACAATGCGAAGGGGTTCGACTGCTCTCTGGAATCCACCGAACGCCGTGAGCGTGTCTACATCCCCCTTGCCCGTACCGAACATTGCAGCCAGCCACGGATAGTTAAACAACAACGCGCTCGCCCCTACGATCATGCAGACTACAAAGACTCGCCCCCATGGCAGTTCGCGGTAATGGCAGGCGAGAAGCGGTACAAGCACCAATGCCACCAGCAGCGGAAAGTGGGGATGGACCCACCACCCCGCGGCTGCGGCCAAGGAAGCGAGCAGAACCCGAGCGACGCGCAACTCGCGGCTGCACGCATCCCAAAGGGCAGTCCCCACATAGAGCGCGAAAAATGCACCCCAGACGTACGAGACCATACCGACAGTCACGTACCAGCTAAGGTACGAGGCCCACCAGAGGAGAATCCCCATCCCCCCAGCGATCAGTATTTCCTTTGCGCCGCCGCCCAGCAGTCTCGCCGCCGCACAGACGAACAGCGGTGCAGATAGCACCGCGGCCGCGATGTACAGTTTGTAGCCGAACTCCGGAGTTACAGCGCCAGACGCAAGCCACACGAGAATTGTCGGTGCCTTGGCGCTCCAGTTGATGGTTACCCCACCGAGGTAACCGGCGGCGAACTGCGGGTCGATACCCGTGAGCGCCCCTTGCCCCCAGAGGGCCGCGTTAACGTGAATCTGGTAGAGGTGATAGAGATGGTCCACGTACCAGGGCAGCTCGCTCCCCATGAGGTGGCTGAATCCGTACGCTTGATCGAAGAGGATGGCCTGCATGCAGGCGACAGCGACGATCGAGATGGCACCCAATCGCGTGGCGCTTGCACGCCGTCTTTCGCCCGCCACCATCTACTCCGCGGCTGAGGTCAATATTGAATCCAGACCCTTGGCCCGTTCAGCACTTTGGGCATCTGGCGCCTTTCGGATCACGGATCCGACGAAGTAGATTGGTCGGCGCTTCGTCTCGTTGAACATTCGTCCGACATACTCGCCAAGGACTCCGAGCGCAAGCAGTTGAACCCCACCCAGAAACAGCACGATCGTAATGAGAGAAGGGTACCCTCGCACAGGATCGCCGTAGGCAAGTGTCTTGAAGACAATGATTGCCGCATATACGAACGACATCAGCGCAATCACGATTCCGGCATAAGTCGCGACCTTAAGAGGCGCAATCGTGAACGATGTAAAACCCTCGAGGGCGAAGTTCCAGAGTCTCCAGTAATTGAACTTCGACTCGCCCGCATAGCGCGGATCACGTCGGTATGGAACCGCCTTCTGGCTAAATCCAATCCAGGCGAATAGGCCCTTCATAAAGCGATGTTGTTCGCGGAGAGTCGCAAGTGCATCGACAGCTCGCCTGCTGAGGAGCCGAAAATCCCCCGTGTCTCGCGGTATCTGAACTCGAGTGACTCGCTGAATCAGCCGATAGAAGAGATGGGCCGTGGCGCGCTTGAGAGCCGTCTCGCCGTCTCGGGCAGTGCGCTGTGCATAGACAACGTCAAAGCCATTACGCCACTCGGAAACCAAGGTAGGAATAAGCTCTGGCGGATCTTGCAGATCAGCGTCAATCAGCACCACCGCGGAGCCTCGCGACTGATCCAAACCGGCAGTCATTGCTGCCTCTTTTCCAAAATTCCGGCTTAGGTCGATCACGACGGTGCGTGAGTCGCTTCCGGCAATCTCGGTCAGGATCTGTAGTGTCCTGTCCCGGCTTCCATCATTCACATATACGACCTCGGCGCTCAGGTCAAGCGCGTCTAGTACGCGGGCAAGTCGGCGATGAAATTCCAGCAATACTTCCTCTTCGTTGTATGCCGGTACCACAACGGAGATTTCAATTGGGGAAATCAAATTGTCGACGCTTGGCTCGCTCATGGCTTTCTCCGCCCAACTCAATGTGCTGAACACCAGCCGACGGCACCTCCGACCGGTGAATTCATTCAATTGGACCTGCACGTAACCAAGAGTCAAGCGACGATCAGATCGGGGTGTCGCACGACATAAACATCACACGAGCGCGCTGACCGTAAGGCCACGGCATGGATCAGCAGCGTGACCGATACACCCAGACTCTTGCGACGGCAAAGTTCCAACTGAGCACGATAGCGGTCGCGACGACCTGGGCGATGAGATAGTGAACGTCGAAGTGCCTCAGGATTGCACTGAGTGTCAAATAGTTCACGCCGGCCCCGATTAAGACGGCAACCGCGTAACGCGGTATCGCCCGCGCATGAACTGCGTCGCTCTTGAACGTTACGGTGTAGTTGAGCACGTAGCCAACGATCGCTCCCACCAACACACCGACTGTCGACGCAGAAAGGGCATCGACGCCGGCAAGCTGGACGGCGACGACCAGTACCGCATAGTGCGATGCCGTCGCAATGGCTCCCACCCCGGCGAAGGCGATGAACTCTCTGACAATGAAAAGCAGCCTCGCCCCGCTCCGAGACATCTCCACCGACTGGCGCGGTACGCGGTCAGGCTCCAATCTGGCGTTTGCCCACTTTCGCCCAGAGCGACCTGACCGTGGCGAATCTCGCTCTATTGCGCGGGGTCCTGCCAACCCGAAGGCTTATACAACCACACATCCCCATTTGGTGCCTCGCGCAGACCTACGAACACATCCAGGCCGTGAGCATACTTCCACTTGCCATTGGCGCCGCCGCTCGACGTAAGCAAGCTACCTCCCGGGCCACCTGCTCCGACTAGCCGGCGTACGGACCACCCTGATGTAGCAGTCGGCTTGGAATCGGGAACCTTGAGCTCCCAGACTTCGGATGCGCCGTCCCACAGAACGAACCGATCGCGAACTGGATCGTAGTCCATGCCCGCGTTTCCGCCAAGCGAGAAACCTCCTGTGGAGTCGATCACAGCCCCAACACTCTGTAGCGGGTTCCCCGGCCCCGAAGCAGCAAGATCCCAGAACGCAAATCGGCGCGCGCTGCTATCCCCGAGCAACACGGCAATCGATCGCTTCGTGTCGACGGCCATGTCAGCCTGATTCATGTGATTACTCATCGCCCCAACTTCGGTCATCTGGTCCTGAGCGGGATCCGATGGTTCATTTACTACGTACTTGATGAGCCCACTTCCCACGGCTGACGCGCTCGCAGTCCGCATGTAGACGACGTCTTTGCCATTCTCACAAGCAGTGTCGCTCGACGCCATTTGGGGGCCGTAGGACGGAGGGAGAAATGCGCCAGGATGATTTGACGCGTATTGTCGGTTTTGCCACATCGCGCCACCCCGCACGGAGCCATCGACTGCCGAGCCATCGGAGCCAACGACCTTGTTGGGGTCAGCCCTTGAGGGGTCGAAGAACCACGGCCCCGTTCGCGGCGAAATGGCTGCGCTTAGTGCGGGCGCTCCGCTGCCATTGAATTCGGGCAAGCCCAAGCCGAAGTACACCATGCGGTCTGAATTAGGGATGTACATCAACCCGTCATACATGTGTGCTGTGGCAGGCGCATTGCCAAGACCATCGACCGGAAGCGCTGTCTGAAGCGAGGCGGTCTTCTGGAAGATGCTCATTTGGCTCGACACGCCCGCCCGCTCCCAGCGGAGGGTTGATAGCCGGAATCGATATACATCATTGCCACAGTAGTCCCCATGACCGCCGCCGAAGGTGATCAGGTCGCCCCTCCTCGAGTCATAGGCAAACGATCCCCACGCGTTAATGATCGCGTTCGGGCCCGTAATGCTTGTACAGGTAGGGTTCAACGAGGCGGGCTGCTGTACGCTGGCAAAGGTATTCACATTGACCTTGCGCCACGAGTTTTCCGGCATCCCCCGAATGTCAGCAAGTACTGCTGCCAGCGCCGTCGCAACGGTCGCCTTTGAAATGAGGCACTGCTGCAGGTTCGGAGCGGCGCCGGTCGGAGACGGGGCTGACCCTGTCGACGAGCTCGACGTTGTCGTCGAAGTCGCTGCCGTCCCAGTGGAGGTCTTCGTCGGAACGACGGCCGTTGCTGCCGTTGTGGTGGACGTGGATCCGGTGCCGCTAACGCTGTCAAGGGGCTTGGTGGTTGCCTCGGAGGCCAAGCGAATGTCGCCACCGACTGCGGACGCAGAGTCCGTCCCGCCACCTCCCGCGCCGCAGCCAGCCAAGGTGACTGCTAAGCAGCCAACTGCGAATCCGAGTTTGCGATCAAGCATTAGGCACCTGCTTTGCGAAGATGGCGACGTACCCGGGACGGAGATGCTCGCGAATCGCGGCACGGACCCCGCCCGGAGGGCATTGGAGCGCGGAAAAAGTCACAGTCGCAGGCTGATTCAGCCACGCGGCGTCGCCGGCGCGACGAATGGTACGCTCGACCACGGCGACTCCCATGACTTCCCGCTCGCTCCTCGCGCGAACCCGGCCGCAATGCTACCGGGTTGCGGGGCGGATGATTGCACCGCACCTGCGGGAATCCCCTCAGATGGGCTGACAATCTTGTCAAGCCATTCTGGCGGAGGACCGGGACGCTAGAATCCGGCGGATCGTGCGCCCCGTCCTGCTCATCGCCTACCACTTCCCGCCCCTGTCCGGCAGCAGCGGGCTGCAACGCACGCTGCGCTTTGCCCAGTACCTGCCCGAGTTCGGCTGGAAGCCGATCGTGCTTACGGTGCGCCCCGGCGCCTATGAGCAAACCGATGAGCGCTCGCTCGCGCAGGTGCCTGCCGGGTGCGAGGTGGTGCGCACGCGCTGCCTGGACGCCGGGCGGCACCTGTCGATCATGGGGCGCTACCCGGCGTTCGCTGCGCTGCCCGATCGGTGGGCGAGCTGGCAACTGTGGGGCGTGCGTGCCGGCCAGCGCCTGGCCCACGAGAGAGGGGTACGGGCAATATGGAGCACGTACCCGATCGCTACGGCACACAAGATCGGCGCCACGTTGGCTCGACGCACAGGCCTGCCTTGGATCGCGGACTTCCGCGATCCGATGGCTCAGGAGGGATACCCTGCGGACCCGCGGCGCTGGCAAGCCTTCAAGCGGATCGAGGAGGCGGCAGCGGCGCGGGCTTCGCGCTTGGTGTTCGTCTCGCCGTCGGCGCTCGAGCTTTATCGCGATCGCTATCCCGGCACGCCGCCCGAGCACATGGTGCTCATCGAAAACGGCTACGACGAGTCATCGTTCGATGGGCTGCCCGCAGTCGCGGCAAGGGGGCAGCACGAACCGCCGGTGCTGCTGCACAGCGGCATCGTCTATCCGTCCGAGCGAGACCCGCGCGCACTCTTCGAAGCCTTGGCCCGCCTCGCGAAGGACCATCGGATCGAGCCGGGCGACTTCGTCATTCGTTTCCGCGCGTCGGTGCACGAGGCCCTGCTGCGAACGCTGGCCGACCAGCATGGCGTCTCGGCCTACGTGGACATCCAACCCGCGATCGCCTACCGCGAGGCCTTGAGCGAGATGCTCGGCGCCGACGCGCTGCTGGTCATGCAGGGCGCAAACTGCAACGAGCAGATCCCGGCCAAGCTCTACGAGTACCTGCGCGCAGGCCGCCCGATCTTCGGCTTGGCCGAGCCCGCCGGAGACACGGGGCGCACGCTGACCGACCTCGGATATCCGTTCGTGACGCCCCTGGAGTCCGCCGAGGCGATCGAGCGCGGGCTGTCGGCCTTCCTGCAGGCACTTCGCGCGGGAACCCTGCCGATCGCCCGGCGCGACGTCGTCGACCGCTACTCGCGGCGCACGCTCACCGGACGCTTCGCCGCGCTGCTCGACCAGGTGACCGCGGCGTGAAGCCATCGCCGCCCGACTGGTTGGCGGCCCGATGACGACTTCGTCAGATTCTGTGCCGGGGGGGCCTGCGACGGCCTCTGTATATTCCCGGCCAACGATCTGACCGCTAACACACCGGCCGCCCGACGACCGTGACCTTCTTCCCCCGCCCCGCGCCTTCGCCGCCACTCATCGACCGCCGCTGGCCTTCCGTCCAGCCCGCCACTGACCGCATCGCTGCGCCCCCGGAGAATCGGCCGGGCGCTATCTCCCATCTCCACACCGAGCCGCACATGAAAGCATTCCGACCCGCGCGCATCCGACTCGCTACGCTTCTGGCCATGACCGCGGTGGCCGCGGCACTGGGCCTCGCCGGGTGCGGCGCAAACGGCGGCGACGGGTCGCTGGCCAGCATCGACGCGCTCGCCAAGGACGGAACGACTTCGGGAAGTCTCTCCGGCGGGACGACCAGCGGCACGAGCGGCACGTCGGGCAGCACCGGCGCGACTACCACCGTGCCTGCGGGCAACTCCGGAAGCAGCGTGGCCAGCTTGCCGCCGCCGTCGCCGGTGGCCGGCTCGTCGACGCTGCGCGTGACCAGCAGTTCGACCGGGACCGGCCTGCCGTTTTCCGCGGGGTACGCGTTCCGACAGGGCGACATTCCGGCGGGGAAGTACATCACCGCCAGCAACGGTAGCCTGCGAGGCTTCCAGGCGGCAGTGAAGAACCGTTGGCGCGACGGGTCGGTGAAGTTCGCCGTGCTCTCGGGACTGGTCGATCTGTCGGCCAATGTCGAACAGACGCTGACGATCGGATGGACCGACGCGGCGCCGTCGGGCGCCGCGCTCGGCCTGGCGTCGCTGAAGGCCACTGGAATTTCGGCGTCGATCTCCTACGGGTCGTATGGCACGGTCTCGTGGTCCGGCAGCGGGTGGGACAGCCCCTTCCTGTCTCCCGTGTCCGGACCCGAGATGTCTTCGTGGGTCTACCGGCAGCCGATCGGCTCCGACCAGCATCTCGTCGCGTGGATGGAGGTGCGCCTGTATCGGAGCGGCGCCGTCGAGATCGTGCCGTGGATCGAGAACGGTTACCTGCTGCGCGCGTCGCCTGGCGAACGCTCCGGAACCGCCACCTTCGCGATCAACGGGGCCACGCGATTCAGCGGCAGCCTGACACTGTACAACCATACGCGCGCGGTGCTCTCGAGCGGACTAGCACTCTCGCACTGGCTCGGTGGCGACCCCGGCATCACCTTCAGGCACGACATGGGGTACATGCAGCTGACCGGCCTGGTGCCGGCGTACCGCGGGGTCACACCTGCCACTGCGGCGATCTGGAGCAGGATCTCGACGAGTTATACCCCGCTGGCACAGCATGACTACTCGTCCGTCATGGGCAATGCGGGATATCACCCGTCGATCGGACCGCTGCCCGAATGGGACGTCGCCTACATGACTAGTGGCGGCGACCCGCGTGCGTGGCGCGCAGTCCAGATCAACGCATACGCGGCCGGGCGATATGGCTATCACTTCCGCGATGAGACCACGAATCGGGCGCCGAGACTCTCGGCGTACCCGAACCTGGTCATGAATTCCGGATCCGGCATCTCCGCCACAGGTGCATCGTCAACCAACCAGTACACTCCCACGCCCAGCGGGGGTAGCCCCGCAGCCTTCACGAATTCCCATATGCCCGCGATCGGGTACATGGCATATCTCGTCACTGCGCGCTGGTATTTCCTCGACGAGATGCAGTTGCTCTCATCCGCCATGTTCCTGAAGCAGACCGACACGAACCGGAATTTCGGGCAAGGATTGATCTTGGCTTGGGTCGGCGCCAATACCACGCGAGGCGCCGCATGGACACTTCGCGCGCTGGCCGCAAGTGCGGCGATGACGCCAGACGACGACGAGCCGATGAAGTCTGAGTACGTCGGGAGCGTTCAGCACAACATCGACTTCTACCACGCCCGGTACGTCGCGCAGCCGAACAATCCGCTCGGCCTGGTGCAGCCCTATAGCGACTACTCGTCGGGCGACGGGAAGATCGACTCCGCAGCCTGGATGGAAGACTTCCTGACGTGGTCATTCGGGAACATCAAGTCGGTTCAAGCGTACGGATCGGCCTATGACACGAAGATGGACCAGTTCCTCGCGTGGAAGTATCGGGCGATCGTCGGCCGACTAGGCCTGAACCAGTCGGGCAGCTGGTCATACCGGAATGCCGCTGTCTACACGATGCCTTACGCTCCGTCCGAATCGCCGGACTGGGCGGGCGGATCGGGTCCGTGGTACTCGAGTTGGGGAGACGCGTACGTGGCCAACGGACTTACGTACGCCAGCGGCAACTCGCTGCTCGGGTCGTACATCGACGGTGACGGACTCTCCACGAGTTACTGGGGCAATCTTCAGCCTGCCATCGCGTATGCGGTCGAGCAAGGGGCGCCGGGAGCGCTCGACGCCTACAACCGGATGGTCAGCGCGACCAACTGGTCCTCGGCGGCGACCTACTTCAATACCGACACGCCGGTCTGGGGCGTGCGACCGCGCAACGTCGCGTATTGAGCCTCAAATCTCTCGCATGACAGGGCCCGCACTGCGGGCCCTGTGCCTTTTCGCCCCTACCAGCACAGCCCCTCTACCGGTACCGCAAACATGTCGGCCGGCACGCGCACCACGTCGAGGATGCGCTGCGGCGGCGCCGCGACGGCCGCGAGTTCGGCCAGCACCGCCGGGTTCGTCGTTCCCACGACGATCACGTCCGCGCCCTTCACCG
>OEIU01001538.1_pt1 | contig 14486 bp, 14 predicted proteins | sample 1539221 | NCBI WGS metagenome assembly OEIU01 (sample SAMN03792071, study PRJEB22550) | activated sludge metagenome | feature: wastewater treatment plant; material: activated sludge; isolation source: Wastewater treatment plant of a petroleum refinery complex | place: Argentina: Zarate | collected...
TAACCAAACGTAATCGTAAACCAAAATCAACTAATTAAAATGTTTTTTAACCGGCATCAAATAAATTCCGTGTATTCTGTTCCCATTGACTTTGCACATCAAAAGAAATTCGTCAAAAAATTATTTGAAGTGAAGGGATGAGCGAGAAAATCTGTCTGAACGAGTCTTCGAGTGAGCCTGCCTGTCGGGTAGGCAGGTTATTTTATCGCCCCGTAACGGAAAATAATTTTAGAATTTATTTTGGAGTGCGAGCTTCTTTTCGTTCTTTTCTTACGATAAGAAAAGAACAATAAAAAAAACTTTTATGCAATTATCCCGATATAGATCGGAATTCTTATCAAGAAAAATAGTAAGTAGAAAGGAAATTATATGAAAACCATTCAACCCATTCTTATAACCTCAGTAACTGCAGGTGTGGACCTATCCACAGCTACAAATTTATTTATCGGATTTAACGGTTCACTTTGTGCCAATGGTGCAAAACCTTTGGGAGTGCTTAATGCCAGCACAAATATTGGTGAACAAGCCCCTGTCATCGCTAAAGGTATTGCTATGGTACTAAGCGGTGCTGCTGTATCAGCGGGAGCTAAAGTACAATCCGATGCAACAGGCAAAGCAATCACCTATGCCGCTGGTGAAGTTGCAGGATTTTCACTTGATGCAGCTTCCGGTGCGGGAGAACTAATCAGAGTCTTATTATCATAGAATGACTATTTATCAGTATAAAATAATTTCTGCTCTGAATGTTTTATTACGCTTTCGCTCATCAAAAGAACTGCGTAAAAAATTTCTTCATAGTGAAGCGCTTACCTGCCGTTCAGGCAGGTTAAAAAAGAAATGCTGTTTGAGTCCCGTTCTACGGGATGAGTTCATTTCTTTTAGCGTAACGGCGAAGAAATTTAGCAGTTCTTTTGGAGAGCATATTTCTTTTGGTTCTTTTCTTATGCTAAGAAAAGAACATATAATTTATTTATAATCTTGATCTTTTAATTCTTTTTCTATGCAGAGAAAAATATAAAGAAAGAAATTTTATGAAAACAGAACAACCAATCCTCATCACTTCAATTAAAGCAAGCGAAGCTTTCCCAAAATAGAAATTCATAAGCTTTAACGGATATCTCTCAGCCGAAGGAACAAAACCCCTTGGTGTAGCACAAGTAGATTCAGATGCAAATGATTTAGTCCCAATTATTGTTCAGGGAATCGCTGTCGTAGTATCAAGTGATTACATTGCTGCTGGTTCCAAAGTAAAAGTAATGGATGATGGATATGCTGCAGATTATGATGGTGGTGAAATAGCAGGATATGCCTTAGATACATCCACAGGTCCCAGTCAGTTGATTAGAATTCTATTAGTCTAAGCATTTCTTAATGAACTGGAAAAATTATTTCATACTAACGCTTCTGCTTGCAATCGCAGCTTTATGTAACTCTCAGATGGATATAATTCAATTTAATCCTTCACGTGCCTGGTTTAGCGGATGGTGGATTGCTGCCAATTGGCAGCAATCCTGGATACAAAAATATTTATTCGGCTGGACCGTTGACGGCTGGCATCTATGCAAAATTCTTTTCTTAACATCATTACTTAGTATGGTAGGTTATATGATAAAACTAACAAAAAGACAAAAATGGTACTTCACATTTATTTATACAATAATATTGCTAATGGCTTGGGGGCTGTTGTTTGAGGTATTTTATATTTTATAAAATATAAAACCTGATACCGGAGCAGTAGGGCAAGCTCTAGCAGAATGCCTTGGAGTGGAAGATTCTTAGCCTATAGACGTATACTCAATTAATCTTAAGTATTTCAAAGAATTAGATTCAATTTTAGACCCTAATTTGAATTGCTTCGCAAACAGCAATAGTTTATATTTCAATTATATGAATAATAGTTTGTCCAAAATAAAAATATTTATTGCAACTTTAATACTTGGTGTATTTGTACTTTCATTTCTACACTGTGAACTTGGCTTCTTAAGCAATAATGATTATAATCATTCCTTTCACGATCATTGCACAATTGTAAAGGGCAGTACAGTACCGACTGAAAAGACAAATAATAATGACTTAACCAAACTAAAAGCTGTCACTGTTTTCATCCCAAATAACATTCAGGAAGAAGGCCAGAATACATTAGCATTCTATTCAGAGACTGATAACCCACATTACACAGAAAAGACAAACAAAGTTTATCTTCATAACAGCATATTTCTTATTTAACATTTCGCAAAATTTTCTTTAGTCCGATTACCGGACATTAAACCATAAAATAAATTTTTGGAGAAAGTATTAACAAGCTCTTGTGGCTGTTCGTATTGACTTTATCTATAACGAAGTTATACGGACAAGCAGAGATTATAAAATTATCATTAAATGAGCCGATAGAAATCGGGTTGAAGAATAAGCCGGAAAATTAAAAGCGCGATGGAAAAATAATCATCATTAATGTTGAAGAAGTCGTGAAGATTAGAACTAATGAAAGAGGGAAAGCAGCTATTTAATCTGCTTCTTTTTAATAAAATATTAAAGAGGTGAAAATGAAAATATCAAGATTAATTTTACCCGCAATCTTTATCGTGGTTATTGCTGTAATGTACTTTACATATTTCGCTTCATCGGATGAATTAGGCTCATTCAGTAAATTCAGCCCGGGCAGTGAAATTAATCAGGAGATAACTGTTGCTATTGTCAAATCTAAAGATTTTGAGAGAGATGCAAGCGGAAATATTACTTCTTTTTATGCCAAGGATAAGAGTGGCGTGGAAGCACAAGTCTCATCCCACGAACCAATACCGGCTGAGATCGTTAATGCTGAAGTAGTGGAACTGCTTGGTCATATGCACGAGAATAGTTTGGTTACTTCAAAAGTTACTATTATAAAATGACAAAAGTATAAAATAATCTGAGAGACATTTATGTTAGGAAATATTCTTTTGGTTGCAGCATTATTATTTGCCCTATATTCTTTGTCTATGTATTATAAGGCGAACAAAGGATTCAACACGATAGGGAAAGCCAGGATTGGTTATCATTTAACTACAATAGCGGTTATAATTACTTCTGTATTATTGCTCTTTTTAATACTTAATCATCAATATGAGTACAAATATATATTTGAATACAGCAGTAGCGACCTTTCGACGGGGCTTTTAATATCCTCATTTTTCGGCGGGCAGGAAGGAAGCTTTTTACTATGGCTTTTATTCACGGTACTGATTGGCATGTTGATTATTATCCAAACTTCAAGAGAAAATAATTTTGAAGCGCAAGTAATGATGCCTTTTCTTTTTGTCATTATTTTTCTGCTGGTTATGCTAAACCCGCTATTAAAAAGTCCCTTTAGTTATTTATGGACTGATCCGACTTTTGTTGAAACAAAATTTATTAATCAGAATATCTTGGGATATTCCTTCATACAAAATTTTATATTTCAGGATAAGGAAGCCGGGAAATCTTTTGTTAAAATCAGTGAAGAGCTAATTAATGCTATTAAGCAAAATGGTTTTTCAACAGATAACTTAATTATTCAGGGAAAAGGTTTAAATCCACTGCTGCAAAACTTCTGGATGCAGATTCATCCGCCTTTTTTGTTCTTAGGATTCGCACTCGCCTCAACACAATTCTCCTTTGCCATTGCAGCATTGATCAGAAATGAATACAAATTATGGATTAAATTTAATTTAGCATGGACAATAGTTACAGCATTATTTTTATGTCTTGGAATAATGATTGGCGGTTACTGGGCTTATGGAGTTTTAGGATGGGGCGGTTATTGGGCATGGGACCCGGTGGAAAATTCGAGTCTTATTCCCTGGATATTTTCAGTAGCATTAATACATACACTTATAGTTCAAAAACAATCTCAAAGTGAACATAAACTGGGAAGCTTGGCAAGAACTAATTTAATATTATCGGTTTTCACTTTTGTTTTAGTTATTTACAGCACCTTTCTTACACGCAGCGGAGTTCTTTCCGAAGCTTCAGTTCATTCATTTAGTGACCCGGGTTCTTTTGTTTATTCTGTGCTAGTTATTTTTCTAATAGGTTTTGTTCTATCGGTATTTGTTGGAATTTATAGTAGAAGAAAAACTTTAAATAGTAACAAACCTCTATCCCAGAATATTTTGTCACGGGAGCTTGGACTTTTTTATGGTTCAATGCTATTGATTGGTTCTGCGGTCGCAATTCTTTTTGGAACTTCCGCTCCGATATTCGGCAGCTCTGTGGATTTAACTTACTATAATCAGATTAATATACTCATAGCTGTTTTTATGGTTCCGCTTATTGGATTTACATTATACTCATATTGGCAAAACACTTCTACAAATGTGTTTATTAAAAGAATAACAGTATCAACTACGATTTCAATTGTTGTTACTTTTTCCCTTTTATACTTAACTGGTATTTGGGATTTTCTTTATGGTATGCTTTTATTGGCATCGACCTTTACTATAATTACTAATATTGAATTTATTCTAAAATTTAATAAGAACTTTATGTTTATGGGTGGTCATATTGCCCATATTGGTTTTGGAATATTTCTGATCGGTGCGCTTTTCAGCGGTGTATTGTCAAAATCCGAGACTTTAGATCTCCCTAAAAATAATAGCCAATCGGTTTTCAATAAAAAGCTGACCTATTTGGGAAATGAACCGGTAGAGGACGGTAAGAAATATGCTTTCAATGTTCGAATAGAAGATGGAAATAATACTTACTTTTCGAAACCTATAATGTATATTTCGGAATATAACAACAGCTTAACGAGAGAACCGGATATTTTAATCGGCGCTGCCAGAGATTTATATATTTCTCCATTATCTTTTCAGGATGGGCAAGATGGCGGCAGTAAAGAAATTGATTTAAAGAAGGAAGAGCCTTATAAAATAGGTAATTCGGAAATACTCTTTGAGAAATTCGATCTTCCAAAAGATGCTATGGAAAAAATGAAGAACAAAGAACCTTTTGATATTGCGGCAATTATTAAAACTACTTCTAACGGAGTTGAAAAAAATCTAAACATAGTTGTTAATGATTCTTTGAAGAACAGTTTCAAAATTGATGAGGAAGGGCTAACTCTTAAAGTTAATCATTTTGATGTAAGCGGAACATTAGAATTAATTGTAAATGATTTGAATAATACACAAGAAGCTAAACCAGAAATACTTTCTATTGAATACAGGGAAAAACCTTTAATAAACCTTGTATGGGCTGGCGTATTGTTAATGTCATTCGGCTTTATAGTAATGATAATTAGAAGGTTTCGGGAGATAAAAGTTTTATAAAAGAAATTTATGCACTTAAGAGAAGTGGAAGCCACAGTAACTTACGTTGTTGAGGTTAAATATGAAGGAAATATAGAATTAAAAGTACTTAACAAACTAACAGATTGTATTTATGAAAAAATAAGGAGAAATTAAATTAGGAGAGAATGATGATGAATCTTTCATTAAGTTTGTGCATCATACAATATGGAAATGATTAAACATTTGATAAAATATCGTGCGTTGTCAGTAGCTATTTTAGTTTTGGCGCCATTATTAATTTGGTTCTTATATTCTGAACTTGGACAGTTCACTATTGAAAAGGAACATCCAGCTATACAAGATTATTGCCAGATTGTAAATGTAACAAAAGCAGAAACCGGTAAAGTTGCAGTAAGTGATTTATTTAAACTGAAAGTTGAAAAAAGATTTTGTTACACTAATATTGATGCGACAAGCATACACCTTACTTCATATAGTCAATTAGACATTGAGTATTTTCACGCACCACGAAAAACTTCTAAAATCTATCTTTTCAATAACACTTTTCTAATTTAATACTACCCTTTTTAGAGGATGCACAGACATTCTCTCTTTTCAAATTATCCTTTAAACATTTAAAGGATATGTTAATAATATTTATAATTTATTAAACGTTACAAGGAGTAATACAATGTTAACTTCAAATAAAAAATGGTTTGCCGGAATTGCAATAGGAATTGTAGTTCTGCTTGTGTCTTTAACATTATTTGGACAAGACAATCCAAATAAAAATAATTCTATGAATCATAATTATGACTCATCTTGGTGGAATTCCAATGTTCCGGAAAAGTATTGGTTTAATGATGATCAATTAAGCCAGGTAAACAAAATAAAATCGGAATACGATGAATTAATTCAGCCGGAAATAGAAAAACTAAATTCAGTGCGTGGAGATTTTTCTGATTATCAGCAGCAAGATGATATCAGCTCCAAACGTATCAAAGAATATCAAAGCCAAATAAGAGGGATTGAAGACAATATATATAGCTTAAAAAGCGAAGCTGGAAACAAGATTAGAAAAGTTCTCAATAAAAGTCAGAGAGCATATTTTAACGATTCACGGATTGGCTGGTGGGATGGATTTTATGATAGATGCGGTTGGGGCTATGCAGATATGAACTATGGAATGAGAAATCAAGGATATATGGATTATGATAAGAGTGACCACCATAGGATGTATAATAACGGCAAATGCTGCTGGTAATTAAATAAAATAATGACTAATAATCTTCCCGCCATTTAGGCGGGGAGATTCTAAATAGGAAATTTAAGGACGAATTAATGAAAAGAATATTAAATAATATCATAGTTATTGTTTTTATTTCCTCTTTTGCAATCGCTAATAGCTATGCACAAGATACAGCAAAAGTAATCGGAACGATAGGCAATGAAAAAATGGGCAAGGATAAAATTGTTATTTGTGTTTATGGAACGGCAGCTTGTGTGCCGGTAAATATAGATTCAACTGTGACCATAAAATTCCGGAACAAAGAAACGAAATTTACAGAACTGCCTTTTGGACTTTATTTGGAAGCGGAGACTACCAAAGATAAAAACGGAATTAAAGTTAAGAACTTAGTGATTGATGAAAATAAAACAGTTATCTGTTTAACCGAATTGAAAGAAGGACAGGATAAAAAGCTGAACGAACTATTAACAAGCATTAAAGGCGTTAATAAATACGAGCTAAACACGAATTCAAATCAAATCTTTATTGAATTCAGCAGCAATATTATTGCTTATAAAGATTTGGAAAACAAAATTAAAGAAGCTGGTTTTGAATTAGAATAAAAAAACCAAAGGATTAAGAGACTTTATATAAATGGAATCATTAGATGCAAAAGCTAAATCATTAGCAGAAGTTCATTCTACTGTGGATGTAAAAAGTCAATCCAGCTTTTGGAGAAGACTTTTTATTTTTTCAGGACCGGCATTTATGGTTTCTGTTGGATATATGGACCCGGGCAACTGGGCAACAGATTTAGCAGGTGGCGCTCAGTTCGGTTATAAATTAATATGGGTTATACTTCTTGCCAATCTGATGGCGATACTTTTTCAGTCACTGAGCGCTAGGCTGGGAATTGTTTATGGGCGGGATTTGGCACAAGCTTGCAGAGACAGTTATCCTAAACCAATAAACTATATTTTATGGATACTTTGTGAAATTGCGATTGCTGCCTGCGACCTTGCCGAAGTTATGGGATCTGCAATAGGTCTTTATCTGCTTTTTGGAATTCCAATTATGTGGGGAGTTATAATAACAGCGTTTGATGTTTTTGTGCTGATGCTTTTATTATCGCTTGGAATTAGAAAGATGGAAGCATTTATTCTTGCATTGGTTTCAACAATTGGATTGTGCTTTGCGTTTGAAATGTTTCTTTCACAGCCGCCGTTATTAGAGATTTCAAAAGGATTTGTTCCGACAGCATTAAACGGGAATGCATTATTTATAGCTATTGGAATTATTGGAGCTACAGTTATGCCGCATAATCTTTATTTGCATTCTGCATTGGTTCAATCCCGGAACGTTGAAAGAACACAAAAAGGTTTGAAGGAAGCTAATCATTTTAATCTAATTGATTCGATTGTTGCTTTGAATGCTGCTTTCTTAGTAAACGCAGCTATACTTGTGCTTGCAGCATCGGCATTCTTTTTAACCGGTCATTCTGATGTTGCTTCTATTATTGATGCTCATTCCCTTTTAGCGCCGCTGCTAGGAAATAAATTTGCACCAATTGCATTTGGAATTGCTCTGCTTGCAGCGGGCCAATCTTCAACACTAACCGGAACTTTTGCCGGACAGATTGTTATGGAAGGATTTATTGGATTGAAAATACGTCCTTGGCTGAGGAGATTGATAACACGTCTTATAGCAATAATTCCAGCAGTTATAGTTATGAAAATATCCGGTGAAAGGTCTATTGATTCATTGCTGGTTTTATCGCAAGTAATTTTATCGCTTCAATTACCTTTTGCTCTTGTTCCCTTGCTTCATTTTACTTCGAGCAAAATTAAAATGAAAGAATTTGCTTCGAACAATTTGATTAAATTATTTGCCTGGCTGGCAGCGGGATTGATTATTTTTCTAAATATAAAATTAGTAACTGACTTTATATTTGAGAGTATTTCTACTCCGGGATTAGTCGGAGATATAATTAGATATTTTGTTGTGCCGTTAATTACCTTTGTTATGTTGCTTTTATTATGGATAACTGTTGAGCCATATCTGAAGAAAGAAAAATTAGGTAAGATGAAAAAAATATTCAGAAAGAAAATTATGGATATATCTGGTTCGCAAAATAAAGAAAGCGCTTTTAAAAAAGTTGGAATTGCCTTGGAAGGAAAATCAGAAAAGGATGAACAAATTGTAAAAGGAGCTTTGGCTTTTCTTAAAAATACATCGGCGGAAATATTTTTAATACATTGTGTTGAAACAGTTGCAGGAAGATTCATAGGAGGAATGGTTGCCGATTCAAGAGCAATAGAAATGGAAAAATATCTTAATGGTTTTTCTGAACAGCTAAAGGTTATGGACTTCAATACACGCATTACAATATGCGGCGGAGAGCCGGAAGACGAAATTGCAAGAATTTGTAAAACTGAAAACATAGGGCTATTAATTGTTGGCAGTCACGGTCATAAGCTTATTAAGGATATTATTTATGGCTCTACTGCTAACGAAGTAAGACATAGAGTGAGAATTCCGGTTTTAGCTATTCCGGTTGATTAATGTTTTATGAAACGGAACCTATAAGAAAATTTTTACACCATATCCAAAAGGATAAATAATATTTTATAATTAAAAAGGAGTAATAAAATGAAACAAACAAATTATGGATTCTCGAAAGTAGTTAACCTCGGTTACGAAGAAGCAATTGAAAAAGTTACCGAAGAGCTAAAGAAAGAAGGTTTCGGCATTCTTACCGAAATTGATGTTAAAGAAACATTGAAGAAAAAGCTTGATGTTGACTTCAAGCCATACAAAATACTCGGTGCTTGCAATCCGCCGTTTGCATATAAAGCTTTGCAATCTGAAGAACAGATTGGATTAATGCTTCCGTGCAATGTAATCGTTTATGTGAATGACAAGAACGAAACAGTTATTGCTGCAATAGATCCGATTGCATCAATGCAGGCTGTAAAGAATGATAAGCTTGGTGAAGTAGCTGAAACAATACAAGGTAAATTAAAAAAGGTAATTGAAAAACTTTAAAGGATAAAAGATATGAAAGTTAAACTTATTGGTCTAGCAATAGGGTTGGCTATTATCCTAATTTTAACTTTAATAATCATTATAACTAAAGGATGATACTTAGAAAGAGAGGGTAGATTGTTTCACAAAGATTAGAAAAATATATGGCAATAATTTTTTTAAATAATACAGTGAAAAAATATCAGTTAAAAAAAATTGACTGCGCTTTTACTTGATATGATTCTTTATATTAAAAATTTATAATGAAGGTTAAAAACAAAAGAATTAACGGATATTGTTATACATTAATAAACATCTATATAGCTTAAGTGAGAAAATTTTATGAGACGACGAGACTTTATAATTAAATCGGCAATTGCGGGAGTTGCTCTAACTGCATCGAAGCTATTTTCTTTCGGTAAAAATAATAATAAGTTAGTTGGTAATCCTCTGCGCTTTCCTCCTGAACTGCTGCCCGGTGAATCATTAATTTTCAATTCAGCAAATGTTGAAGTCTGGCCCGGAACAACCACACAGGTTTTAGCTCTCAACAACTCGTATCCCTGTCCAACGATCAGAGTACAGAAAGGTAATAACTTTTCAGTTCTTTTCGAAAACCAGTACACTGAAGAAGCAACCATTCACTGGCATGGACTGGTTGTACCGGAGTTAATGGATGGACAACCGAAAGATGCCGTTCTTCCAGGCGGTAGTTACACTTATTCATTTCCTGTTTTCCAGAGAGGAGGGACTTTCTTTTATCATTCACATGCTCATCATCTTACTGCGAAACATGTTTATAAAGGGTATGCAGGATTTTTTATAGTTGAAGATGAAGATGAACTTCAGTATGGTATGCCAACAGGAAATTTTGATATTCCTTTATTAATTCAGGACAGACATTCTGTTTACCAGCCTCAGTTTAACTATGCACCAACTATGATGGATAGAATGTTTGGTTACTTGGGTGATCTTCCTTTGGTTAACGGAACACCTGATCCTTATTTTGAAGTTCAAAAAACTTTATACAGATTCAGATTACTGAATGGATCAAATGCAAGAGTTTATAAAATAGCTTTTTCTGATAATTCACCGTTCTGGGTTATTGGAACTGATGGTGGACTGAAAGATGAAGTTGTTCAGATGACAAATACATTCCTTGCTCCTGGTGAACGGCTTGATATTCTTTTTGATTTTTTCCCTTATAATATCGGAAACTCTGTCACTTTGCAATCTCAAGCGTTCAGTGGAGTTGGGAATCAGGGAACACAAATGAACTTACTCAGGTTTGACGTAGTCGGTAGTAATTCATCGGGTGGAATTGTTCCTCAAAATCTTCCTCCAATTAATTATTATAATATTAATGATATTCAGCGAACAAGGAATTTTACTTTAACACAGTCAGGAATGGGTAGCGGAATGCATCGGATTAATGGTTTAACTTATGATATGAACAGGATTGATGAAATAATTCCATTCAATGAACTTGAAGAATGGAAGTTCATTAATAACACAAATAATTTTCACCCGATGCATGTCCATGGTGTTTTGTTCCAGGTTTATTCAAGAAACGGAAATACTAATCTCACTCCTAATGATAAGGGCTGGAAGGACACAGTTCTAGTAAACCCAAACGAAACAGTTCATACCTTAGTCAAGTTCACTGATTATTCTGGAATTTATTTACTTCATTGTCATAATCTTGAGCACGAAGACGATGGAATGATGATTAATATTGAGATTGATGCACCGACAAATGTTGATGATGAAAAGTCTCAGCCGGATACTTTTGAACTTTACGAGAATTATCCAAACCCTTTTAATCCTTCAACCACTATTAAATATAGGTTAGATAAACCTGATAGTTTTGTAAGGCTTGAAGTTTTTAACGCTAATGGAGAGCTTTTAGAAAATCTTTTTGAAGGAAGTCAATCAGCAGGTATATATTCATTGAACTGGGATGCATCAAAATATTCAAGCGGTTCATATTTTTGCAGATTGAATGTTGACAGACTATTGAAAACAATTAAGTTAATTTTTCTGAAATAAGTACCGCTAATTTAGACAGCCGATGGGAAAATGAAAGTTTTATATATTACTTTTGCCGCAGTTTTAACTGATGTTATAACAAAACTTCTTGTTAAAGGAATTCAATTGCCATTTGAGGGAATCCGGTTAAGCGGGATGCCCTATGGTTCAAGCATTCCTTTACTTGGCGATTTTTTGAAATTAACATTCGTCGAAAATCCAGGGATGGCATTCGGGATTCGCGTTAGCAATAAAGAGTATTTGGCGCTGTTCACAATTATTGCAACACTCGGATTGCTTTTCTATTTGTATAAAATACGAAAAGAATCTTTTTGGTTAAGAATGCCAATGTCTTTAATTCTTGCAGGTGCAATTGGAAATTTAACAAACCGGGTTTTCTTCGGCGCTCTTTTCGGTTATGCCCCGCTGCTTCAAGGAAATGTTGTTGATTTTATAGATGTAGATTTCTTTGATTTACAAATTTTTGGCTACTATTTGAACCGCTGGCCTATTTTTAATCTGGCTGATGTTTTTGTAACAGTCGGAGTTGTTCTGCTTTTGGCATTCGGCAAATTGACTGCTGCAAAAGATTCTGATGAAATGATAACTCAAAATACAAATGTGGTTAAAGATTCAAACGAATAACAAAATTAGGTATTTAAAATACCAACAAATGATGATTGATTGTTGCATTTAAGTTTTTACATAATTATATGAAAAAAAAAATAAAGACACCCATAAGAATAAGAAAGGCAGCTATGAAAAATAGTTTCGCTATCCTATTTGTTTTCCTAAGCACAATTGGATTAAACTCACTTATTGCCGGTGATGACAATTCCACAAAAGACATAAGAACATTTATAAGCTTAATTGATTACATCGGCAGCGATTATAATAATGCAGTAAAAGATGAAAAGATTGTAAATGCTAATGAATTTGCTGAGATGAATGAATTTATTGCTAAGGCAATAGATTTATTTAATAAAGTTGATATAAAAATTAATCTTCAAGAAAAAATCGAGATGACTGGTGAACTGGAAAAGTTAAAATCGAAAATTGAAAATAAAAGCAGCTATGAAGAAGTGTCTGGCAATACAGCTAAAATTAAAACAGCTATTTTAAAATTAAATCTGATTGAGGTTTCTCCGGCAAGCTGGCCCGATATTCTAAATGGGAAAAATATTTTTCAAGCTAACTGTGTTTCTTGCCACGGCGAAGCTGGAAACGGCGAAGGAATAGCAGGAAAGCTTTTGAATCCTAAGCCGGCAAATTTCTTAAACGACACTTTGATGGATAACCTTTCTACCTTCCAGATATATAATACTATCAGACTCGGAATAAGCGGTACTGGTATGGTTCCTCTTAATCAACTAAGCGATAAGGAAGTTTGGGACGCTGCTTTTTATGTCAGCGGTTTAAGATATAAGAACAAATACAAAGTAAGTGAAGACACCCTGGAAAAATTATATGCTAAAGCTATATCTAAAACTTCCTTAGAACAAATTTCAACTTTATCGGATAAATTATTACTGACAAAGTTTGATAAAAAAGATACACTCTATTTAGCAGCACTGCGCTTGCATAATGCTAAACAAGATAAAACTCTTTCTTTAAATATTGCGGCAGCTTACTTAAATGATGTTATAAATTATTATCAAAAGAATGAATATGATAAGGCGAACGATAAAGCTTTATCTGCATACCTTGAAGGAATAGAACCTTTCGAGCAGCAATTGCTGTCAATAAATCCCGATCTTAAAGATGAGCTGGAAGCTGCAATGTATAAGCTTAGAGCAGATATTGAAAACCATAAAGCTTTGGAAATAATTAAAGATGATGTCGCAAAAGCACAATCATTAATAAGTGATGCCAACGCAGCTTTGCAAAATAAAGATTACACGTTTGGCTTTGCGTTTATATTTGCGGCTTCAATTATTCTTAGAGAAGGTATTGAAGCATTTTTAATAATAATTACCATCCTTGGGGTTTTAAAATCAATTGATGAATCTAAAGCAGTAAAGTGGGTACACGGCGGTTGGATATTAGCTCTGATTATCGGGATAATAAGTTTATTCTTTATAAACGTAATTATCTCTTTCAATGCACAAAGCAGAGAGTTAATGGAGGGCATAGGTTCATTATTTGCTGTAATTTTATTGTTATATGTTGGCTTCTGGCTGCACAGCAAAACAGAAGCAAAAAAATGGAAAGAATTTGTTGAACATAAAATTATGAGGTTGGTAAACAATAATAATATGATAGGGCTGGCAGTAATTTCATTTATTGTTGTTTTTAGAGAAGCTTTTGAATCAGCTATTTTCTTATCTGCAATTGAATTGCAAATTGATCAAAGCAGCAAAAGCGGTATTTATTTTGGTGCGGTCTCTTCTTTATTACTTGTCTTGTTATTAGCGTGGCTAGCTTTAAAGTTTGCGGTAAAATTACCTATTATGAAATTATTTAAATATTCTGCGGTTACTATCGTATTACTCTCAATTGTATTAGCGGGAAAAGGTATTCACGCATTCCAGGAGAGCGGATATATGAGCATAACTCAACTGCCGGTAAAATCAAGCTTCCCTTTAATCGGCTTATATCCAACAATTGAAACATCAATTGCGCAGATGCTTGTGATTGTGTTGACTATAGTGTTGTGGAATTTCCAAAAACTTTCTTTACAAAAAAGAAAAATCTTCAATAACAATTGAAAGTGTAAGACTATGAAAAAATATGAATTAAAAAATATTGACTGCGCTTCGTGTGCGGCAAAAATAGAAGACGGTCTTTCCAAGATGCCGGAAGTGAAATTTGTCTCGGTGAATTTTGCAAATTCAACTTTGCAGATTGATGCACCGGATATCGAAGAAGTAAAACAAAAAATAAAAGAGATAGAGCCGGAAGTCGAAGTAGTTGAACCGACAGAAGAACTCCCTCCGAAAATTAAAAAGCCAGCTTTA
>OEIU01001539.1_pt1 | contig 14486 bp, 18 predicted proteins | sample 1539221 | NCBI WGS metagenome assembly OEIU01 (sample SAMN03792071, study PRJEB22550) | activated sludge metagenome | feature: wastewater treatment plant; material: activated sludge; isolation source: Wastewater treatment plant of a petroleum refinery complex | place: Argentina: Zarate | collected...
GCGCGTCAGGCCCGCCAGAACACGGCCGCCCGCCCTGTTCCATTTCGCAAGCTCGTGTGGCACCGCAGCCTTGCCTCTTGCGTTAAGTCTCTTCCACAGAGTCGCGTGGGCCGGGCCGCCGGTGTTGAACGCCCCCGACACCAGCGCATCGAATTCATGCTGCTCAAGATGTTCGTGGCAGAGATCGCGGACGTGACGCTCGAATGTCATCATGTCGCCCGCCAGCGCCGCATCGCATTCCGCGCGTGACCAGATCGCGCCAGATGCAAAACGCGGCAGATGATGATTGGTGTGGCCCCAACCGATGGTGAGCACACCGGCCGAATCCGTGTAGGTGGTGAAAAACCCTCTCCGGTCCGGAACGGCCTTCATGCAAGATTCGAAAGCACGCACGAGTTCGAGCCCGGCCGGGCCCATGCGCAAGGGTTCGGCCGTCCTGGCGATGGCGGACGTCAGCATTCGCTGCTCCTGATGATAATGGCTGGTGCTTCCGGTCTGGGTTTAGGCTTCAACCCTAGAGATACTGCCCGCCGGAGGACGTGGTACCGGCAGAGTTGCCAGGAAGAGCCGACGTCCCGGCACCGTCCGTTTGAATGACTGAATTGGCCGACGCAAAATAACGCGACCCGGTTGCTGAACCGGAGTAAGTCACGCCTGCCGACCTGAAAAACCCCATGTTGTTCGCCCCCGCAAAAAACGATGAAAAGGCCGGGGTGCCAGACAGCGTAACCGTCACACCGGCATAGACAACACCGCCCAGTTGCTGGGAATAGATATGAGCGTATGCGCCACCCGAAACGATGACGCTTCCGCCGGCGATATTCAGAAGTTTTCCGCCATTCGCGGCGCTGATGTGGACGCTTCCGGAGGCCAGTGCGCCAAATTCAACTGCCCCGACGATGGTGACCGTGCCGTTGGATGTAACATCGATCCCGTCTCCGGACGTCGTGGTCTTGAATTTAAATCCGCCGATTGAAAGCGAGCCATTACTTTGTACGGTAATGCAGGCAGCGGAGGTCGTGGAGATCAGAACATTGGACGGCGTGGATGTATCGCCCAAGATGGAAACGTTTCCCGAGCCGACGAACGGGCCATTGACCAGAACACTTCCTGTATACGTGCCGGATGCAACGCGGATCGTGACGTTGTAGATCGAGATGTCGAGCGATGCGGTTATGTTGATCGCCTTTTGGATGGTCAGGAATGCACCGCCTGACGTGTTGCTCAACCCGTCATTGCTGTCGCTGCCATCGGTGCGGACATAATAGGTGCGATTGGCGGTGAGAAGCTCACGCGCGCCGCCCGATGGAAACGACACCTTCCCCGTCGTCCGGTCGAATTTGAGCGCATCGCGCCATGTGGTGCCATCGGCGCTGACCTTGAGATGAAAATCGTCATCGCCGGTGAGGCCGAATTCGGCGCGTCCGGAGAATGCATCCGAAAACACCACCGACGAGGTGCTTCCCGCCGTCGATTTGGACAATTGCAGGCGAACATCGCCAGTGCCGCCGTCCGCGGTGTCGATCGCATTGAGCAGCGCGTCGTTTGAGTGCACGGTGAGAAGATTCGCTCCGGTCACAGTCGCGTTGATTCCGAGATGCGGCAGATTGTCGGGCGAGAAAGGCGTTCCGCCTCCAGCGGTCGCCAGTCCCCACGCGCCGCCGTCGAACACCAAGAGCGCGACGTCCGCGATCGACCACACGCACCATCCAGCTTTCGGTGCAAGAAACCGCCACGCATTGGTTTCCCATGTCGCGACTGAACTGCCCCGCCCAGCCCATGCGCCGGTTGCACCACTCGCGACGATGTAGCGCTCGCCATCCACCGGCGAGGATGGCGGCACGGTGAGCGTGCTATCGAGCACCGAGATCTGAATCGCGTCGTCCAGAATCCGCAACGCTTCATTGTGCGTGATATGTTTCTGGGCCTGGCTGCCGTCGATAAACGGCAGGCCAAGATTGGTGGTCTCTGTCATGTGGCCTCAAAGTGCGAAGGTGAATTGCGCGGGATGGCCGCGCCCGACCGTGCTGGACAATTGAAAAGCCCGGAGAGTGAGGCTGGTCTGCGGCCCGCCGAAGTCGGCGGTTTCATCCGCCGCGGCATAGGTCGCCGCGGGCGCATTCACCGAAAGCGTGCGCTTCACGCTGCCGCCCGACAGGATATCGATCTCGTAGGCCTCGGCATCCTCGCCGAGCGGCACTTCGACGCCCCAGGCATCGCCGTTCTTGCGGGTGCGGCGTATCCAGGAAATGGCGATGTTGCCGTCATCGTTGCGCGCGGCATGCAGGTGCACCGGCGACAATGGCATCAAGGCTGTTGCCTGCGGCACCAGCGTCATTGCCAGCGCCGATGAATCGTCATGACTGCGCCCGGTGGCGACAATCCGCAGATCGCTCACCCGGTCCAGCGCACCGATACCGCGCGCGATCTCGACCAGATGTTCGTCGAGCAGCACGAACGGCGCGCCCGGCAGCAAGGATGCGGCGATGGCATATTCGCTGCCTGCCTGCCCGCGCAACAATCGGCTCAGCCGATAAGTTCTGTCATCGACAAGCTCGGCCTGTGCGAACTGGATCACCTCCCACGCGCCGTCGGCGTTCATGACAGCCGCCGCGTTGGCGCCGTTGAGCACATTGGCATCCGCGAGAGAGGCCATAGCGCCGCCGTAAAGCCGCACCCGCACCTCGCTGCCGCGATCCCAACACGCGGTCGGGCCAGTCGGCAGCGCATCGAGTGTCTCGCCCATCACGGATGGAACGAAAACCGTCGCCGCGCGCTCGAAACTCAACCCATCCACCGAACGCCAGACCGTGACCGAGCCCGGCCAAGGATTCGCGAACACCGCGAGCCGCGTCAGCACCGGCGGATCGGATGAATCCAGCATCGGCAGATCGAGCGCAAGCGCCTGCACCGGGCCGAGCGCGGGCGGAATGACCGGCACGCTCTGGCGCGGCTGCGGCAGCGGCACACTGAAAATATCCGGGTCGATGCTGCGCGCGCTGATCTGCCGCTGCTCGGTATCGACCAGTTCGCCGACTTCATAAAGCCGCCGCCGGCCCTTGACGGTAACGCCGACGACATCGCCCGGCGTCAGCGTCAGATGCTCCATGCCGAGCGCAAACGAAATGCTTTCGCGGCCCGCCCACAGATCCTGCAACCAGATATCCGCGCGCCGTGTCGCAGCGGCATCGTTGGTGACGACGGCCAGGTCCGAATGCAGCGCGCGCATGGCGCCACCAACCAGCCTTCGCGAGGTCACGGCGGCGCGGCGGTAATCCACCGAGGCGTCGGTATAGCCAAAACTCACTTCGCGCGGCAGCTCGGTTTCCTGCGCGCGCGTCAGTTTCGCGGGCGCGTCCTTCTCCGGATCGACAAGCTGATCCTCCGAAATCTCCATCACCGGCGCGCCGCCGCGCGGGACGAATTTGAGATCGCCCCCCGCCGCCGCCGCATCGAAGGCATAGGCCGTGGCCAGCGGCTCGATCATCGCGCGCGGCGTCATCGGCCGGTCCACCACATACCCGTCGCAAGCGTCGCGCAGCGACGAAGCATCGACGCCGCCAACAGACGCATCGCTCAGGAGCGCCGCAACTGTCGCATCGAGCGGCGCGCCGCCGAGCCGCCCGGTCAGCCAGTGCCCGGTCTGCCAGTTCGGCGCATCGCTCCAGACATCCCCCGCGAGCGGAAACACCGGATAAGGCCGCGCATCCCAGGTCCACAGATGGATGCCGGAGACGTCAATCATCGGCCCGTCGTAAAGCGGCGAGACCGGATTGTGTGTCTCATCGCCACCGAAGGCAGGATCGAGCGCGCCCAACACCGCTTCCAGCATCCGGCGCTGGATCAGATCGTCGCGCTGACCGTTCGAGAAATACGGTACGTTGCCGTCGGACGATTTCGCATCGGGAAATACGCTCGGCTGGTTCGCGCCCTTGTCCACCGCCGGGCAGCCGATCTCGGTCAGCCAGATCGACTTGCTGCACGGCGTCCATGCCGTCGCGGTGCCAAGCTCTGCGCCACCCACCCGCTCATGATGCGCGCTGCTCCACCAGTTCCAGATGTCCTTGGCCCGAAACACCCACGGTTTGCCGAGACCATCGGTGATGGCGCTTCGAGTCTGCGCGGCGCGCGCGGAATCGTCGGCGTAATACCAGTCGTAAGCCTCGCCGCTTTGCAGGCGGCTCTTGAGATAATCGCGCTCGTAGATTGAGGCCGACTCCGCCGCATCGAGATGCCCGGCCTCGTCGCGCCAGTCGGATAGTGGCGCGTAATAGTCGATCCCGACCGCGCCGATGGCGGACGACGCCCACAGTGCGTCGAGCGGAAACCGCATCTCCGAAGCATCTGGCGTCACCACATCCGAGCCATACTCGGTCCAGTCCGCGCCATATGTGATGAGCGTGGACGCCCCAACGATCGCCTTCACGTCGGCAGCCAGCGTTGCAAGCGCCGTCACGGCGGGATAGACGCCCGCGCCGGGGCGCACCCGCGTCAGTGCCTTCAACTCCGAGCCGATCAGAAATGCATCGACGCCGCCACAGGACGCTGCGAGCGTAGCGTAGTGCAGGATCATGCGTCGATAATTCCAGCCGCTCGCCCCTCCACCGGAAAAGAATGCCGCAACCTGCGTGGCCGCGTCCGCTGTCCCCTGCGGCGAACCACTCACGCCCGGCGCGGGATCGCAGGTGATATGCCCACGCCACGGATAGGCCGGCTGCGATGATGCATCGCTCCACGGGTCCGGCAGCATATTGCCGGGCGGAATGTCCATCATCAGGAACGGATACAGCGTGACCTTGAGGCCACGCGCCTTCAGCTCCGCGATCAGATGCTTCACGCCGTCGTCGGACGGTGTCCCGCCATAGGACGGCACGCCATCGATGCTGGAGACGAGATACGCATCCGGCCGCGTCACGCCCGCGACCGACCATGTGCCGCCGGACGTGACCTTGATCGCATTGTCGACCCCGGGCCGGACCTTGCATTCACCCGCGCGCAGATCGCTTCCGAACCACGCCACCACGATGGCGACACGCTCGAGATTGGGACACGTCGCCTGTAAATCGTCGAGCGAGGCTATCACATCGGACGCCGCCATGGTGACATGACGGTTTTCCGGTGCGGACTGACCGGGCCCGAGTACGCGCACCACGGCGGACGTCTCGTAACCGAATTCGGTGGAGCCCGGAATCAGCGTCACCGCGCGTGTCATGCGTTCGAGCGCCCCGACAGGCCGCACGATCTCGAACGACAGTTGCGGAATGCGGTTGCCGAAATCCGCCAGCGGCAGCCGCTCGAACACCACATAGGCGAGGCCGCGATAGGACGGCGTGTTCTCCGCGCCCTCCTTCGCCACGATCAGATCGTCAGGCAACTGGTCCTCGCCGCCGCGATGCACGCGCAGCGTCAGCGTCGAGGTATCGAGCAGATCGCCATCGGCCCAGATTCGGCTGACGCTGCCGATCTCGCCATCGCACAGCCCGACCGCGAAATTGGCGAAGTAGGAATAGGTCGTGGTGGTCGTCGTCGCGGTCGCGCCGCCGAGGCCGCCCTTGCCGCCGCTGGTCTGACTGCTGGTGGAGACAACCTCCTCCAGCCGCGTCGCCCAGATCACCTGCCCCGACAACCGCGCGCGGCCATAGAGACGCGGGATCGGCGCGCCTTCGGTCGAGGCCATCACGTCCAGATCAGCAAGCCGTGGCCCGGTCACGCTGCGCGCGGTCGAGCCGAACAGCGCCTGATCGATCATGTTGCCCGCGAGCGCGCCGACGATGCGCCCGGCGATGGCGCCGGCCGGGCCGAACACCGCACCGGCAGCCCCGCCCGCGACGGAAAGAACCAGAGCCGCCATTATTCTGTGACTCCCGGAAAACAAAACGCATGCGCAAGATGCCGCCGCCACCAGGGCGTCAGCGCGACCTCGCAAACCGCCGCACCGTCATGGGCGTGGATCATGGTGCCCTCGCCGCTCGCGATGGCGACATGCTTGGCGACGAACCCCTCGCGCCAGCGAAACAGCAGAACGTCGCCCGCATCGATTTCAGCCGGCTTGATTTTCACGAGGTGCCGCAGCGCGGCCTGCGTCAGCGTTTCCTCGCCATGTGCCTCGGCCCAGTCCGGCGCATAAGGCGGCGGCAATTCCGGCTCGATGCCGATGCAGTTGCGCCACACACCGCGCACGAGGCCGAGGCAATCGCAGCCGACGCCCTTCAGCGAGCCCTGGTGGCGATAGCGTGTGCCGATCCAGCTCCGCGCCTCCGTGACGATGGCGGCGCGGGTCAAACGAGATGTCATGGCCATATCCATCAGGAAATGAGCGAGCCGCCATCATTGTTGGCGGATGCATCTGCTCCGGAGATGACGAAGTCATTGCCGGGAATATGCGGGAAGCCGCGAAAGTTAATGCTGTTGGCGAAGCGGTCGCGGCAGGTCTCGAACCGCTTGTCGCAGCCGGCGGTGATGGTGAAGCCATCGCCTGTCGCGATGACCTCGCTCATCGCCTGCCACAGCGTGAGCTGCACCTCGCTGCCAACAATGCGATGCTCCTTGATCTCGACGGCAAGGCCAGTGTTCGCTCCGCTGGTCCATGTGAGACATCCGGCGGTGAAAACCCCTTCGGCAAAATCGCCAAGCCCTGCCGCGGCGATGGCGGACACCCCCAGCAGGCGCGACGCGGTGCCAGCGCCGTTCAGCCCCGTCGCCGCGAGCGCGATCTTGCAGCGCGCATCACCAAGATCGGCGGTGCAGCGCGCGGTATAGAGTCGTCCGCTCTCTTGCGAGAGCTTATCGGCGAGCCCTCGTAGTTCGGCGCTGAACGCCTCGCCCTCGCGCTTCACCTCGCCGAGCGTCGCGCGCGACAACAACAGCCGCAGCGTCACGTCGCTCCAGTCCACCAGCCAGGTGTCGACCTGCGCCGCATCGAAGCGTCCCGCCGCAAGATCGGCTTCCGTCAGCGAGTCCGCCGCCAACGCGCCGGAGATCTCCGCGCCGTCGATCGACAGATCGAAGCGGCTCGTGGCCTCCGATGCACTGAACCCCGTTCCGGCGCGGCATGTCACGCCGTCGATCACCAGATCGCCATCGTGATCGGTGAAGCCAGATACCGCGCCATCGCGGCGTGTCACGATCCAGCATCGCGCCAGCGTGGTGACGCCGCTATCGAGTTTCGCCTGCAAGGCGGAGGGAATTTCTCTCATGGCTTGATCTCCACGAGAGGAATTTTTGGAATGGCGCCCGCGGCGAACGCCGACAGATCGACTTCGAGATAGTCGGTATCGAACCGCACCGGCACGTCGAACAGAAAGCCCGCCGTCACCGCCGCGCCCGCCGCCGGAATGTGGCCCGGCAGGAAGGTGACAAGGCCGGTCGCGGCATCACAGGTGAAATCCGTGTTCACTGTCGCCCCGACCCCCGCCACGGCGACGCGCACGCTGCCCGGCACTGGCTTCTCGACTGGGCGCGCATAAGGCGCGTAGCTGGAGCCATAGGTCTTCGTTAGTTGAAATTGTGCCTGCGCGCCGTCGCCTGCGCCCAGCATCTGGTCGAGCGGCGTCGGCGTATCGATTGCCGATGAATGATCGAGCCGGTCGCGCCAGCGAAAACCATAAAGCTGCCCTCGCCGCTCCTCGAAGAACGCCACCACCTCTTGCAAAGCGGCAAGCGTCTTCACGCCATAGCCAGCATCATAGCGACGTCGTGAATGCGCCCAGCGCGCGTTGCGCTGCTCGCGCCCGGAGCCGAACGCGATGATCTCGGTGCGTCGCTCCGGTCCGCCCGCGCTTTTCAGTGCGATGTCGAGCGGAAACAGAATTTCGTGAAAGGATGCCATTAAATATCTCGCGCCTTACGAAACACCATCACAAGCTGCGCTGGCCGCGCGCGACCGCACGCGCGATCTGGCCGGTGATGTAGCTTTCCGAGCGGCGGAAGCTGCCGGGGTCCGGCGTTGCAATCTGGATGGTGACGTTATTGACGCCGCCGCCCGCGCCAGCGACGCCGAGCCGCCCATCCGGCCCCCGCCGCAGAGGCATGATGGCTTCCGGTCCCGCTTCACCCGCGAGGCCGACGCCGCCTTGCATCAATGGAAAGTAAGTCGGCGCGCCGATCACGCCGCCGGAGGCAAACGGCTTCACCGCACCACTTGCCGCCGCAAACGCCGTGCCGGTGGACGAGGCCGTGCCAGTCAATCCCGAGAGCAGATTTCCGATGCCGCCCGCGATTGAATTCTGCACGGGCTTCAACGCGGCACTCAGCGAAAGACTGGACAGCCGCAGCGCGAGCGACTTAAGCACATCGTCGAACTGCTTGCCGCCGGTGACGGAGACCGCAAACGCCTGTGTCATCGCGCGCGAGAAAGACGTCGCGCCCAGCTCAAGATCACGCACCCGCAACGCCAAGGTGGTCGCGGTCTGTGACGCATCATCGAGGTTGGTAAATGTATCGCTCATGATTTGACCTCCGCGCGATCCGGAAACTGTTTCATCAGACCGTCAAGCGCCGCACGATCGATTGGCTCCGGCACTGATCCGCGCACCGCGCGGATCGCGAACGCCAGCTCGCGCGGCGTCATCGCCCAGAACTGCCTGGGCGGCAGCCGCAATACGCCAAGGCCAAAGCCGATGGCTTCATCCCAGGGAAACGGCGTCATCGCTCACGCGCCCTCGAACGTCGCGGCAATCAGGTCGGCGGCGATGCGCACATAGCCTGTCACTCCGCCCTCAATTCGCAGCGCCGCCACCTCGTCGTCGCTTATGCTCTCGCCCGCGCCACGCAGCCCGGCCGCGATGATGCGGACAAGATCGCGCGCCGACAGCCGCCCTGTGCCGAAACGTTCCGCCAACGCCATCAGGTCGTCGGCACCGAATGCGCTTTCAAGTTCCGCCAGCGCGCCGAGCGTCAGCACCAGCGTGCGCGTTCGGCCGCCGAGCGAGGCTTCGATCTCGCCGCGATGGGAGTTCGCCATCGCCGTCTCCTAGAGCGCGGTGAAGGTGAGCGCGCCCGCGGACTCAAGGCCGAGGTCGAACGTCACTTCGCCATTGTGCTCGCCGGAAAATTCCAGGCTGGAGATCTGGAACAACCCCTCGATGGTGCCGAAATCCGGCACCACTACCTGACACGCATTGATCGCACCATCGAAGAACGCCTGCCGCACCAGCGCATCGGAGGCCGCGTCCTTGAACAGCCCGCGCCCGGAAATCGAAGCCCGCTTGACGCCCGCCCCTTCCAGCAATTCGCGCCAGCGGTCCACCGACTCCGCATGCGTCACGTCCACCGTCTCGGCGTTGAACGCGATCTTGCGACTTCGCAGCCCCGCCACCGTGACGTAATCCGTGCCGTCGTTCATTTTCAGGAGCAAGTCCTTGCCCTTTTGCGCGCCCATGGCGTCTCCTTGATGTTCGATGTTTTACGGCGGTCAGGCGGAAGGCTCGGTCACCGCGCGGAAGCGCACCAGCGCGTGATAGGTCTTGCCGTCGTTCTCGCGGCGGATGTCGGCGAGAGAGAAGCGCAGATTGACGAGCCGGTTTTCCTGCAGCGACAGCGGCGCGTCATCGAGCGCCTGCAACAACGCGCCCGCGATCATGTGCGCCTCGCGATGCCCGCCCTGCCGCGACCAGGCATGCAGCGTCAGTTGGTGCTCCTGCGTCTCGCCGCCGTCGCCGGATGAATCCATCAGCCGCGCTTCGCCGAGCGTTACATAAGGGAATGTCGCATTGCGCGGCGGCTCGTCATAAACACGATTGTTGCCAAGCACGGCGGCAAGTCCGTTGTCGTCGCGCAAGGCGGTGTGAATGGCGGCGCGCAGCGCCACGTTGGATGGGGTCATGTGAAAGGCCTTATTGAACGCGCAATTGCGCGTCGATCTCGATGAAACGGCGATCGGAGGACTCCCGGATCGCGGCGATCTGGTAGACCTTGCCGCCTTCCATCAACCGATGTTGCAACGTGAGGCTGAAACTCGCGCGCATGATGATGCGATAATCCTGCGTCGCGCCGCTCGAATCCGCCTCCACGCCCGGCCGCGCGGCCAATGGCACGACCTTCGCCCACGCATTGCCGTAAGACGACCAGACGCGCGTCACGCCGCCCTGATCGTCGGGCGTCTCGACCGGTTGTTGCAACACCAGCCGTGTTTTCAATTGTCCCGGATCGATCATAGCGACAGCACCCGATGCGAAGCGATCAGCACGTTGACGCTCGGCGGCATCACAGCAATGGTGGCGCCAATGGCGATCATCCCGCGATTGTCGTACCAGTGCGCGACCAGCATCCGCAGCGCTTGCATCAGCGCAGGCGGCACATCGCCGCCCGCATCGCCGAACCCGGCGATCACATCGATCTCGATTCCCGCCGCGGCCCGCCCCGGCTGCGGCATCACGCAGGGGCGCACCGCGATCACGCCTTGCGCGGCATCGAGTACGAAACTCTCCACATCGACCGCATGCGCCGCGCCCGTATTGTCATAGACACGCGCGGCTGCGATGGCGGATAGCGGAGCGAGCTTCGGCTTGATGCGCCCGTCCGGCGGCCAGCCATCCAGCACCAGCCGCCAGGTCTGCGTCAGCAGCGCACAGCGGCCGAGCGCCTCGACATGGCTGCGCGCCGCCGCGATCAGGCTAGCGATCAGCACATCGTCATCATCGGTTTCCACGCGCAGATACGCCTTGGCGTCAGCGACCGAGAGCGGCTCGGCCTCCGGCGGTGTCAGAAGAATGGCAGCCATCGGCTCACTTCTCTTTCAGTTGACAAAACCCTCGCGCGCAGGCTCAAGCTGCGTGCATGACGCCGCTTCGCCCCACCTTCGCTTTCATCCTGCTATTCGCGTTCGCGCTGCCCGCGCACGCCATCACCGGCAGCCGTTCGGCGCCGAGCAACACGGTCGTGCATTCGCTCGTCACCGTGATCGGGCCGAATGGAGCCGTGTGCACGGGTGGTGCGATCGCGCCGACGGTAGTGCTCACCGCCGCGCATTGCATGTCATCGAGCAATTCGCTACGTGTGGTGGACTACACCTCGAAACCGCCGCGCCTGATCACGCCACGCCAGGCCCTCACCCATCCGCGTTACAGCGCACAGGCGATGGCCGCGCACCGCGCCACCGCGGATATCGCGCTTGTAGAACTGCCCGCACCGATGGCGGGCAAGTCGCCGGTCGCGCTCGGCGCGCCCCGTCTGCCTGTGGTACCGGGCGCGATGTTCACCATCGCGGGCATCGGGTCCAGTTCGCCCGGCGGCAACGATGTCGGCACCGCGCGCGCAGCTTCCCTCACGGTGACGGGCAAGCCCGGCACGCTACAGATCCGCCTCATCGATCCGCAGGCGCAAAACGCGCGCCCCGGCATGGGCGGCTGCACCGGCGATTCCGGCGCGCCGATGCTCGAGGATCAAAACGGCCGCAGCGTCGTCGCAGGCGTGGTGAGCTGGTCCACCGGGCCGAACTTCACCAATGGCTGCGGCGGGATGACCGGCGTGACGCCTTTGACATTATATAGAGACTGGGTCGTGCAGACCGCGCGAAGCTGGGGCGCTGCGCTCTGACCATTTCATCGAAGCGGAGGATAGCCATGCCGCGCAAATCATTCCTGACCGTTTCACTCGCGGCGCTCCTGGCGCTGGCATTGAGCGACTACGCATCCGCTGAGCAACAGAAACACAAGCCGCGAAAACACCCCGCAGCCGAGGCGGCGACAACATTCACGCCACGCGCGCCGTCGCATAATCCATGTGCGCAATATGGCGCGGGCTTCGTTCGCGCGCCGGGCAGCGACACATGTGTCAAGATCGGCGGCTCTGTCGGCGTCGATGTCGGCCGCGGATTCTAACGAGCTCTACTGAAACGCCACGCCGATCTTCCGGCCGTCGACCCAGGCGACGCGGCACTTCTTCTTGATGGCGCCGTGAATCAGCTCGAAACGCTTCGGCAGCACCACGCCGGGGTTGACCTGAAGGCACACGCCGCCCGCGCCGTAATCGACGATGAAGCAATCGATCAGCGGCGATTTGGCATCGATCACGATCTTGCCGGAACTTGAAATACGTCCCCCGGGTTTGACACGCGCAAAGCGTCTGTTCTGAACCACGCCCCACCTCAAAATTGGTAGCCAGCATCCACGGCCCAACCGTCATAATCGGTAACATTATGACGCCATGGGTGAACGGCCAGTTAAGCGCGGATCGCCCCGCCTGCGACATGCAGGCAGGTCGGCCACTGAACGAGCGGCATCGGCTGGAGCTAGGTTGGCTTGTAGATTCCTCTGTCCAAATTCAAGAGCGTCATGCCGGCGTCGGCGCTGTACGGCAAGAAACCGCTATCAGCGATACTTTGAATGACTTGCCGGGCGGCAGCGTAAGAAAGCGCCAGCGTGGCGCGGGCCGACATCAAGCGCACTTGCATATTCGGGTGATCGTAGAGTTTCGCAAGCTCGCGTCGCTCATCGCCGGGACGCCGTTTCAATTCGTCTTTAATTTCCTGCATTTCCCGATACAGGTGATTGTATCGCGCATTATTCATCACCCATATCGCCTGATATTGCTCTTCGCCAATTCTGGTGAATCGATCGATCAATTCCTGAGTGGGCGCTTGCTCAAGTCGCATCATGGCTTGAGAACTCCATGTAATCGCAAAGCGTAGAGTCCGATTCGATATCGTTCGGTCGCGCTTTTGTCGCTTAAATATTCTCTCGGACTTTGACCTCCGAAATCCTCGTTAGATCTGCCATACCAACCCGTAATTTCCCAATGCTTCATGATCGGTACTCTTACAAGGTTGCTGGGACCATCAATTTCGCCTCGGCTCAAACCCCACCTCTCGGCGGCGGTCTGCTCCATAATGTGGTGAATTTGATAGCCCTTTTCTGGGTTGGCAACATCCGTCTGCAACTCTTCAAGGGTCTTCGGCGGATCGTTATACGTCTGTATGATGTGTTGGTAATCATTGAGCCATTCGACATTGTTTGCAGCGCCGAGAAAAATTTACCCAACGATTGAGGCTTTCCCTACTTGGCTAAGCCATGCAGCGGCATCCTTCAGAAAGCCGACGCGATCTGCTCTAAGCAATGGTCGCTCGTCCGGAATATCCGGCGGCTCAAGCGACGGGCCACCATTGTGCCCGATGCCCGGCGGATCGCCGGCCAACTGGATGTCGTCAGTTGTATCGAATTCCTGCGGCGTAATCTGAAACAACGCGAACAGATCGCTGAAACTTGGCACGTTTCCCAGATCGATATTTCCGGACGATTGGGCAGTATCATTCTGAGTTGAACCGCCTGCACCGCTTGTCCACTGCCCACCATCGGAATTGCCCGCAGGCACACGCGGCTGGTTCGGACTGTATTTCCGTTCAAGCGAGAAAGATGCCTTCCACACGCCGGTTTGGTGGCACAGGAAGCGAGCAGCATCCACCCTCACCCAGCGCGCCGCGTCCGGCCGCAACCATCTGGATTGCTGATGACGCAGAAAAGCAGCTTCACGCCACATCATCTGTGCGCACCGTTCAAAAGCTTGAAAACGAAAACGGCGCGCCGGACAGCGCGCCGCTTGCATGACAGTTGATGCGACGTCAGCTCGCCGCGAACTTCACCAGCTTGATGGCATCGAAATCCTGGACGCCGCCGCCTACACGCTTGGTGGTGTAGAACAAGACATACGGTTTCGCGGAATACGGATCGCGCAGCACCCGCACGCCGAGCCGGTCCACGATCAGGTAGCCGCGTTTGAAATCACCGAACGCGATGGACAGCGAATTCGCGCCGATGTCCGGCATGTCCTCGGCTTCCACCAGCGGGAACGTCATCAGCGAGGCGCGGCCGCCCGCCTGCGCCGGCGGCTGCCACAGATACGCGCCGCCCGTATCCTTGAACTTGCGGATCGCGGCCTGCGTCTTGCGGTTCATCACGAAGGTGCCGTTCTGCCGGTAGCCCGCCTTCAGCGCATAGATGGTGTCCACCAGCACGTCGGACGGATTGCTCGCGGGGAATGCGCCTGCGTTGCCGCTCGCGACATAGCCGAGATTGCCCCAGGTCCATGACCCATTGGCAACGGCGGTGTAGTTGAGAAAGCCCTTCGGCTTGCTGCTGCCGTCGCCGTTGACGAACGCGGCGCCCTCCTGCACGGCGAAGGTCAACTCTACCTCGGAGGCGATCCATTCGTCGATGTTCACCGCACTATCGTCGAGCAACGTCGCGGTCGCCGCCGGCATGGCGTAAAGCTCCATCGCCGGGAACGACAGCGCATCGAGTGTCGGCGATGTGGTCTGCGTGCGGGAATCCGTCTCGCCTACCCAGCCGGTCGCGGGGCCCGCGGTCATGAACGGCTTCTTGTAGACGCCGCCGGAAATCTCGCGCACGCCGGCGATGGCGCGGATCGGCGAGATCGCCGCGAGACGCCGGCCGATCTCCTGCTCGAGCTCGCTCGGCACCAGATAACCGCCATCCGGATTGGAGCTGGCCGACATCGCCTTGGTCTCGATCGCCTTCAGGCCGGACGCCTCG
>OEIU01001540.1_pt1 | contig 14485 bp, 13 predicted proteins | sample 1539221 | NCBI WGS metagenome assembly OEIU01 (sample SAMN03792071, study PRJEB22550) | activated sludge metagenome | feature: wastewater treatment plant; material: activated sludge; isolation source: Wastewater treatment plant of a petroleum refinery complex | place: Argentina: Zarate | collected...
TCGCTGCCCAACATCATGAAGGCGAAGAAGAAGCCGATCGACGACAAGAGCGCGGCCGACTACGGCGTCGATCTCACGCCGCGTCTCGAAGTGCTCAAGACTGCCGAACCGGCGGGCCGCAAGGCAGGCGTCAAGGTCAAGGACGTTGCCGAACTGGTATCCAAACTCAAGACCGAAGCCGGGGTGCTCTGATGACGACGCTGCTGATTGCCGAACACGACAACGCATCGATCAAGGACGCCACCAACAAGGCGCTGACGGCGGCTGCGGCGCTCGGCGCCGACGTGCACGTGCTGGTCGCCGGCGAGAACGCCAAGGGGGCGGCCGATGCCGCCGCAAAGCTGTCCGGCGTCACGAAGGTGCTGCTTGCCGACAACGCCGCCTATGCCCACGATCTCGCCGAGCCGCTGGCCGCGCTGATCGTGTCGCTGGCTTCCGGCTATGACGCCTTCGTCGCGCCCGCGACCTCGCGCTTCAAGAACGTGATGCCGCGCGTCGCGGCCCTGCTCGACGTGATGCAGGTTTCCGAGATCATCAAGGTGGTCGCGCCAGATACGTTCGAGCGGCCGATCTATGCCGGAAACGCGATCCAGACCGTGAAGTCGAAGGACGCCAAGAAGGTCATCACCGTCCGCACCTCGACCTTCGCCGCGACCGGCGACGGCGGCAGCGCGGCGGTGGAGAACGCCGCTGCTGCGGCCGATCCGGGCCTTTCCAGCTTCGTCGGCGAGGAAGTCGCCAAGAGCGACCGTCCGGAACTGACGTCGGCGAAGATCATCGTCTCCGGTGGCCGCGCGATGCAGAGCCGCGAGAACTTCGCCAAATATATCGAGCCGCTCGCCGACAAGCTCGGCGCGGGCGTCGGCGCCTCGCGCGCCGCGGTCGACGCCGGCTATGCGCCGAACGACTGGCAGGTCGGCCAGACCGGCAAGGTGGTCGCGCCGGAACTTTATGTCGCGATCGGCATCTCCGGCGCGATCCAGCATCTTGCCGGCATGAAGGATTCCAAGGTGATCGTTGCGATCAACAAGGATGAAGACGCGCCGATCTTCCAGGTCGCCGATTACGGTCTGGTCGCGGACCTCTACCAGGCGGTTCCTGAACTGACCGAGGCGCTTGGGAAGTAAAAAAATGCAAGATAAATCGGCCGGGCGCGCAACGTCCGGCCGATAATTTACCTTAAGCGGTTACGGGCGAAGTGGATTAAGCTTCGCGTCAAGAATACATGCCAATGGTGGGACCGAAACCTCGCTTCTCGAGGTTCGTATATGAACAGGCGCGATATGCGCGCCGTTCCGGTGGATGAAAAGATGGCGGTGACAATCAAGAAGGTCGGCGTGATCGGCTCGGGCCAGATGGGCAACGGTATTGCGCATGTGGCGGCGCTCGCCGGCTTCGACGTGGTGCTCAACGACCTCTCCGACGAACGGCTGAAGTCGGCGATGGCGACCATCAACGGCAATCTGTCGCGCCAGGTTGCCAAGAAGACCATCACCGACGATGCGCGCAAGCAGGCGCTGCAGCGGATCAGTTCCACCGAAACGCTCGACGGCCTTTCCGATTGCGACCTCGTGATCGAGACCGCGGTCGAGAAGGAAGAGGTCAAGCGCAAGATCTTTCACGAACTTTGCGCGGTGCTGAAGCCGGAGGCGATCGTCGCCACCAACTCCTCGTCGATCTCGATCACGCGGCTCGCCGCATCGACCGACCGTCCCGAGCGCTTTATCGGCATTCATTTCATGAATCCGGTGCCGGCGATGGAACTGGTCGAACTGATCCGCGGCATCGCCACCGACGACACGACCTTCGATACGTCGAAGGAATTCGTCGGCAAGCTCGGCAAGCAGGTCGCGGTCTCGGAAGATTTCCCGGCCTTCATCGTCAACCGCATCCTGCTGCCGATGATCAACGAGGCGATCTACACGCTCTATGAGGGCGTCGGAAACGTCGAGGCGATCGACGCCGCGATGAAGCTCGGCGCACACCATCCGATGGGGCCGCTGGAACTCGCGGACTTCATCGGTCTCGACACCTGCCTGTCGATCATGCAGGTGCTGCATGAGGGGCTGGCGGATTCGAAATACCGGCCGTGCCCGCTGCTGGTGAAATACGTCGAGGCCGGTTGGCTCGGCCGCAAGACGCAGCGCGGCTTCTACGATTATCGCGGCGACAAGCCGGTCCCGACGCGCTAGGCGTCAGCCCCGATGCAGTAGGATGGGTGGAGCGAAGCGATACCCATCGATTGCCGGACAGGGCGATGATGGGTTTCGCTTGCGCTCTACCCATCCTACGTCGCTACATCTTCCTCCGTCTCCAGACTTCGTTAACCGGCGCCGGGATACGGTTCGCTCGCGTTTCAGGAGTGTCGCGTATGGATACGATGGCTATGGTTTCGAGCATGCTCGCCATGCAGGCTGGCGGCATGCAGCAGCAGATCCAGACGTCGATCATCAAGCAGAATGCCGATGCGGAGAAGGCGGCGGTGCAGACCCTGCTCGGCATCCCCTCGACCGCCAATCTCGCCCCCGGCGTCGGCGGCAATCTGAACGTTACGGCCTGATCGGGTTCTTGAACCTCAGGACGAGGTCTGACGCCTCACCCGGCGCAACGGCACCGTCCGCCCTCGGCCTCAAGACCCCGCCTTCGTCGGCTGCATCGCGGCCTTGAGCAGCTTGATCGCGTCGTCGCTGGCCCATTCGGCGGGACCGGCGAGGTTGGCGATCTCGCAGCCCTGGCCGTCGACCAGCACCGAGGTCGGCATGCCCAACGCCTTGCCTATGTTCTTAAGATCTTGAAAAACCTTGGCTTTTGAGTCGGCGAAGTAGCCGAGCCGGGTCAGATTGGCCTCTTTCAGGAAATTCTTCGGCTTTTCGGGGTCGCGGGTGTCGATATTGACGGCGACCACCTCGAAATCCTTGCCGCCGAGCTTGGCCTGCAGGCTGTCCAGCGCCGGCATCTCCTTGCGACACGGCACGCACCAGGTGGCCCACAGGTTCACCAGCACGGTCTTGCCCCGCCATTCCGACAGCTTTCGCGGCTTGCCCTCGGCGTCCTCGAAGGCGAGGTCGGGCAGCTTCAGCGGGCTTGTCGCCATGGTCAGCGCCGCCACCTCGCCATGCGCCAGCGGCGATATCTTGCGGGCGAGGTCGACCGCGCCGGCGCAGGAGGGATCGCCGCCGCTGTCGCGCTTGAGGCCGCCAAGCCCGTAAAACGCGCCCAAACCGACGACGCCCGCGGCCACCACCGCGCCGATGGCGATCGGGATCCGGCGCGACGCGGACGGGCGGGGCGGGGAGATTTCGGGCATATCGTTTGTCATCCTGTGTCAGATACGGCTATGCAGGGCGCAAGATTACGGTCGAGTTACGGCCGAAACCGGCGCGGCGTTTCGCCCGGGGGCGGCGATATTCGGCTTCATAGAAGGTAGGACTCGGGAAGTCATGAGCAACAAGATGTGGGGCGGCCGGTTCACCGAGCGTCCTGATGCGATCATGGAGGAAATCAACGTCTCGATCGACGTCGATCGTCACCTCTATGCCCAGGACATCACCGCGTCCAAGGCCCACGCTGCGATGCTGGCCGCGCAAGGCATTATCACGGCGAGTGATGCGAAAAATATCGGCAAGGGTCTAGACACGATTTTGTCAGAAATCGGCAAGGGCTCGTTCGATTTCAAGCGCGCGCTCGAAGACATCCATATGAACGTCGAGAGCCGGCTTTCCGAGCTGATCGGGCCGGCGGCGGGACGGCTGCACACTGCGCGTTCGCGCAACGACCAGGTCGCGACCGATTTCCGCCTCTTCGTCCGCGACACGATCGACGCGACGGATGCGGCGCTGGCCGACTTCCAGCACGCGCTCGCCGCCCGCGCGCTGGAACATGCCGCGACCGTGATGCCGGGCTTCACCCATCTGCAGACGGCCCAGCCGGTGACGTTCGGCCATCATCTGCTCGCCTATGTCGAGATGGCCGCGCGCGACCGCGGCCGGTTTGCCGACGCGCGCAAGCGGCTGAATGAATCGCCGCTGGGCGCCGCGGCGCTGGCCGGAACCTCGTTTCCGATCGACCGCGTGGCGACCGCGAAGGCGCTCGGCTTCAACCGTCCGATGGCCAATTCGCTGGACGCGGTCTCCGACCGTGACTTCGTGCTGGAAACGCTGTCGGCGGCGTCGATCGCGGCGGTGCACATGTCGCGCTTCGCGGAGGAGATCGTGATCTGGACTTCGCCTCTGGTGGGCCTGGTGCGGCTTTCCGACAAGTTCACCACCGGCTCCTCGATCATGCCGCAGAAGCGCAATCCGGATGCCGCCGAGTTGGTGCGCGCCAAGACCGGCCGGGTGATCGGCGCGCTCAACGGTCTCCTGATCGTGATGAAGGGCCTGCCGCTCGCCTATCAAAAGGACATGCAGGAGGACAAGCAGGGGGCGATGGAGGCGTTTGCCGCGCTGTCGCTGGCGATTCGCGCCATGACCGGCATGGTTCTCGATCTCGTGCCCGACGAGGTCAGGATGAAGGCCGCCGCCGGCGAGGGCTATGCCACCGCGACCGATCTGGCCGACTGGCTGGTGCGGACCCTGAAAATGCCGTTCCGCGACGCCCACCACGTCACCGGGCGCATCGTCGCCCTCGCATCGGAGCAGGGCGCCGCCCTGGACGCGCTGCCGCTCAAGGCGATGCAGGAGGTCGAGCCCAGAATCACCATTGACGCCCTGCGCGTGCTGTCGGTCGAAGCCTCCGTCAAGAGCCGGACCAGCTTTGGCGGCACGGCGCCGAAGAACGTGGCCGCGCAGGCCAAAGCCTGGCTGAAACGGCTGGAAAAAGAGCAAAAATCGGGCCGCTAGAAAAATTTCGCGTGCAATTTCTTGGGTTTCCGTGGCGGATCGGCACTCGCCAGACCATGGCAATCTTTGTATGGTGCGCCGCGCATTGGGGATTTCGTCGTGATCAGTAACTACCGCCCGTCGTCGTCGGGATGGGCCATCATCCTGCTCAGCGTGACCGCGCTCGCGCTCGGCGGCTGCGGACGCAAGAGCGGCCTCGATTTGCCGCCGAGCGCGTCGTCGCAGGTCCAGCCGACGTCGGATACCGAGACCGAGCGCGCGGCGCAGCCCGGCGTCTTCAATCCGACCTACGGAACCGACGCCGGCCCCAGCGCTCCAAAGGGCGGCAAGAAGAAGTTCGTTCTCGATCCGCTGCTCGACTGAGACCGCGCCATGAATCATTTTGACTATCGCAACGGCGTGCTGCACGCCGAGGCCGTCAACCTGTCCGAATTGGCGGAAGCCGTCGGCACGCCGTTCTACTGCTATTCGACCGCGACGCTGGAGCGTCACTACCGCGTCTTCACCGAGGCCTTTGCCGGCGAGAAGACGCTGGTCTGCTACGCCATGAAGGCGAATTCGAACCAGTCGGTGCTGCGCACGCTGGCGAAGCTCGGCGCCGGCGCCGACGTGGTGTCCGGCGGTGAACTGAAGCGGGCGCTGGCGGCGGGGATTCCGCCGAACAAGATCCTGTTCTCCGGCGTCGGCAAGACCGAGGCCGAACTGCGCGCGGCGCTCGCCGCCGACATTCTCTGCATCAACGTCGAGTCCGAGCCCGAACTGGAGCTGCTTTCGAAGCTCGCGGTCGAGACCGGCCGGACCGCACGGATCTCGCTGCGCGTCAATCCGGACGTCGACGCCGGCACCCACGCCAAGATCGCCACCGGCAAGTCCGAGAACAAGTTCGGCATTCCGATCCTGCGCGCGCGCGAGGTCTATGCCCGCGCGGCGAAGCTGCCGGGCATCGAGGTGACCGGCACCGACATGCATATCGGCAGCCAGATCACCGATCTCTCCAAGATGGAAACCGCGTTCCGGATTCTCGCCGATTTCGTGCAGACGCTGCGCGCCGACGGCCACAAGATCGAGCACATCGATTTCGGCGGCGGGCTTGGCATTCCCTATCACGCCGACCGCGAGGCGCCGCCGCTGCCGTCGGCCTATGCCGCGATGGTCAAGCGCGTGACGCATAATCTCGGCTGCACGCTGATGTTCGAGCCGGGGCGCCTGATCGTCGGCAATGCCGGCATCCTGGTGTCGCGCGTGATCTACGTGAAGCCGGGGGAGGCCAAGAACTTCGTCATCATCGATGCCGCGATGAACGACCTGATCCGCCCGACGCTCTACGAAGCCCACCACGATATCCTCCCGGTGCGCGAGCCGGCCAGGGATACGCGCACGATCACGGCCGACGTGGTCGGTCCGGTCTGCGAGACCGGCGACTATCTCGCGCTCGACCGCAATTTGCCCGAGCCCAAGGCCGGCGACCTCCTCGCCATCATGACCGCCGGCGCCTACGGCGCGGTGCAGTCCGGCTTCTACAATACGCGCGCGCTGGTGCCGGAAGTCCTGGTCAAGGACGACCAGTATGCGGTCGTCCGCCCGCGCATCGAGGTCGATCAATTGATCGCGATGGATCGGCCTGCGCCCTGGCTGTGAGAGCGCAGCTTGGGTGGAGCGCAAGCGATAGCCATCGCGGCGGAGCCCGCGCGCTCACCAGTTCGAAAAAGGACTTCCGAACGGCGAGCGCCAGAACGGAGTGCTGTGGCGATAGGTGTAGCGGTATCCGCTCGGCGAACTGCGTCGCCGCTTCTTGATGCCGCCTTGCGGCTCACCGCTGAGCAGCACCACGAATTCCGTTCCCTTGCCGGTTTCGGGGCTCGGCGGCTCGTCGGTGACGATCAGGGAAGATCGCGGCGCAATGCCGGCGATGCGATCCAGTGCGTCCTGCGGAATGACGATGCGGTCGAGCGCGGCCTTTGCGGCGTCACCGTCCGTCGGCATCGCCTCGACGTCGGCGGCGGCCATGCTGGCGCGCACCTTGTCGTGCGGCTGAACCATGCTGGCCTGTGCAGAATTGCTGCCCAATAGCGACACCACGCTCCATCGCAACGTGTCGTCGGACGTGCGTTCGGTCGCGGTGAAGACATGCGTGCCGATGGGACGATCGGGATCGGTGATCGTGACCGGACTTTGAAATATCGGCTCAAACGCCTGCCGGACATAAAGCTTCTGGGTCTTGCGGCTGATCAGCACCGACGCCGGCTGCAGCTCGCGCGTGATTTGGCGCGCCGTCTCGGCGGCCTGCCGCCGCGCCGCCTCTGCCGTAACGGCGGCTTCGCGCGCCGAGGTGGCGGCATCGCGCTTCTGTTGCAACTCGGCCTTGGCGGCCTCCCATTGCGCCTGCAGCTCCGCCAGCCGTGCGGCTGCCTGCGCCTTGGCGCCCTCGGCCTGCTCCTTCTCCTCCGCCGATTTGGCAGCCGAGAGCGCGGTCTCAGCGGTTGCCAATTTCGTCTCGGCCTTGAGCTTCAGATTTTCCACCGTGCGCACCGGCGCCGTGGCCAACTTGGCCTCCTGAGAGGCGGTTGCCATGGCTAGCTTTACATTGGCCGCCTTCTTCGCTGCCTCCTGCGCCTCCGCGGCCCGGGCGGCGGCCATGGCCGCGGCGCCCGGTTTGGGCTGGAACAGAAGCGGATGGGCGATCTCGACGGGGGCCACGTCGGTCGGCGCCACGATCACCCGCATGCCCATCATGGTCTCGCCGAACAGGTTTTCGGCGAACTCGAAGGGCAGGCGCACACAGCCGTGCGACGCCGGACGCCCCGGCAGGACACCGCCGTGAAGCGCGATGCCGGACCAGGTGATGCGCTGCATGTGCGGCATGAAGGCATCGTCATAGAGGTTGGAGTAGTGCTCCTCCACCTTCTGGATGATGCTGAAGATGCCGGCGGGCGTCTCGCGTCCCTTGCTGCCGCTCGATACCGGCGCGCGAAGGGTCCATCCCTTGGCGTCGTAGACGGTGATGCGCTGGTTGCGCAGCGAGACAATCGCCGTCACCGGATCGCCGGCGCTGCGCGATTGAACGGTTTCGACCGGACGTTCGCTCCGGCCGCCCCTCGCTGCGGCATCGCCACTAGCCGCGATCAGCGCGGCCAGACCGGCAACGGCAAGACTGGCGGGTCGCCGCCGCCGTCGCCAAAACTTTGGACTCACGCAACAAGGCGGCATCCGCGTCCCACCGATCAATCGAGTCAACGCCAGCTTGAACCCAACCACGCTGCGAAACTAGCGCCACCCGGTCGCGCTTGCCAACCTGGAACTGCGCTACTTCGCCGCGTGGCTACCCCTCGCGCCGCCGACCACGACGCCCGCCGCCTTTTCGATCGGCTTGATCGCGGCGGTGAAATCCGACTCCGCGCCCTCGTCGCGGATGATGACTTCCCAGAGCCGCCCAACCGCCTCGGCGACTTCCATCGACAGCCCCAGCGATTTCATCTCCTCCAGCGCGAGCCGTACGTCCTTCACCATCAACCCGGTGGCGAAGCCGAAATCGAAGCTGCGCGGCAGCACCGAGCGCGGAAACTTGTCGCGGCTCGCCGTGTTGAGCCCGGAACCCGCATTGATGACGTCGATCATGACAGCCGGATCGAGCCCCGCCTTGACGCCCATCACCACGGCTTCCGACGTCGCCACCATCGCGGTTGCCGAGAGGAAATTGTTGGCGAGCTTCATCGTCTGCGCCGAGCCGGGCTTTTCGCCGATGAAGAACACCTTTCCGATCACGTCGAGCGCGGGCTTTGCGACCTCGTAATCGGCGCGCGGACCGGAGACCATCACGGCTAGCGTGCCCTTCTCGGCGCCGCCGACGCCGCCGCTGACCGGGCTGTCGATCTGCACGATGTTCTTTTTCGCCAGCAGGCCATGAATCTTCGAAGCCATCTGCGAGCCGACGGTGGAGAGGTCGATGAAGCGCTTGATGCGCTTGCCCTCGATCACGCCGCCTGTGCCGGTCGCAACCTCGAGCGAAGCCTGCAGCGAGGGTAGGCTCGCCAGCACCGTCTCGCAGCGGTCGGCGACGTCCTTCGGCGAGGACGCGCCCTGCGCGCCCAATGGAACAAGCTGGTCGGCCGCTTCCTTGCGCGTGTCGAATACGGTGAGCTTGTGGCCGGCCTCGATCAGGCGGCGCGCCATCGGGAAGCCCATTTTCCCGAGGCCGATGAATCCGATTTCCATGGTGTCTCCTCAACTCGTATTTTTACGGTTCGACGCGGAAGTTACGGGCTGAAAGGGGCGTAGTCACGCCTTCGTGTTATGCGTAATTCCGGGTGTGGGTTACTCCCGGAACAGGTGCCTCATTGCCGCCGTTGTGCTAGGCTGATTTCCGGGCAACCCGGAGAGATTGTTGAACGGCGCTTCCCCTGACCCCGCCACGCCCGCGCGCGAGCTTGACGCCGTCGCGCGGCTGCAGCTGACGAAGGCCCTGCAGCGGGCCCGGTATGCGATCGCGTGGGAGCGTGCCTGGCCCGGCTTCGCCCGGCTTTTGAGCGTCATCGGGCTGTTTCTGGTGGTGTCCTGGGCCGGTCTCTGGCTGGCGCTGCCTTTCCTTGCCCGTGCAATCGGCATCGGCCTGTTCGTCCTGCTGACGCTCGCGGCGTCATATCCGCTGCTGCGGTTTCGCTGGCCGACCCGCGAAGAGAGCCTGAGCCGGCTCGACCGCGGCACCGGCGTTCGTCACCGCCCGGCGACCGCGCTCACCGATACGCTTCAGTCCCAGGATCCGATCGCGCAGGCGCTGTGGCGCGAACAGCGCGAGCGCACGCTGGCCTCGATCAAGCGCATCCGCGCCGGGCTGCCGTCGCCGCGGCTTGCGATCCACGATCCCTGGGCGCTGCGCGCGCTGGTCATCGTGATGCTGGCGGCCGCCTATGTCGCCGCCGGCGACGAGCGCACGCTGCGCATCGCCGCGGCATTCGACTGGAACGGCGTGCTGGCGCCGGCCAATGTCCGCGTCGATGCCTGGGTCACCTCGCCGAACTACACCGGCAAGCCGCCGATCATTCTGTCCGCCGCCAACAAGGACGCCGCATCGCCCGAAAGCGGGCCGCTGTCGGTTCCATCGGGCAGCACGCTGCTGGTGCGGTCCAGCGGCGGCACCATCGACGTCGTCGTCGGTGGCGGCGTGACCGAGGTGGCGCCGGGCGAGCAGGCGCCGAAGGGCACCAATGAACGACATTTCAAGATCACGGCCGACGGCACCGCGCATGTCCGTGCGCCGACCGGCCAGCCGCTGTGGCGCTTTGCCGCGATGGCCGACCGTCCGCCGACGATTTCGCTGGCCAAGGATCCGGAACGCCAGGCCCGCGGCTCGCTGCAGATGTCCTACAAGCTGGAGGACGATTACGGCGTCACCGAAGCGCGCGCCCAATTCGCCGCCCGCGCGCCGGACGCCGCCAAGGAAGCAAGCAAGGAAGGCAGCAAGGAAGCGAACAAGGACGGCAACAAGGCCGCGCCGCGGCCGCTGTTCGAGCCGCCGCAGTTTCCGCTGGTGCTGCCCAATGCGCGCACCCGCAACGGTGTCGGCCAGACCGTAAAGGATCTCAGCGAAGACCCTTACGCCGGCGCCGACGTGACGCTGACGCTGACGGCCAAGGACGAGGCCGGCAATGAAGGCAAGAGCGAGCCTCACAACATGCGCTTGCCGGAGCGGCTGTTCACCAAGCCGCTCGCGCGCGCCTTGATCGAGCAACGCCGGATCCTGGCGCTCGATGCCAACCAGAATTCGCAGGTCTTTACCGCGCTCGATGCGCTGATGATCGCACCGGAGCTGTTCACGCCCGAGACCGGGCACTATCTCGGCCTCCACAGCGTGGCCCGCCAGCTCGAAGCGGCGCGTACCGATGATGCGCTGCGCGAGGTCGTGGCGAGCCTCTGGGCGCTCGCCGTCACCATCGAGGACGGCAACATCAGCGATGTCGACAAGGCGTTGCGCGCGGCGCAGGAGGCGCTGAAGCAGGCGCTGGAGCGCGGCGCCACCGACGAGGAGATCAAGAAGCTCACCGACAATCTGCGCGCCGCGCTCGACAATTACCTGCGTCAGCTCGCCGAGCAGTTCCGCAACAATCCGCAGCAACGGGACCGTCCGCTCGATCCCAACACCAAAATGCTGAGCCAGCAGGACCTCAAGAGCATGCTCGACCGGCTGGAGCGGCTGTCGCGCTCCGGCGACAAGGAGGCTGCCAGGCAGCTCCTGGAGCAGTTGCAGCAGATGCTGGAAAACCTGCAGATGGCGCAGCCCGGGCAGGGCGACAACGACATGGAGCAGGCGCTCAACGAACTCGGCGACATGATCCGCAAGCAGCAGCAGTTGCGCGACAAGACCTACAAGCAGGGCCAGGATCAGCGCCGCGATCGCATGCGTGGCAAGCAGGGCGAGCAGGGCATGGGCGACCTGCAGCAGGACCAGCAGGGCCTGCGCGACCGGCTGAAGAAATTGCAGGAGGAGCTTGCCAAGCGCGGCATGGGACCGGGACAGCGCGGCCAGCAGGGCCAGCGCGGCGACCAGCAGGGGCAGCAAGGCCAAGGCCAGCAGGGTCAGGGCGGCGACCAGGGCGACGGCGAGGATGGGCTCGATCAGGCTGATTCAGCGATGGGCGACGCCACCGGCCGGCTCGGCGACGGCAATGCCGACGGCGCCGTGGATTCGCAGGGCCGGGCGCTGGAAGCGCTGCGCAAGGGCGCGCAGAGCCTTGCGGAAGCCATGCAGCAGGGCGACGGCGACCAGCCGGGCGATGGCCCCGGCAATCCGAGAGGCCGCCAGCAGGGCGCGGCGAACGCGACCGACCCGCTCGGACGGCCGATGCGCCATAATGAATTCACCGACGATTACACCGTGAAGATCCCCGGCGAGATCGACGTGCAGCGCGTGCGCCGCATCCTCGAAGAACTGCGCCGCCGCCTCGCCGATCCGGCCCGCCCGCAGATCGAACTCGACTACATCGAGCGGCTGCTGAAGGATTATTGAGACGCTCCGGCTGTTCCGCGCGAGCTCTCGTCACCCCGCCTTGGCGCAATTGCGCACTGGGGCGGGTGACCCAGATGCTATGGGGAGGAGGAGCCGCGGCGTACTGGATTCCCGCTTTCGCGGGGATGACGAGCGGAAGTCGTTGCAAGCTACCCCGACTTCTTCGCCGCCAGCGCGTCCGCCACCGCCGTGCGGATGTCGTGCACCGAGAACGGCTTCGTCACCACGTCGTGCACGATGGCGCTGAGGCCGGAGGCGCGTTCGCGCTGGTGGGCAAAGCCGGTCATCAGGAGGATCTTGAGGTCGGGGAAGTCGCGCGCCGCCGCCAGCGCCAGCGCGATGCCGTCCATGACCGGCATCTGGATGTCGGTCAGCAGCAGGTCGAACATGCCCTGTTCGCGGGTCAGGATGTCGAGCGCTTCGGCGCCGTCCTCGGCGGTGACGGTCTCGTGGCCGTCCATGGCGATGGCGCGCGCCACCAGCATGCGCATCGAATCCTCGTCATCGGCGATCAGCACGCGGGGCATGACGTCGTATCTCTTGGATAGTCTCTTGCAAAGTCTCGGCGGGAGCGGCGGCCAGCCGTCAGGCCTGGCCGGCCAAGTCCCGCTTGTTGAAAAAGCGTACGTCAATATTGCGGCCTTCGGGCGGCGGCGAGGCGAGGCGCGACTTGAAATAAGCGCGCTCGCCGGGATTGAGCACCGGCTGTTCAAGCACCGCGTTCCAGGCATAGATCTCCGCACCCTGCGCGTCGCGGACGGAGAAGCGCAAGCGCGGCAGTTCGACGGTCTTTTTGCTCTCACCGACCACCACGCCCTCGATCACCAGCACCGGCTTGCCGTCCACGGTCTCGTTGCTGACCTTGATGTCCTTGAACGCCAGCCCGCGCAGGTTCACCTCGAGCCCAACCATCTTGTAGAATGTCGCGGTCTGCGGTAGCAGCCGCACCACGTCGGCGCGCCAGACCATTAGGGCCAGGATCAGCGCGCCCATCGCGCCGCAGGCGGCCGGCAGGCCGAACGACGGCATGAAGGGAATGCGGGGCAGCGAAGGTAGCCGGAAAAGACGGGCCAGCCGCTCGCGGTGCGTCGTGATCGGCGTCTCCTCGTGATCCGTCGCCCGCCAGTCGCCGCCCTGGTGCGCAGCTTCGCTCTCGGCCGGCCAGCCGGCCGAGATCGAGGGGCTGTCGATCACGGGGGTATCGTGTTGCTCCTCGGCGCTCGCCATCGCCTCCCATTCGGCCGCGGGATCATCGGCGGCGGGGGGGCTCGATGGCGCCGAGTCCGGCATGGCGGCCGGCACGGCTTCGGCCAGTTCGACCGCATCCTCGGGCCGCGCCAGCCAGGTTTCCTTGCAACGGGAGCAGCGGACGGTGCGTCCACCGGGGCCAAGGGTAGCCGGATTGATGGCGTAAGATGTTGTACAATGCGGACAAACGATATGCATGGAGCCCATCTCACCAGTGTCTTCGTCCCGATGCTACATAGCGACCGTTAACGAATCGGAAACCATAACGGTTGCACAACCGTTTTGTCCGGTTGGCGCCCAGACCCACGGCCGACCGGCCCGCTGTCCGGGTTCGTGCCCGGGTTCAGGTTCCAGGCCGGGATTTCGGTTCACGGCTCAAGGCGAGCGGAGCTGAGCTTTGGTTCGGTTCGAAAATGTCGGTTTGCGATACGGGCTCGGCCCGGAGATTTTGCGCGACCTCTCTTTCATGATTCCGGCCCATTCCTTCCAGTTTCTGACCGGACCTTCGGGCGCGGGCAAGACGTCGCTGCTGCGGCTATTGTTCCTGTCGCTGCGGCCGACCCGCGGCCTCGTCAATATTTTCGGCCAGGACGTCTCGCTGCTCGGCAAGGACCAGATCGCGGACATGCGCCAGAAGATCGGCATCGTGTTGCAGGATTTCCGTCTGCTCGATCACATGACCACCTACGAGAACGTGGCGCTGCCGTTCCGCGTGATGGGCCGCGAGGAATCCAGCTACCGCCGCGAGGTGATCGACCTCCTGAAATGGGTCGGGCTCGGCGAACGCATGGACGCGCTGCCGCCGATCCTGTCGGGCGGTGAGAAGCAGCGCGCCGCGATCGCGCGTGCGGTGATCTCGCGGCCGCAATTGCTGCTGGCGGACGAGCCGACCGGCAGCGTCGATCCGACGCTCGGCCGCCGCCTGCTGCGGCTGTTCATCGAATTGAACCGGCTCGGCACCGCCGTCATCATCGCGACCCACGACATCACGCTGATGGATCAGTACGAGGCGCGGCGGATGGTGCTGCACCAGGGACGGTTGCACATCTATGAGTAGGGCGGATGACGAGCATGGTCCGCTGGTGGACCTCGGCAACGAACGCCCGCAGGTGCCGGCCCGCGCGCGCAACATGTCGCCGATCGTGCCGCGCGCCTCGATCTCCGGCCGCGCACTGGTTGCCGTCGTCGCCATCATGACGTTCCTCGCCTCGATCACGACAGGCACGGTGTTCCTGGTCAGCGCATCGGCGGCGGAATGGCAGTCGGAGGTGGCGAGCGAGATCACCGTCCAGGTGCGCCCGCAAGCGGGGCGCGACCTCGATCGCGACGTCAACGCGGCGGCGGAAGCGATGCGGACGCAGCCCGGCATCGTCCAGGTCAAGCCGTTCAGCAAGGA